>Ga0315903_10000766_pt1 | contig 48223 bp, 49 predicted proteins | sample LakEriMetagenome_7_FD_203524 | JGI IMG/M metagenome (GOLD analysis project Ga0315903, IMG submission 203524) | Freshwater fungal communities from buoy surface, Lake Erie, Ohio, United States - Buoy 2 MA119 | ecosystem: Environmental > Aquatic > Freshwater > Lake | place: USA: Lake Erie, Ohio... | reverse complement strand
ACTTCGTCCGGACCAGCCTGGCCGATGACGGCACGCTGAAGCCCGGCATCGTCGGCGCCCCGCAGCTCGCGACCAATATCCTGGACGACCTCGGGCAGGACGCGGCTGATGACGCGGCGGCGAGCGCACTCGACGCTGCCGCCAGCAAGGGCCTGGCCGAGGCCGCGGCGGTCCAGTCCAGCGCGAGCGCCACGGCTTCCCAGGGTTTCGCCACCAGCGCCGCCGGCTCGGTGGTGACGGCGGCCGCGCACGTCGCCAATGCGCTGACCTATCGCAACGAGGCGCTGGCCTTCCGGGACACGGCGTCCACCCACGCCACCAACGCCTCCAACTCGGCCAACGCGGCGCTGGGCTCCCAGAACGCGGCGTCCAACCACGAGGCTCTTTCCCGCCGCTGGGCGGAAGACCTGTCCGGCCCGGTGGACGACGGCTTCTACTCGGCCCGGTTCTATGCGCTCCAGGCCATCGCCGCCAACGCCGGCAACGTGACCGGCACCGCGGCGGGCGTGCTGTTTTCCAGCTATGAGACGATCCCCGGCCCGAACGTCCAGCTCGCGATCGAACAGCTCAAGGACTACGCGGACACGATGGTCCTCCGGGCCGGGGACGTGAGCATCGGGCCACTGACCCTTGGGCACACGGCGCAGGTCCCGGTCGGCGCTTCCAACGAAGCCACCCCGCAGTTTCAGGCGCACGGGACTGCCTTCATCGGGCAGGGGTCTTATCGGTGGTCCGCGAACGCGGCCGGCCCGAATATCTCGCTGTTCAAGTCCCGCGGCGCCGCCATCGGCACGCGCGCGGCCGTCCAGTCCGGGGACGCTCTGGGCTCGGTCACATTCTACGGTGACGACGGCACGAACGCACCCCCGGGCGCGCAGCTCCGCGCGATGGTGGACGGAACGCCCGGCGCGGGCGACATGCCCGGCCGGCTGGAGTTCCTGACGACCTCGGACGGCGCGGCCGCCCCCGTTGTCCGCTGGTCGGTCTATTCGACCGGGCACATGACGCCCTTCGTGGACAACGCCTATAACCTCGGCTCGGCGTCCCTGCGCGCCGCGAACGTCTTCTCGGCGCTCGGCAGCTTCGGCAACCTGACTGCGTCCGGCAACGACCTGATCGCAGCCGGCGGCACCGCAAACGCCGCGCAGTGGGCTGTCTTCCGGAACGCGAACGTCGGCGCCTCGGCCACGATCGGCCTCCTGTTCGGGAACGACGGCTCGGCGTCGCAGGCCGGTGTCTTCGTCAACTCCAGCGCCAAGACCGACTTCGGGGGCGCAAGCTCCATCAACATCGGCAACTACGGCGCTGCCGGCCTCGGGTTCTTCACGAACAACACCTTCCGGGGCGGCTTCAACTCGGCGGGCATGTTCACCGCGCTTGGCGACTTCCAGCAGGGCCACGCGACGCAGGTCCCGCTCGGCGCGTCAAACTCGTTCACCCCGTCGTCGCAGTTCCATAGCACGGTCGGCATTAGCAGCTTTTCGCGCTGGTCGAACGACAACGGCGGCCCGCAGATGGGCTTCTTCAAGTCGCGCGGCACGGCCATCGGCACGCGCGGGCTGGTCGCCGCTGACGATACGATCTTCAGCCTGTCCGGCTACATTGACGACGGCACGAACGCACCGCCCGCCGCGATGATCCGCGCCAACGTGGACGGCACGCCGGGCGCTGGCGACGCCCCCGGCCGCCTGTCCTTCTGGACAACGCCGGACGGCGGCGTGAACCTTGTCGAGCGGATGCGGATCAACAACGCCGGCCGCATTCAGATGATGGTTGACCTGTCGGTCGGCTTCGCGTCCTACCCTGCCGCCGCGGTGAAGCTCCACGTCGGCGGCGTCGCAGCCGCTACAACCCCGACCCTCGGCGCCGCGACCGGCATCGCCGCCTTGTTCAGCAACACGGACGCCGCCTACGGCCTCGCCCTCGGCGTCGGCGGGGCTGGCAATGCCTGGCTCCAGGTGCAGCGCGTGGACGCCGTGGCAACAGCCTATCATCTGCTGCTCCAGCCGAGCGGCGGCTTCGTCGGTATCGCCCTCGGCGCCAGCCCGACCTCACCCCTCCAGATCGCCAGCGCCGCCGCGCGCGTCACGCCCGCAGGTGGCTACCTTGTCCAGAGCTTTGGCGGCGGCAACTCCTACTGGCTCCTGAGCGCCAACACGAATTTCAACTCGGCCATCCACTTCGGAGACCCGGACAGCAACACCGTCGGCCGCATCGAATATGTCCACAACGGCGACCGCATGGAGTTCCACGTCGCGGGGAGCGAACGCCTCCGCATCGAGGCGGCCACCATCACGGTGAACATCCCGGCCACGCTGCCCAACGGCGCGTCCAGGACCGCGGCTGTCCGGACCGGCACGTCGAACGAGGCGATCAGCACCAAGACGGCTTATGACGCGGCGGCCTATGTCGCGCTCACCGACGCCGCGACGATTGCCTGGGACATGAGCCTCGGCATCAACTTCAGCGTGACGCTGGCCGGCAACCGCACCCTCGGCGCTGTCACCAACACCGTCGCCGGCAAGACCGGCTCGATCCTGGTCTATCAGGACGCAACCGGCGGGCGGACCCTCGCCTTCAACGCGGTCTACAAGTTCGCCAACGGCGTGGCCCCGACCCTGGACACGGTCGCCAACCGGCTGACGATGCTGTTCTACCAGGTCATCGACAGCTCGAACATCTTCATCAGCCACGCCGCGGGTGTCCGCTGATGATCCCGGGACTTGGTGGTATTCTCGGGGGTGTGCGCCGGCCGGTTCTCCGGCCGACGCTGGTCCTGTCCACGACGGCGGGGCAGGTCTGGCGGGCGTTGGACGGCTACAACTTCGGCGCCCTCCAGGCGGCGTCCGGCCTGCCCGTCACGTTTCCCTCGGTCCACACGCTGCGGCACAACGGGACCCGGTTCCTCTTTGGTGGCCCGGTCGTGACCACAGGCGTTGCTGCCTGCTACACGTCCCTCGACGGCCTCGCTTTCGCCAGCCAGGCGACGTCACCGATCGACATCACGGCGCCCGGCGTGGTGACATGCCTGGATGGGTCTGGGGGGTTCTATGCGGTCTTCCCCACGACCTCGGGCGTTGTCACCGACCGGAGTGCGTCTTCCCCGGACGGGCAATCCCCCTGGACCGCCGGGACCGACGTCCCGAACGGAACCGCGGCGGCCCGCGCGATCGCGCGAGAGCCGGGCCTGGGCATCACCGCCGTCTTCGGCCAGAGCGGATCGCTCCACACTGCTACTCTGCTCGGCACCTGGACAAGTCGATCCAGCGGCACCGGAAACCAGTTCAACGCGGCGGCGGCGGGCGGTGGCTACATCGTCGGCGTCGCCTCCGGCGGTGTGATTTCTGCCTCCAGCAACGGCACCAGCTATGCCCTCGCCACATCCGGAACCACGCAGGACCTTCTGGACGTCATCTGGACCGGGACGCAGTTCCTGGCGTGCGGCTCCACCGGCAACACGTTGATCCGCGCCGCCAACCCCACCGGCACCTGGACGGCAGTCTCGCTCGGCGCGGGGTTCACCCGGCTCTGCCGCAACGGCGACTATGTCTATGCGTTCGGCCAGAACAACGTGTTTATTTCGTTCGATTTCGGGACGAATTGGCTGGACATCACGGCCAACCTCACCGGCTACGGCCCCAGCACTTTCGCCAACCAGGCGGCTTGACCATGAGCGGCGCCTTCCCCCTGGAGGTTCAACGCCTGATCGTGGAGCTGGTGGTCACGCTCGTCGGGCTTGCGGTCCTGGGGGCTTTGCTTTTATTCGTCCTCAATACGGGCAAGCGCATCAGGACACAGGACGAAGACCATGATCCTCGATAACGCATCCAAGTCCAGGCTCAAGGGTGTCCACCCGGACCTGATCCGGGTTGTCCACCGCGCCGCCGAGCTGATGTCCGACCCGGACTTCACCTTCGCCATCACCTGCGGCGTCCGGACCCTTGCGGAGCAGCGCGTGCTCTACGCCAAGGGCGCCACCCGCACCCTCCGGTCCCGGCACATCCCCGGCAAGGACGGCACGTCCAAGGCCGTGGACTTCGTGGTCAAGCTGAACGGCAAGGTCCGCTGGGACTGGCCGCTCTATTCCCAGCTCGCGAAGGTCGTGAAGCAGGCGGCGAAGGACGTGAAGGTGCCGATCGAGTGGGGCGGCGACTGGAAGACCTTCAAGGACGGGCCGCATTTCCAGCTCCCCCACGCAAAATATCCCTGACAGGAGCCAGCCATGAACAAGGAAACCATCTTCGGCGTGATCCGCCACATCCTCACCTTCGGCGGCGGCATTCTCGCCTCCAAGGGCATCCTGGACGCCGGTCTGGTCGAGCAGGCCGCGGGCGCGATCATCACGATTGCCGGCATCGCCTGGTCCATCATCGAGAAGCGCAAGGCGGCTTGACGTCGTGGCCTGGGTTGGGCTCGTCGCGTCGATCCTGAAACTCCTGGAGGGCCTGACCGGGTTCCTCCGGGACAGGAAGCTGATCGACGCGGGGGCCGCCGGGCAGGCGAAGGAGGGGTTGGATGCAGCTCTCAAGGTCATCGCCAAGGCAAATGAGGCGCGCGCGGCTGCTGATCGGCGCAACGCTGATCCTGGCCGGTTGCGTGACGACGACGGGTTCCGTCGCGACTGATCCGACCACCGCCATCTGCGCCAGTTTCCGGCCCATCACCTGGTCGAGCCGGGACACCGACGAGACCATCAAGCAGGTCAAGGCTCACAACTCTGTCTATCTCGCCATCTGTCCCCGGCGATGATACCTGTCGGTGTCGTGCAACGTGGCTGACGCCACAGGACACCCGCAACAGGAGACCCAGATGGCGGACAATCGCTTTGACCCGATCGGCCTGATGGCCGCCTCCCTTGCTGCCGCGGCCATGACCCGCCCGGCGGACACCACGGCATACGCATCCGGCGACCTCGTCGCCAACAGCACCACGGCCGGCTCGGTCGCTCCGATCCAGGTTCTCGGCGCCGCGCGCGTCGCGGGCGAGGGTGGCCGCATCGCCGGCGTGAAGCTCCACAAGTCCGGCACCGGCGTCGCCAACGCCGCCTTCCGTGTCCACTACTTCCGGGCAACCGTCGCGGTCGCCAACGGCGACAACGCCGCCTGGGTCCCCGCCGTCATGACCAACTACATCGGTTCCGTGGACGTGACCGTGGACCGTGTCGGCACGGCCGGCGCCGTCGGCTTCGCCCAGGTGGCGGACCCGGGCCTGTTCTTCGACCTTCCGGACGGCGCCACCACGCTGTTCGCGCTGATCGAGGCCCGCGGCGCCTACACCCCGGCGAGCGCCGAGGTGTTCACGCTCACCACCGACATTCTCCAGAACTGATCGGTCCCCTGCGAAAGCGACCGCGGGGGCCACCCCGCGGTCCCCTGCCTGGAGGCCACGACGATGGTGGATATTTCCAAGCTCAACTTCGGTTGGGAGGACGTTGCCAAGTTTGGCGTCATGCTGGCCGGCGTGCTCGGCATCTGGTTCACCACGTCCAACGACGTGCGCGAGGCCAGGACCGAACTGGCGCGGATCAAGGCTGAAACCCTCCCGGTCTTCACCCAGGCGGATCGCGAGCATACCGCGAACCTCATGAGGCTGCGCGACGACATGAACTCGATGCGCCTCGTCTCGACCGAAATTCTCAGCGAGCTGCGGGCCGACATGCGTCACATGCGGGCGGTTCTGGAGCGACTGGAGCGCAGCCAGGCCCCCACGTCCCCCGGGGGTCCGCGCCAGTGAGCCAGCCTTTCGACCGGAGCTTCCTGAAGGACACGATCATCGCGCTGCCGCAGACGGTGACGATGTCGGCCGACGGCTACATTCCGGTCATCACCATCGTCGCGGGCGAGCTGTTCGTCCGGCGCATCACGCCCGACGACTTCAAGTCCGTCGTGGCCGGCGGCGTGTCGAGCGTCTTCGGGCGTCAGGGCACGGTCATCGCCCAGGCCGGCGACTACGCCCTGGCCGACATCACCGGGCTCGTCGCTGCGCTCGCCGGCAAGTCCAACACCGGCCACGGCCACGCGCAGTCCGACATCACGAACCTTGTCGCGGACCTCGCGGCGCTTTCGTCCGCCATAGCCGCCAAGGCGGCCCTGTCCCTTGTCCAGCCCGACGCGATCACCGGCCCCGCCAACCTGACCGGGCAGGCCCAGAACGTCACCGTCGAGAGCGCCGACTTCACCTTCACCAACGCCGATACGACCGGCGTCTATTCCCTGACGGTGCGCTCCAGCATCGCCGCCGCGAACGCCGAAATCCGCGTCAACGGGCTTGGGTCCTGGAGCCAGCACGTCAACATCCGCCACAGCGACGTCCTGCGCCTGCGGATGCTCACGGCCAACGCGCCCGCCACCCAGCGCGTCGCGACGATCTACACGCCCGGGCGGAATTTCACCTGGGCCACGACGACGACATGAGCAAGCCCAATCCCCACCTCAAGCCTGTCTCGGTGTCGCCCGAGACCCGCGCGCTCCGCGCGATCGAGCGCCTGGTCGCCGCCGACAAGGCGCGCGAAGACCTGCTTTCGTTCACCAAGCTGGTCATGCCGCACCCCGACGACAGCGACAACACCCAGCGGTCCCTCTACGAGGACGCGCGGCATCACCGTGTGATCGCGGCGGCGCTGGAGGAAGTCGAGGCTGGCCGCTACAAGCGCCTCATCATCAACTGCCCCCCGCGCCACGGTAAGACCGAGCTGGCGTCCAAGAAATTCCCGGCCTGGTATGCCGGCCGTCACCCCGAACACTCGATCATCTTCGGCACTTACAACGAGAAATACGCTGGCGACATCGGCCGCGCTGTCCGGGACATCGTCCAGTCGGCGGCTTACCAGCAGGTGTTCGAGGGCGTCCACCTGAAGGACGGCTCCGCGGCCGTGGACCGACTGGAGACGATGGCCGATGGCGTCCTCGCCTTCGTCGGCCGAGGCGGCACGACCACCGGCCGCGGCGGGCATCTTCTCATCATCGACGACCCGATCAAGGACCGCCGGGAAGCCAACTCGCCCACGATCCGCGACCAGCTCTGGACATGGTTCACGCAGGTCATCGGCACCCGCATGATGACCCAGGATGCGCGCGTGGTCATCATTCAGACCCGCTGGCATGAGGACGACCTGGTCGGCCGGCTGACCGATCCGGGCAACGACTATTACGACCCCGAGGAAGCGGCCCAGTGGAAGATCATCGACCTGCCGGCGCTGGCCCTGGAGGGCGACCCCCTCGGGCGCAAGCCCGGCGAAGCTCTCTGGCCGGAGCGGTTCGACCGCGGCTTCCTGCTTGAGCAGCAGCGCCGCGACACGGCAGGCTTCGCGTCCCTCTACCAGGGCCGGCCGACGCCCGACGGCGGCGCGTTCTTTCAGTCCGAGTGGCTGAAGACCTACAAGCCGAACGAGCTGCCGAAGAACCTGCGGTTCTACATCGCTTCCGACCATGCCGTGTCCCAGCTCCAGAACCGGGACAAGACCTGCCTCATCCCGGTCGGCGTGGACGAGAACGACGACATTTATGTCCTGCCGGACGTGTGGTGGCGCCAGGGCTCGGCGGACCAGGCGGTGGACGCCATGCTGGCGCTGATCCAGCGATACAAGCCCATCTATTGGTGGGCGGAACGCTCGCACATTTCCAAGTCCATCGGCCCGTTCCTCCGCAAGCGGATGCTGGAGGAAGGGCTGTTCTGTGCCGTCTGCGAGGTCATCCCGATCGCGGACAAGCAGACCCGCGCCCAGTCGATCCAGGGGCGCATGGCGATGGGGAAGGTTTTCTTCCCCGAGCGCGCGCCGTGGTGGCCCGAGGCCCGCGACCAGATCGTGAAGTTTCCGGGCGCGGCCCACGACGACTTTGTGGACGCGCTCGCCTACGTCGGCCTGGGCATGAACTACCTGATTTCCGCTGGTCCGATCCGACACGGCGCTGACCGCTACCGCCCAGGCACCTATGGGGCGCTCATGCACGAGAGCAACCGGACCCGGCGCGAAAACGCCCGAGCCCGCAGCAATGGAGGCTGGTGATGGAGCTGACCGAAGCCGTAGGCGCCACCCCCCAGGCCCCGGAGAAGGTTGTGGCGCGCGAGCGCCCGGACCCCGCGCCCCAGCGCGCCGAGCTGTGTAGCAAGTGGCAGTCACGCATCCGGGCCGCCAAGGTCCATTGGGAGCCCAGCTTCCGGCGGATGCGCGAGGACATGCGCTTCGCCGCCGGCTACCAGTGGCCGGACCAGACCGACAACGATGACCGCTATGTGGCGAACATCGTCCTGCGGCACATCAAGCACCGGACCGCGTCGCTCTATGCGCGCAACCCGCGCACCGTCGTCCGCCGCAAGACCAAGCTGGTCTCGTCGCTCTGGGATGGCACGATGACCTCGCTCCAGGCGGCCCAGCAGCAGATGGCCTCCGCGCAGGAAATCATGTCCACGGTCCCGGACCCGGTTGTCCAGGGACACGCGGCGGCGGTCCTCGCGCAGGCCCAGGCCATCGTCAACGACGCCCAGCAGGCCATCCAGCAGAACCAGATGCTCGACCGCATCGCGCGTTCGCTGGAGCTGGCCTATGACTATTCGCTGGACGAGCAGGTCATCCCGTTCAAGGAGGGCATGAAGGAGGTCGTCCGGCGCACCGTCACGACCGGCGTCGGCTACACCAAGCTCGGCTTCCAGCGGGCCATGAAGATGAAGCCCGAGGTCGAGCGTCAGATTTCGGACTACTCCGAAAAGCTCGCCACCATCGAGCGCCTGTCCGCGGATATCGCGGACGGCGAGAGCGTCCCTGACGGCGCCGAGGCCGAACAGCTCCGGCTCGCCATGAACGCACTGTCCAAGGAGCCGATGATCCTTGCCCGCGAGGGCCTGGACGTCAGCTACCCGGACAGCACGGCCCTCATCCCGGACCCCAAGTGCAAGCGCCTCCGCAACTGGGTTGGCGCTGGCTGGGTCGCGGAAGAGTTCATGCTGAGCGGCGAGGACATCCAGGAGATTTACGGCGTGGACGTCCAGTCGGCCGGCGCCGGCGCGCGGGCCTACCAGAAGATCGAAGGCCCCGGCCAGCCGGTGCGCCTGAGCGAGCCCTGGGAGGACAAGAAGTCCTCCGAGGTCTTCTGTGTCTGGGAGGTCTATTCCCGCAAGGACGGCCTGGTCTATGTCCTGTGCGACGGCTATCCCGACTTCCTGCGCGAGCCCGGCCAGCCCGAGGTGTGGATCGAACGGTTCTATCCGTGGTTCGTCCTGTCGTTCAACGACGTCTACCACACCAATTCGGTCTTCCCGATGTCCGACGTGCGCCTGATCCGGGACATGCAGCTCGAAATGAACCGGGCTCGCCAGGGTCTCCGCGAGCATCGCCGCGCCAACCGGCCGAAGATGGCGACCGCCAACGGTATGCTGGACGACGAGGACAAGGACAAGCTCCGGAACCACCCGGCGAACGCGATCATCGAGCTGAACGGGCTCCAGCCTGGACAGTCCGTGGACCAGCTTCTCCAGCCGATCAAGATGCCGCCGATCGACCCGAGCCTCTACGACGTGTCCGCCCCGTTCCAGGACATCCTGCGCGTCGTCGGCGCCCAGGAAGCGAACCTCGGCGGCACGTCCGGCGCCTCGGCCACCGAGACCTCGATCGCGGAAAGCTCCCGCATGTCCGGCCAGTCGTCGGACGTGGATGACCTGGACGAAATGCTGACCGGCATGGCCCGCGCCGCCGGGCAGGTGATCCTCCTGGAGTATTCCCAGGAGACGATCATCCAGATCGTCGGCCCGGGCGCCGTCTGGCCGGAAATGAACCGTGACCAGGCCGCGCGCGAGCTGATCCTGGACATCGAGGCGGCGAGCACCGGACGGCCCAACAAGGCCGCCGAAATCCAGAACATCAATCAGATCGCGCCGGTCCTGCTCCAAATCCCGGGGCTCAACCCGGAATGGCTCGCTCGCCAAATCCTCCAGCGCATGGACGAGAAGCTGGACCTGTCGGAGGCGTTCACCGCGGGCCTGCCATCGATCATGTCCATGAACCGCGGCGGTGGACAGGCCACCGGCGCCCCCGCGGACAAGGACCCGAACGCCCAGGGCGCCGAGGGCTCGAACAATTCCGGCGCCGAGCCCAAGCGCAACAACATGGGTGCTGACGGCCCGCCACCCCCGCGGTCGGCCCCGCCCATGATGAGCCAGTGACCACGATCGTCTTGCGTGTCTTGTGAGGCTTGAAGACACGCAGGACGAACTTCTATCCTGTGAGCGTCCAACTCATAGGAGCGATCCAGCGTGGACCCCAAGCAGGACGTTAATTCCGGGGCGTCGTCCAGCCCGGACAAGGAAGTCTCTTCGCAGGACGTTAACCCGCAGGCCGCTCCGTCCATCGGCCAGGACGTAAATAACCCGACGTCGTCCAGCGGAACCCCGGCCGAGGAAACGAAGGCTGACCTCCTTTCGGTGGTCATGCAGGCGGCGCCTCCCAAGGAAGAGGACGACGTGCTTGCGTCGCCCGCGACCTCGGACAAGCCGGAGCCGGAACCCGGTTCTCCTGCAAAGGACGAACCGTCTCCAGAGTTCCAGGAACCGACCGCGGAAGAGCTGAAGGCATACACGCCCAAGGCCCAGGACCGCATTCGGGAGCTGGTGCAGCGGGGAAAGCAGTTCCAGGCCGAGCGTGATGCCCTCCGGGGCGAGCTGGAAACCCTCCAGCCTCTCGCTCGTCAGTTCCAGGACGTGCAGGGTTTCATCGCGGAAAGTCGAATTTCCGAGGGTGAGTTCGGCCAACTCCTGACGGCTGGCGCGGCGCTGAAGCGCGGGGACTTCAACTCGTTCCTCCAGGCTGTCCGCCCCTATGTCCAGTATGCCGAGGAAGCCATGGGGGTCCGCCTCCCTGACGACCTCCGGCAGCAAGTGGACAACGGGCTCATGCCCGAGGACGCGGCGCGCGAGCTGGTCCGGTCTCGCCATCAGGCGAACATCGCGACGGCTCAGGTCCAGGAGCTTTCCCAGACGCAGGCGGTAGAACGCCAACAGGCCGCGGCCACGTCCATCCGGACCGCCGTGGCGACCTGGGAGACGGGCGTCCAAGCGCGTGACCCGGACTACGGCGCCAAGCAGGCCGCCGTTCAACGGTATGCCCAGGCCCTCATCGCGGAACACGGCGCCCCCCGGTCGCCGCAGGAAGCCCTCTCGCTAGCCGAGAAGGCCCTGGACGAAGTGAACAAGACGTTCACGGCGTTCCGTCCCGCGCCCAAGCCGACGCTCCGTGTCCCGACCGGCGGTCAGACCCCAACGAATGCTCTGGCTCCCGAGCCGAAGTCCCTGATGGACGCCGTCCTCCAGGGTCTCCAGCGGACCAGGGCCTCCTGACGGAGTGACCTCCAATGGCCTTCACGGCTGACGAACTGACCAACATCGCCAACTCGGCGCTCGACTTCTACATGAACAAGGGCGAAGCGTTCCTTCAGACGATCCAGAGCAAGCCGCTCCTGGACATCATGGAGCGCAACGCCAAGACGTTCCCCGGCGGCAAGGGCGACCTCTCGGTCGCCGTGATCGGTGACTTCGGCGCGGCTGGCGTCAACGATAGCCTCGTTGGCTTCACCCACAACGACACCGTCAACTTCTACACCCCGGCGAACAACAAGCGCGCGAACTTCGCTTGGCGCGAGCACCACATCGGCCTGACGCTCACCCACACCGAGCTGAAGATCGACGGCCTGTCCGTGACCGACACGAACGGCGAGGGCACCACCACGCACTCCAAGCGGGAAATGACCGTCCTGGTCGGCCTGCTGGAGACGAAGCTCCAGGACTTCGGTGAGCGTTACGCGCGTTCGCTGAACACCCTCTGGTGGGGCGACGGCACGTCCGACGCCAAGGCGCTCGCCGGCATCCGCGCGGCAATCGTGGCGAACCCGACGACGGGGACCTACGGCGGCATCAACCGCGCGACCACGACCTGGTGGCGGAACCGTGCCCGCACGGCGGCCCACGCGGCAGCCGGCGGCTCCGGCGCCGTGACCTCGTCCCCGGCCAATGGCGGCACGCTGATCCAGACCCTCCAGGTCGAGAAGCGGCAGCTCATGCGGTTCGGCGGCAAGCCGAGCGTCTTCCTCGCCGGCTCCGATTTCATCGGCGCCATGGAGACCGAAATGCGAGCCAACGGCTACTACTCGCAGAACGGTTTCCGCGGGAAGCAGGACGGCGCCATGGGCGCGCTGTCGTTCGACGGGGTGGAAATTATGTATGATCCGACCCTGGACGACCTCAGCCTCCAGAAGCGCGGTTATTGGTATGACCCCCGTCATATCTACCCGATGAAGATGGAAGGGGAGTGGCGCCGCCAGCACACGCCGGCACGGCCCTACAACCAGTTCGTCCTCTACCGTTCGGTCACTTCGACCGGCCAGCTCGTGGCGCGGCAGCTCAACTCCGCGCTCGTCATCGACATCGTCTGATGTCTTGAAACGCCCCGGACGTCGCAAGACGTCCGGGGTTCAACCCTTGGAGAACACCGTGGACAAGTTCCAGCTCTTGATCTGCGACGTCGCGCTCGCAGGCGACATTCGCAACGTGGTCCATCGTGGCGTGGACAATCCGGTCTCTTTCCCGGAGCGGTGCGTTCTGGAGTTTCTGCACGGCGAAGGCGCGATCACCAATGTCCGCGACATGGGCGAGGTCCAGCGCCATCAGGGCGACGAACGCAAGCGCCTCAACGCGATCTACGGATCGAGCATCATCGACCAGCTCTTCCCCGGCGTGGCGACCTCGCTGCCACTGCGCGACACCCGCATCGTGTCTTTCGACAGCTCGCCCCGCGGCGTCGAGAAGACCCCCAAGGGCAAGGCCGCCGGCAAGCGCGTCGCCAAGGCCCGCGCCGAAGCCACCAACCTGTCCGACGACGTCGATCCCTTCGCAGCCACCGGCTCGGCGGACACCGAGGAAGACGACGCGGCGCCCGACGGCGCCGTGGACCCGTCGATCGACGGCCAGGTCTAAGGGGACACGATCATGCCCATGGGTCTCACGCTCGCGGAAATGCTGGATCGGCTGAAGGCCGAGACCCACATGAGCCAGAACGTGGCCCATGGGCTCAACCACCAGGACGCGCTGAAGAACCTTCTTCGGCGTGTCCAGGAAGAACTCTATGTTCAGCACGACTGGCCCCGCCTGGTCGTGTCCAGGGATGTCCCGCTCCTGAACGGCACCCGGTATTACAACTACCCGGCGGACCTCGCGTTCGAGACGGTCAATCAGGCGTGGGTCCTCTACGGAACCCGGTGGGAGCCGATCAGCTACAGCATCACACCGGACGACTTCAACGTCTACAACTCGGACGACGACTTCCGGACGTTCCCGCCGCAGAAGTGGGAACACTACGCCGACGGCGGGCTCAACCAGTTCCAGGTGTGGCCGATCCCCTCCCAGTCCGGCACGCTCCGGATGCGCGGTCGCAAGGCCCTGGGGCCGCTCGTCGCCACCAGCGACGTGGCAACCCTGGACGGCACCCTGATCGTCCTCTACGCCGCGGCCGAAGTCCTTGCCCAGATGAAGCGGGAGGACGCCCAGCTCAAGCTCCAGAAGGCCCAGCAGTTCCTCCGGATGCTCAAGGCCCGGCAGGGCGGCAACAAGACCGAGCCGTTCGTGATGGGCGGCGGCGCCCAGCGGAACGTCGGCCGGCCAGGCATCGACTTCATTCCGCCCGGCTACGGCTCCGGCTCGTGAGGTGATGGCATGGCCTACTTCATGCTGGAGGACTTCGCGGCCGGGGTGGACGTCCGCAAGACGACGATCACCGCCAAGCCCGGCTCGCTTCGCACGCTCAACAACGGCTTCGTGAACGCCGGCGGCGAGATTGAGAAGCGCCGCAAGTTCGCGCTCCTGGCGACTGCCCCCGCTAACACGGCGGGCATCGCCGCCGTCAGCAACAGCCTCTACACCTTCGGCACGGATACCGGCGTTTCCGTCCCCGCGCCGCTGATTTACCAGAAGCTCACGCCCAGCTCGGGCTCCCCCACGATCAGCCGGGTGCTGGACGCGGACAGTTTCCAGACCGGGCTCTTCGTCATCGCCCGGATGAGCGATGCGTCCACCCGCCGGTTCTACAGTGGCACGCAGGTGGTGGCCGCCAGCGGGCTCGCCTCGCGCGCCCACAAGTCGAAAATGTATGTGGTCGAGGGCGACCTGGTCCGGTTCTCCGCGGTCAACGCGCCCAGCGACTTCGCCGGGGCCGGCTCGGGCTTCATCGACGTCACGACCCAGGACCAGGGCAGCGCAGACCTTCTCGGTATCGAAGAGTATTACAACAACATCATTCTGCTCGGGCGCCGCGCGGTCCAGGTGTGGTTCATGGACCCGGACCCGAACCTGAACCAGATCATCCAGGTGCTCGGGAACATCGGCCTGGTCGCGTCCCAGGGTGTCGCGCGCTATGGCTCTGGGGACGTCCTGTTCCTGTCCACGACCGGGATCAGGTCTGTCCGTGCGCGTGACGGCTCGAACTCTGCCGTGGTCAACGACATCGGCTCGCCTATCGACCCGATCATCACCGAGCGCCGGCTGTCCATGTCCTCGGCGGACGCGGACCGGATCAAGGGCCTCATCGAGCCCATGACCGGGCATTTCTGGTTGGTGTGGAACGACAATATTTATGTCTTGTCCTACTATCCGGCGACGAAGGTCACGGCCTGGAGCATCTTCACGTTGCCCTTCACGGTGGACTATGCAGTCGCCGCAGGTAATCGCGTGGTCCTGCGCTCCGGAAACGACGTCTATGTCTATGGCGGGTTCACCAGTGCCGCCACGGCGCTGGACAACTACATCCCCGGGAACACCCTGGCCGCCGAATACGACACGACCCAGTGTCAGTTCGAGACGCCCATGTTGGACCTGGGCAAGCCGGCGCACTACAAGAGTTTCGTCGGTTTCGACGCGGCGATCGAAGGCTCCTGGATGGTGGAGGTCAACTTCGACCCCCTGGCCCCGGACGCCTGGGTCAACATCGGCACATTCAGCCAATCCACCTATTCGCTCGCACGCATCCCGGTCCAGGGCTACGGCACCCACATCGCCATCCGGATGACCTCGCAGGGCACCGGCCCGGCGCGCGTCGGCGCCATCGCGATCCACCACGAAATGGCCGAGGACGATTGATGCCGGCGGTCCTGGGTCCGCCTGTCCTGGAGCATCTGGCCTATATCGCCGCGAACCTCCGTGTCCGGGACAAAGAAGAGATTTTCGCGGTGCGCCACACCGAGGACCCGGAGGCCCTGGCGCTGGACACGTTCAACACCGGCGCCTTCCAGTGGATCGCCTACCGGGACCAGGAGCCGGTCGCTGCGCTTGGCGCCGTTCCCCTCTGGCCGCGGGTGTGGAACCTGTGGGCCTACGGGACAGATCGGTGGCCCGAGGTCGTCCTGAAGCTAACAAGACACGCACGTAGTTTCATGTTGCCGGCCCTGTATAATGCCGGTGCGATCCGTGCTCAGTGCTACGCGCTGGAGGCGCATCAGGACGCGCGAAAGTGGCTCGAATTGCTCGGTGGCGTGCAGGAGCACACCCTGACCAACTTCGGGAAGAACGGCGAGACCTTCGTCCTCTATTCGTGGGGGCGAGACAGGACAAGGAGCTTGTGGCATGTGTCCGACGAACGGCTCGACACAGGCACTTTCGGGGGGTTTGGGGGCGCCTGACCTCTTCGGCGCTTTCAATGCGCTCCGCGGCGCTCCCGGCGGCGGCCCGCTCCCCGCGCCGAACCTGCCGGGTTCCTTCAACGCCATCCCTCTCGCGCCGCCCGACATCGCCGGTTCCTTCAACGCGATGCCGCTGCCTGGCGCCAGCCCCAGCGCGGGCTTCGGCGCATTTCCGACCCCGATCCCCGGAGGCCCCATGGCCTTCAATCCAGTCCGGCGCGCCGTGACGTCTCCGCTCGATCCGGCCGTGTTGCGCCCCGCGCCATTCGCCCGCCCGCCGTTCCAGGGCGCCCCGGAACAGGGCTCGATGTCGGGCACGGTTCCGCCGCCGCCCCGCGGCTTTCAAGGCGCCCCCGAGCAGGGTTCCCCTGCCGCGGGGCTCTCGTCCTTCGGCATGGCGCAGCCGGCAGGGCTCCCCGCGCTCCGGCCCGGCATGGCGCTCCCGATGTCCTACGCCGGCCAAGGCTTCGACGGACCGGCGGAATATGGCTCCCCCGGTGGCACGGTCCCGGCGTCGCGCCCCTTCGGCGGCATGGCTGAACAGGGCTCCCCCGGGGGTTTCTCGCCGCGCACACCCCCCTCGGTCGGCATGGCTCAAGCGCCGAACCTTCCCGGCCTCCGGCCCGGCATGGCGCTCCCGGTGTCCTACACTGGACAGGGTTTCGACGCCCCGGCTGAGCAGGGCTCCCCCGGCGGCTTCGTGGCGCCGATCGCGCGCGCGCCGTTCCCGGACGCCCAGGGCTTCGGGGACCACGCACCTCTCACCCAGAACGACCCCGGCTTCCCGCCGCTGCCGGACTATCCCTCGCAGGTCCCCGACGACCTGCGCGCACCCGTCGCGCGTCCGATGGCGCGCGTCGCCCCGGTCGCGAGGCCCCCGCGTCAGATGATCGCGCCCGCGCCTGTCGCGCGCCCCCCGGAGGCCCCGGGAACCGGCGGCGTGGCCCGCCCGGCTGCTGTCCCGGACAGCTACCGCGGGCTTCGCGTCGCGAACGACGACCGGGACGGCCGCTACATCGCCACCGGCGGCGAGAATATCTCGCTCGGTGACATTCTCGGGATGGCGCTGTCCGCGCCTGGCACCCGGAGGTAAGCCGCCATGTGTTCGGCCCCGAAGGTGGACACGTCCGCCCAGGACCAGATGCTCAAGGAAGCCGCGGAAGCCCGCAAGCGCGAGGAAGAACGGCAGGCGCGCATCCGCACCGGCACGGCCAAGATCGACACGACCTTCGGCGGCTTCGATGACAACTTCTACAAGTCCCGGAACGACGCCGTCATGGCGCTCTACAATCCGCAGCTCGCGGAGAAGTTCGGCCTGGCACGCGATGACATGACCTTCGCGCTCGCGCGCGCCGGCACGCTCAACTCGACCATGGCCGCGGACCGACAGGGCCGGCTCCAGCGAGACCTCGGCGTCCAGCAGGCGCAGCTCTTGTCCAAGGCGGCCGGTGAAGAGAACACGCTTCGCCAGCGCGTCGGGCAGGAGAAGTCCGCGCTCGTGTCGCAGCTCAACGCCACCGGCGACGCCGACCGCGCGTCGAACGACGCGCTCGCACGGACCCAGATCATTTCCACGGACCAGCCGACGTTCACGCCGCTGGGCGACATTTTCGCGGGCGCGTCCGCCGGCATCGGCTCCTACATGCAGGGGCAGAACAACGCGGCGATGCTCAACGCTTTCTACGGGAACAGCGCCCGCCGCGGCGCCTCCCGCGTGGTGGGGTGACGGACCATGTGTGACCCGACTGGAGGCATCGGCACGGCGCTCATCATGGGCGGCCTGACCGCGGGCGGGCAGGCCATGAACGCCATGTCCCAGAACGCCCACATCAACGAAGTGAACCGCCAGAACCGGATCGCCGCCGACATTTCGCGAAAGGCGCGCGAGGCCGAGATTGCTCGCCAGGCCACGTTCGAGCGCGAGGCGACCCAGCGTTGGGACGAGAGCGTCCAGAACCTCGCCCCGGCCCAGCGCGCGGCTGTCCAGGACGCGGCCGAACAGCGCATCATGACGGCCTACGAGCAAAGCCCGCCGCTGCTCCAGGAAGGCATGTATCTGTCCGGGCAGGACCAGGCCGCGGCACCGGTCCGCGAGGAAATCGCCTCGCGCACCGCCAAGTTCGCCCAGGACGCGCGCCAGCGCGCCCAGGCGCTCGCCAAGCTGTCCGCGTTCGGCACGGCCGACACGACGAACCAGATCAATCTCCAGGGCACCAACAACCAGCTTTCGACCATTGGCGGGCTCCGCCGGGGATCGCTCGGCGTCGCCCAGACCGAGAGCAACATCCCCGCGGCCGTGGTCCACAAGACCCCGAACCTGCTTGCGGACATCATGACCGGCGTCGGGATGGTGGGCGGGCGCATGGTCGGCGGCGGCGGGCTGGGTAGCCTGTTCGGCGGCGGTGCGCCGAGCCCCACGATCAGCCCGTTCTCGCTCTATTAAGGAGGTCCAGGTGCCGACTGTCAGCTTCCAGGACCCGGGCTTCGCGAGGGGTTTTTCCTCGCTTGCGGAGGCGTTCGCGCCGAGCCCGCAGAACGTCATGCGCGCCGCCCTCATGGGTGCCCAGCGGGAGCAGGCCATCGCGCGCGCCGGGGTCTATGACGCCAACGCCGCCCAGACCAATGTCCAGACCGGCGCCCTTCGTTCGCTCCCGGACGTCATGGTCAACGTGCTCGGCCCGGAAGCAACACCGCAACAGGTCGCGCGCGCCCGCGCCATGGGCGTCGTGGCGCAGGCTCCCGGCGGTCTCCAGCACGGCCCCGGCTTCATGGTCGGCGCCGAGACCTTCGCCAACCCGCAGGCCCGGTCCCCACAGGACTTGTCCACGATCATGACGGCCGCCGGTGTCCAGACCTACGGTAACACGCCGACGGGCTATCAGGAGGGCATCCAGAGCACCGAGCGCGTGGGTGGCGCCCAGAACGCCAGTCGCGAGCGGATCGCCACCGAGGGCAACGTCGCCTGGGAGCGTCAGCGCCAGAACGAAGCCGCGGTTGACGCCCAGACGAAGCGCGCCATTGCCACCGAGGGCAACCAGGCATACCGCGACGTCGAGGCGGCGAAGCTGGCCCAGCCGGGCGGCGGCTCCACTGGGCGTCCCCGGACGATTGGCTCCGGCGAGCTTCAGCGCATGTCCGAGGTCATGAAGCAGCGCCTCGCCGCGCGCTTCAATGTCAAGCCGGACAGCGTCGAGGTGGACCAGGAAGTCCAGGCGGCGCTCCGGAGCGAGGCCGCGCGCGTCTATCAGGAGACGGGCAACGCCGAGGCGGCGGTCGAGGCTGGCCTGGCGGCGATCGCCACCAAGTTCCAGTCCACCGGTTGGTTCTCCCGCAGCGGCAGGGTCATCCGTGACCCCGCCTATCCGGCCCCGCCGACCACGCTTCCCCCCGCGGGCGCGGCGCCAGCCCAGGCGGCTCGCCCGGCGGCCCCCGCCCCCGCGGCGGCGGCGGCGCCCCAGGGTGCGACCGCCGGGGAGGGCGCGGTCATCCGCGAGCGCGCCACCGGCAAGCTGTTCGTCATCCGCAACGGTCGGCCGGAGCCCATGGAGTGAGCGCGCTCGCGGACATCATCACGCAGGCGGCGACCCGACACGGCGTCGATCCGAGCGCGTTGGCGCGTGTCGCGCAGCTCGAAAGCTCCATGGACCCTCGCGCCCAGAACCCCAACTCGTCCGCGGGCGGGCTCTTCCAGTTCATCGACCGCACCGCGCGCCAGTATGGGCTCCAGGACCGCAACGACCCTGTCCAGGCGTCGGACGCCGCCGCGCGCCTCATGTCGGACAACCAGCGTTTCCTGACCTCGCGCCTCGGTCGCCCGCCGACGCCTGCCGAGCTTTATCTGGCCCACCAGCAGGGCGCCGGTGGCGCTGCCGCACTTCTGTCCAACCCGAACGCGCCCGCGTCCCAGGTGGTCGGCCCGGATGCTGTCCGCCTCAACGGCGGCCATGACGGCATGACGGCGGGTGAGTTCGCCGGGCTTTGGCTTCGTCGCGCCGAGGGTGGACCTCGACCCCCGAGCCAGCGAGGCGCCGGGACCCCGGCCCGCCGGCAGGCGCCGGCAGGCGGCCAGAACGCCGGGCTCGCGGCGCTCCTGGCTGAGCCGGACACGATGGTCATCCCGGCCGAGGCTCCTGCCCGGCAGGCGCAGGCTACTCCTGGACAGCGCCAGGCTGGCGCCAGGCCGAACCTTGTCCACAGGACCCCGGCGCCACTTCCTGCCCAGGCCCTCATCACGCCGGACATGATGCTCATGCCCGAGGCGCCCATGCCCACGTTCGCCGGCTTGTTCGAGACGCCGGAAGCCGCGCCCGAGTTCTTCCAGGCTCCGGCGCCTCCCGCGCCCACACCTGCACGTAGGCCGCGGGGGAGGGGCTGATGACCGCGCTCCCGGAAGGGTTCGATCTGGTATCCCCCGGCGGCGGCGGCGCCGCCCTGCCCGAGGGTTTCGACCTGGTGCAGCCCGCGCCCGCGCCCGCTGCGCCTGCGCGCGCGACCGCCGGGTCGGTGGCCGTGCCGGAGGGTTTCGACATCGTGGAGGGCGTGACGGCCCCCCGGTTCGAGGACCGCAACTTCTTCCAGCGCCACGTCCTGGACCCGCTTGGTCGAGGCAAGAACCAGCAGGTGGACCAGGGGCTCGACGTCGCCGGTTACGCCTCCGGCGTGCTGACCCGCGAGCAGTTCGTGGACAACTATCTGCGGAACCGCGCCGAGGCGGCGGCCTATCCGACCGACCCCACGATCAGCGGCGGCCAGCGCCGGATGAAGGAAGCCGGTGATGAAGGTTGGGGCGCCCTCGGCGGCTACATCCTGGAGAACCCCGGCACGACGGCGCGCGTCGGCCTGAACGCCGCCGTGGAGAGCCTGCCCGCCATGGGCGCCTCGATCCTGGGCGGCGTGGCCGGCGCGAAGGCTGGCGCGGCCCTGGGCGGCGCCGGTGGCGCGCTGGCCGGCCCCGCGGGCGCGGCTGTGGGCGGCACCGTCGGCGGCGTTACCGGCCTCGTGACGGGCGCTGGCGCCTCGTCGGCGGCCGTGGCCGCAGCGAGCAAGTTCAACGAAGCGATTGCCGAGACCCTTCAGGCGCGCGGGCTCCCGCTCACGCGCGAGAACATGCTGATGGCGCTGGACGATCCGACGTTCATCGAAGAGGCGCGCACGCGCGCCCTGCGCTATGGCGTCGCCGTGGGCGCGATCGACGGCCTGAGCATGGGTGTCGCCGGCCGGATCGCGCGTCCCGTTGCCGGAGCCCTCGGCGGCGGTGTCCGTGGCGGCCTGGCGGGCGTCGGCGCCGAGGGTGTGACCCAGGCGGCGGCCGGCGCGGCGGGCGAAGCGGCCGGCCAGATGGCCGGTGACGGCCGGATCACCGACCGCAGCGCCATCGCCCTGGAAGCCATTGCCGAGCTGCCGGGCGCCGCGGTAGAAGTTCCGGGCGCCATGCTGGCGCGCCGAGCGATCCCCGATGGAACCCCGCTTCCCGCCCCTGGACCCGTCAGCGCCCCCGTTGCTCCGGTTGCAAGTCCTGCGGGACCGGCTCCGGTCATTCCGCCCGCCGTGGGGGACGGGGGAGCGGGAGTTCCGGGACAGCCTGCGCCTGGAAATCCGGGAGCTGGAGCGGGAGTTGTCGAAGTCCCTCCAGGCTTCGTCCTAGTCCCGCCGGAAGAGGTCCCCCAGCCAGCGGCCCCGGCGCCTACCCCCTCGCCGCCCCCCGCCGAGCCGGTCCCTGCGCCTGTTCCTGCCGAGCCCCCCACGGCGCCTATGCCCGCGCCGGCACCCGTCGAGCCTCCGGCTCCGGCTCCGGCTCCTATCGAAACACCGGCCGCGCCCGCCCCCACGGCTGCGCGTCGCTCGCGCGTGTCCACGCCCGACGGCACGATGGCCCTGGACAGCGAGTTCGAGGTGGTGGACGCGGCCACGCTTCAGGGCGCGACCGGCGAGCTTCAGCCCCGGGACCGCGACACGCGCGCCTCGTCCCAGGTCCAAATCCAGAGCATCGCCGGCAACCTCAATCCGGACCTCCTGATCGACAGCCCGCAGTCCGACCGCGGCGCGCCGATCGTGGACGACACGGGGACGGTGCTCTCCGGCAACGGCCGTGTGGCCGCGCTGGCGCTCGCCCGGCAGTCCAACCCGGCCGGCTACGACGCCTATCTGAAGCGGCTCCAGGCCGAGGGTTTCGACACGACGGGCGTCCAGGCGCCGGTCCTGGTGCGCCGGGTGCGGGGCCTGACCCCCGAGCAGAAGCGCGAGTTCGTGGTCAAGTCGAACACCGACGACAAGCTCGCGATGTCGCCGTCCGAACAGGCGCGTGTGGACCGGGACCTCATCACGCCCGAGACCCTGGGTGCGCTCCAGACCGACGTCGAGGGTGGCGTCCAGGCGGCGGCGAACACGGCGTTCGTCCGGGGCGTCATCGGTCGGATGGCCCCCGCGCAACAGGCGGCGTTCGTCGGCGCCGACGGGCGCCTCACGCCGGCGGGTGCCCGTCGCATCGAGGCGGCGATCTTCGCGCGGGCATACGACGACGTGGACCTGACGAACAAGCTGATCGAGGACGAAGAGGGCGGCGGCGTCCGGAACGCGCTGCTCGGTGCCGCGCCGGCCTGGGCTCAGATGCGCGCGCAGGCCGATCCCGCCTTCGACATCACCGCGGACCTCGTAGCGGCCGTCAACGCCATCGGCAACATGCGCCGGCAGGGCTTGAAGCCGGCCCAGTTCCTCAAGCAGCAGGACGCTTTCAACCCGCTGTCCGCGAACGCCAAGGCCCTGGTCGCGGCGTTCTACAACCAGTCGCTCACCCGCGCGGCGGGGTGGCGCGAGGCGCGCGACTTCATCAAGGACTACACCGCCGAGGTAGGGCGCCAGGCGAACGCCGTGGGCGATATGTTCGGCGCGAAGCCGAGCGCGGCCAACATCCTCTCCAACCTCATGGACAAGCGGAACAACGCCAGCCAGGGGACCCTGGGCTTCGGTCCCGAGGGTGGGAACATCGCGGCGTCGCCTCCGATGCTGGACAGGGCCGAGGTCGCGGACACCAGCCCGACCCGTGCGCGCACCGAGCGCGTGGACACGGACACGGACGCTGAGCTGGACACGGACACGGACTTGTTCGGTGAACCCACTGAACAAGCCCCGGACACGCGCGAGGACAGGGTTCCTCGTGGGGGGCTCGCACCGACGTTCCGGGACTACGCGACCAGCACCAAGCTCTCGATCCGCGAGACGGCGTTCCGGGACGCGGGGCTCGATCCGAACGACGCGATCAACCTGCCGCCGGCCCAACAGTTTCAGGTTCTCCGCAAGATGCTGATCCAGAAGTTCGGCTTCCGGGCGGTGTCCGACGTCGGCAAGGGCGGCAAGGCGAACATCCGCGACGCGCTGGATGGGATGCTCGACGCCTACCACAACATCCAGATGATGAACCACGCCCTGGGCCTGCCGCTGAATGCTTCAGGGCTGGACGGAACGCTGGCGCTCACCTTCGCAGGGTCCAAGAGGACCAACTACTTCGGCCTCTACTCCCCCGACCAGCGAGCCATCGAAATCGGGACCAACATGCCCGGGCGCTCGAACGCTTTCGCGCATGAGTGGATGCACGCGCTCGATCACTGGCTCGTGGACAAGCTCCACAAGGACCCGGCCGCCCAGAACATGCTGCTCTCGGAGGCGACCCGGAAGCTGGGGCTCGACCCCGGCCTGAATGTGACGACCACCGGGCCGGAGGCGGCCTTTGTCCAGGTCATGAACGCGCTGTTCTTCGACCAGGCGAAGCTGGCGCATCGCGTGCTCCAGCTCCAGGTCGAGGCGTCCAACGTCCACCCCCTGACCCAGACCCCGACGGCCAAGGCGCTCGCCGCCCAGGCCGAGCTGGACGCGATCACCAAGGGCGCCGGGGACGCCCGGGATGTGGGCTCCGAATACCGCACCAAGGCGGCGGCGTTCGGGGACCCGCGCTACTGGGCCAACCCTGCCGAAATGATCGCGCGCGCGTTCGAGGCGTATGTCGCGATGAAGGTCGAGGCGGCGGGGGGCACGAACGAGTTCATCACCAAGCCGGATGTGGCCTATCTGGACATGGCGGACCGGCGGCTTCGGGACACGTTCCCGAAGGACCAGGAGCGCATGGCGATCTTCGGCGCCTTCGACAACCTGATTGCTGAGCTTCAGGGCGTCATGATCTTCGGCGCGGACCCGGTCGCGGGCAAGCCGGTGGAGACCGACGTCCTCGATCCGCAGCACTGGAACAAGATGGCGCTCCAGCAGGGCGAGCCGGGGCTTCTGGCCGACGTGAAGGCTGAGCTGGGCCGGATCAGGAACACCGCCGTCCAGGTCGCCAAGGGCAACGTCGGGACCACGCTGTCCACCCTTGGGGTCGGCATCCGGGACCGCGCCGGCCTGAAGGACGCCCCGGGCAACCCGAGGCACCCGATCCTGACCCGCGTGGCCGATACCGGCCGCGGCATCTTCTACTCGATGCGCGGTGTGATGAAGGCCATGGTCCTGCGGAACAAGGGCAAGGGCGACGCCTATCTCCAGGCCGTGGTGGACAGTGTTGCGACGGACCCAGGCACGGGGCGCCAGGTTGGGGAGACGTTCGAGGGGGCGGTGAAGCGCGAGCTGATGCAGGCGTCCAACCAGATCGCCAGCGCCATGAAGATGAACGGCTTCGGGGAGCGCCTGACGGCGGCCCAGAGCGACCGGGTCCGCGGGATCATGCTCGGTGAGCAACCGGCGGCGGCGACCCAGGAAGAGAAGAACCTGGCCGGCGCCCTGCGCCGCCTGCTCAACAAGGCGTGGGTGGACAGCCGCGCCGCGGGCATCGAAATCGGCTATGTCCGGGACACCGCCTACCTTCAGCGCATCCTGAACGAGGCGGCCGTCTTCGACGACCCGGCCAAGTTCCAGGCCCAGGCCGACAAGGTCTATGCGATCCTGTTCGACAAGGACGTGGGCACGCAGGACGTCGATCCGAAGGCGTTGAACGACAAGATCAAGAACATCAAGAGCTTCGCCCCGGACAGGCTCCGCGACCCCGACATCCAGGACGCGATGAAGGACATCCGTCGCATGGCCCGGGAGCTGAAGAACCTCAAGGACGCGAAGAAGCCCGACCCCCAGGCCATCGCGACCAAGTCCCAGGAGCTTCAGGCCCGCATCGACGAGCTGGCCGTCCTGATCCGGCCGGTGTGGTCGGAGGTCGCGGCGACGAAGTGGCGGGAGAACATCCTGCTCGGCAACCCCATCACCTTCGCGACCAAGGGTCCCGACGGCAACTTCACCAAGGAGCGCACCCTGCCGCCCGAGGCGGACCGGCTGCTGGAAGACTTCTACATCAAGGACCCGGTGGAGGCGTCGGCGCACTACATGCACCAGAGCGCCCGCAAGCGCGAGTATGTCCGCCGGTTCGGCGCCCCCATGGCCTCCGGCGCCAACTCGGACCTGGACGCGGTCCTGCGCCAGAGGGGCGTCCAGGACGCCATCGCCCAGAATTACCGGCGCTACGACCCCGGCACGCCGAAGGGGCGCATCCGGGTGATCCAGGAGCTTACCAACCCCGCCGAGCACAACCGGCTGGAAATGACGTTGAAGGAAGCGATGCGGTCGGGCGCCAACCCCGAGGACATCCGCGAAATCCGCGCGATGATCGAGCGCATCACCGGCAACATGACCAGCGTGGACCACTCGTCCCTGCGCCGGCTGTCCACGGCGATCTATGTCGGCGGGACGCTGGCCCTGCTCCCGCGCACGATCTGGACGTCCTTCTCGGAGCCGCTGACGGTGTTCCTCCGGACGGGCTCGCCGCGGGCGGCGCTCACCACGATGGTCTCCTATGTGGGCGAAATGTTCCGGACGGCGAAGACGGTCCAGGAGCGCGCGGCTCTCGCCCGCGCGCTGGGCGTCGTCACCACGCCGCTCGCGGAGGGTATCATCCAGCACCAGATGGCCGGCATGTATGGGGACAGCATCCAGTCCCAGCGCCTCCTGGCGAGCTTCTTCATGCGGACGGGCCTGACCCACCTGACCAACGCGCAGCGCCGCGCCGCGCTGGCGGGCGGCTTCCTGTGGCTCCGCGAGCTGGCGGTCATGGTGAAGAGCCCCAAGGAAAAGGGCGGCCTCTCCGGCTCGATCCGCGCCGAGCGCGCCCGCGCCGAGTTCCGGGAGCTTGGCATCGAAGACAGCGACATGAACGCCTTCGTGGATTGGCTGCTCCAGAAGGACACGCCGCCGTCCCTGGACGAGCTGGACAGCAAGGCGGGCCGGCTCTTCACGGTCGCGGCCAACCGCTTCGTGGACGAGACGATCCAGAACCCCGGCCGCGTGGACAAGCCGATCTATGCGACGAGCACCTGGGGCCGCCTGGTCTATGGTATCTCGTCGTTCAACTACTCCTTCACCCGCAACGTCCACCTCCGGGTGTTCAACCGGATGATCCGGGACGTGTCGATCGCTCAAGGGGACATGGGCAAGGGGTGGGCCGCGGCGCGCATGGGCGCCGGCGCGTTCGGCACCATGGCCGGGGGGTTCACCCTCCTGTTCCTGGGCCAGGTTCTCGCGACGGCCGCGCGCGAGGCGCTGTTCAACGGCGACAAGTGGGAAGAGAAGGAGCAAGAGGGGGAGTTGGTCAACTGGTTGCTGAAGCTCGCGCTGTCCAGGACCGGCCTCTTCGGCACGCTCGACCCGTTCCAGCAGGCGATCACCGGTCTGAAATACGAGCGCGACCTGACGTCGTTCGCCGCGGGCGCCCAACTCGGCTACTTCCTCAACTCGGGGATGCAGCCGATCCTGTCCGCCTTCGCCGGCCGCAACTCGGCCAACACCAACAGCGGCGAGTATAACGCCGTGAAGGCGGCCTATCAGATGCTTGGGGTCCCGGCCCTGGCGGCGGGCCTGAGCGTCCTCCCGGGCGGCCCCCTTGCGGGGACCGCCATCGGGCTCGGGCTTCAGAAGATCACGTCCAACTCGGCCGCCGACCAGTTCGCGACGGCGATCGTGGGCGAGAAGGGCACCAAGACCGGGGGCTCCGGTCGGTCCCCCTCCGGCTTCTAGACCGTGTAGGTGTGGGTCCGGGTTCCCTTGGATGGATCGCCCCTGTGATGCGCCCGGACCAGGATTTCCTTGCCAGACCGCAAGCGCCGGGTGTGAGCCCGACAGAGGTGGAACGCCCGGAGCTGGGCAAGCCGCTCCTGCTCCGCAGCCGCCGCGCGCTTTTCGGCGTCACGCCGCGCGGCGACGGCCGCGCTCAACTTGATTTCGACGTGCCGGCGCATGACCGGCTGGCCGCGGTCAGTCTTTGCGCCGATGGGCCGAGCGTCCAACGTAGCGCGGTCAACGTAGTTATTGGGCTTCAACAAAAGAAATAGCACCAGATATAGAAAATTAAAGAAGTTATGGAACATATATAAGTGTTTAACGACAACACTCGGCTGCTTGGTTTCATTTGTAAACCTGAAAAGAAACGCATCCGGCCCTTTGAAGTCGATGCCCCCGATGATGTGGTAAGAAACCGTGTTTGCTTCGCGGTCTATAACGCCAAACTCAACGGCGTCCTTGGCCCCGTTTGCTACTCGCGCGACCGTAAACACAGGGCCTTCTGCCAGCGGGTCCACTTGCGCGTGGACAGCCCCGCAGCGCGCAAAACCGATGCAGTGCGTCGTGTTCTGGGGGACAAAAGCGCGGGCCATTTCAGCGAGTTTGTCTTCACTCGCGCCGATGAGCGCGGCTTTCGCCTGATGCACCGTCTCCAGGCTGTCAAACGTAAAGGCCGCGCCTTGGCCGGGGTTATAGGTCAGCCTGAAGAAAATCCCTAGCTTCTGCCCCGCGGCTATTGTGGCCGGGTCTTTCATGTAAAAAGCGGTGAGCGAGTTAAGTTCGCGGCGATAAGGGTGCTGCGCTAGCGGGTCCTGGGCCGTCCTGCGCTCAGAAGTCTTGTCGTGCATCGTCCTCTCCTTTTCGGGACACACCCCCAGGTCCGAACGAACGGTTCGGAACCAACAACGCCAGACAACGCTGGACAACAGGGGCTAAGTGCTTGAAATTAAATGGTGGGCGCGACAGGGATTGAACCTGTGACCCCTCCCGTGTGAAGGGAGTGGCGGCCCCTCGAAAAAGACAAAGGACACCAACTTGTCCAGCTTTTTCAAAGGGCCGTAGGTGCGCGTTGGGCGACAAAATCACCGTTCCGTTCGGTCGTTTGCGGCCGGGGGGTTCGGAGCCGTGGCGGCCTGCTTGCGCCGGGTCTTGCGGTTGGGCTTCGCCTGTGACGACGCGGCGGTCGGGCTCGGACCGGGCGCCGGGGCCTGCTCCTGCTTGATGACCATCTTCGTCTGGACAACCGTCCAAGGGGCCTTGTCCCCGAACCGGGCTTCGACCTTGATTTCCCCCGGCGTCGCCAGCGGCAGCTCGGCGTTCGGCAGGGTGAAGGCTACCGAGCCCCGGCGGCGGAAGTCCACCGGGACGTCCAGCTCGATCGGCGGGCGGTCGGCCGGCGTCGTGATCCGGACCTTCAGGGGCACACGCCCCGGGCCGGTGGTCCGCAGCTCGAACCAGACCGAGACACGGATCGCCGCGGGGAACATGGGGACGACGATGTCGTCCCCGATGACACCCACAAGGACGTCGCGGCCGTTGTCCAGGCGGAGAACCTGGTCGCAGAGGACCACGTTGGACAGAACGTGGTGGGCGGGCTTGGTCATGTCTTCTTCCTTTCGGGACGCGGCGTGTAAGCCAGCCGCAGGTGATAGGCGCAGTATGGCGCCATGCTCTCATGGTGGGCGGTTGGGTTCCCACAACAGAGAAGGGTCAGCCCTGCCCCGGAAGCGGGCCACTGGCAGGCTTTCCGGGGGAGGGACAGGAACGGCACGTCCAGGGACGGCGGGGCGTCCTCCAGCCGCGGCAGCTCAACAGGCTTCAGGACCACGGCGGCCTTGCGGACGGCGCCCCTGACGCCCTTGACGCCGGTCGGGTTGCCCTTGGCGCGGCGCGTCGCCCGGAGCGTGATGGCGCCCTCGGAAGCCTTGCCGGAGCCGGGCGCGATCTGGGTGGACATGCCCATGCGGTGCAGCTTGCCGATGATCGTGTTCCGGGTGACGCCGAACTCTCGGGCGATAGCCCCGGAAGACCAGTTCTCGGCCACCAGCTTCTTCAGGGTTTCCACCCTCTCGGCTGTCCAGCTCATGTCGAACTCCCCCCGGTGGGCCAGGGCGTTTTCCCCCTGGCGACGCGGTCGAGCTGGAAGGCCAGCCGTTCGCATTCGTTGTGGACGTATTCCATGGTCCGGTAGGCGCCGCGCAGGAACCGCGGGAGCCGGTCCTTGAGCTTGGAGTTGAGCCCCGGCGTCATGTCCCCGGCGTGGGCGCAGTCAAAGCCGAACCACCAGCCGACTGTCCGCTCGAACTGATCGTTCAGGTGGAGCGCGAGCAGGTCCGGGAGTTTATCCCTGGACCAGGTCACGCCGCCGTGGACAGCGAGCCCGCCGACCTCGTCCGCGTTGATGTCGAACCCGGCGTAGGGGTGAACGCGCTTCACCCCGACGTAGCCGCACAGGTGGCGCAGCTCGTAGTGCCGAAGGATGACGCACTGGAGCCCGCCGCGCCTGGACAGGAACAGCTTCTCGTCGCCCTCGATGTCCCAAGGCATCTTGCTCATTGCACACTCCCGGTCCGGAGCCAGCGGCGAAGGCTGGCCCGAAGGTTGAGGGTGGCGCGCGGATCGAGCGCGCCGCTGCCGGCGTGGACGATGGTCTCGGTCTCACGCCCGTCGGGGGCGCGGAGCGTGACCTTCAGGTGTTTGCCCCCGGGGCGGCTTCTGACCACCTCCAGGCCCAGACGGTCGAAGACACTTCTGACTTCTCGGTTCACTCTCATGGTCATCCTTTCCGGTAGCGGGGGCCGGCCCATCCGGCGGCGGCGACGGGCAGGCCCGGCGCCCAGGAGGGCGTCATGCCGAGCACGTCGAGCATGAGTTGAAGGGTGTCGTCGGCGTCGGCCTGATCGGCTTCCGCGATCAACTCGTCGTGGACAGTCAGCCGGGTGTCCACGTCCTGCCGGTCCAGCTCCAGCATGGCGTCGGCCATGACGTCGCGAGCGATGGCCTGGGTGATGTTCTCGGCCAGCTTGCCGCCATAGGTCCGGATGCGGGTCCACTTCCGGGTGTATTGGTTGACGCCCCAGTAGGTGATGGCGTCCCGTCCCTGCTCGCGGTCCCACTCCATGCCGATGCCGCGATAGACAAGGTCCCGCCCCGAAGGCAGGCGGATCAGCATGGTGGCGCCGCGGCGCCGGAACGACACCGGCCCGACGTGGATCGGCCCCTTGTCGCCTGAAGCGATGTCTCGCGCGGCGGCGTCGCAGTTCCACCAGAAATCGCAGATGGCCGGGTTCTCGCCGCGCCACGCATAGACATGGCCCTGGGCCTCCAGCGGGGTGAGGCTCATCCCGTAGGTCTTGGCCGTGTCCTGGAACTTGTTCGGCCCCATGCCGAAGCCGCAGGCGAGGACCAGAACCTTGCCGAGCTGGCGGTCGGTCGAGCCGACCTTGGCGGCGGTGTAGACATAGACGTCCTCGCCGCGGGCGAAGACGTCCAGGATGTCCTGTTGCCCGCCGAGCCAGGCAATCACGCGCGCCTCGATCTGGGCGAGGTCGGCGCTGACCAGAAGGTTCCCAGGGCTCGCGACCAGCGTGCCGCGGAGGCAGGAGGCCACCACGCCGAGGGCGCTGTCTTCAAAGAACAGCTCCAGGGCGTCGGCGTCGAGCCCGGCCATGACGCCCTCGATTGCCCTGTCCACGTTCTTGATCGTGGGGCGGGGAAGGTTCTGCGGCTGGAAGATGCGCCCGGCCCACCGGCCGGTGCGGCTCGCGCCGTAGTGCTGGAGCAACCCATAGAGCTGCCCGTTGAAGGCGCCCTTCTGGAGCGACGAGAGCTTGGCGGTCGAGGCGCGCGCGGCCTCCCGGCGGACCTGGAGGATGTCGCGCTCCAGGGACGGCGCCGGGTCCAGCTCCTTCAGGCGGGCGCGGATCGTGTCCTTCTGGAGGTTGTCGTGCGGGTAGCCGGCGGCCTTGGCGAAGGCGAGAACCTGGGACGTCTGGTTGGGCGACGTGACCGTGCCCTTCGTGACGACGTGCATCCGCTGGGCGAGCTGAGCCTGGGCTTGCTTCGTGACGGCCTGGAGCTTGGCGGCCAGCTCCAAGTCCACCGAGACGCCGCGCTCGTTGATCCGCTTGTCCAGGAGCCAGATGGATCGTTCACGTGCCGGCATGGGCGGGAGCTTCGCCGCGATGGCTTCCTCCACGTCCACGTCGGTCTCGCAGTAGGCGACCAGCCGGTCCAGCTTCGCCGGGTCCTGCTCGTGCCACCACGTCCCGTCCGGGCGCGGCTTGCACATTTGGAGCATGAGCCGGTGGCCGGCCGCGTCCTTCTGGGTGGCGAGGTTGAGAGCTTCGGCGGCCTGTTCGAGTTTGAGCGGGAGCCCCCAATAGGCGGCCCTCGCCATCGTGTCGTCCAGTTGCTCGCGGGTCAGCCGGGGGCCATAACGGAACACTTCGTTCCAAATCCAGAACTCGAACTCGGCGTTCCAGGCCCGGACCGGTTTGCCGTCGTGGACGTGCTGGAACAGCCGGGCGGGGGGCAGCGATTGCCCGATCCGCCAGGATTGGACCGGCTCGCCGTCGAACTTCCAGGCGAGACAGAGGACCAGCGTGCTCGGGTCCCGGGCGTAGGGGATCACCCCCGTCCGGCGCAGGTCGCACTTGCTGGCCGTCTCAAAGTCGATGGAAACGCCCTGGGTCATGGACGCAGCGCCATGGCTTCATCACTCAGGGGCATGTGCGCCCCCGATCGGCCTGGATCGCCGGGTGGTTAGCCGCGAACACCGCGCGCGCGAAGCCGAGGGGCGCCGCGCTGCGCACGTTGCCCCGGTCCTTGGACGGCGGGGTCTTGTGGATGCGATCGTCTGGAGGGCCGAGCGAGGGGTCGGGCCGGGGTGGTGGCATCAGGAAGCCGTTGCCGCACCAGATGCACGTCTTCTTGGTGTAGTTATCCCGCGGCTCCCATCCGGTATAGTCGGACGGGTTGAAGTAGTGGTCAGGTTTGCCGATATGTGGCACCCCGGACATGACGCCAACGGGGTTCTCGGCCACCCACCGGCAACCGTGCCACTCGGCCGCAGCGCGCCCAGCTTCAAAAAGCTCCAACGCCTCACGTAGCAGGTAGCCGCGTTTTTTCGCGAAATCGCGGGCGCCAGACACGGCGACGTGCGTGCAGGGTGACTGGTTGACCAGCAAGTCGAACCGGAGCCCGCGCGGAGGTGTCCAGGACCGGATGTCTCCCCAGACAAAACGAATGGCCCCCGCGCCAACCTTGACGACCTTGTCGCGGCGGATGGAGTGCTGGATGTCCACACACCAGCACTCATATCCAGCCTCAGCCCAGGGGCGGACCATGTTGCCGGTGAGGTCGCACAATGAAACAACGTAACCGATCGGCTTAGTTGGCACGAGACGCCTCCAGCCGCTCCAGAGCCCGCTTCACGTAGGCGGCCGCCAAGTCCTGGGTCAGGTCCACCTTCGGCCCGCGGTCGTCGGTGCCGACGCCGCGCGCCTCGAACGTCAGGAGGATCGCGATCATGGCCGCGGCCAACCAAAGGTGCGGGATCGCTGTTTCTGGGTCCAAATCTTCGCCCGCCCAGTAGGCGAGCAGATGCCGGCGAACCGCCGCGTAGGCCCGGCCGCGGTCGTAGCCCTTCTCCCAGTTGCGGGCGTCGTATTTCGCCGCGCCATAGGTCAGGGCCGCCGCAACGGCGATTTCCAGCTCGGGCGGGATCAGGTCCAGCCGGAGCTTGGAGGTGTCGAACTTCACGCCGGGGGCGTCAGACATCGGTCTGGGCCTCCGCGGGGAGGACCGGCACGATCACGTTGATCGCCGTCGGGTCCGCCTCCAGGGCGTTGCGGACAACGGCCGCGAGCCAGGAAGACCGGAAATAGGCGATGTGGTGGTCCTTGCCGTTGACCTCCAGGACGACAATCGCCTGGATGCGGGTGGGGCCGGGGGTGTGCCGGGCGACGAAGCGGGGCGCGCTCATGCGACCCTCCGGGCGGACCTGGACCGCTTCATCTGGGCGATCTTCTCTTCGGCCTTGGCAGTCTCGGCGGCGATGGTGTTCGCCGTGTCGTCGCACTCCAGGAGGTTCCGGAACCGCTCGGCGGTCTCGGCATTGGTGGCGCGGGCCAGCGGCCGGTAGTGGGGTTTCGTTCCGATCTTGCGCTCGGCAACCAGGAACTCGGAGCGGGCGCCGCGGGGCAGCTCCAGCACGATGAACTTCGGGGCGGGTGTCATTGGTGGTTTGTCCTTTGCAGTCGTTTCAGTTTAAGGACACGCGGGGCACAAAGGCCCCGCGTGCTTGGGCCGCTCAGAAGGGGGCGTCCTCCAGCTCGCCGGCGTCAGCCGGCAGGTCGTCATCGAAGGCCGACTTGGCGTCCTTGCGGCCGTCGAGGCGCGGCATGTCCTGCTTCGTGATCTGGACATGCTCCAGGGCGAAGGACACGCCCATCTTGCCGCTGTTCTCCCAGGCGAACGGGTTGATGAACGCGCGGGCGAGCTGGCCGGCCCAGACGTCGGACGCGGTCAGGATGTCGTTGCGATCGCGGTCCACGATGCCGGGCTTCAGCTTGGACCAGGGCTGGATGAAAATCTTGCCCTCGCCGTAGCCCTGATAGTCCTTCTCGCCGGCGTCCCGGAACGGGAGCTGGAGCTTCTTGATGAAGTTCGCGTCCTTGGACTTCGCCTCGCCCCACTTGTCCGCGATGGCCTCCAGGACGGCGGCCTTCAGGTCCTTGTAGGCCGGCGACTTCTGGGCCTCGGCGTCGAAGATGAGAACGCAGGAATACTCGGGTTCGCGGCCCTGGGCGCGCGGCTTGGGCTGGAAAATGTGTGCGAAGCTCAGCACACCGATGGGGGTCTTGACCGCCATTATTCACTCCTTCGTGTCAGTCGGTTCAGCAAAAGCGTCCTTGGCGGTCGGCCGACCAACGACCGCGGGACGGGGATCAGCGGCACGCGCGAGCGTGTTGCCGCTGGATTGGGTGGTGACGTAGCCGGCGAGGACGTCGGCCACGGTGTCGCCCTTCAGGGCCTTGAACACCTGGGCCGGCGACTTCAGCCGGAATTCCATGAACTTGGCCGGGGGAACGTCGCCGGCCTCCAACGCGAGCCGGGCGGCCTCTTCGTCGTTCCAGCGCCGGGTGGCGCGCTTCTCGACCAACTTCCAGCCAGGGACCTCGCCGCCGCCCTCGATCTGATCGTGGGCGAACTGGCGCGTGGCCGCGATCCAGTCCTCCAGGACGTCCAGCTTCTCCAACAGGTCGCCCAACTGGGTGAGGTCGAAGGCGCGCGCGGTGGCCGCCTGCTTCTGGGCTTCTGTCGCTTCGTCGTCAAAGATATGTCGCGCTGTGGCCTGCGCTGTCCGCTCCAATTCAGGACACAAAGGCCCGTTGTTGGGGCAGAACTGGCAGTGCTTGCCGGCCTTGAGCGGGGCGCGCGGGTCGCACGTCCTGTCCACGGCCGGGACGAGAACCTGGTTCGCCCAGGTCATGAGCTGCTGGATGAACAGCGTCTCCTTCCGGATCGTGCCCGCCGGGTGGGGCGCCCGGGGCTGGACGATGACGACGTCCACGGTCTCGATCGTGATTTGCTCGTCGGGGCCGACGTTGTCCAGGAGATTGCCCAGCGCGGGCAAGGCGCCCAGCGCATAGTAGCGCCCCTGGGAGTTGTCCTTCGCTTCGACCGCGACGCCGCGGCCGAACTTCAGGTCCCCCACGACCATGTGCTTGAGCTGCCGGTGGATCGCGATGCAGTCCGACGTGCCGAACAGGTCATAGGGGGCGGGTCGGTCGAGGCCCATTTCCCAGAGCCAGTTGATGGACACGCGCTGCTCCAGGAACACCTCGTAGCCGAGCGCCCGGAGCCCATCCACGAAGTCCACGTATTCCTGGACATGGTCGATCATGTCCTGGTCCACGGTGATGTCGTGCCCGTCCACCGTGATCGTCTCGCCAAGGCGGGACTGAAGGTCCGCCTTGGCGTTCAGGTGGTCCTCCGCGATGCCATGGGCGGCAGTGCCCTCGGCGGCGTAGATGGACGACCGACGAACAGCCGGCGTGCCCTGGAGCTGCGCCTGGACAAGGCTGGTCAGGTTGACCCAGCCCGGGCATTCCAGGGTGCGCTTGGACGCGCTGGCCGAGACGATGCTGTGGACGGTGGGCGCCATGGGTCAGGCTTCCTTGGCGGCTTCAACCGCAACGGGCTCGTCCGGAATGGTCGGCGTCGGAAGGTCGCGAAGCGCGGTCTTCATGGTCTGGAGATTGTCGATCGCCTCCCGGTGCTGGGCGATCTGGGCGTCCGCGGTCTGGGCCGCATAGTCCTTGGCCTCCTGCACGGACTTGCCTTCCAGGATCAACTGGATGGCCGCCTCGGGCCAGTTATAGAACGGGCTCTCGGGCGAAATGGACAGGGACAGAAAGCGGTTCATGGTGTTCTCCTATTTGCTGCGGCGCGCGGCCTGCTCGTTGGCGATCTGGGCGACCCACGCGGCCATCAAGGTCGCATGGGAGGTGGTGGACATGAGGAAGGCGCGAAGCTCGCGGCTCATGCGGCGAAACTCTCGGTGTTCTGGTCGGCGGCCTTCGCCGCGGTCAGAAGGTCATCGGCCTGGTCCAACGGGACGTCCACGAACTTCGCGACGCCGAACTTCTGCTGGAGGGCCTTGATTTCCTTCGGGCCGACCGGGGCGCGGCCGAACACACGCTGGAGGATCGCGATGGCTTCCTCCTTCGCCTTGGCCTGCTCGACCTTGTCGCCCGCGGCGGCCTTGGTCTCGGCCGGCTTGTCCTTCTTCGCGGCGCGGGGCTTCTTCACCTCGGGCTCGGGTTCGGAAGCGATGCTCTCAACCTCCGGGTCCGGCTCCGGGGCGCCTTCTTCGGCGTCCGCGACAGGCTCGGGCACGACGCGCATGACCGCGGCGGGCTTGCCGCCGGGGGCTGACACGACGCGCTCGGTGGACGGCGCCGGGGCGACGTGGCCGGGGAAGTGCTGCGTGAACTGTTTCACGAGTTGGTGCAGCTCTTCGGCGGTGTCCGCCGCAAAATGGACGTTAATCGGCATAGGGGGCCTCTCTTTCATTCAAACATCGTTGCGATTTCGGCGGCCTTGCGACGGCACACCCTCATGATCCGGGCGTCGAGCGAGCCGGGGGCGAAGAGGAAGCGGCAGAGAACGCCGTCCTTCTGGCCGATCCGGTGCGCGCGGCACGCGGCCTGGTAGTTGTCGGACGGGGTCCAGGAAGGCTCCACAATCGCGACGTCCTTGGCCGCCGTCAGCGTGATCGCTGTCCCGGCCGCCTGGATTTGCCCGATGAACACCCGACAGGCCGGGTCCATCTGGAAACGGTCCACCGCGGCCAGCCGGTCGGGGTGGGGGGTGCCCCCATCAAGGCACACAGGATTGAAGTCCGCAAGATAGGACGCAAGTCTTTCAATGACCGTCTTGTGGACAGCGAAGAGGATGACCTTCTTGGCGCCGGACTGGAGCAGGTCGTCAGCCCATGCGGCAGCGCCGGCACACTTCGCGATGCCCAGTGCGCGCCTCTGGGTGGCGAGGTGCGCTTCCTGACCGGCGAGAGCTTCCAGGAACTCATCATCGCTGAGGCCCTGGTAAGTATCTGGCAGCAGGTTCGCGACGTCCTCGGGCGCCGTGACCTCGATTTCCTGGTCCACGAAGTCCAGCGGCGGCAGGTCGTCCAGGACGTCGGCCTTGCGCCGCCGCAGGAAGTGGGGCGCCATCGCCTCGCGGAGGACTTCAAGGTTCCTGGAACCGGTGATCTGGCGGCCGTAGACGGTGTCCCGGACCTTGCAGAACTTGTCCTCCCATTGAACGCGGGTCAGCAGCTTGTTGAAGCCGAGGTCCGGATAGACCTCCGGGAAGAGGGCGTTGACGTGGGTCCAAAGCTCGCCGGCGTGGTTCGGCATGAGCGTCCCGGACAGGAGCCACACATGGTCCACACCGTCGCAGAGCCCGCCGATCAGGTTGGAGGTTTTCCCATAGAGGGCTTTCGTCCGGTTCGCGGCGTGGCTCTTGGCATAGTGGGCTTCGTCCACCACGACGAGGTCGAAGGCGCTCTTGCGAAGCTGGTCCCGGAGGGGCTTGTTCTGGGCGAGGCCGATCTGGTCGAAAGATGCGATGACCAGGACAGGTCCGGCGGGGATCGGCTTGCCGTCCGCAAGCATGACCTTCCGGGGCATGTGCTGGTGTTCGGCTTCCTTGATCCAGGACACGCGGCCGATCGCCGGGCAGACAACCAGGATGCGCCCGAGACCGAGCTGGTCGGCGGCGGCGAGGGCCTGGGTGGTCTTGCCCAAACCGGGCTCATCGAGCAATCCCGCGCGACGACGCGCCGCAAGGAAGTCTCTGCCGGTTTCCTGGTAGGGTCGAAGGACACGCGCGGACATGGCGGCTCTGGGCTGGTGGCGTTTCTGTAGGTCGGCGTCTGGCGTGTCATCAGGACACACGACATTTCTAACAGTCTTGTTAAAATGCTGTCAAGCGCGGAGGTAGCCCGCCCAGGCGATCAAGGCGGCATCAGCCCGGCCGTGATCCTTCACCCGGGAAAAGAGCCCGGAAGCCTCGGGAAACAGCCGGGAAGCCAGCATCCGGGACGCGCCATCGCCCTTCTGGAGCCGAACGAGCCGGCACCATTCCTGGGGGGTAATCGTATGCGTAGGAATACGTAGTGCGCCGAGGGCGCCATGGATCACGCCGGCCGAGAAGCCGAACCGAAACATCGAGACAACGCCCTGGCCGGGCATGGCGCCGACTTGCTCGATGAACGCCCGACGTGGACCGTAGAGCGTAATCAGCCGGCCAACCTCCTGGCAGTTCATTTCCTGCCGGGTCTTGCGGTTTGCAGTCTTCACCTCGAACGTCGGAACGTCGTGGACGTCGAGAGCTACAGGCTCGCCCTGGACAATCGTCAAAAACGCGAGCGCCCCGGACAATCCGGGGTCCACACCAAGGATCACCTCACCCGTCATCTTCGTCGTCCGGAAACTGGTCGTGGATAACGGCCGGCTTTCGATAGGCGAAGAGTGCGGAGAGCTTGGACTTGTTGGTTTTCAGAAGTGAATAAAGCACCATCGGAACCCACCGATGGGGGATTTGCCGGCGGGCTCGCCACATATAGACCGTGTCGATCTGGGGCGTCGGGAACTGGTTGTCCGCGAGCAGTTGACGCAGCGCGGCACATCCGCCCGCAGCGATAAACATCGCCTCGCTGTCCCAGACCAAAATCGAACTGTCGAATTTAGGTGCCGGCATCTAGTTTCGCTGTCCTGCTGTTGCCTGTATGGGACAGACACCGGGCTAAAATCTCCCGTGCGAACGTGTCAAGAGTGTTGGGTGCTTGACGCAACGCAAACAAGACAAACTTGACAACGGTGTAAAGTTGTCGCAGGGTCCGCCCCGGATGCGGAGGCGCTGAAACGAATGAACGAGTGAAGGATTGAAACGATGAGCTATAATCCCACCCGCAGACTTCCGCCCTCGGGCGGTCGGACAGGCATAGAACGACTTGAGCTTCAGGAGTTCGGGCGCAAGCTCCAGGGGCTTCTCAACGCCAAGGGCATGTCCAAGAGCGACCTCGCCCGATTGATATGGGGCGAGACGCAGGACAGCAGAGGGCGCACCGTCGCCCGTAATCGTGACCGCATTTCCCAGTATGTCGCGGGCAGGGGTTTCCCCGAACCCCAGAACCTCGCCCGCATGGCGGAAGCCCTCGACGTGCCGGTGGAAGAGTTGGCCCCGGACATCGTCGCGTCCACCGTGGACCGGGAAGACCCCGCCATCCAGATGACCGCCGTCGCCGGGCACATGGACAAGGTCTATCTGCGGGTTAACACGCTGGTCTCCATGACTGTTGCTGCGCAGGTGATCGGGCTCCTGAGCGGCGACCCCGTCGTCCTGGATGCGTCCCGGTGACGAGCCTTCTGACACAGGACGAAGTGGCTAAGGTTCTCCGGTGTTCGACGGCCAAAGTCGCCCGGCTCCGTCGAGACGGTGCCCTGAAGTTCATCCCCGGGCGGCCGGTCCTGATCCCGCTCGCCTCGGTCCTCGACTACGTGAACCGTGAGACGAAACGATGCAGACCAAACTCGTCAGGAACGACCGCAACTATTGGGAAATCCGCTGGGCCGAGAAGGGGCCAGACGGGGCGTGGACCACGCGCCGCGTCTCGACTAGGACAGCTCACAAGCAGGAAGCGGAGGCTTTCCGCCGCGCTTGGCTCCGCGAAGAGCTGAACGACATCAGGACCCAGGACCACGCGCCGGACATCGGGGTTCTCGTGGGCGCCTACCAGAAACATCATGTGACCGCGAACGGCGTGGCCGACGCGCAGGTGTTCTCCCTGAAGCCGGTCCTGGCCTATGTCCAGGCCCAGGGCTCGGTCCTGGAAGACCTTGCTGACCCCGAATGGTCGCTGGACTACCGGGCGCACCGGGCCAGTCTCGGCCGGAAAGACGGCACGATCCGGCGCGAGCTTGGCGCCCTGGTGGCCGCCCTCAACTGGTGCGCCCGCATGAGGAAGATCAGCAAGGATCAGGTCCCGGACCTGGCGTTGCCGGCCGCGGGGCGTGCCCGCGAGCTGTTCATGGACGAGACCCAGGAGAGCGAGTTTTACGCGCGGGCCATGGGTGTCTCGATAGGGCTCCCCAGGCTGGCGCGGATCACCCGGTTCGTGGCGCTCGCCCTGGACACGGCGGCCCGGAAGGCTGCGATCCTGGGTTTGACCTGGGATCGGGTTGACCTCGGCGCCCGGATGATCGACTTCCGGGACCCCCTGGTCCGGGCGACCAAGAAACGCCGGATCGTGGTGCCGATTTCGGATCGGTTGTTTCACGTCCTTAATCGGGCCAAGCAGGAAGCGACGAGCCGCTATGTCCTGGACACGCCGGGGCCGATCCGCTGGGAGTGGGACCAGTTCGTGAAAACCACGGGTTCGCCCTGGATGACGCCCCACGTCTGCCGGCACACATGGGCGACGCTCGGGGTCCGGGCCGGGGTGCCCCTCTGGGACGTGGCCGGTGTCCTCGGGGACACGGTCGAGACGGTGAGCAAGCACTACGCGCACCACGCGCCGGATCACCTGCGGGGCGCGATCAACAGGAGGTGGGCGTGAGCGGGTTGATCCTCCGAGGTGGGTCGTGTCACGGTCGCCGTCCTGTCCAGGAGGTTCGTGACATGACGAATAGGGCGCTTCTCAGAACCGTCGGGTTTTACGCCGGCGGCCCGCTGGCCTTCATCGGGGTCATGCTGGTCGTGGCCTGGTTCGCCGGCTGGTGACGAAAAAGGCCCGGCGCGAGGCCGGGCCGAAGTCGGTCATCAGGGGAGGGACGGGGCAGGTCGCACGCGGCTCTCAAACTGGAGGGCCTTGTGCCTTCCTACGGGTTGGATACTAGCCCTAGTGTCTTGCATCGCGCAAGACAGAACGCGACAAAAGGACCCCTTAAAAGAGAACGGCCGCACTCGTGGGGAGCGCGGCCGTTCGGGTCTGGAACCATCAATGACGAGGCTGGATATATGGCAACGCTGACGAACAAGCAACTGCTGGAGCTGATCTTCGGGTCCAAGTGGGGGGACGCCTGGGTCCTCGGGTTCCGCGGGGACCCCTACCAAACCAAGGCATGGGGCGGCGGCCGGGCGAGCGTGAAGCTGCCCAAGATGACCGATGATATGTGCGCCTACTGGGTCGTGGGCATGATCGCCCCCGGCGAGGTGCGCGCCGCCGGCAACGTGACGGAGGTCCACGCGATCCTGCTGGACGACATCGGGACCAAGGCGAAGGAAGCGGACGCCCGCCAGCTTCTCGGGTCGCCAACGGTCTCGCTGGAGACGTCACCCGGCAACTACCAGTGGGTTTACAAGCTGAAGGCTCCGATTGCGCCGGGGCTGTTCGATCGGATCATGAAGGATTTGTCCGCGCGCGAGCTGCTGGACAAGGGTGTCAAGGATTGCGCGAGGTATGCCCGGCTCCCGGTGGGCGTGAACGGCAAGAAGGGCTCCACCTGGGCGGTGCGGGTTGCCGAGCTGAACGAAGAGGTGGTCCTGGACGCGGAAGAGCTGGCGGGTCGGGTCCTCGGGGTGTCCACGGCGTCGGAGCCCGATGACTACTCGGGTCTCGGGTTCGGTCCGGGCAAGTTCACCGCGGACCTGGGGCGCCCGGACCAGTGGCTCGTCGCGCTGGAAGAGCTGGGCCTGGTCAAGGGACCCTCCCATAAAGACGGCGTCGTGGACATCGTCTGTCCGTGGGTCCACGAGCACACGGCGCGCGCCGACACCGGGACCTCCTACCTGGGGAGCGGACGGTTCCAGTGCCATCACTCCCATTGCGAGGCCAAGAAGTCCGGCGAGTTCCAGTGTGAAATCGTCTCCCGGCTGGAAACGGACGGTGTGACAGCGGGTTTGACCTCGGGGCAGGGGTATCTGGCGAAGCTGGCCTTCACTGATCGCGCCGAGGACGAGACGTTGGCGGTGGCGGCGCGGGTCGAGCAGGAAGCCGAGGCGTCCGAGGAACGGGTCGCCGCGGCCTGGGACCAGGTCTTCGATCGGTTCGTCTATGTCCGGGACGCGGACAGGTTCGTTGACCTCCAGGAGCCGGATATTCTTCTCACAGGGAAGGGCTTCGCCACCATGATCCGGAGCCTCGTGCCGGTGGGGCGCTCGGGCGAGAAGTCGGCCGAGGCGCAGTTCATCAACAAGGCGCCGGGCCGGTGTCTGGTCCGCCGGCTTGGCTACCAGCCGGGCAAGAGCGTGCTTCCCGACGGGTCGCGGGTTCTGAACCAGTGGCGGCCGGGGTCGTTGGTCCCCGTGATGGCCGACGAGAACGACGTGAAGCCATGGTTGGATCATCTGGAGCGGCTGGTCCCTGATCCGGACGCGCGGGAGGTCTATCTGGATTTCCTGTCCTTCATCCTCCAGCACCCGGGCCGCAAGATCGGGTGGGCGATCGTCACCCAGGGCGAACAAGGCACCGGCAAGGACACGCTGCTGGCGCCGGTGATCGAGGCGCTCGGGTCCAGCAATGTCCAGTCCATCACGATGGAAGATTTCCGGTCGGGTTGGACGCCTTGGCTGAAGGCGCAGCTCATCCTGTTCCAGGAGGTTACGAACTCAGCCAGGTTTGATCTTTACAACGACCTCAAGCCCTTCCTGTCCAGGCCGCCGGACACGGTCACGGTGCGGGATAAATACGTGTCCCCCTATGCGATCGAGAACAACCAGGTCTGGATGCTCAACACCAACAAATCCAACGCGATTGCGCTGGAAGGGGGCGACCGCCGGTTCTTCATCTATGCGTCGCCGGCGCAGAAGCCGGGTCCGGCCTATTTCGACGGGTTGTGGACGTGGCTGAAGAATGGCGGCTCGGCGCAGGTTGCGGGTTTCCTGATGCTCCGGACGATTTCAGCGGGTTTTTCGCCTCATGCCTGCCCGACACCGGCGGCGGCGGTCGCAGCCAAGGCGGCGATGGCGGTCGAGGCGCTGAACGCGGCGGGGCAGTGGGTGGTTGAGGCGTTTGGGCAGGGGTCCGGCTCGGGTCGGTCGCTTGTCCAGGTGACGGATATCCTGACTGCGGCTGGCCGGCATGGCGTTCCGGACATGGTGAAGCGGTCGGTCAATCGGGCGTCGGTGCTGGAGGCGCTGCGGGTGATGGGCGCCCGGCAGGTCCAGGACGGGGCGCAGATCAAGCTCTCGTCCGGCAAGGTGGTGCGGCTCTGGGCGCTGGAACGCGGGGAACTGTTCGATCAAATGCCGCTCGTCCAGGTGCGTGACCGCTACGAGAAGGAAGCCGGGAATGGGGCTCGGGACGCTTTCGCCGGCTGATGGGGTCGAGGTAACAGCGGCGGTAACACTGGCTTTTGGGGCGGTGTGACCGGAAAAAAGTTAGATATAACAATCAGGTAACAGAGTAACTGTTACTTTCTTTGAAACTGATAAAAGGAGATATAGAGAAGAGGGATAGGGGGTATAGGAGAGGATGGGGAGAGGTGTGAGAGAAGTTGGGTAGAATAGTGTTCGGAGCGGATTTCCACTGTTACCGGTGTTACTGCGTTGATATGACAAAGAAAAACCGGTCACAGTGGCACTGTGACCGGTCTGTTACCGGTGTTACCGGTCAAGAGAGCAACACTGTGACCAGGATTGCGGATGCTGCCAATCCGGCGGCGGTGTAGAGCGCGGTCCAGGCGGCGGTTCTCCAGGTCATCGGCGGCGGTCCATGAGGTGGACAAGTTCCGTCATGCCCTGGTCGGCAATCTTGGACAGGTCGAAGACGTTCGTGGCTCGGGTGAAGGCGTTCTTCACGTTAAACCCGCATCCGATACCGATGAGGTCAACACCGACCCCCGCGGCGTATTTCTCCGCGACCTTCACGCCTTCGGCTCCGAGGTTGCACTCTCCGTCTGTGAGGGCGATCACGATCCGCCGATTGAGATGGCGGCGCCCTGCGAGGATCTTGGCGGCCTGCATGATGCAAACCGTGAGGTTGGTTCCGTCCGGGCAACCCATGCTGCCGATCGTGTCTTTCACATCCTGGGAGCGGGCCTGCTTGTTCCAGGGCTTCACCACATTGAGCCGGCCCATGGTGCCGTTGTCGTAGGTCTTCGCGTCCTTGAAACCGGCGATCATGATTTCGGCGCCGGCGTTTTCGATGGCGGTTCCCAGATGGATCGCAAGCGCCTTGGCGAAGTCCATGCGGGTGTGGTGGCGACTGCCCATGTCGGACATGCTTGACGATTGGTCGATCAGGAGGACAACACCGGTCGAGATGCCGGGCTGCTCGTGCCGGCGGGTGAAAACCGACTGGCTTCCCGCTTCGGCGCGGGCAAGGGCACGGCGGTCCAGGCGCCCGGTGGTTTCGTATCGGGTGCGGTCGATGGTCTCGGGCGCTTTCAGGAGGCGCGCGACTTGGTCGCGTAGCTTGGGCGACTTGGCGATCAGGGCTTCGGCCTCGGCGCCGCGTCCCTGGTCGCAGCGGGACGCGGTGTCTATTTCGGCCCGACGCCACATGGCGAGGTGCGCCATGCGGCCGTGGCCTGGGTAGGTCTCGTGTGTCTTGTCGAGGTCGTTCAAGGCTTCGCTGGCGTCCGTGACCATGAGGCCCGGCGTCTCCTGTGCCTGGCCGTTGCCTAGTCCGCCTTTGCGTCCGCCATGCTTCTGGCCCTGGCTGGGCTTCTGGGAGGGCTGGCCTTCGCCTTCGCCTTCGCCTTCGCCTTCGCCTTCGCCTTCGCCTTCGCCTTCGCCTTCGCCTTCGCCTTCGCCTTCGCCTTCGCCTTCGCCTTCGCCTTCGCCCGGGCCTTCGCCTTCGCCTTCGCCCGGGCCTTCGCCTTCGCCTTCGCCTTGCTGCTGCTGCTGCTGCTGCTGCTGCTGCTGCTGCTGCTGCTGCTGCTGCTGCTGCTGCTGCTGCGCGGCGTTCATGGCGGCCATGACGCGGACCGCAAGGGCAAGGGCTTGCTGGGTGCTGGTGACGCTCGGGAGGCCGTCAAAAGCCACCTGGAGGGCCGCGGCGCGGACCGGCTCGTCTTGCCAAGTCTGCGCCATGCGCTCTGCGGCGGGAATGTTCATGCCTGCCTTGAGGCGCCCGACCGCCGCGATGCCATTGACGACGCCACCGAAGGGCTCTCGCGGCCATGGGTTGCCGGTCTCCGAGTAGCACTTGCGAAAGACGCTTTCGGCCACGGTCTCCAGCAATTCGCGAGCGTTGCCGATCTCGCCTGATGCGATTTCTTCGCGCTCCATCTGGACGTCTTCGATGGCGTTGAGGATCGCTTTGAGTTCCATGCCACCCATGTTCCGGGCCTGGGCCATGAGGTCCATCTGGGTGCGTTTGATGTGGATGAGTTCATGCACAAGGAAACCGAGAATGTTGTCGGCTTCGGCTTTAGTCAGTTGCTCGGTGGGGGCCATGGTCGGCAGGCTGATGCGGTAGCTGCGGTGGCGTAGCAGCGTGACGCTCGCACGCTTGCCACCGTCGGCGGTCACCTGAATGGACAAGCCTGGAATTGACGCCACAAGGCGCTCGGCGGTCTCGGTCGCCGCGGCGATGATGTCGCCGTATGGGATGGTCTTGGGCATGGTGTGGGCTCCTGGTCGGTCTGAAGCTGGGCGCTTCCTGCTGGGGCGCGGCGTGTCCACCGCGTCCCAGAGTGGAAACGCCTAGCGGGACGCCGTCATGGCTTCGCCTTCGTTGACGCTGGTCCGGTAAAGCTGGCGGAGGACCTCGCGGTCGTCGTGCGGCGCCGTCGTGTCGATGGCGAGGGTGTAGGCTTCCGCAGGATCGATGCCGTCCGTGACCAGCTCGCACCACGCAATGAGGCGCCGCAGTCCAAGGGCGTGCGTGAGCCGACCCTGGGCGGTGTCCATGCGCGTCTTGGCGGCGTAGCGGACCGCGAGGGTGGCAAGCGCCGGCTTGCACTTGGCGCGTGCCGCGAGGGCCTTCACTTCGTCCGCCTCGGGCATGTAGTCGAAAGGCACGGTGATCCCCATGCGGTCCAGGGACGCGCGGTTGAGGCGCCGCGTCCCTTCGTAGGCTCCGGTCTGGTCTCCTACGCCACCGGTGTTGTCAGCCAACAGGAAGACAACACCGTCTGCGACCGGGACGCGCTCGCCCGTTTCCTCGATGTAAAGGACGCGGTCCTGGAGGACGCTCTGGAGGACGAACAGGGCGCCCGGGCGGGCGATGCTCGGCTCGTCAACCAGAATGACAGTGCCAGGGCGGCGGATGGCGGCTGTTAGCTGGCCGTCCTGCCATTCGCCTCCGTTCCTGGGGACGGTCATACCCGTCAGGGTGGGGGCGTCGGTCTGCTCGTGGCAGTTCACCACGACCAGGGGCCGCTTGGTCCGTGCCGCAAGCTGGTAGGCGAAAGATGTCTTGCCGGTGCCGGCAGGGCCGACCAGCATGACGTTCCGGCCACGGCGAAGCTGGGACAGGATGGCGCCGGTGCTCGCCGGCCATATGTAGCTGTCGTCCACGTGGGGCGCGTCCGGCGCGTCCCAGATGGTGGTGGGCAGGGTGGCAATCGGCCCGGTCAAGCCTGGGAACACGTCCTTGGCCGGCTTGGTCGCGGTCCTGGTCGGAATGTGCGAGGGGCCGCACCCGGGCGGCGGCGCGGGCACGTTCACATAAACCGTCTTTTCCTCGATGACGGTCTCGGTCCGGACAACCTCGATGGGCGTCGCGGCCTTGGTCGCAAGGTCGCGGACTTTCGTCTGGAAGGACGCAAAGTCGCCTTTGCCGAGCGGCGCAAGCACGTCCTGGATCGTGGCTTCGACGTCCAGGACAGGACGCGGCGCCGGCTGGGAGGTCTTCGCCTGGGGCGCCGTGTCCAGGACAGGGAGCGATCCCTGCTCGTCGTCCAGGTCGTCGTCAAATGCCTGGGCGGCGGACACCTGGGCGTCCGGAATGGTGATGCCGAGGATCGCCGCGATGGACAGCAGGCCGTCCTTGCTGATGGCGGACACGTTCGGAAGCGGTTGGTTCATGGTCACGCCGAGGGCGTGGCTGATGGCTTCCATCTGGTCGCTGGACACGCCGATCCTGAAGGCTTCCCGGACAAGGCGCTTCAGTTCAATGCGCTGGCCGGCGTTGAGGCGGATATGGCTGGTGTTGGTCATTGGTGGTCTCCGTTGATTGCGTTTCAGGACGCAAGAAGGACAAGGAAGGTGGTGAAGGTCGCGAGGCTGACAATCTCGCAGGCGGTTTTCAGGAGGTCGCGCATAGGATCAGGACGCAACAGGACGCATCTGGAGGACCAGCGCGGCGCTCCAGAGAAGGGTCTGCATGTCGATGTTGGGGAGGTCTGCGAGGCCGTAGGACACGGCCAATGCGCTGAAAAGGCTAGCATAATTCATCGTCGTCGCTCCGTTTCGGTCGTTTCTGGCGCCTGGGCATAGCTCCGCCCCGGCCCGATTTGTATGACACGTCTGTAAGGTTGTGTCCAGAGTGCCCAGTGGTATCTGATGACACGATGGACACTGAGAAAGACAAGGCGGCCGGCCAGTCGCACCCGGCCAAGCGCGCATCGTCTAGGAAGGGGCTTCCCGGGCACCGCCACCCGGCAAGCCTGGAGGCGCTGGCCCGGTCTCGGGCGGCGACGCAGTTCGGCGGCGCCAAGGTCCGGTTGTGCAAGTGCGGCCAGCCTGCGGTGCGCGGCGCCAAGGGCTGCACGCGACACGGCGGGCAGTTCGTTCTCTTGCGCGAGGGGCGCGGACTGGAGAGCCGGCGCCGGTCGCTGGTGCTGTCCAGGGAACAGCGAGAGGGGAAGCTGCCGGCGGACTTGGTCGCGCATCCGGCCTGGATCGCGGTCCGGCGCAAGCCGGCCTGGTGGTCGCATCTGGCGAGGGACCTGGCGAATGCTTGGCTGTCCAGGGACACGCTCGCCGTGTCCAGGGTCCTGTCCAGGATGAAGGATGAGGGGGTCCAGTGGTGACGAAGTCCGATCGTGAAAGTGAAACACATTCACAACCCGGTGCGGCGGACATCGACCTTGCTTTGATGGTGGCGCGCGACATCGCCGCGGACCCCACAAAGCCAGCAGCCGCAAGGGTTCAGGCGGTCCGGACGATCCTGGAAGTCCAGCAGGCGCTCGGCAAGCACGCAGCCAAGCCGGACGCTGGCGCCGGCAAGCCGCTCGGCCAGATGACGCGCGCCGAACTGGAGGACGAACTGGCCCGGTTGCGTGCCGATCCGTTCGGCCGGTGATGCTAACCCTTTGAGAACGCTAGGTGTGGCGCTCCCTACATCAGGGAGGGGATATGCGCGCCGGGCGCCTGGACAGCGTGGACAGCCAGCCATGGGTCCCGCTGTCCATGCCTTCCGTCGCTTTGACCCCCCGGGGCTGTCTGGGCGCGCCGCGTTCTTCGATACCCCACCCACACACAAAATGAGGGTGTCCCCATCTTCGGGACCAAAATGAGGGTGTCCCCATCTTCGGGACCAAAATGAGGGTTTCCCCATCTTCGGGGTGCCTGCCAAAATGGGGGTTTCCCCATCTTCGGGGTGCCTCTCCAATTTTGCGATTTCCCCATCTTCGGACCTGACTGCCCTGTGAGGGTGTCGTGTCTTGGGCGTCCTGTGCATAATCCGGACAAACCGACACGGAGCCCGGAAAACCATGCCCGCACCTTCGGACCCGGTTCGTGGTTATTCCTTCACGGACTTCGCGACGTCGAACCCGACGACCCCGCCGCCGGGGAACCAACTGGACATCGAGTTCGATCGGTCCAATGCCTCCATCGCGGCGGTCATCGACTTCGTCCGGACCAGCCTGGCCGATGACGGCACGCTGAAGCCCGGCATCGTCGGCGCCCCGCAGCTCGCGACCAATATCCTGGACGACCTCGGGCAGGACGCGGCTGATGACGCGGCGGCGAGCGCGATCGAGGCCGCCGCGAGCAAGGGCCTGGCCGAGGCCGCGGCAGTCCAGGCCCAGAGCGCGGCGACGTCGTCCCAGGGTTTCGCCACCAGCGCCGCCGGCTCGGTGGTG
>Ga0315903_10000765_pt1 | contig 48224 bp, 43 predicted proteins | sample LakEriMetagenome_7_FD_203524 | JGI IMG/M metagenome (GOLD analysis project Ga0315903, IMG submission 203524) | Freshwater fungal communities from buoy surface, Lake Erie, Ohio, United States - Buoy 2 MA119 | ecosystem: Environmental > Aquatic > Freshwater > Lake | place: USA: Lake Erie, Ohio... | reverse complement strand
TGACCACATCTGGCCTGGATCTTAGGACTTGGTGAACGTGGTTGTCCATCACGCAGAAATCGAGCAGGTCGATCGCCATGAGTGAGCTTTGGAATTCCAGGATATCGACGATCCAAGCTTTGCGATGAGAGTTGTGGGTCCTGGTTGCGAAATCCTCGCCCAGTAGAAACAGATTCCTGGCCGTCTTTGCTACGGCATGAACAATCGTGACTTCATTGGGGTTTATCAAACTGCCACGGGTTTTACGAGCCATAGCGGTAGCCCTCCTGACTGATAAACAGATGCATCAACACAAAAAACACGGGTAACAAACAACCGCGGTATCCATCCGCAACTGCGGGGCGAGGCGCAAGTCCTTGCACGCAGTCCCGCCGCTCGCAACATGCCCTTTGTTGTGGAAAAAGCATGGTTTGAAACGTACTTATCTAGGCGAATCGTTCGGCCTAGCGACCGAGGGCTTATTGTGCAGAAACAAGGGGGGGAGGTGGTGAATTTGGTACAAAAAACTTTTCTTGATTTCATGACTGACATCGATGAATCTCACTCGTAAAGCAGTCGAGCGAGCTTGGCTTGCGACCTGCTGCTCACCGCAACCAGCAAGGAAATCGCTAGGAAAACACGCATAGTAACTCGGGGACTGTCCCCAACTAACACGCATAAAAACTCGGGGACTGTCCCCGAGTTTTTATGCGATTGCTGAATAAACCGCGCAGGGATTTGTTTCCGTGTGTTCCATTTGTTCCGTGGTTGAAAAAGGGATGGCGACTCAGGCCCAAGATCACTTACCAGACCGGGTTGGATCAAAAGACAAACACATTCGGATCCACGGCTCTCCAGAGAGCTACAATCTGCCGTGACTCGATGATACGATTGAGGATTATGACAACAGATCCGCTTGCGTTTTTTCCACTACATAAATCCGACATCGCCAATACTCGTGCTCTCCTTGCACTTGGCTACCCAGCGTTGGGGCCACATCTAAAGCAGTTGCTCGAGTGGTTACAGGACGGTAACTGGCCTATCTCACGACCCATTGGAGAATTTCTCCTAACCGTTCCTGAAGCTATTGCTCCGCTGATTCAAGAGGTGCTTGCGGGCGAAGACCATCAATGGAAGTATTGGTGCATCGTTCGACTGATCGGCGAAATGAATCCAAAGGTCGCCGAGCCGTTTCGTTTCGAGTTGTTGCGCCTTGCTGAGTGTCCGACCCTTGCTGAAGCTCAAAGCGATTTGGACCAGGTCTCCAAGGACGCTTTGCAGGAACTTTGGCCCGCTGACTACCATTTCTCATCACCTCCACTATCAAATAATCGACAGGAAGAAAAATTGGATTCTCAACAGAACCCGTCCGTTTTGCTTGCCTTTGTAAGGCGAGAAGAGGATGGACAAAACAAGATTTACCTTTATGGGACTCCTGATGGTCTTAGAAAACTCGCGTCCGCGTTGGTCAAGCAGTCGGAGTCCAACCAGGATCATCTTGCCGATTACGACACAGACCACACTCACTACCGAGCCACCCATCAGAATGCGATTCTGGCCCCAAGCTCCGATGAAGTGGTTTTAGGGAGACTGGATCTGCGCAACGGTGAATTGGCATCCTGGGCACAAGATCGAATCGACAACGAACAACTTGGAAATGGTTCCAAGCCACCCTCAGGGGGAAGTATGGCGTTTCCAGAGGTGCTTTCGGATCTCGAATCTCGACCTGGCATGTTTCTACGAAAAGTCACGTACGATTCCGTCGCTTCCTGTATCCAAGGATTCGATTTGGGGACTGGTTTCGAGTTTCTTAAGGGCTTCAAAGAATGGCTTTGCTTGCGCGCAACGTTTGGGCACAACATGAGCTGGCCCGTCCTGGTGTTGTACATCGCATTTCCCGAATCCAAAACGCCATGGCGAATGTTGGATAATCCCGATTCCGAGCAACAGGCAATTGCGACCTTGTTCCAATGTCTCCGGGACTTCTGTTCCGAAAGGTAGGACATCGGCAAGAGACCGGGGACAGTCCCCGCGCGGTGGGGTGCGCGCGCGGTGGGGTGAGTCCACGACTAGAATTGACAAGTGGCTACGGCAATTGCCGAGCAAGCTCTCGATCGCGGGAGTGGAGTGACAGCCACACTATCGATTCGACTTGGTCTGCGATCGTATCGACGGAACCGTCCAACCTCAAGATATTCACAAGTCCTGGGTGTTGACTGCGAGCGGTCGCGGCAAAGTTGCTTTGGATCGGGGAAAGGATGCACGGCATCCCCATTCTTTTCAGTTTCGATTCGCTGATCGTGAGGGTCAACATTCCACACGCCGTAATGCCATCGCCGACATCGTGGGAATTGGGCCCGCCCGGGTGCGCGGCAGTGATGCTGGACCCTGCCATCCCAAGTCCCCAAACCCCTCGGGAATCGATCGGCGAGATGCCGGCGCGGATTTCGTCGATCGCAACGATGTTCGAAAGCCCGCTCGGAAACGCACTCAGTCGAAACGAGACATTGAACCCCCCGATACCGCTCCCCCATACCTTGCTCGCGGTACGTTGCAAATCGCTGGTGTCGGCTTCGAAACCAAGCGGGCAATTGCCCGCTGTACTGATACAAGACCGATTGACTCCCATATTCAAGCCGTAGTTTCCGCGAGCGTAGGTATGTCCGTTCGTCCCAGATAAAGCCGCGCGTTCGAAGGGAACGTCGTTGAACCCGTCGCTTGGACATTTCAGCGTGGAGATCGCCACGGTACGGAAGGGTTTGTTGACCACGTGGTCGATCGTGTGATCCTGGCGAAAGGAGTTGTACAGACTCTGCTGTTCAAGATACGGCAACAACGCAATCGCCCAGTTCACTTTCAATCGATCCAAAGACGGATCTGTTCCGAGCGCCACATGATCGACGGTGCCGATCGGCAGAATCCCTCCTCCTTGCGACTCACCTTTGCCGTCCCAAATCATGCTCGGCGGCAACCACTTGTGCGCAGACTCATACGCATGCAACGCCAAACCGATTTGCCTCAGATTGTTTTGGCACTGCATCCGCCTCGCCGCCTCGCGCGCCGACTGAACGGCTGGAAGCAGGAGTCCAACAAGAACGCCAAGAATCGCCATGACGACCAGCAATTCAACGATCGTGAAACCAACTTTGCAAGTAGACCTCATACGACTTCTCCTTCACTCCAACGCTTCATGACTACCGAATGCACCCAATCGCATCTCAAAATCAGTCGGTTCGCAAAACTCCTTGCACGGGACCTAATCGCTTGACGATTTTACCGCGAGGATCGATCACCGCAGAACCTGCTCTCCAGTCGAATTCAAAGTTCATCGCGCTCGCCGCATGGTGAGCCAGCAACCAGTCGCAAGAAATAGGATCCCGACAATCAACCACCAACCCCATTTCTCGAAAAAACTGCGCTCGAATTGAGGCTCTGGAAATCCGTAATAAGGCAGGAAAAACTCTTCCTCAGGGACTTCTGCTCGCTTCAATTCGACGGTCCAAGTTTCCTTGTCGACAAACTTGATGTCAAGGTCTTCGTATTTCGAAATTACTTTGGTTGCTATTGGTAAATCGAAAGCCATGCCTTCGAAATCGCGTTGCACGGTTAGTCGCCCTTTGTAACCTCTTGTAAGGCTTTCATAAATCCAACTTGATGCCGTTACCACCCATTTATTCGCTGGATCCAAGATCAACTCACCCTCTGTTAGCTTGTAATCCTCCTTGTGGAGTACATCATGCCCTAGATATTCGAATTCAAGAGCCACAAGAAGCTTGCCATTTGCTTCGCGTCGGGATATCTTCTTTATTGAAAAATCTTTGCTTCTTACGAGTTCCGCGAGAACCTTTCCTGCGGTCATGTAGCCGCAAGTATTAGATAACGCCGCACCAAATTCTCTCTGCTCGGACTCCTCAAGCACACGATTGTCGACGGCTGTGTCCACTCCAAGCCTCTCCAAGTATTGCAAGCTTGCTGTTTCTCCTGTTCGTGAAACGGCAAACGCATATTGACCGTTTACGCATTTCAACAAACTTTTCGGCCTGTCTTTTTTCTCGTCAATATTTCGTAGCACGAAAAGCAATTGGCCACGTTTTGCAATCTCAAATTCTCGCAACGTTCCCTTTTGATCCGGCCCTGAGACACCCTCTCCACTCCTTTCTCTAACAACCGAGCATCGAATATTCAAATCTAGACTCTCAAGTCTAGACTGCATTCCCGCAACTTGCTTAAGAAATTCCGTCATTAATTCTGCGTCATCCTCTGATGCATAAGCACAATTGTGGCCCGTAATCGCGATAGCGATAAGGCAAATTGCGTCTCGCATGGCGGACAGCAAAACCACGCACAGACCCCTCCATGGGTTTTTAAGGCTTCCTACAGGATCAAGTAACACATCTGCACCTAGGCGTGTCGCCGCTTCCGAGCTTAACCCTCAGACAAGTATGGTCTTTTGAAGTCCACTAGATGTTATCCGTTAAAAACTCAGTTGCAAGAAAATTTTTCGGAAAGAAACCGGGGACAGTCCCCGCGCGGTGAGTCCCCGCGCGGTGGGGTGGCGTTACGCGAGAAGTCCACGTCGTGGCCAGCGTGGATGTGCTAGGTTCTGATGGCGCTGTCGAGACCATCACCGGGACTACCATTCACCCAGTCTGGTCCGTCGATCGCCAGGAATGGGTGCCGCTCGCTGAGCTAGCCCAAGGCGAGAGGCTCCAAGGTCTCGGTGGACTTGCGGTCGTTTTGTCCGTTACGCTTTCGCGAGTCTCCTAGCCGGTCTACAATATCGAAGTCCACGGCGAGCACGTCTACCAAGTCGGCGAGCTGGGCGTGGTGGTGCATAATTTGGGTCCTCAGCTTAATGGAATGACGCACTCGCACCGTACATGGCCAAAGTATCTCGGCGGGCCCTCGAAACAAGTCCTGGTTAGATTATCCAAATCTGTTTATGATGCATATCACAGCGGACGAGACAAGATTCTCAGTCGACAATGGGGCAAGAATTGATACGACAATCTTAGCGGTGCAGCGAGGGAACTGATGAAACGCGATCTTGCGGACTATGCGAAGGCATTCCACGCGAAGTACGGTACGAATCTCTGGCAATCGATGGTAGGCAACGGCTTTCCGGGACTATTAAAATGACCAAACAAAGTATCGAATACATTACAACGGGCGAAATCAGGGATACGCCCGTTTGGCGTTATGCAAGCAAGACTCGAAGCGATGAGACTGAGTTAATACCGGTTCGAAAACTACCATGTGAAAATTTAAACGGTCGTTTGGTCGGAACACAAGTCTTGCTAGCGGACGGATCATTGTTGTGGAGCTTCCTCGGAAACATTGATACTTCAAATCCGGGTCTGACGAAGCATTTTATAACTATCTCGATCGAGAAAAACGGGAAATGGTTCCATTTGGCGAGATACCACGATTATGGTTTTTCGGATCGCAGTCCGGCTCACCTCGCTGCGTTTCTTGGAAAGGATATCGATGCAGTCTTTCCAATCCGTTACGACATTCAGTCGTTATCCGAAGGGGAGCCCGCTGCGTTGAAAGGAATCTTTGAAAAGGAACCTAAAGTACGACTCACTCGAGCAGAAATTATCGCAATGGCCGTGCCATAATCTACTGATTCGACCTGATCGTTCCTACGTCGCTGCAGGACATTCCTGAAAAATGCGTTCGCAAACCCGGCGAACGGCTTCGCGGCTAGAAAGTAGATTTCAGAGAGTTGAGAGTAGAGGGCGTTGAGCTTTCTGCCATGCCAGTCCTGATGCCTGCCAAACCAGATGAGAATCCATTAGCGTACATCAGCGCCCATAAGCGGTCCGTTTTTTGTACCACTGATCGATACTAAGATTCTCTGATTACAGAGACTGACCAAGCCACTTGGGCCAAGCTGTCGATCACCGTCGAACGCATTGATGGTGGCAGCGTCGATGCCGAGAGATCATCCGGCCACGATTCAATGCCGCACGGGTCGGAGCCCCATGCTACGGTTCTGTGGTCGGTAAGACCGGAGCCCATGACTCGCTGAATCGATAGACATTTGCTAGCAAACACGAATCTCGAGCTCTTCGGGAAATTTGCTCAAGTCCCCTGCTTTCTGCTTGGAAGTGCACCTAGACTCGGCTAAACTAGCCAAGCAGTATCGGTCTCCAGAAGCTCCTGTTGGGACCTTGTCGTTTTGAACTTGCACTGTCTTTGATCTTACACGGAGGTAATTGATATGACGCGTATTCCCATCAGCCAAGCCGACGAAAAAGCTCGACAACTCCAGGCAAACCTCGACCTTAGCACCGCAGAAATCGGACTCCAAGTCCGGACTACCAACTGCCTCGAAGAAAAAGGGATCTTCACCGTTCGCCAGTTGCTGCAAGCTAGCCCGGAGACCCTGCTGAGTATCGCCAACTTCGGTGACAAAACCCTTGAAGAAGTCTACGCAGCTCTTGAACAATACGGTTACTATCGCCCCTGGCGCAAGCCTCGATAAGGCTCCAGTGACTTTTTTGCGCAGCGTGCGACTTTTCTTGCTTGCATGTGGTTCCTTGCTCTTGGGAACCACGGCCTACGGTCAGTTCGACACTGGCCGCATCGACGCTCTTCTGAACAAACTCCGATCGAGTGAGTCGGGCACGGCAAGCTCTGCGAAAGCCCCTGGGGCTGCTGCAAACCAGGATTCTTCTCTGGTCGACACCCCGTCGCCTAGCCGTTTGGCCGAGCTTATCGAGTTGGTCCTCCGTCCTTGCCCCAATAGCCGCAAGAGATTCTTCATCGCCGACAATTCGCCGCGTGGCAAGCTTCGTCGCGAGCGTTTGCGGGAATCGCTCCGAGCGGCCGATCTGCTCGATGAAATCACCGCATTGGCCGAGTCTCAAGCAACGCAAGCGACGCGCAACGACTCCGATGGGATCCTCGAAGCCTCGCAAGCGATCCAAAGCATGCTTTTCGAGCCAACCGAGCGCGATCGCTCAATCAATACGATCCAGGTCAAACGATCCAGCGCGAACTTCGAGCTCCTAGGCTGGGGGCCTGGAACTTATCAGTCGGCTCGCAGCGAGCATTTCGCGATTGCCTCCCAAGCTGGCGAAAAGCCGACGGCCGAGGTCGCACTGGCTTGCGAAGTGATCTACTGCGTTTGGCAAGAACTCTTCGCCGAGAAGTTCCCCTTTCCAAATGCTCAAACGCAAGCCTTCCGCGTTGTGCTTCTTCGGAATCGCGAAGCCTATATCCGCGCCTTGAAAACGATCGAACCGCGTATTTCCATCTCCACCGGATACTATAGCCCCGAACATCGGATCGCTTTTTTCTACTGGGAATCCAACAAGTCGTTTCCGACCCTGGTCCATGAACTGACCCACCAGTTTTTTGATGCCACCTGCTTGGACGATAACCGATTCGACGCCGATCAAGATCCCGGGGCTTGGGCCCTCGAAGCCATCGCGCTGTACATGGAATCATGGTCCGAGGAATCCATCGGTGGTATCCGTGTGGTCGATATCGGAGGATGGGATGCCCCACGACTCCAAGCCGGTCGGTTTCGACGCCTCCGCGACCAATACTGGATCCCCTGGGAGGAGTTCTCCATGGCCGACGGAAAACGCCTACGCGCCGATCCCGATGTGGCCGCTTGGTACTCCCAAGCCTGTGGGCTAGCTCACTTCTGGCTCGATCGTGACGAAGCCTCCCGCGATATGTTTCTCGATTACCTTGCAGAGGTATACAAGGGGCAGGGAAATGCGGCCTCGAGTCGGCTCACAAGCGACGATCCCTTAAGAATCGCTTACGATCAATTCCTGCTGAATCCTGCTGAAAACCGGCCCGCGATGCTTCGACGCAACGAAATCGTCCTGACGCGTTGCCCTGTCGATAGCCAAACCCTTTTGAACTGGCCACTGAGTCTTCGCAAAACCGCTTGGCTCGATCTTGGGTTTACTCAAGTCGACGATCGGGTGTTCACGCAATCGGGCCAAGTCCCCTGGGACATCACGCGACTGAATTTGGAATCCACCCAAATCACCGACGCTTCGATGGCGGCCATCGCCTCGATGAAGAACCTGACCGAACTGGACTTGAGCGGATGCAAAGTGACCGATGCGGGGCTTGAAGCGTTGGCAAACCACCCGAGTCTCAAGCAACTGTGGCTTACCAATTCCACCGTCACGGATCGTTCGATCGAAGTCCTCTCGTCGATCCCCCGGCTCGAACGTCTCGAGGCCAGTGGTTCGCTTTCGGCCGAAGGCTACCAACAACTGCTCAAGAAAAAGCCTCGGATGAAACGTCCTTAACGGCTTCGCCGCTTCGAGCGCATTGGGGTCTAATCGGGAGCTATGATTTCGATGGTTTCATGCATTGTGCGATCTCCAGGGCGATCGCATGGAGCGCCTCAGGATTTTTCGGGGCGGTTCCAAAGGCGTGCGCGTCGTAAGCCTCTTCCGCACTGCGAATCGGGGTGGAATTGACCGTCGACCAAGCCATATCGTAGACCGAGTAGGAAACCGTCAATCCCTTGGCCACCGCATTGACCTCGCGTTGCAAGTCGTAGGCGGTAAAAGCCGCATTGACGAAACACGACGCATTGATGAGCAAATCCTTGTATTGCTTATTCTTCGATACCTTCGGCCCATGCACCTCCTGGAGTGCTTCGGCCGCAGAGCGGACGCTGACCATAATCCGATCGATGATGGTCCGAACAGGATGGCTAAAGGCCACCTCAGCAAAACTCGATGGAGACAGATACACTTTGACCGCCGCTCCGACGGCCCCACAGTGGGTATGCCCCAGGACGATGATACTTTGCAAGGACTCCCTGAGGGCCGTGGCCGCATAGTCGATACTCCCGATGCACTCTAAGCCCAGGACGTTACCAGCCACCCGAACGACGAACAAATCGTTCGACGAGCAGTCGAAAATGTGCTCGATTGGAACACGGGCATCGGCACACCCTAGAACGGCCGCAAAAGGAGAATGCATCTGCTCGAGTCCACCGACGACTGGAATCCCCAATTGCACCGGTGAGATCGGAACGACCATCGAATCGACCTTCTTGCCGTCCTGGACGTTCTGAAGATGGTTGACCATCGAATAGAAGCGGCAGTTTCCTTGATGCAGTGTCTTCAAGGCCTCTCTGTTGTTCTTCGGTCGCTTGAGGTCCAGCGGGGCATAAGGGTCAAAACGGTAAATGATATCCATGGTGCTTATCCTTGATCTTCCTCTGAGGGCTCGCTTAGCTCCCTACGGTTTCTATAAAAAATCTCTTCGACCGAATTGGCAATCGTCGCCGACATGCCTTCCAAATCCAAATCGTCCTCATCAAACCCAAACGGTTCCTCGACATGTTCGGCGACAATCTCCATGCCGACCATAAAATAGGAGACCACGATCGTCAATGGCAGCGTCCAGGCCATGAAGTCTTGGACCAAACCCCACGGCAGTGTAAAGAGAAATAAAAAGATACATTGCCTTGCGAATATTCGATAAGAGCGAACCATCGGGGTCTTGGCGATCCTCTCGCAAGCACCGCAAATGTCCATCAACTTGGCCGTCTCGCAATCGAGAATCCGCAATAGATCCCGATCGAAGGCTTTGTTGGAAAGCCGGTTGCTGATCCATCGGTAAATATCTTGGGAAATCGCCAGCGGAACATGCGTCGGGGTGGCGCCTCGAAAAATCGGACCGTCGTAGGGGACTTTGCGCAAATGGCAGGTCAAGGCTCGTGGAAACTCCGACAAATGCCGCGAGAGGAAACGCCGTTCTTCTTGCGACAAATCAGGGAAGAACTCCTGGATCTTGATCGCCAAATTCCGGCTGCAGTTGATCAAACTACCCCATAGCGTGCGAGCCTCCCACCAGCGAGCGTAAGCAGCATTGGTCCGGAAAACCAGGAGCCATCCGAGAACCAACGACAAAGCCGCATGCAGGTCCGAGGGTGTGTCGCCAATGTCTTTGTAGCTGCTATACTCTTTGAGTAGCGGCAGCAGCGCATAGACACCCATCGCAAGTGCGATGCTTGCTATTGAAAAAAGTGTCCGTGACTTGATCAACGGGTAAATAGTGTCGCGAATCGGCATGGCTAGCAAGATAGTCGACCGCACCGAAGAATCCACCCCCAACTGGCATGGTTGACCTAGTCCTGGCCCAAATCCTCAATTCCCAATTTTCATTTTTCAATTATCCGAGCCATTTCCATGCGATTTGCACAACGTGTCGTCGTCATCACCGGTGGTGCCAAAGGAATCGGCGCCGGTTGTTCGAAAGTCTTCGCCCAAGAAGGTGGGCTCGTGGCCATTCTCGATCGCGATCTCGACGCCGCCCGAGCCACCGCACAAAGACTCGGCGATCAACACCTCGCGGTGCGCTGTGATGTCGCTTGCGAAAAACAAATCGCTGCGGGCATTGCAGAGGTGGTCGAACGCTTTGGCCAAATCGATTGCCTGATCAATAACGCCGGTATACATCCCCCCGATACACCGTTGCTGAAAATGCCACCAGAGCAAGCCATGGAGGTACTCCGGATCAATTTTCTGAGCACCTATTCGATGTGCTATTACGCTTTGGAGCATCTCAAAAAGACGAGGGGTACCATCATCAACGTCAGCTCCATGACCGCAGCTCTAGGCCAGCGAAACTCGACGGCTTACGCGGCCAGCAAGGGTGCTCAGTTGTCGTTTACCAAGTCGCTTGCCCTCGAATGCGCGGACTTTGGTATCCGGGTCAATGCCATCCTTCCGAGCAACGTCGACACTCCGCTCATGCGATCCTGGGCCGCAAGTCTCCAGGACCCACAAGCCGCCTTGGAACGCATCGCCGCCTTGCAACCGATCGGACGGATGGCCGATGTCGATGAAATGGGACGCGTTTGCCTTTTTCTGGCCACCGAAGATAGCAGCTTCATCACCGGACAAGGCCTTCATGTCGACGGCGGCGCGAGCCTTGATTACTAGCGCCACGGTCGTGCCTCGCATCGGATTTCGTCGTACTCGTACTCAGCGAAGCGGTACTCAGTGCAACGGTACTCGTACTCGATGGCTGTTCGAACTGCTGCGATGCCGATCGTTGATCGAGGCGGATCGCGGTAACTTGCGGACCAATCGGTCAGATTGCTATCCTGGACCGATTCGAGTACGAGGCACTCGGTCAATGCGCCACGGGCAAGTCGAATGTCTGAGCTAACTCCAAGCCCCTCCGAGCGATCCTACGACTACATCATCATCGGATCGGGGCCGGCAGGCGCAACGCTGGCAACTGAGTTGTCCCACTCCCATGCATCGGCTAATCCCCACCGCCGAAGCGTCCTGGTGATCGAAGCCGGCTCGCCCCATCGCGGCCCCTTCTCGAGTACACCCGCCTTTTACCCCCGGAGCTTTGGCTCCCGTATCGACTGGAACTACTTGACGACGCCGCAAACGCACCTGGCCAAGCGATCCCTCAAGTGGCCTGCTGGTAAAGTCCTCGGAGGTTCGTCGGCGATCAACGCCATGATCCGAATCGAACCCTCCGACGTGTGCCTACAAGCCTTGTACTCGGCTTGTGGTCCGACTTGGTCGGTCGAATCCTCCAAGTCGATATTCGATCGATTGCGAAATGAGCCAGTGAGCTCTTTGGGACCACCGAGCCCATGGATAACACTCCACCCGAACACCGATCAGCTCCATCGCCGCGCCATCGAATACGGCTTCGGATCGCTCAACCCGTGGGTTCAAGCAACCCCGACGATCTGGCCATCGATCGCACCCTACCTGCGTTTCGCGACCCAAGGTCGTCGCCGACGCATCCTGCCAGAGAGCCGTTCGCAGCCGATTCCTATCCTCTCGAATGCGATGGCCAAACGACTGATCATCGATTCGGATCGAGTCGTCGGTGTTATTGTCCAATCCCAAGGCGATGAATTCGAAGTGTTTGCCGCCAAAGAAGTCATCCTCTGTTGCGGAGCGATCGAAACCCCCCGCCTTTTGTTTCATAGCGGCATCGGCCCTCGAACGGAACTTGCACAAGCCGGACTCGAATGCCGATACCCCCATGATCGCATCGGGTCGGGGCTGCAGGATCATCTGGTCTATCCGCTGGTCTTCCAATTACGAAAAGGGGTTCCCTTTGCATGGCCCTTTGATCGAGTCGACCGCCGCCGGTACATCGAGGATCAAGGGGGTCCGAAGTCCTCGAATCTCGCCGAACTCGGCGCATGGATCGATCCGCTCGGAACCCCTTCCGAGCAGTTCCAATGGCATATCACACCGACACACTATTTGGCTTACCCCAAAATCCCCAACGCACAGCCTTGCGTCAGTATCGGAGTCACGCAGTCCCATCCCCGAAGTGTAGGGAGCGTTCTTCCCGACCCATCGAACCGATCCCTGGTGCGTATCGATCCGAACTACCTATCGGAGCCCGAGGATAGGGCTGCGGTTTTGAGAGCGATTCAATGGACCAGAGAATTTTTTCACCGAGCCCCTTGGCAAGACCTATTCGAAGAGGAGTTGATGCCCGGTCCAAAACGCATAAGCCAGGAAGCAGTGTTCGCTCATATCGAAAGATTCGCTACAACGCTATACCACTACACCGGAACGTGCGCGATGGGACTCGATCCGCGGGCTCCTGTCGATCCTGAGTTTCGGTTGCGAGGAATCGAGCGATTGCGTGTTTGTGACGCCTCGGTCTTTCCCGCGATCCCCGGCTCGAACCCACAGATGACCATCATGATGATGGCGATGCGTCTTGCCGCTTTGCTGCTCGAAAAATAGCGATTGATCTTTTTTAGGTTCAGCATCAAATCATTCAGCGAGCGACTGCCCCTGAGCTCGCGGATCGTGCGCTGCGGTCAATCGGTCCCCTTGCCGATGGATGGCTTGGCAAATGGCCAAGGATCCAGAGGCTTTCAAAGGATGACCGAGTCGAGAAAGGTTTGCTTGAATTCCAGGGGAGATCTCCCAAGGAGTGCCGACACCGAATTGGTCCTCAAAGAGCAGAACGTCCGGCTGCCATTGGTGGTGCACGCGAGGGCAGGCCACTGCTTCGGAAACCGAGCATCCGCCATCGAGAACTCGGAGCAGAACCTGAAGTGTCGCATTGATGATGCGCGGGCCACCTGCAGCACCGGCCGTCAAGACAGGTTCGCCTGTGGCATCCAAAACCATCGTCGGGCTCATGCTCGACAAGGGCCGTTTGCCCGGACCAACCGCGTTGGCTTGCGAGCCGACCAATCCAAAAGCATTCGGTGTTCCAGGTGAGATACTGAAATCATCCATTTGATTGTTGAGCATGACCCCGGTCCCCGGCACGGTGACTTTGCATCCCCAGGAGGTGTTGACCGTGCAAGTCATCGCTACCCAATTTCCCTCGTCGTCGGCTGTCGTCAGGTGCGTGGTGTGTTTGAGATCTTCAGCCGAACTCGGTGCGCCGAGGGCTCCGTTTCGACCCATCGAGTCGCCAGGAGTCCCATGCTCGATCTGCATCGATGATTGGGAGTCGACAAAATTCGCCATCCGGTTGCGGGAATACTCTCGATCCAAAAGTCCTTGGGGCACATCGACAAAGTCGCTATCGCCGAGCCAATAGGCTCGGTCGGCAAAGGCCCGCTTCATCACCTCGCACAGCAGGTGATAATACGCCTCGGGACGCGACCGCATCCAAGCGCCGATCGGATAAGGCTCGAGCATCATCAACATCTGCGCGATGTGGATGCCACCAGAACTAGGGGGTGGAAACCCGATCACTTCATGGTCCCGGTACTTGGTACGAATCGCCGTGCGTTCTTTGGATCGATACGCAAGGAAATCTTCTCGGGTGAGTATCCCGCCGATCGACTTGAGGTATCCGGCGCACTTGCTTGCAAATGGACCTTCATAGAACCACTCAGAGCCCTGCAAGGCGATGCTCTCAAGAGTGCTGGCCAAGTCCTTTTGTACAAGTGGCTCTCCTTCGCGAATCGCAGTACCATCGGTATGGAAGTAGATCGCACTCGAAGCAGGGTACTTGCGCAGCTCATCGGCTTCTGAGGCGATCGTTCGCGCTACGGATTTCGATGCCGCGACGCCATTAAAGGCAGCCTTCTGAGCATCGGTGAAAAGATCCTTCCAAGCCATCCTGCCGGCCAACGTATGCATCTGCTTGATCGCTGCGATTTGACTCGGTACCCCACAGGCCAAAGGCCCGTTTTGACTCAGGGACGCATCGGCTTTTCCACCCCGAAGAAACATCCCTTCGCTTGCCGCGAGCCCAGCCATCTCACGTCCATCGATCGCGTGAATCTGCCCGTTGGATCGTCGGATCAGGACCAAGCAACCTCCGCCGATCCCTGAATTGTGCCCATCGACGACCCCTAGCACCAACGCAGCCGAAATCGCAGCGTCGATCGCATTGCCCCCGCTCCGAAGGATCCGAGCCGCACTCTGCGTGGCGAGCGGATGGACCGTTGCGGCACCGCGGTTGACCGTCAGCTTGTCAAAACCACTCGATCGACGGGATTTTGCGCTCAGGAGCAACCCGCAGAGGGCGGCCGATTGGAGAAAAAATCTGCGTGTGCTCATCCGGATTTTCCTGCTGTCGCCAAGTTCTCTTCGACACCTATAATCTTCGATGGTAATCTTACTCGAAGTCCCCCAAGAACCCAACCAATTGCCCATCGAGGAACGCCATCATCGAAATCATGGGAAACCTGTCGGTCGGTCAACGCGTTTCCTGGGCGATTCTGCATGAGGCCTCGTCGATCAAGGCTGGAAACGTACACCCCCATGCTTCCTTTTCCGAGATGCGATTCGAGCACTTTGTCCTGGCATCCCAAGCCATCGGCAAAGCGTTCGATGATCGGCTCTCTACCCGATCGATCGGACAGATCGTCCACAGCAGCGTCCAAGCGATGGTCCAAGCCGTCGAGGTCAACACGAGCCTAGGAACCATCCTGCTGCTTGCACCTATCGCGCTGTGGTCGCTCCATTCAACTGGCTCGCACAATTCCAACGGCTGGAACGCCCAAGCCTTCCAAGAAGACATCGCGGCAGTCCTGCATGATTCGACGCCTGAGGATTGCCGTCTGATCTACCAAGCCATTCGAATCGCGAAACCCGGGGGCCTGGGACAAGTCGCCAGCCAAGATGTGCAATCTACCCCTCCGGAGTCGATCCTCGAAGCCATGCGTATCGCATCGGATTGGGATGATGTCGCCTTGCAATACGCCAATGGTTTCCGCCAAGTCAGCCAATGGACCGACCGATTGCTTGCGATTCTGGAGTCCTCATCGGATCTGCTCGGTGCGGTTCGCCAATTGCAAATCGAGATCCTCGCCTCACGGCCCGATAGCCTGATCGCTCGCAAGCATGGCAAACAGGTCGCTGGCCTAGTCCAGTCTCAAGCGGCCGACGTTTTGGCAAGTGGAGCTTATGCAAGTCCCGCATTCGAGAAGGCATGGAGCCGTTTCGATGTCTATCTTCGCGAAAGCGGGCATCGCAAGAACCCGGGGACCACCGCCGATTTACTCGCCGCCGTGATTTATCTAGCTCGTTGGGCTCGGGATCGATTCGATGGATGATACGCTCTCGAAACAGATCCGCGCCGCAAGGCCACCGAAGCCCATTCGTCAGGCAGGTCAGTCCATGGGTTGGGTTCGGGAGATGGAACCCGACGGCCAGGGTGGATTGATCCCTGCGAGAACCTATTTCCTCGTCGGATCCGAATGCCGCTTTAGCTGTTCGATGTGCGATCTGTGGAAGTACACCCTAACTCAAGACCGCACACCTATCGGCTCCTTGGCTTCTCAGATCGCCGATTTGAACCGACAGGTGGATGCCTTGCCCCCTCAGGCTCGACCCCGCGAATGGCTCAAACTTTACAATGCTGCGAATTTTTTCGATCCGGCCAGCGTCGATCCTGGTGAGTATCCAGCGATCTTGAAGCAATGCGAGGGCTTTGAGCGTCTGGTGGTCGAAAATCATGCGTCCTTGTTGAGTTCCTCGAAAACCCAACAGCTGGTTCGACGCTTTCGCGATGGGTTCGACGGCGAGCTTGAACTCGCGCTCGGGCTCGAATCGATCGAACCCAACGCGATGCGTTGGCTCAATAAATCGATGTCCCTCGATCAGTTTCAAGCCGCCCTGGAGTTCCTTCGTAGCGAGCAGATCTTCGTTCGGGTCTTTGTTTTGCTACAGCCGATGGGGACACCGATCGACGAGTCGGTCGATTGGGCGGTTGCCAGTTGCCAAGCCGCTGCGCGGTGGGGTGCTCAACGGATCAGCTTGATTCCGACCCGCGCTGGCAATGGCTTCATGGAAGACCTCGCATCCCGTGGCCTATGGCAAGCCCCGAGGGCATCTCAACTCGAATCCGCATTGGAACAATTGCTCGGTCATTCCCAGGGTTCATCGATCTACACGGCTGACCTTTGGGACTGGGATTCGATCTGCGGGATCTGCTCGCACTGCGGCCCATCCCGACTGGAGCGTTTGCAGCGGATGAACAACACGCAGCGAATGGAAGCATCCGAAGTCAAGCAACACTGCGCATGCGAGCGAGTACCGTTTCACTGAGTAGCTGCAAGTTACGCCTCCGCCGGGCAAGCCCGACGGTAGGCTTACTCAGTGGCCATCGAGCTCTCCTTGGCCTCCGTCGGCTTTATGCCGGCGGGGCCAAGACTTACAGCTACAGGGTCTGTATTGCGGGTCTGTTTTTCTCTTCCTCCGCAAAGCGGCAGAAGAGAAGAAAGAGCTAGGGCGAATCGCACAAACTCTCTGGTAACTCATCATCGGACCGTCTTTGCTAAAGGACCGGTCCTAGCATTGCGATGGCGTTGTTAAAAAAGCGACGCGATGGAGGCCACGCGGCGACCTGTTCGCGGGTGATCTCGTGCGATTGCCACTGGTAAGACAACTGCCGCTCGCGAATTTTTTTCGTTAAAGCTTCATCGAGGAACAGAATATTGTTTTCGTAATTGAGTTCGAAGCTTCTGCGATCCATGTTTGCAGAGCCGATAAGTCCCATCTGTTCGTCGATGGTAAGGGACTTGGTGTGGAGCAAACCCCCTTCGTATTCAAAGATACGGACTCCCGCTTCGAGCAGTGCGGCGTAGTAACTATGGCTTGCGGCTGCCACGAACCACGAGTCGTTCTTGGCAGGTACGATCAGGGTCGTTTCGACCCCTCGGCGACCACTGGCGCACAGGGCCGCTTGCATGGGCTCATCGGGAACATAGTAAGGGGTCGTGATGATCAGTTCGTGTCTAGCGGTGTACATGAGCGATTCGAACATCTCAGGCATCGCCGAATAGCGGATCGTCGGCCCGGTTCCAACCACCTGAGCGATCAGGCCCGCGCGATGCTCGGTCCAAGGTTCGAGGATTAGATCTTTGAGATCTTCGTGCACGTGGGCCATCCAGTCGGATGCGAACAGAATTTGGTTTTGCCTGGCGATCGGTCCTTCAAACCGGACCATCGCGTCGACCCAAGGAGCATATTTCGGCTTGGGACGGAATTCAGGATCCGCAAAATTCTGGCTCCCGCAGTAAGTGATACGATTGTCAACGATCAGGATCTTGCGGTGATTGCGGAGATCCACACGCGTCCATAGGGGAGCCAAGGGTGTGCGACCTATCGGCAGAGCGACTGCGGTTTTGACTCCGGAGTCCTGCATGGTGCGCCAAAGCGTCGAACGAATGATATCCCGCGAACCGAGCCCATCGGCCATCACCCGGCAAACGACCCCGCGTCTGGCCGCTCGGCAAAGGGCTTCGACCATTTTCGTGCCGCTGTTGTCGGCAAGCCAAATATAGAAATTCAAATGCACATGTTTTTTCGCCCCATCGATGTCACGGACCATCGTGTCGATCGCGACGCAGGAGTCGGCCATCAAGTCGGCGCTGTTTCCGCCGATGGGCTCAAACCCATTGATGGAGAATCCGACTCGAAACACATGGTCAAAGCGGGTGTTGCCCAGGGGCTGAATCTCCCGAACGGACATTCCTGGAATATCCTTCGGATGCGGAAGTCCTTCAAGGACTTTTGCAACACGTTCGATGCGAGATCGACCGATGCTCACGGAGCCTAGAAGGATGTAGGCGACAATACCAACGACGGGTGTCGTCACGAGTACCACGATCCAAGCGACCCGCGAGGATGGGTCCCGGTGGGGTCGCAGAATAGCTTGGATAATGAGCGATATCTGGAGTGTCAGGTGGAGAACCACTCCGGCGATCACCATCCATTGCGGTTCCATAGCGATACTTTTATGAACGAACGATCGGAGCCAAATCCAACACCGGGGGCATCGGGCAGCCTAGCGCGTCGGAGACGACCCGAAGCAATTCGACTTCATTGATCGTCGATCGTTGGTCGTGAACGATGCAAGTACAAAACGAGTCTAAGACGCGTCGTTTGAATTTGACATCGATTCGGGCGAGTAAATCGAGGGAAACATCGAATTTCTTCAAAGTGCATTCGTCCCGATCCACGAGGTTAGCAGACTTGCCTTTTCCGAATAACTTCGGTCCAACGACTTGCCAGCCCGCTTGAAACGATGACTCCGCATGGGTGTTGCCACCTACGTTGGCCAACGTCGAGAGGACTTGGATATACGCATTTTCCAGTTGGTCATTGGACATCACCGGGACCAAGGAGTCGTCGGTTCGCAGAACGATTCGGCGCGTGATGAATCGTTGCAAGGCGTATTCGAAAATGGTCCAGCGGCGATCTGCGTCGATCAAACGCCGGACCATGGTTCGGAACCCACCGGTTTGGGAATTCGAAAGTTGGTCCAAGGCAGGCAGGGCCATGCAGGCCAGGGGCAAGCGTTGCTCGGACAGCAGAGCATCGATTTTCGGCAGCAGTTTGCTCGTATGGGCTGCGATTCCTTTGGGTGCCGATCGGCTCAAGAGTTCAATCTGTGCGTTCCGAACAGTGTCGGACTGCGGCGCGCACAGGAGCGCAAAGACGATAGCCATGGCACCGAAGGGCTCGTGGACCTCGTCGATGAGTTCCTTGTCGATTTCTTCCATCAACCGATTGGCTTGCTCGATGTGCTGATCCTCTGGGTTTCCGATGTGATCGACCGCGTCCTGCGGATTGGCTTCGAAATGCACTACACCCGCCTCAGCGGCCACGTGAGCCGATGTGCTGAGCGATTTGCGTTGGAACCCGAGAGTGCGGGGATCGACGATATCGCTTTCGGAATGCTGCTGGATGTGCGTCGCCTCGAATTTGCCATTGAAAGTCGGCTCGATCCGTTGAATCCGAATCTCCAGGGGTGGGTGGGTCGCGAAGGATTGGGATGCGAGTCCCTTGCTGAAGAACAAGTGCGAGGCTTCTTTGGCATACGTCGCTTGAACGAACGATTTCTTTTGCCAACCGCCGATGCGTTTCAATGCTCCGGTGATGCCGAGCGGATTGCGGGTGAATTGGACTGCTGAGGCATCGGCGAGAAACTCGCGCTGTCGAGAGACCGCCGCTTGGATCAACCCCGCAAAGAAAACACCGGCATAGCCGATCCCCAAGAGCAACGTCCCAAAAATGAAAATCGCCGCGACGATGCCGATGGCACCTTTGCTATCGTCGTTGTTTCTGCCTGAGGACCGCATAGGCATGTGCGCGGCGATTCGGAACAGACTGTATCCGAGCATCGCGATCAAAAGGATCCCGTGCAACATGCCCAAGATCCTCACGTTGAGCCTCATGTCTCCATTGAGAATGTGGCTAAATTCATGGGCGATGACTCCTTGAAGCTCGTCGCGCGTGAGGGTTTCTATGCAACCTCGAGTGACACCCACGACTGCGTTTTGAGGGGTCGTTCCGGCCGCAAATGCATTGATTCCTTGTTCGTTCTCCAAGAGGTAGACAGGTGGAACGGGTGTGCCCGAGGCCAATGCCATCTCTTCGACGACATTGAGCAAAATACGCTCGCTCAGATTCCGAGTGTTGGGCTGAACTTTGATACCACCGAGCTGTATCGCAACGGATGACCCATCGCCCGAGAGGAGCCAAGTTTGGTAAATACTTCCCGAAGCGATCACGAGTCCGACCGAGAGAAACACTCCGATGAGGATCAATGGATTGAAGACATCGATCGGTTCGGAATTCCCTACTCGAATTGACGCAAGAAGGGCGATGACCACAAAGTAGACCAACGCCATGATGATCAAGACGGTCAGACCGAAGTAGAACACCAGTCTACCTGTGTTTTTACGCGCTTGATCCTGATGTGCGAAAAAGTCCACTGTCTTGCCTCAATCTTCCCTCAATTCAAATCAGCCCAAGCCGATCGACGCTACGCCATGGTCTTCGCGCAGGGTTCAAACCCTGCTTGCAATCCACTAGAACGAAACCTTGACTGGCTCGCGCTCTTGCGGATCGGTCAGTTCCCAAAGCGCCGCTCGCTGGAAGTTGCCGTATCCTGCAACCAAGTTGCCTGGGAAAGTCTCGATCGCTGTGTTGTAAGCGGTGACCGCGTCATTGAATCCCTGGCGAGCAAACGAAATCTTATTCTCCGTGCTGGTTAGCTCCTCTTGCAAGGCAAGCATGTTTTGATTGGCTTTGAGATCAGGGTAAGCCTCAGCGAGTCCGATAAATCGATTCAGCGAGCCTGCCAATGCCACTTCTGCGGTCGAAAGGTTTTCAATCGCCGATGGATCGCCCGGGTTGGCTGCCGCCTTCTGACCTGCCGCCATGGCCGTGTTCCTAGCTCGGATTACCGCCTCGAGTGTGTCTCGCTCATGCTTCATGTAACCCTTGGCCGTTTCGACCAAGTTGGGGATCAAATCATAGCGACGCTTCAATTGCACATCGATCTGCGAATAAGCGTTTTGAAAACGGTTCCGCTGCGTCACAAGACCGTTGTACAGGCCGATGAGATAGATCAACAGCGCGGCGGCAAACACCACAACCAACGCGATAAAACCAAACAAACCTACAAGTATTCCGCTCATATTGCTCTTCTTTCTCTTCGTTTTCCGTTACTCACAAGGCGACTTGGCTAATTGTCACTTACGCTCATTCTATCCTCAGCGCCCGCCGAAAATCAGGCCATAGACTCTTCAGGCCCAATTCCCTCCTAATTCGGTCGTTAAAAATGCCAGAGTACTCGATTTGGGCTACAAGGATCCCATGGAGTCATTTCCAGAGCTTTTCGAGCAATCGGTCCATCGCTGGATCGTGCTCCTTGAGTTGCTCGCGCGTGAACGGGAAAAAATCGTTCGTCGAAAAAAATGCTTCGGTTGACTCTGCAAAATACTCAGCCGGATTGCTCATTCCATAGGCCCGAGTCTGACGGGCCGAACCGTCGCCGAGCCTCTGCTCGATCCGCTCGTAACTTCCCGATTTCTTCGCCCGCTCGAAAGCCTCCTGAACCAATGGATTCGAAAAGCCGGCCTCGAGACACTGGTCATGATAAGCATGAGCCAATTCGTGGAGTGCAAAGTTCGGCATCCGCCGGTACTCCGCCTCGAAAATCCCAACATTTGAAAACTCGACTCCCTTGGCCATCGCCGGATCTCGGCGATGCTCCTTCAACCAACCGGCCCCGGGATGGTACTCCGCCCGGGGTTGCTCGTCGGGATAAACTGGCGAAAACCACAGGGGAACACGCTGGAGCTTGGCGACACAATCACCTGGAACGACGCGGATGATCTGCTCGAGCTGCTTTTGAAGAATCTCCAAGGCCACGCGGAGCTTGGCGGCCTCGGCCTGGTTCTCGATCAACTCCCGACGGATGTGTAGCTTCCATCCGAGCAACTCCCGCTGCTCATAGCGCCATGGCGAGTCCACGGCCTGAGGCGGCGTTGCTTGTGAGGAACAAACTTCCGAGCCGTCCCGATCCCTTTCACCATCAAAACCGATGTGAGCAAGTAAAAATACCTGCAGAAGCACGCAGCATTTCGTAGAAAAGATCAACATTTCCAACCCCTGAAATAATCCAACTATTGAGAATATTCCGCATTCCTTGCCCAAAAATAAACGTCCTGTACGGTATTGGTTCAAGACGTATCGTCTCGGTAAGATATCCTTGCGACGAGTGGGCGAATAGGCGTCGCGAAACAGCCCCCGTAAAACGCGATTGAAACACGATTAAAACGCAAGAAGTAAACCGACATGTTTGGATTCCATAGACTGAGTATCCAGTCGAAAATGATCCTGCTGCTCCTGCTCGTCTCCCTGAGCGCCCTGGCCGTTATGGCTTGGGTCGGATACGTCACCGGGAAATCCTCGATCGAAAAAACGGTCCAAAACCAACTCAAAGGGATCCAAGTCGCCAAAACGACCGCCTTGCGCACCAAGCTCGAATCGCTTCGAGACCAAGTCGTCTCGATGTCCGATAGCCGAATCGTGCTCGAGGGCATGAAGGCCTTCTCCAAAGCTTACGATGAGCTCGAACAAACACCCATCAATCCCGAGGAATCCGCAAAGCTCGAGCAGTTTTACTCGCAGTCGTTCCTCCCCGAGCTGACAAAAATGATCGACGGCCAGCCTGTCGTCGAACAGTATCTCCCCAAAGCTCCTGCGGAACGCCATTTACAATACCACTACATCGCCTCGAACCCCAACCCCTACGACTCCAAAGCGCTGCTGACCTCTGCACCTAACGACTCGAGCAACTATCGAACTGCCCACGAGCAACTCCATCCTAGCTTCGCACGCGCAGCGAAAATCTTCGGCTTCGAGGACATCATGCTCGTCGACGCTCGAAACCTCAACATTGTCTACAGCTATGCAAAGACCACCGAGTTCGCCACCAACCTCGAGAATGGTCCCTACAGCAACACCAAATTGGCTCGCAAAGTCAAAGAACTGCACTTTGCCCAAGACCGCGATGTCTACAAAATTGCAGACTTCGAATCGTACCGACCCAGCCTTGGTCGCCCCATGGCCTTTGCCTTGAGCCCCATCTTCGATGAAGCCTCAATGGTCGGGATCCTGGTCCTACAGTTCCCGGTCGATAGCTTCAACTCCCTGATGACGGGCGATGGGAAATGGAGCGAGGAAGGTCTTGGCCAAACCGGCGAATGCTATCTGGTCGGTCCGGATTTGACCATGCGGAGTCGCAGTCGATTCATGATGGAAGCACCTGATGAATTTCTCAAGGAACTGCAAAAAGCGGGTATGTCTGAGGCAATCATCAAGCAAATTCAACACCAGGGCAATGTGCTCGGCGTCTTGCCTGTCGAAACCAAATCGGCACGAGCGGCTCTGGCGGGGCAAAGCGGTATCGTAGAGACGACCGATTATCGAGGCAAGAATGTCATCAGCGCCTACGGCCCGATCGAACTGAACTCCCTTCGCTGGGGAGTGATGGCTGAAATCGACGCCGATGAAGCCTACGCTCCCATCCAGGACTTCGGACGAAGAGTCCTCTCGGCCGCCTCGGGCATGGCCCTGCTCAGCAGCTTGCTAGCCCTGCTGTTCTCCAACTGGATGATCCGACCTCTCAGGCAGTTGATCCAAGGCGCACGACGCCTCGGCCAAGGGGATACCGACGTCCAAGTCCACGTGGCGACCAAAGACGAATTCGGTGAACTCGGCACCGTCTTCAACAACATGTCGCGAAGCATCAAAACTCAAACCGACAAACTCGAACAGCAAATCCGAGCCAATGAAGAACTCCTCTCGAGCATCCTGCCGGCCTCTGCCATCGCTCAACGCCGCGATGGCGACGAACGCGCAAGCCAGCAATTCGCCGATGTCTCGGTCTTCTTCGCCGAATTGATCGGACTCGAGGACTTCAGCCGCGAAGCCGGAGAATCCAAAGCCTTGAGCGTCCTCGGGGACTTGATCGCCTCCCTTGACGAAGCCGCCGAGAAGATCGGCATCGAGAAAGTCAAAACTATCGGAGGCGCCTACCTGGCCGTCTGCGGTCTGAGCGTCAACAGGCCAGATCACGCCCGCCGTATGGCCCAGTTCGCCCAAGAGGCCGTGCGTATCGTGGACCATTCCCACCGTGAATTCAAAGCCAAACTCCATGTCGCCATCGGGATCAACTCCGGTCCAGTTGTCGGAGGAGTTGTCGGACGACGGAAGTTCCTCTACGACCTTTGGGGCGATACGGTCACCATCGCCAAGAAACTCGCTATCGGAACCAACAGCTCGTCGATCCGTGTGACCCAGTCGGTACGCGACCGTATTGGCGATCAGTTTCAACTCGAAGGTCCCACCAAAGTCGATCTCGACGGTCGGGCCCCGATCGAAGCTTGGCAGGTGTCGGTATGAACGGCTTGAGCGACTTTAGCCAACTTCCGATCTTCCAAGCCATCGTGCTGGCAATCGGTTTCCCCATCGGACTACTGTTTCTCAACGAGTGGATCGGTTTCCTCGAACGTCGTTCGAACCCCCTGGCCAAGACCCTTAGGACCCTTCGAAACCTCGTCCTGCCCTCACTGGCTATTCTTTTGTTTCTTACCTGGATTCTAAAGCTTCCAGGGGACTCAAGCCTCGTGCGGTGGGTCGAGACCGCCTTCTGGGTCGCGCTGCTCTTTGCACTTTTGGGGGTCATCAACGACATCGTCTTCGGCATGGGAAACCGAAAAGCTCTCGGCGAACGATTCCCCAAACTCTTCCGCGACCTAGCCCAAGCTCTCTTAGTGGCCATCGGGGCGATGGTCATCTACAGCAAAGTTTGGGGCATGGAAATCCAAGGAGCACTGACCGCTCTAGGACTAGGTTCGATCGTCGTCGGCTTGGCTCTCCAAGAGCCCCTGGGGAACATCGTTTCAGGATTGATGCTCCTGCTCGAAAGACCCTTAAACGTCGGGGACTGGGTAAGCGTCGATGGAGTCACGGGTAAGGTCTCCGAAATCAACTGGAGATCCGTTCACATCCAAACGCCCACTAGCGAAATTCGAGTCGTCCCGAATGTCTCGCTCTACAAAGGTGCTTTCAGCAACCTCTCACGCCCCACCCCTGAGCGTACCGAAATCGTCGACATGGGCTTTAGCTACGACGATCCACCCAATAAAGTCAAAGATCTCCTTCTTGAGCTGCTCCGAAACACCCCAGGGGTCAAAACCAACCCTGAGCCCCTCGTCCGTACGTTCAATTACGCAGACTTTTCGATCATCTATCGGATGATTTTCACCGTCGAAGCCCAAGAAACTCTCGGAGCGACGCGAGACCGTGTCATGACTCGCCTATGGTACTTGGCTCGCCGAGAAGGTTTGACAATACCCTTCCCGATTCAAATGGAATACCGCCCAGGGGAGGACCCAAGCAAACCGCAAAAGTCCACTACCCAGTGGCTCAATGAACAACCTCGCTTCAAGATCGCTCTTCAACCATCCGACTTAGCCATCCTGGATTTGCGAGAATTCACTCAAGGCGAACTGCTGCACACTCCTAATAAATCTTTTCAGGGTTGCGCCCTGATCCTGCGTGGCGATATCGAAATTCTTGCATCTACAAGCGACGGCCAAGAACTGCTCGTCGCAAATATCAGCACCGGCGAATGCTTCGGCGAAAACCTCACCGCAGGATCGTCCTCCGATGCGATCACCCTTCGAGCCCGAACCGATGTGACTCTTTTATGGTTGCCCTCGATGGAGATGGACAAACTCTTGAACCGCTCACCGAGCCTCTCCTCGGAGGTAGGTGACGCAATCGAACTCCGACGACTGGCCGTCCAAGCTGTCTTGAAGCAACACCATGGCCCAACGCTGCGAGACACCGAGTAAATCTCTCACCGAGTAAATCTCACCGCGTGAACCTCTCACCGCGTGAACCTTCTAGCGATTCAAACCCGAGCCGCTCAACGACGCAACGAATCCGAGTACCTCTTGGCGACTTGCTCCCAGGTGGGAAAGGTCTCGAAGAGCCCTTGTTGCAAGGTCAAGAGTTCCTCCCGATTGGCCACCGCCCAGCGAATCTTGTCGGCCAAATCTAAAGGGTTCATCGGATCAAATAGCATCCGCTCTTGCAAGCGTACTGTCTCGCTTTCCCTGTCGGCCAATCGCTCACGCACCATCGCGATATCGCTTAGCAAGGATGGGGTTCCCACCGAATAAGCCTCGGTAAACGTAAACGGAAAACCACCTTCGAAGAGCGTCGGGTTGACCGCTAAACTCGCCAAGCAATAGAAAGATGCAAGCACCTGATTGGATACTCCTGGTGCAAACAGCACCCAAGCATCGAGTCGATGCTCGGATACAAACAGGTCGATCGGGGATCCAGCCGTCCGCTCGCAAGTCAGTACCAGCCTGATGGGATCCCCACTGGTGTGCCGGAGAATTTCAATCGCTCGCAGCAGCGACAGGATGTTCTTCTGTCCACGGGCTTGAGAAGAGTAAAAGACAAAGTTCGACCGATCCCAAACGAATCGATTCCAATAAGGATTGCTCGATAGAAAGCTCCGCTGATAGCTCCGAAGATGCTCCGAGGCGATCTGCTTGCGCTCTGCCTGATCGGGGATGGTTTTGCCTAACTTGAGATAATCGCTCAGTTCAACCCGTCCGTGTCCGATCACCTCGATTTGTTCACTGGCCAATCCCACTCCGTGTACCAACTGATGCGATTTAACCGTTTGGCTGTAGCAGATCAACCGCTGGGCTTCTAGGAGCGTATGGAGGATGCGTGAGTAGATCGGCTCCGAACCCGCATCGGCAAATCGCAGAGGAAACTCCTGGAGGACCAAATCAGGGCAAACCACCGACTTAGGATGCGATATCCCATGGGCCTCGGGCCAAAAAGGGGTAGGGATCAGCCAGTTTCGGACCACTTGCTGCTCGTTGACTTGCCCGACCAGGCGCTTCATCTCTTTGGCGTATCGCTTGCGCCGTCGACGTTGCTTGCGCAATTGATGCTTGGGGCTTTCCTGCTGGCTCTGGATTCGACGTTTCTTGGTTAATTCCCGCCATAACCGGTAGGCCGCAAAAGCCATGCCGAGCAAAGCGAAGACCAACCAAAAGCGGATCAAGATCCACAAGGCAACCGCAGCAATGGCTACGAGCTTGAGCCCTGTCAAGAATCCCCAATACCATGGCTTTGCATCGAAGAGCCTCAGGAAGTCCTTGACCTCTGGAAACGACTCGCCTCGAATCCAAGATCGGATCCGATGAACAGCAGGGCGCATCGCTCGCTCTGCGGCCTTGAGCCTCAATTGCACTTGGCGATACCAAGGCTCTCGAGTGCGGAGCAATTCGTAGCGATCGGATGAAACTCCATGGTCCGCTAAAAGCTCTTTTAAATCCTCGACGAGCCAGTACGGACAGGCAATCGTGAGTCGGCGATCGGGCAATCGCACCCAGCCTGAAACCAAAAAGGCCAGCAACCTTCCCAAGCCTTCGTTCTTCAACGGGATGTTCTTGTCGTAACCCAAGAAAATCCCATCGTCTATCACGGGATGTTCTTGAGGATTTCCCACAAGCATTCTCCTGTCGATTGATTCTCAATATTGACAATCCAGTCTTGCGATATCCCGTATTCCCTCACCAAAACCTCGCGATCGGCTTGGCTCGAAACCACGACAGCAGCGGCATTCTGAAGCGATATCGCCGTCGATCGATGCTGAGTGGTCGATAACGCTACGGCGGCCTCGGCCGGAATGTAGATGAACAGATAAGGTTTCACCGGCGCGATCGGTGCCGAGCACCGATCTCCAACGACGATCCACACGTCACAGTCCATAAAGTCGCAGATGCCATCGTCAGGCGCAATCGACACACTTTCCGATGCACTTGCCGCATGTCCACTGAGACGTTGTACATATCGCAACGACTCACCCGAAATCACTTTCCAAACAAAGCAAGTTTTTGATCCTGTATCCATCGCGGGCGTCCATCGCTCGAGCGATCCGACCCGAGGCTTCTTGGCATCTCGACTCGATTCGGCAATCTGATCGGATAACCTTTTGCAATGCCCTTCTAACGCGCGTGTCGACGCAAGCGGCAGAATCGCGATTCGTCTTGTTGAATCCGGTTCGGGAATGTCAACTTTCAAAACCTTTTCGATGAATTCGGATTGCCACAAAGCATCGGCATAGTCTTTGGTAAAGAGGCGATAGATTTCTTGCTGAGATTCCCGAATCGACTCGGCGAAACCCTTGTCCTTGCCCTCGATCAGACGGTCAACTTTTTCACGGGCTTCTTGTATCGTATCGCATGCACCAGGCAATTTGCGATCCGTCAGTTGACCGAGCATCCCCTGCTGCATGTAGACCACCGGCATTCCGTAGCAGATCGCCTCTAGGGGATGATAGTGAATATGGCGAGGTAGTCGGCTGTGATAGAACATCACGTTGCAGGTCCTGAAAAAACCGTCGTACGTTGCCGAATCGACTTTGCCCAAAACGGCCGTGTCGGTGTGAGGCTTGGACTGCGCTCCGCATATCACATGCCCGAGGTCCCCGAAGCTCTCTTTGAACTCCTGATAGATCTGCTTGCTCTCGTCGTAGGTTTCAATTTCCGGACAGACGAACAAAATTTTTCGATCACCACCTGTCCAAGCCCCCTGATGCATGGTGATCCGATCGGCGAGTCCCAAGGGCAAGTCCACGCTTCGACGTTGAAATATCTGCGGTTCAATCCACTTGAGATTGGGGTAAGCTTGGGCGAACCAAAACCGATCCGATACGCGAGCCAAGCGACGCTCGAAGGCCGGCGTGGCGACCTCGCGCGCAAAACTGTAGTAGGTATAGGTCGGATGGGTCGAACCGAATACTCGCAAGAGAATCCTTCCACGAAAATCCGCCAAGGCATTCTCGAACATCGGGAACATATAGGCCACAATCACCGTGCCGAAATGCTCGTTGAGGATACGCCGGATCTCGGGCGGATAGGCATCCGAATAAAAATCAAAGGCATTGAGTCTCTCAAGATCCCCCTGGGGGATCGTAAGCGAACTGTCGAACTCGTCGCTGACCGATGCGCTGCGGTTGTCCGGATTGCGAGGAAAGCGTTTCGGACAGTAAACCTCAAGTCCCAACCGGCGCATGAGCGGGACCTCGAACTCCCGCAGCGTCGTGTGGTTCAATAACCACACAATTCGCTGGTCCTTGCGCTGGTTTACCTGGCTATCCATAAAGATCCATCGGCGGCAAAGCGTCCCCTGCCGCATTGGTGTAAACTAATAGGTGTTCGTCTCAAGATGTTCAAAAAATGTAACCGTAAGGCACGCTTCCAACAAGTACGGCTACTTAAGGCAATTGGTCCCCTATGAATCGTCGTAGACTTCTGAAATCATCGGCCCTGCTCGCAGGCTTTCACGTAGCCTCGGGGGGCCCCCTAAGGGCAAGCAATAGCCCAAACGCCCGTCCGCGAATCGGGGCCATCGGGTTGCGATACCAAGGAACCGTCATCGCCAACCAAGCTAGAAATTTCGGCGATATCGTGGCCGTCTGCGATGTCGATCGGCACGTCCGCGAACAAGCCAAAGCGTCGTTCGGAAGCACCCCGATGGCTTTCGAAGACTATCGCGAACTCCTCGCCCGAAAGGATGTCGATGTCGTAACCATCGGCACCCCTGACCATTGGCACGCTCAAATGCTCATCGACGCCTGCCGCGCCGGAAAGGACGTCTACTGCGAAAAACCCCTTACTCTGACGATCGACGAAGGAATCCAAATTTGTAAAGTCGTCGAGCAAACCCGACGGGTTGTCCAAGTCGGCTCCTGGCAACGCAGCGACCAACGATTCCGCCTAGCTGTCGAAATGATCCGTGCCGGACGGATCGGCAAACTCCAACAGGTCGACGTAGTTCTAGGAAAGAACGTCACCGGTGGACCCTTCGACCAACGACCTGTCCCGAAGCATCTGAACTGGAACCTCTGGCAGGGCCAGACTCCCGATGTCCCCTACATCGAAGAGCGTTGCCACTACACCTTTCGATGGTGGTGGGAATACTCCGGTGGACAAATGACCGACTGGGGAGCGCATCATATCGATATCGCGCAATGGGCGATCGACTCGTTGCCCGTGGAGTTCCAAGGTGCAGCGAAAAATCCAAACACAAGCGGTGGATTCAATGTGCCTGTCGACTTCGAGGCCCAAGTCACCTATGCAAACGGTGTCGTCATGAACATCCGCGACCAAGGAGATAACGGAATTCTCTTTACGGGAGACCAAGGAAGGATCTTCGTGAATCGAGGAAAAATCACCGGACTGCCCATCGAACAACTTGCCTCCAATCCCCTGCGAGTCAAGGACTGGAAGGCTTATGCGCACGATGATCCTCGGGAACCTTTGCGAAGTGGAAAACTCGATTCAATCATAAGCCACATGAGCAATTTCTTTTCGTGCATCGAGTCCAAAAAGCCAACAATCAGCGATGTCGCAAGCCAGCACCGCAGCGTCTCGACTTGCCATCTTGCGAATATTTCCATCAGGCTCGGACGCCCTGTCCGATGGGATCCGGTTCTAGAAAAATGCGTATTCGAAAAAGGTATTGAGGACAAGCAAGCCAATCAGATGCTTTCCCGCCAACAACGTTCAGGTTTCGAGATCCAGTCATGACTCCATCTCCCATCAAACGGCGTGCTGCACTCGAACAACTCGGACTTGCTATCGCTGCGGCGAGCCTCGCAAGCAATCCTGTAGAAACCCTGCAAGCCAAGGAGATGTTCTCACAACAGTCCGCTCCTCGGCATCTATTGTCGAGTTCCTTGTTCGGCTATTCCAACCTCAGCGACATCCTTCCCATAGCAAAGCGACTTGGTATCCAAGCGATCGATATCTGGCCCAAGGTGCATGGGAACCAACGCGAGCAACTCACGGAGATGGGCGAAGCCAAATTCGCGGAACTCTTGGCCAGCCACGAGTGCAAGCTCGAGTGCCTGACGCAGTACCCGCTAGGTCCTTTCGGACTCGGAGAGGAAATGCGGCTAGCCAAGCGACTCGGATGCGGCACGATCGTGACCGGTTCTGGCGGCCCCAAAGGGCTAACCGGGGAGGAGCTCAAACAATCGCTGCGCCAGTGGGCGGAAAAAATGAAGCCCCATCTGGAATTAGCCCAACAATGCGACGTGACCATCGCGATCGAGAACCACGCAAACAGCCTGCTCGACTCCCCCGATTCGATCCGTTGGTTTCAGGACTTTCGACCCTCGGAACGATTGGCCATCGCCTTTGCACCCTATCATCTCCCCCAAGACGAAGCGATGCTCAGCGCATTGATCGGCGATGTCCTGCCGAGCATCGAAGTCTTCTACGCCTGGCAACATGGAAAAGGCTGCATGCAGGCTCAACCTAAAGAGGATGAGCAACTCCAATTGCCGGGCCGAGGCAACCTGGACTTCACTCCACTGCTAGCCCAACTTAAAAAAGGTGCCTACCGCAGATGGACCGAAGTCTTCATGCATCCGTTCCCACGCGGTGTTCCGATCGCCGAGCGACTGGACCAAGTCACCGAATTGCTCGCCGCATCGAAAGCTTACGTCGATCAAACGTGGAACTCAACTTCTACGAATTGACCACGCGATGTCTTAGCCAACTTCCTACGACAAACAAAAAACCATTTCCGATCCAAAGCGAGCTTGCGGGCCAAGCTCCATCTTTGGCGCGATCTAACGCCAATCCGAACAATGGGAAATACATCAGCATGATCGGGATGAAACACATCCCAAAGGTCCAAGCATAGTCGGCAGAACGATTGAGAATCGCAAAGGGAACCCCGATCCAAATAAAAAAGAAACAACTGAATCCAAACGACCAGCGACGGTAAGGTTCCAGCTCCAGTCGGATCAGCCGCTTCTTGTTCTCCTCGATCTGAACCAGCATTCCCTGAAGATTCGCGTCGGATAGCTGATTGTATCGACCCATACTCAGTCCCATCGAGACCTCGATGGCCATCGACTCCTGAATTCGATCGTTTAGCTTCGACTGCCGATCGACCTCGGCGGGTATTTGCTCCATCGCAAACTGGGAGGGACGCGCCGAGTCGGCACCATTTTGCGAAGCTCGAGTCAAGCTCATGTTGAAGCGCTCCGAGCCTGGGATGTCGAAACGCGTCGCATTGGCCTGACTGGTCTCCCCCTTCGAGTTGACCATCTCCAAGATCAATTCGTCATGATCCGGATCCTTGTAGATCTGAGCCTTCTCGGCCGTGATCGTCGTCGGTTTACCCGTGACTTGGTCAAAGCAGAAGATCGTCGGACGAATCAGCCAATCCCCCTGGACGTCTTGGACGTGAACCGTAAAGCCCTTGTCGTTCTCATACGATCGGCGGGTTCGGAGCCGATTGTAAATGATCTCCTTGATCGACCGCAAAACGACCTGCTCCATGCCGGGCTGCGCCCAGGAAACGGCCAAGTCGTTGATCCACACAGCAGGGATGCTAACGAGAAGCCCTAAGATCATCATCGGGCGGATCACCCGCAGCGGGGAGACCCCCGCACTTTTCAAGGCGATGATTTCGTTGTCGGCCGAAATCCGTCCAAAAACCGAACAGACCGAAAAGAGCAAGGTCGCAGGGACTGCGATCTGCAAAGCGATCATGCAAATGAAAGGAAGCAGTTGGACCAAAGCCAACCAACCGACCCCTTCGCGAATCAGTTGCTGGCCAACAAGTCCGACGCTGACCAAACCCGTCAGGCCGATGGTCGTGATGGCAAAGAGTTTCAGCACGTCCCAAAGGATCAGCCGGTTGATTTTGGTTGGAAACATACCGCCGAGTGTAGCGATAACCCACTGCCCAATTCGACACCAATCCGACCAAACGAACGAAGTACATCAATGCTAGCAAACAGCCGGATCTCTGCGGGAGATCCACTACCTTTGCGTCTTTGCGCCCTTGCGTCTTTGCGTTCTCTTCTTCCGAACAGCCGGATCTCTGCGGGAGATCCACTACCTTTGCGTCTTTGCGTCCTTGGATCACCCAAGCGATTTTTCAAAAAGGGCCAGCATCCGAGCCCAAGCCTTATCGGCTTGTTCTTGATTGTGCACTTTGGTATCCGGTGGGCACCATCCGTGGCCTGCCGGATAGACTTCAATCTCCGCCGAAAGATTCGCTTGCGCGAAGGCTTCCTTGAGCACTTTCTTGGACTCGGGATCCCGCTGATCGTCATTTTCTGCCACGGCAATGAGAAACGATGCTTTCATCTTCGGGATCAACAAGTGTGGGCTTTCAGGCTCCTTGGTCACTAGCCCCCCGCCATGGAACGAGCAGCCGGCTCCGATCCGATCCGGAAGGGTCGCTGCGGTTCGCATCACGATCGGTCCACCCATGCAATAGCCGATCGTCCCGATTTTTTTTGTCTTGTCGACCTGATCTTGGGAATCGAGCCAAGCGACAAAAGCAGCTGCATCGGACTGATGGGTTTTCGCATTCAGCGACCGAGCCAGCGGGACGACCTCTTGAATCGGGGTACTGGCACCTTGGGGAGCTGTCGGGGCTTTTTGCGATCGATAGAAAGGATTGACTACCAAGACGCTGTAACCGGATTTCGCTAGCCGCTTGGCCATTTGCCGGAAGGCAGGCCGCAGTCCAAAAATATCTGGCCATACCAGCACGGCCGCATGAGCATGATTCGCAGGGGTCACAAAATAAGCATCGCAATCCCCATCCGGAGTCTTGATCATCACTTCCTTATCGCTCAACTCGGAATCTTGGGCATCGGCAACTGTGGCATCGGCAGCTAGGGCATCATTAGGAAACAAAATCGATGCACCGATCCCGAACGCAGCCAGCGCTCCGAGATCGCGTCGAGAGTACTTCTTGAGATCGTCTTCAAAATGATCTTGGTCACACATGCTTATAGGTCCTTAAAATAAAAAACATCGTTCGGCTGCCATTGCAGCATGGGTAAGCGGCTGCATTATAGCAATCATCGATTATAGCACTCAGCAACCACCCCCCCTTCAACGGCGAGCCAGCATTCGAAGCGATTGGAGCATTTGGCTATTCCCAGTCGTTCATCTTGAGTCGATGCAGCTTGTTTTCTTTGTTGATTTGGAGCCTTACACGATGGTTATCCAACGATATCCGTTTCTTCCGGGCCCTTGGCTAGGCCAAAGTCCTTGCATTGTCGCCTCCTATTCTGTAAACAAGCTTCTTGGATCGATCCGCAACCAAGAACCCATAAACAGCCATGAAGATTTCTGAGATACGTGTCTATCAAGTCGATTTGCCGCTGCACGAAGTGACCTACAAATGGAGTGGTGGAAAATCCGTGACGGTCTTCGACTCGACGGTCGTGGCTGTCGTTAGCGATACAGGGCTCATCGGATGGGGCGAATCCTGTCCGCTGGGAGCCGCCTATCTCCCGTCGTACGCAACGGGTGTTCGCGCTGGACTCGCTGAGCTTGCTCCTCAACTCATCGGTCAAGACCCGCTTGAGATCGAACGGCTGAACCGAACTATGGACGCGGCCCTCAAAGGTCACCCGTACGTCAAGTCACCGATCGACGTGGCGTGTTGGGACCTGCTCGGCCAGCACGCTTCCTTGCCCGTCTGCACGCTCCTGGGCGGTCGCTACGGCACCGATTTTCATTTATACAGAGCGATCTCCCAAGAATCCCCCGAACAGATGGCCGCCAAGGTCGCCGGATACCGGGCCGAAGGCTACCGCAGATTCCAACTCAAAGTCGGTGGAGATCCCGACGTCGATATCGAACGCATCCATGCCGTGCGCGCAGCGCTCGAACCGACCGATCGGCTCGTGGCCGATGCGAACACCGGCTGGACCCAGCACGAAGCGGTCCGTGTTTGTCGCGCGGTGAAAAATCTCGATGTCTACATCGAACAACCTTGCGCTTCCTACCACGAGTGCCTTGCGGTGCGTCGACAAACCGACCACCCGTTCGTGCTCGATGAAAATATCGATGGACTTGAAATGCTCCTCCAAGGCCGCAGAGATCTCGCGATGGATGTGGTGAACCTGAAAATCAGCAAGTTCGGAGGTTTGACCAAAATCCGCCAAGCCCGCGATCTTTGCGTCGCGATGGGGATCGGCATGACCCTCGAAGACACCTGGGGAGGTGATATCGTCACGGCCGCCATTGCCCACCTTGCCCATAGCACGCCGACCGAACTGCTCTTTACCAGCACGGACTTCAACAGCTATGTCACCGTGAGCATCGCCGATGGAGCTCCCAAACGGACCAACGGTCGGATGGCCGCCTCGGATCGCCCAGGGCTAGGCATTTCGCCCAAACTCGAGGCCCTCGGCAAACCCGTCGCCCTCTACGCTTAGCGGCAACAAACCAATCGCATTCGATCATGAGCCTATCGCGTTGGAGGATGGATCTCGATGGCCGGGTCCAAGGCATAGGTTTTCGCCCATGGGTCTGGCGTCTAGCCACCGAACTGGGTCTTCATGGATTCGTTTGCAACACCCCGAAGGGAGTGCGCATCGAGGTCCAAGGTTCGGGCGATCAACTCCAAAGGTTTGCGGATTGCACGCTCGACCAACTCCCGGAACTTGCGCGCATCGACCAACGGAAGATCACCGAAATCCCAGTCGATTCGGCTCCCTTGGAATCCCGATCGTTTCGGATCGAACCGAGCCTAGGTCACCTCGATTCGCTCTGCGATGCGCTGCCCGACTTGGCACCCTGCCAAGAGTGCTTGAGCGAAATGCACGATCGAGCGAATCGGCGGTTTCTTTATCCGTTGATCAGTTGCACTCGGTGCGGTCCGAGATACTCGATCCAACGCTCGGCCCCCTTCGATCGCCAGCGGACGACCTTAGAGTCATTCCCGCTGTGCCGCAGTTGCCAACAGGAATATACCGAGCCGACCGATCGGCGATTCCACGCCCAGACCATCGGATGCTTTGAGTGCGGACCGGTATGGACTTGGAAAGAGCCCAATTCCGAGCCTTGGGTTTGCAATCACTCCCGAGCCGTCGAGTCCATGCAGGCGCGATTCGTGAAAGTCATTCAAGCAGGCCAAATCGTGTTGGTCAAAGGGGTCGGTGGATACCAGTTCATGTGCGATGCGACCGACGAGCAAGCGGTCGATCGCTTGCGACATATCAAGCGCCGCGAGCACAAGCCCTTTGCGTTGCTCCTAGGGAGTCTTCAGCAGGCGAGTCGATGGACGGAACTCAGCGCAGCGGCGATGTGCGAGTTGCAAGCTGCCCATCGACCGATCGTCGTGTCCAGACGTATCCCGCGCGCCGATGGCCCATCGGGTGGTCCTGGCCCTGAAATCGTCTTGGCCCGATCGGTTTCGAATTTCGATTGCTCCTTGGGGGTGATGCTCCCGAACAACCCTATGCAGTACCTGCTTACGAGTTCCTTGGAGAGTCCTTTGGTCTTGACCTCGGCCAACGATTCCTCAGAGCCGATGCTCATCGATGACTCCCAAGCCATGGAGCGTTTCGCACATAGCGTCGGTGGCATCTTGAGCCATGATCGAACGATCGCCCAATCGCTCGAGGATCCCATCGTCGGCGATACTGCCGCAGGGCTTATCCCTGTGCGACTTGGACGTGGGAACGCTCCATGCCGTTTGGAAATCGCTCGACTTGCTTCTAGCCCATTTTTGGACCGTCCAGCGATCGCTCTGGGAGCGGACCTCAAAGCGGCTTGGGCGCTGGGCGATTCCCAAGGGATCCGACTTATGGAGCAGTTGGGCGATGCGAGTCATCCTGAGGTTTACGCAAGGCTAGAGCGATCCGTCCAAGGTGCCTTGGACTCCCAAGCGAGCATTGCAAGTAGCGCGAGCATTGCAAGTATCGTGACCGATTTGCATCCGGGTTATCAAACGACCCAGCTTGGAGCCAAGCTCGCGCGAAGGGTTACCAGGAACGGTCCAGGAGTCCAATGCACTGCGATTCAGCACCATGGAGCCCATTTGGGCGCGTTAGCGCTCGACTTGGGTATAGCACTCGAAGAGCGATTCTTGGGCTTTGTCTTCGACGGGACCGGATACGGTGGCCCAGCAGAGGTGTGGGGTGGAGAGTTGATAGCCATCGAGGGCCATGAAACGACCCGACTAGGTCGTTTGCGCCCCTTTCGGTTGCCCAAGGGAGACGTGTCGGCAAGGAACCCATGGCGATCGGCTCTTGGTCTCCTGACGGATGCGGGGATCGGGTTCGAAGAGGTCCGAGCAAGTTGCGATTGGGCTCAGCGATCCCCATGGGCGATGCTCTCTGAGACTCAGCGATGCGACTATGTCCGTCTGGCCACATCGCCGGACCACAGCGTCTTGAGCAGCAGCATGGGGCGATGGTTGGATGCGATCTGCTCGTTGTTGGGTTTGGTCCATGTGAGCCATTACGAGGGGCACGCACCGATGGTGCTCGAGGACCATGCGACACGCTACGCGCTGGATATGGATGCCGATCGATTAAGAAACCTAGGACGCGTCGAACAGAACGCCAGAGAGTATCGTTTTACGATCGCGCGGCAAGGATCGCTCTACGAGATCGATGGGCGAGGGGTTTTGGCGAGGGTGCTCGGGGACCTGAGAAATGGGATCGGTGTCGGCTGCATAGCCTACAGGGTCCATGGAGCGATCGCCCAGTTGCTCGTCGATACCCTAGGGCAACTGGCTGAGCCGTGGGCTGAGTCTCGGCGGGTCGGTTTGACCGGTGGAGTTTTTCAGAATCGGTTGCTCATGGAGCTTGCCGACGATCGGCTAGCGAGTGCCGGATGGCAAGCCCTTTTTCATCGGCGGATCCCGCCGAACGATTCGGGGATTGCCGCCGGGCAATTGCGTTTGCTCGGTCCTTGAAATCGGGGTATTCATGAAACCGACGTCGGAAAGAAATTTTTTTCGTCGATTGAATAAATCCCGGGACCTGGCGCATCGGTGAGGTAGACCAACGTTGCGAGTCGGGCTTTCGCTCGGCTGGATTTGCGTTGGTTTTCCCTTATCGACCCGTTGCCATGAGTTCAAATTCCAGTCCTACCTACGACCGGCTTGAGAGTCTCCAGATATCCGATCTGCTGGCTTTTAACGGCCAAGTTGCAAAGCTGATTGAGGCCGGAGTGCCGATCCGTTTCCCAGGTGCTCCGACATCAGTGGTCGATTGGTTGCAGGGGATCAGCCATCGCGCGGCGGTCAATGTTGGGCTCGGGCAGAGTCTTTCCGGGGCGCTCAAGTCCGATTCATCGGTCCAACCTGCTTATTTAGAAGCTCTTTCGGCTTGGCTTGGCAGTGCTCCAGAGGTTGGTGTTTCGGCGAGCGACTCGGCGAGCGATTCGTCGCGGGACCTGAGTGCGCTGGATCCATGGGTCCAGACGGGACTGCGTGGGGATCGGCTCGTGGGTCGATCTGAGGTTTACGCATTTTGGCTCTGGTTGGTGGCGTTTGTCGCCTCGTTGGCGTTGATTCATTCGGTTTGGGTGATGCAACCGAAGCTTCGGCAATTTTACGAGAACTCGGGTTTGGTCGTCGGGCCAGGTTATCGCTGGATAGATTGGCTCTACGGTCATCTTGGATGGATGGCGTTGGCGATGGGCGTATTGCTCATCGCCATCCCGATGGTTTGGCGTTTTTGGTTTCGAGGTCTTGCCAAGCATTGGAGTTTACCGAGTTATTTTGCTCGCATCTTTTTTGTTGCCTACCTCGCATTTGGGGGGGCGATCACTGGGTTCACTGCGATCACCGTGTTTTGGCCGATGGTCGAACTACTTACAATACTCGGAGCCCCTGGGTCATGAGCAACGATCCGCAATTCCCATCGGACGATTACCTACGACGTATCGACCAAGCGGTCGCCCAGAGCAAGCCGCTTCAAGACTGGCTCGTTTGGCGTTCGTCGCAGGATGGCGAGGTTCTCTCGAAACGAATGCTCTTGCTCCTTGAGTCCCTCAAGGCCCAAGTCGCAGCGAAGCGATGGGTTCAAGACCCCTTGTTGGCTCCCTACTTACCGATGGTTCTACGGGCATGGGCGCTTCGGGAATCATCGAATCTCAAGAGCCTTGGTGTCTTGGAGCCATGGTACCGTTTGTTGCTCAAGGAGCCTGCGGGGGTCTTGGGGATCGTATCGAGGTTCTACTATCCGCTTTCGATTGCGTTGGCATCGATGTTGCTGTTTTACTTCCTGTCGGTATCGATCGTTCCGACCTTCAAAGCGATGTTCGACGACTTTGAACTCCGGCTGCCTTCCCTGACGAAATGGTTTCTTCAGATTTCTGATTTCATCGCTCACCAACCTGTTTCGGTTTTGGCATCGTTGCTTTTTGGGATCCTGGCCGTGTATGGATTGGTCAAGCTTTACAGTTACGCGATGGATCGACTCGAGGGGAACTCTTTCATTTCGTTTTATCGTCGTGGGACCAAGAAGAGCCTTGGCAGCATGGCCCGATGGACAGGGACCATGGCCGAGCTTCTTGCGATCGGAGCGCCTGCTGCTCAAGCTCTCGCGACGGCAGGAATAGCCAGCCAACGGCCTTACCTCAACCTTCAATCTCAGCGGCTCTCGAGAGCCTTCGAGTCAAACCCTAAGACCACTTGGAGAGCACAAGGCAGTTCGACGAGTTTTGCAGGCTCATCGATCGCTGCTTTGGAGTTGCATCAGCAAGGGACCGATACGACGGGAGTGCTTCGCGAGCTAGCCCAAAGCTATGCCGAGCGTTGGAATTGCCGTGCGAACCTGTCCTACGTTTGGCTCGGTCCAATCATCCTGTTGTTCGTCGCCAAATTCGTGTTCTTCTTGGTGCTCGCGTTGTTCATGCCCTTGATCGGCCTGATTACATCACTGAGCGGTTGAAAGAGAGACTAGCGATGATCCGATCCGACAAGGGCCAACGAGCCGAATCGACACAAATACCGACGCGATTTCCATGGCTCAGCACCACGCTGATACCTGGCAGTCGGCTCAGCGAGCAGCAAGCGAGTTTGTTGGCGGTGCTTCATGCCTCAGCGCGGGATTCGGTTCCGTTGCTTCCGCTGATTCGCGCATTGTCTTCGGAGTACCCCGGACGCTACAGCGCAACACTTTATAAATTGGCCAGTTTGCTCGATCAGGGCGTCCCGTGGATCGAGGCCTTGGAGCAAACTCCAGACGCCCTGCCGTTGGACACCGTGCTTGCGCTCAGGCTCGGGCTCCAAGGGGGCATCGTCTTGCCGACGTTTGAGCAACTGCGTCATGAGAACGCAGTCGCCCTACTGGATCCGGAGCCTTCGCTCTTGAAACCAGCCTTGGTCTACTGGTTCGCCGTTTCGTTCGTGATGTTCTATCTGCTGGGTCTATTCAACTACTTCATCGTCCCGACGCTTTTGAGGATGATGGAGGAGTTCGATTTGCGAGGCGCTGGATACAACAAGCTCAAGCTGGTCCTGAGTTACGCGATATTCCCCGCCTTGATTTCGCTCGGATTGACCGCGTTGGCACTCGTTTTGAACTGGTCGGAGACTTTAAGGAATTGGATTGGGCGGCTCTTGGGGCGGCCCGGGGATTCCGAGCAAACCCACGGTGCGTTGCTCCGTATGTTGGCCAATTCCATCGAATTTGGGCGTCCTATAGGCGGCACACTTTCGACGCTGGCCAAGTTCCATCGGGACGCGAGTGTTCGGAAAGACCTTTTGGTAGCACGCAACGAAATCGAGCAAGGATCCGATGGGATCGGAGCCCTTGAGTCGGTCGGTTTGCTGACGTCCAAAGAGAAAGAAGCGTTGGTCGATCAGTCGGCCAAGAACCAAGCCTGGGTCTTGCGGAGCTTTGCAGACGCCCGAATTTCGCCCAAGCAGTACCGCTGGGCCAAATGGCAATCGCTACTGCATCCTCTTTTTATCGCCGTCTTTGGAATCACCGTCCTTGGGATCACCTCTGCGGTATTGGAAAGCTTGTACGGGTTGATATCCGTGCTGGCTACAGATACCAACTGGAGATAAAAACATGAGCCGAAAGAAAACAAACCGTAGGTGCCCTCAAAGAGCGCGTGGCCTAATGCAGATTGAAGTCGTCATCGCAGCCTTGCTTCTGGGCGCTGTGATCACGGGCGTTGTCGGACTGAACTATCGACTGCTCGGGGTCGCCAAAGACACCAAGCATTACCAATTGGCTTTGCACGAGGCGGCCAATCAAATCGGATGGCTCAGTGCAGGGGGGCTCGATGGACTCGATCAACGCATAGCGCAGGTCAAGCTATCCGAGGACGTCGCAAGTGCTTTGCCCGATGGTAAGCTCGACGTCCAGCGGATCGACGATTCAAGCGGAACCAAGGTCCTTGTTCAGATTCATTGGCAAAGGCCTGGAATGCCCACCTCGGTCGAGTTGACCGGATGGGTATCGACCAAGGAGGTCTTGCCATGAGAAACCGACGCAAAGGTTCGATGCTCGTGGAACTCTGTTCGAGCCTCGCGGCAGGATCGATGGTCATGCTCCTGGGCATAACCCTCATCGAGCGATCGATGCACTGGACGCAATCGATGCAGCAACAAACCAATCTGCAACGAGAACTCAGTCAGCTTGCAAGCCGATGGCGAGAGGACGTATCGAAAGCCGACCAATTCGAGCACCGATCCCCAAGTCTTGTCGTGCTTGGGATGCCCGGCCAAGAAGTCACTTACGAATCGCTCGACGGACAGGTCCAACGACGAGTTATCCCCAAGGACGATCCGTCGGCCAAGCCGATCGGAACCGATCGCTACGAAATCGGCAGAGATTACCGAGCTCGTTTTGAACCCGAGACCTTAGTCGTCCAAGCCCTCAATCCGGCTGGAGAAGTGATCAACACACGACTGCGAGTCGTTGGCAAAAAAATTGATCCTCGCTATCGGATCATCGAAGCCCAACCGGCAGGAGCAGCACCCGAGGTGTCCCCATGAGAGCCGCAAGAAACCCCAAGCGATCCGGGGCGATCCTGATCGTCGCGTTAGTCGCTGTCGCCATATTCACCAGCTTAGCTGCCACGAATATCCGATCGGTACTGAGACATCGCCAGGCCGTCAAGTCCGAGCGAAACATGATCCAAACCCAGTTGCTTTGCGAGGCCGGTTGCGACCGAGCCGCCTCGATGTTCGCTCTGAACCGAGAGTATGCCGGGGAGGTCTGGCTCGACCTGCAAGATCCCAGTACGGGTCTGGTCACCAAAGTCGACATTCGGATGGAGCGCAAGGACGGCAAGGCCATCGCGAGTGTACAAGCTTCTTTGGGGGGACTCCATCAATCCCCCCAGCGAATCCAACGCACCAGACACATCGTGTTAAGTGCGAGTCCCGACGTCGAACCGAATCGCTAGTTTGAAAAACACCGTTTCAACAAAACAAACCCATGTCCACCCTTAGGACGTCCACTGGTAGGAGAAAGAATGATGAAGAAAAGATTGACGAATCGCAGGCATACCCGAGCTGCATTTACCCTCGTTGAGCTGCTCGTGGTCATAGCGATCATTGGAATTCTCGTGGGCCTATTGCTCCCCGCAGTCCAAGCCGCGCGGGAGGCAGCGCGGCGGATGTCCTGTGCGAACAACATCGCCCAGGTCGGCTTGGCGATGCACAACTTCGAGTTCGCTGCCGAGCATCTTCCCAGCGGTACGATCAACGATTCAGGGCCTATCCGCAACGAACCGATCGGGAAGCATATCAGTTGGACCGTGCAGCTACTCCCGTACATCGAACAGTCCTTCCTTTACAGGTCGATCGACCAATCGAAAGGCGTTTACGATGTTGCGAATGTTCCATCTCGCCGAGCTCGGATCGCCTCATTGGTATGTCCTTCGTATCCGCTTTCAAGCGATATGGGCCCAGACAGCGACGATATCGGGATTTCGACGTATGCAGTATGTTACTCCAGTACCGAAGTCCCTTTGGACACCGATAACGACGGGGTGTTTTATCTAGGGAGCCGGACGAAGTTCAGCGATATCGCCGACGGTTCCTCGAATACGATTTTTCTTAGCGAGAAGATCTCGCCGCAGGGAGATTTAGGATGGATGTCAGGAACCCGAGCGACGCTCCGAAATGCGAGGATCGATCCGCTTCCAACAGGGTTCAAAGCAGTCTCCTCGACGACGACTTCGAATCCCGATAGCGGCAGTTTGGTCATGGGTGGATTTTCCAGTTTCCATACTGGGGGCATCAACACGTTGTATGGAGATGGTGGGGTTCGGTTCCTTCCGGCACGCATTGAACCAGCGGTTTTTCAGGCCTTGGGCACCCGCAACGGCGGGGAGCTGAACACCGGCCTGGAATGGTAAGGCTCAGAAATCGACTCGCGATTTACGCCGGGCCACGACATGGAGTTGACCTACCAGCAGTATCGCTAGAAACACACATGCGATTTGATAGGCCGTAAACCCATAGAGCACCTTAGGCTCAGGTCGGATCCATTCGGTGATGAATCGATAGATCAGATATCCAATCAAGTAAAGCTTGAGGCGTTGACCTACTGCCAATTGGCGATGCTCGAGCATCACCAAAACGATCAACGCGATTAAGTGAAACAAGGTTTCGTAGAGTTGAACCGGGTGCCGCAGGCATTCCCCAGCATCAGGGGCCGTCTTGAAGGCGACGCCCCAAGGCAAACTCGTCGGTACCCCGTAGCAACAACCACCCAGGAAACAACCTATCCGGCCGATGCTCAATCCCGCCGCAATTGGGACCGCAAATGCGTCTCCGGTTCCTTGACGAACACCAAGCCACGCCTTGGTCAACTCGACTGCAACATAACCACCGAAAATCCCCCCCAATACCGTTTTGCCGTCGCTGAGCCAATGGGTCCATGGACTGAGCCCAGTCCAATCCTGCTCTAGCAAAAAAGGGAGCTTCGCCCCGATGAACGCACCGAGAAGGGCTGCCAACGATAAGAAACGCTTGTGGTCAGACGAAATCTCTAACTTTTGTCGACTGTGCCGATAAAGCCAATAGCTGACAACCAAGGCCAAGAGCATCATCAACGAATGGAGCAACTTGGATGCCTGTAGGCTCACGATCGTTTGACCACCGTGTTGTCGATCATCAAGGCGTTACTCAATTCTGGAAGCGGTACATGACCATTGCGATACAAAACGTTGTAAGCGCAAAACGGGATGATATGTCCGCTGGGTAACACATGATGCGTGCAGCACTTCATGACTCGCCGTACATCAAAGTTGTATGCGTCCAAAAAAGAGGTGATTGTGATCCGCAGGAGTTGCTTGCTTCCAAGTTCCTTTTCGATCGCTTTGGCAAAGAAATCTTCGGCAATCCGAGCAGGAGAACCTAGGGAAACCAAGGCAGGCTCACTATCGATACAACCGTCGGGCCCGCAGCAGGCGTTGCGAGCCATGTAAAGCTGAGCCAGTCGTTTACCTTCATCCCGAGTAAAACTCAACCCGTTTGCCAACAAGTCCCGGTTGGCAGTCGCATCGATGAATCGTGTCAGGGGTACGAGTTGGCCTTCGTGCCGATAGCACATGGCCAAGACATGGCAGTTTGGATGCGCGCAAGGGAGCGGAAAGAAATCCGACTCGCTCAAACGCCCTTGCGACTGCTCGCAAAGCAGGCGGATGCAGTCCGGTGCGGTGATCCGGGATTCCAATTGCTCGGGCAAATAATGCCGACCTGAATACGTCGCCGGCTGGAGACTCAGTCCGCTGACCCAAGGCCTTTGGGCTGCAAGTTCGAGCAATCCACCTAGCTGTCCTTCGTTGACTCCCGCTTGCAAGGTCGCCACCAAGGTCACGTTCAAATCGGCTGCTCCAAGCCGATCGAGGGCTTGAAGTTTGATCGCAAGAAGTGGCTGTCCTCGGAGTTTTTCAAAAACGAAGTCTTCGACCCCGTCCATTTGCAAGTAGATCTCAATGCGATGCTTATGCTCGGCGATCTTTTCAATCAGCCCTGCATCCTTGGACAAACGGATCCCATTGGTGTTGATCATCACATAATGAATCGGCTGGGAAAGGGCATATTGGAGGATCTGCTCGAACTCAGGATGCAGCGTCGGCTCACCCCCCGAGAGCTGAAGCACATCGGGTTGGCCTTCGGCAGCGACCAGCGTATCGATCGCACGTTTGATCTCGTCGAGCGACTTGTGCTTGAGCCCCGGTCGGCTATCGGCATAGCACATGCTACAAGTCAGGTTGCAATTGTCGGTGATCTCCAAGACCGCCACGCACGTATGCTGCTCGTGGTCTGAGCACAGCCCGCAGTCCATCGGACAACCCTTCGATGGCTCGACCTGAGTATGCCTCGGGAGGCGAGCCGGCAAGGCTGTATCGTAGCGATCGAACCAGCTCCGATCGCTGCAGATGAAATCCTCTCGCAGTCCATGCTCAGGACACCGCTTGCGAAAGTACACCCGGTTCCCTTTGGCGATGATCTTGGCCTGCACCACACGCAAACACTCTGGGCAAAGGCTCTGGGTGCTTCCAAGAAACGTGTAAGGAGTGACGGGTTTTGAAGGTGCCATTATCGGTATTTGGGGATCCCAAGGATCAAAAGAAAAATGGAGATCGCAAGGGCCAGCGATCCGCTGACGCTCACCGATAGCCACTCGAGCCCCGGCCCGCTAGGTCTCGCCGTCACACTGATCCCTAAGCAGATACCGAAGAACGCAAACATTCCGCAAAGGACACATCCGCCTGAAAACACAAGGGAATACAACAAATAAAGCAGTCCGAAACGTTGGCCACCAGGATAAGTTTCCAAGCGGATCGCCTTGGCAATGGCTTGGCGATGGAGTCCTAGTCTGATCAAAGCAAGTGGGATAAGGACCACGAGTGACCAGCCAGCGATTCCGATCAATCCCCAAACCATGTTCACCGACCAAATGTTCGCATCGGAAAAACATACACCCACGGTAAAGAGTCCCAGCAGTCCGATGGCGATCCAGTAGGAGGCGTCGACCGGAGGTACCTGCTGGTCGAAATCGTCGTACCAAGACGCCTGCGTCGCTTCACCCTGTGTCGTAGAGGATTCACCGGTAACATGAAATTCATAGGGGTTGAACGACGACTCATCCTCGTCCTTCGCGACTCCCGAGCTTCCTTGGTGGTAAACGTCAGGATCAGAACCGGCGCGGAACTCGAGAGGATTCTCTTCGGGTGGATTAGGTGTGTTCGATGATGTCATTTTGGCTCTGCGATCTTCGGCATCACTCCTGTCGTAACGGTCGATTCGAGACCGTCGCGATCTAGTATATCAATCCGGCCCATTGGTCCGCAAGTTACCGCGAACCGCCTCAGTTCAAACAGCCATCGAGTACGATGAAAACAATGGTTTAACCCGCAGCCAACGGCGAGGATGTCGCTATTTTGCACTCATGTCGTGCTCAGCAACCCGACAAACCGCATGAGCCAGTCCTCGATCAAGCTTCGCTTGATCGAGGACTAGTGGATCTTGCAAAAGATCCGGCTGCTCCCCTCACACCTCACACCTCACGTCCGCTCCATCCAACCGCTACACCGAGTCGTTGTTCGCCACGTTAGGTGAGCGAACAACAATCATCAAACAGTGGCGACCGCCACTTGCAAACCCAGGACTTCATAGTGGCTCGGTCGTCACCGCACGGTCTGTTACCCGCGAAGTCCAGTTGTGGCCAGCGTGGATGAGCTCGGTGCCGACGGCACTGTCGAAACCATCACCGGTACAACGATCCACCCGGTCTGGTCAGTCGATCGCCAGGAATGGGTGCCGCTAAGTGAGCTTGCCGATGGGTAGAGGCTTTGTTGCGATACTGAGTCTTTCGGATTGGGTTTTCCCTCTAGCCTCACGCCTAAAGCCTCTGGCCTAGTTCTGAGCGTCTCCCTTTCGCGAGTCTCGCAGCCGGTCTACAATATCGAAGTCCACGGCGAGCACGTCTACCAAGTCGGCGAGCTGGGCGTGCTGGTGCATAATTCATGCCCGATTAAGGGACCGAACCTCCGGATTCTCAATCCGCACTTTACGCCAGCAAACCTATTCGTTGGCAAGCAAGCGGTAGTTTCGGCTCATCTTCCGGCGGGAAGATTCACGGCATTGGTCGTTGATGGACAAGTTTATGTCGCTAGGATGCATAACGTTGTGTGGGAGCTTGCAGGCCGGAAAGGCGTAGAGCAGTTCTACGGGTTCTGTGAGATCGATGCACTTGGGAAAGTAGTCAGGTTGTTCAAATGACCGTCGAAGTCTTCGACCTTACGAAGTTCCAGTCGATGAATGGAACGCCTTTGGATGAGTACGCTTCACGAATACTTGCTCAGGGTTCCGAGATGTTGATTGGTGTTGACTATGACGAGATCGCTTCATTGCTACCGAACGCAGACGAATTCCATTCTGTTTACCTGCTAGAGCTCTGCGCGAAGCTCGATCCGAATCGAGTTGCGGCAATAGCGGCACCATACTTAGGTTCGCGAATTGCGTCTTTGTGCTGTACTGCTTCTAGGATACTCGGTTCTTTGGAGCCGCAAGGGATTTCAGCCGAAGTGCGACTTGTCATAAAGGAATGTCCTGTTATTGATCTATATTGGGACGATCCAACAAGCGGTGAGTCTAGGCAAATTGGAACAAACGAAGTGTTCATTTCGGAGCTTCGGGGAAAGTTAGGAATCGCTTCTTGAAACCGCTGGATAAGCGAGGTTGCCGAAACAGTGATACTTCAATCCCTCGCAACTCTCCGGCACTGCAAGACATTCCTGAAAAGTGCTTTTGAGAACTCGACAAGCCGCTTTGCGGCTAAAAGTAGATTTCAGAGAGTGGAAAGCAGAGGACATTAAGCTCTCTGCCTTGCCTGCCTCATAACGGCCAACCCAGATGCGAATCTATTAGCGTTCATCAGCGTCCATTATCGAAGTCGATGGCGAGCACGTCTACCAATTTGAATCGAATTTCCGAACTCTTCTGTAAGCAGGCGGGAAATTACGGGCGGGAGTAACTCAACAACGAGCGAACCACAAACTCCGCCACCGCCCTGCTTGTTTGTAGATCCTCCCCAAAGGCGAGCAAAACTTCCGTTCCGGTAGCATCGACGATGACCGAGAACCCAGCGGCATTGGTACGAATATCCCAGGGTAACGGATGGATCAGAGTGACTTCCTCAGTTCCGATACGCTTGCCATTTCGAGCTTGTAGGGACTGAAGAATCTCGGTTGCATTGTCGATCATTGGCCGTCCACTGGGAAACCGCTCATCGGGGACATGGCTCCCTATCGGATGCCTGGCACCGATTTGGGGCACCTGTTTGCTAGCATCTGACCTGGCGCCGCAGCGGGTGCCTGGCACCGATTTGGGACACCTGTTTGCTAGCATCCGACCTGGCGCCGCAGCGGGTGCCTGGCACCGATTTGGGGCACCTGTTTGCTAGCATCTGACCTGGCGCCGCAGCGGGTGCCTGGCACCGATTTGGGGACCTGTTTGCTAGCATCCGACCTGGCGCCGCAGCGGGTGCCTGGCACCGATTTGGGGACCTGTTTGCTAGCATCCGACCTGGCGCTGCACCGGGTGCCTGGCACCGATTTGGGACACCTGTTTGCTAGCATCCGACCTGGCGCTGCAGCGGGTGCCTGGCATCGA
>Ga0315903_10000764_pt1 | contig 48304 bp, 62 predicted proteins | sample LakEriMetagenome_7_FD_203524 | JGI IMG/M metagenome (GOLD analysis project Ga0315903, IMG submission 203524) | Freshwater fungal communities from buoy surface, Lake Erie, Ohio, United States - Buoy 2 MA119 | ecosystem: Environmental > Aquatic > Freshwater > Lake | place: USA: Lake Erie, Ohio... | reverse complement strand
CCAACAAGATCAAGCGTGTGTGGGAGGGTAAGATTGAAGAGAGGTTCTGGTCTGACACTTTCGTTGCTCCCCTTCCTGGTCAGCACATGTTCGACGACGAGTGGATTGAGCCGCGCATTCAGGTGGTGGCGTAATGCGTCTCGATCGTGATCACGGCAGTCCGTATGATCGTGGTTCTGCCGACAGTTACTATCAGCGATCGTTTCGTCCGCACTATTTCGTGGGCGGCACTTATAGATCTGATGAGATTCAGCAGTCAGAAATGACTCTCGAAGAGATTGAAGAATACACTCGCGGCTGGAGAGAAAACCAAGCCGCTGGCGCTTTTAAAGACTGGGGTTGATATGAAAATTGAAAACGAAACGTTGTTGAGTGAAGCGATTGATATTGTGAACGGTATCGATCTTGTTCTTGCGAACACGACGACACAGTACGATCTTGACGCGAAGAATTGTTATGATCTTGCCGAGAAACTTGAGCGAGCGAGCAATCTTCTTCTTGTTCTTGGTGATCGCAAGTATTCAAAAGAGCGCGATTCGATTCCGATGGGAGAGGGGGTTCCCTTCTAATGGCAGGAAAACCTAAATTTGAAAGCATTGTGAAAGTCGGCGAGTGCATCAAAGCATACGACATGATGCCTCGAAGTGGGTTTGAATGCTACGTTGTCGGTGTTGTTCGCGAAATTTCGATTATTGACAATGTTAAAGTTTTCTTGATTGATTGCGTGTATGATAGTTTTGCGAATCAAGACTACACGCGTGTTGGAAAACAAGTGAAGGTACCAATAGAACTTTCGCAGTTTGAGTACGAACACAGAATACAAAAGGTGTAAAATGGGTTATTTTAAAAATTTAGAGATTGATGTGATTGAGATGTATCGTCATGATGGTCTACGAGAAGTAGAGATCGCAAAGATCACTGGCTTGTCTGTAACTGAAGTAAATGAGATCCTCGCAGCGTATGAAAAGCGCGATATGGATTATGACGAGCCTGATACTGACATGGTTTCATATGATGATTTAACGTTTGAACCTGGTGACATTGATTACAATGCGGAGCATTACTAATGAGTGACATGGCAAGAATTGTTGAGTTGGGTCGCGAACTTGAGGCAATGGGTTGCGCTGTTGTAATCTTCACGGAAGAGGAGTTGCGTGGCGTTCGACCGAAGTATGTCGAGGATCGTCTGATTGAATTGGGATTCGAAGTCATTGACGATCTTGCTAGAGATATTGAGACTGAACGATTGGTGACTCCCTCTGAGGAAGATTGGAACTGGGCAATCAAATGATAAGTGAATATCGCCGTTCTATTCTCGCGCCAAGGACAAGAGTTCCGTTTGATGCAAGCAATCGAAAGCATATGCTTGACTACGCTCGCTTTGTAAAGTACAATACATGGAAGGATGGTTGCTCTTATTTCTTGGAAGATCCTTACACGGATATTCCTACGATGATTCGAGCCAAGATTGCCGATTACACTTTATCTAAACTTGTAGAAAAAGTTTGATATGGAATTTTTGATAGTAATATTGCTTCTGTTATTGTTACCAATCCTATTGATTAAATTCTTTATTGCTTGTATTGGTTTCGTTTGGGAATACATCGGAAGCATTTTTATTATCTTAATATTGTTGCTTGTATATTCTTGTAGTCAAATTATTTAATTGGAGCAAATAATGTCTAATGGTGATTTTGAGGTATTGCCTCGTGGCACAACTGAAGAGTTGCGAGTGTTGCGGCAGTTTGCTAATTCTATGATTGCCTTGAATGCAATTCATGATATGCCTGTACCGCACGAGATGCGAACGAAAATTCTTGAACTGAATCGTTTCTATAACACCCACGTGGAAACATATCCTGTATGATGATATATTGCGCTGCGCGTTTCAAACCTAAAAAGAAACGCAAAGTCAAAGGTGTGATTGCCAAGAAGTATAGCAAGTCGTCTGCTATTCTTGGTGTTGAGAAGTTGCCGAGTCTGTCTTATGGTCCGAGAGTCGGAGCAGATGAGGCACGAAAGGTTGAGTCGTTAAACTCAGATAAAATCTTTACAGAAAAAAGAGAGAGCCTGATGTATACAGGTTCTTTGGTAAAAGGTATCGCGACAATGCACAAAAGCAATGCGGTTCCTGTTATTGATGAAGAGCAAATGAAAGATATCTCTCGCATGCGGCGAGGTTAAGGAGGATTTATGTCTGTTAAAACGAAGGCTTTAGTTGAAACCGCAAAGGTGATGGCGCTGTGGCTTGTTGCAGGCGTCGGTGTTTATTTTCTTCTTGGACTGCTTGGTCCTAAACTTGGTATGTGGTTAATCCTTGCGAGCATGGTTGCTTGGTTCGGTTGGCTTGCATATGATTACTATCTCAACAAGTTTATTGCGGAAGAAAAGTTAAAGGATTAATGCGAAGTCCCTGCAAAGGAATATGTAAAATGGACACCCGACGTGGCACTTGCGTCGGGTGTTTTCGCACATTAGAAGAAATATCTCGCTGGACTAAAATGACTCATGATGAACAAAAACTTGTAGTACGCGAATGCGAAGAACGCGAACGTAGAGCCAACAAAGGAAGTTGCCGTAGATGAGTACACTTAAATCAGTAACACCAAAGTATGACATCACGTGGTATGTGAAATGGACTGCAAGCATCATTACTCTTATTGGCATCACCATACGCGCTAGTGGTTTAGTCCAGTTTCAGTGGATTGATTTAGTTTGTAGTTGGATTGGTGCTGTAGGTTGGTTTTATGTTGGATTCAAGTGGAATGATCGTGCGTTGATGATTCTTAATGGCGTCATTGGCGTTATACTATTCGCAGGGATTTTGCGAGTAGTCTTTCAGTGACGACTAAATAAAGGATACGATGTCACTGATGGATATTTTATGATTAACGAGTTAGATCTCGTTTCACTCAACGAGAAGTTCAAGAAAGCAGAACCCTTCAATCATGTTGTAATTGATAACTTTTTTGAAGAAGAACTAGCAAATAAAATCGCCGCTGAATTTCCTAAACACGATTCTGATGTTTGGACAGTAGCGTACAATAATCCTGTTGAAGTAAAGAAAGCATGTTCGCACTGGGATAAATTCCCATCAAGCATTTATTCTGCACTTTACTATCTTTGCAGTGAAGAGTTTGTGAGTAAACTCAAAGTCATTACAGGTATGTCAGAGATTCATGCTGACTATGGTTTGCATGGCGGCGGAATGCACTCGCATTGCCGTGGTGGCAAATTGAATATCCATAAAGACTATTCTGTACATCCAAAACTACCTTTGCGCAGAAACTTTAATGTAATTGTTTACATAACTCCTGATTGGGTTGCAGAGTGGGGCGGCGGAATAGAGTTCTGGTCGCACGATTACGAAAAGAATCTTCCAAAAGAATGTTATGCGCGTTACGAAAACAAATTTAATCGCGCAGTCATTTTCGATACAACTCATAACTCTTGGCACGGATTGCCAGATGAGTTGACTTGTCCTCAAGAAATTGCTAGAATGAGTTTAGCGACTTATTACTTAACGCCAATCACATTAGAAACTGAGACGCGAAAGAAAGCGTTCTTCACTCCACACAAAGATCAATATGATGATCCGAGTATTATGGAATTCTGTAAAAAGAGAAGCCAATTATGAAAGTAAGTATTATTACAGCAAGCGTCGGCAATCCTCATCTAAAAGAGTGTATCGAATCTGTTCGTGCTCAGACATATAAAGATATAGAACATATCGTTGTTATTGACGGAAAGGAAAGATGGAAACAAGCCGATCCAGTTCTTTATGAAGCAACTTTTCCAAGAGGAGAAAGTAGCAGTGATCAACTCATGGTTCTACCCTTTGCTACAGGCACTGATCGTTATAACGGTCATCGCATCTATGGTGCTCTCAGCTTTATTGCAAATGGTGATTATTTTATTTTCCTAGATGAAGATAATGCACTTGAACCAGATCATGTTGAAAAATTAGTTGCTTTGGTAAAAGAAAAAGATTTAGATTGGGCGTTTTCACTAAGAAAAATTATCAATCAGGAAGGTAAATTCATTTGTTTTGATGATTGTGAAAGTTTAGGAAAGTGGGCTTCTGTTCTTGATGCGAGAGATTTTTTCGTAGATGTAAATTGTTACTTTGTAAAGAAACAAGTCGCTGTTGGTATGTCACCAGTTTGGTATCGCAAGTTCCGTGAACCAGGTCAACCTGAAATTGATCGTGTGATTGCAGCAATGCTTATGCATCCAAATAACAAATTAAAATTTGACGGAGTGTTGGACTATACGGTAAAATATCGTGTAGGTAACACAGGTCTTTCTGTACAAGGAGAATTTTTCTTGAATGGAAATGATGTTATGTTGAAACGTTATAATGGAGTTCTTCCTTGGAAAAAGTAACACCATCAGTTTTGATTTCGACCATTTATTTTGCTGGCGTAAAAAGCAAAACAATCGAACTTCAAAGAGAAATATACGACAAATTTAATGTTCAAGAATACCCAAAACTTGGGTTCGGAACAGATATGTCATCTATGGATTTTCAAAATTTTCTTTGGATTATGAACAATTGTTCACCTAAAGAAATTAATCCAGAAATCGCAAAGAATGTGAAAGAAAATTCAAAAGGTTCTGTTAATGCAGAAGTTATTGTATTTTTGAATAGTAAGATTATTCCGCTTGAACCATATTCAATTCAAGTTATAGTTGATGCTGCAACTGAAGGTAAAATTATCAATTTTTCTCTATACGATGGTATTGCTTTCAGTAAAGAAACGTACAGAAAACTGGGTGAGCCAAACATGAAAGATTTGTTTAGTGCGGCGCGAAAAAATCGTATTCCGATACAAACATTAACTGTAAGTAGTATTGTCGACAATACAAAAACGTATTCGCTAGATGGTAAAGATCTTTTTTGGCAATCTGGTGGCGAGGATCATGAGAAAAAGTTTTGGGACAAATGTGAAGAAGTATTAGTGAGAGGTATGTATGAAGATCGTAGTATTGAGCACTGATACTGAGCACTACATGCTGCAGTGGTGGCTACCACACACTGCAAAAAAGTTTGATCTTGGAGTTATTGTTGACTTTAATTGTGATGATAACTCCGATGATAACACATATGAACTTTACAAAAAGTTCGTTCCACATTGGCGGTATTATAAAGTAACACAAAAAGAAGTTAGTAATTTTTTATGGGATGTTGTCTTAACTAAAATTGAAAAAGATCTTCTTGAAGAATTTCCTGGCAGTTGGATTACAACTTTAAATGCAACAGAGTTTTTAATTGGAGATTTATCGTTCCTTGATAATTTTAAAATGAATCGACAAGTGTTGATACCGTGTCATCTAATGAACGATTTACCTGAACATGAGAATGTTGAACCTGATTCAGAAATTTCTTTGTTAAAGCAGCGCCATCATGGTGTTCACTACAAGTCAGATTACCCGCACCCACATCGCGGCAAATCTTTCCAAGTTTTTGAACAACAGAAGCCTGAGGGAGTTATTCTAAACACTCGTTGGATGAGAAGTATTCACAACTATAATGTTGATTATTTGGGCACGTCAGTATATTCTGTCGGTAGACATTTTTGGGATTTAACTAGAGCAACAGATCAATTGGCAATTTGCCATATGAATCTTTCGCCATACACCGAATCATTTTTGAAAAGAAAGAAAAATATTCAAAGACGTTTGACCGCATCAGATCATCAAGCCGATAGAGGCATTCACCATAGAGTTAATGATGTAGTTTTGCAAGCCCGCAAAAAATTCTATGATCAATTAACGATTGATCTTTCTTCTGAAATAGACAAACTAGAGAGTACAAAATGAAAAATCCATGTATCGTAACTTACTTTATGGGCAACATTCTGGATAAAACACCAGAACTGCAAAGAGCAGTTGTTGAGAAATTCAACAAATCTAAAGTGCCTCTATATCAAGTAAAAGGTCAACCAACTCATGGTCAGTTTATTGATTATTTTTGGACTGTTAATGGCGCTGCGCCAGATTATATGTCCTCAGCCCAAATTAAACAAGAGTTGGATCATGACGTAATTTTAATTCTTGATATTGATTGTATTCCATTAAGCGAACATTCGATTGATTACTATCTTGAACAGGCTGCAGCAGGAAAAATTATTGGAAATGTTCAACGTTCAAATCATATTGAGAACGATCAACATCTATTTGCTGCCCCTTCTGCCATCGCTCTTTCTCGAGAAACTTTTTTGAAAATTGGGAAACCATCTGCTCAGGAAACTATGCGATCTGATGTTGCCGAAGAATATACTTGGCTTGCAGAGGCTGCGAATATGCCTGTTGAACTTGTTATGCCACTTTCTTACGATAAAGCGCCTCACAAATATGGATGGGAAAAAGATCAAAACCCACATTGGGCGTTGAAAGATGGTATGCCAGTTTATGGTATTGGCACAACATTCGGGACAGAAGAACATGGTCCCCTTTATTATCATAATTTCCAAATTGCTCATCCAGGTAATCAAGAAATGTTTTGGGCTCGTTGCGAGAAGGCACTAAATGAATAGTACTGAACTACTTGAATTGTGTCGCACAAACAAATACGACACAGATAAATTTTCTACAGACAACACGATATGCACTTGGGTGGATAAAAAACACTCATATGTTGAAAGTGCATATGGTGAATTGTTCAAACGATTCCGACTAACAAAAAACATTCTTGAGATAGGAGTGTATACTGGCGGTTCACATCTGTTGTGGAGAGATTACTTTCCTGAAGCAACAGTTGTTGGAATTGATATCAAACACTGTGACAAATTGGATCATCAGTCAAGAATAATTGAAATTGTTGGTGATGCTTACAAAAATGAAACATTAAACCTTTTTAAAGACGACTACTTTGATATCATCATCGATGATGGTCCCCATACTTTAGATACAATGTTGTTTTGTGTAAAAAATTATTTGAGTAAATTGTCAGATAATGGTATAATGTGTATTGAGGACATTGTTGAGTACAGTTGGTTGCGTCAACTATCAGATGCAGTACCAAGTGAATTGCAAAAATGTATTAAAGTGTTCGACCTTCGTCAAATTGACGAAAAGAGCGACAGTATTTTAATGATAATTGATAAAGGTGAATTAAATGGCTAATCGTAGTGATTTTTTTAACGCTAAACTCCCACGCAGCATCAAGCGTATGCTTACAATGGGTCAAGTTTATGGCTGGACTGGTGATCAACATGCACGTGGTGATCTTCGTCGAGCAATGATGGCTGCTCATGCTAATCATGTTGGATTCAAGATGAAGCGACAATCGTCAGAGAATCGCGACGCATCTGATGGTGAATAATGCACTCTCTTTCTGAGTTGCGTGATTACTTCGCTCGCAACGAAATAAAAATCAAAGAGTTTCAGGGTTGGTATCTTAAAGTTGGAAAAGATACCTGGACAATGCACAACGATGTGTTTTATTGTAACAATTTACCGAGAAGTATAAAGGAAAAAACCTTGCTTGACGGTTACGAAAGAGTTATAATAGAGACGCCAGAGGAAGTTGAAACCACTCCTACTGTAAGGAGATGGAAGGCAATGTCCAAACAAAGAAAAACAGGAAATGAAAATGAATATTAAAATTCTTAAATTAATTACAGGTGAAGAGATTATTGGTGAGGTAACTCTTGAAGATGAAACGCTCATCACATTAAAGAATCCGCTAGCAATTGTTATTCGCCCATCACAAGACGGTTTCACGTTTGGCTTCATGCCTTGGTGTAGTCTGATAGAGGGCGAGAGGCTCGTTTCAATAGGACTGAGTAACGTAGTCACAATGGGTAACCCAACGGACGAAGTTAAAAACACTTACAGCTCAATGTTCGGTGGAATCGTCACCCCTCCTAAACAATTGATCGTATGAGTGCATTCTACACTAATGTCGCCCTTATAGGCGACAATGTGTTGTTTCGCGGAATTAAAGACGGTAAACGATTCCGCAAAAAAGTTCACTACAATCCAAAGTTGTATGTGAAGTCTCAAACACCGACCAAATGGCAAACTCTAAACAAAGAGTATGTTGAAGAAAAGACATTCAAATCTATTCGCGAAGCCAGATCGTTTATAGAAGAATTCAAAGATGTAAACAACTTTGAAATTTATGGATCAAACCGTTTTGAATATGCTTTTATCTCAGATATCTTCCCAGAGGAAATTGATTGGGACTTGACTCATATCTGCGTTGCATATATCGACATTGAGGTGGGTTCTGAGAATGGCTTCCCTGAACCAAGTAAAGCAAACGAAGAAGTTACAGCAATCACTCTTGGAATGAATGGTCGCAACTATGTCTTTGGTTGTGGTGAGTTCAATAATACATTTGAGAATACAGAGTATATCAAATGTCAGGATGAATTTGAACTGATTGAAAAGTTCATCGACAAGTGGACTTTATATTATCCTGATATTGTGAGTGGCTGGAACGTTCGCTTCTTCGACTTCCCTTATCTCGTAAAGCGCATCACTCGCCTTTTTGGCGAGGATAAGGCGTTGAAACTTTCTCCATGGGGTAAAGTTTCTTCAAGCGAAGTAAACTTCAGAGGTAAGGTTCAAGTTTGTTATGACTTGATGGGTATTGCCATTCTTGACTATTACGAATTGTATCGTAAGTATTCGTCAAATCCAAACCAAGAGTCATACAAACTCGATCATATCTGCAGCGTTGAATTAGGTGAACGTAAACTCGATTATTCTGAATACGAAAATCTGCATCAATTGTATCGTTTGGATTATCAGAAGTTCATCGAGTATAATATTCGCGACGTAGAACTTGTTCAGAAACTTGAAGATAAAATTCGATTGATTGAACTGGCGATGACTCTGGCATATGACGCCAAGGTAAACTATGATGACGTATTCTCGCAGGTAAGAATGTGGGATACGATCACATACAATACCCTTAAAGCCAAGCATATGGTTATTCCTCCTCGCAAAAACTCAGCGAAGGATAGTCAATATGCTGGTGCGTTCGTTAAGGATCCGATCCTTGGTATGCATGAATGGGTTGCATCGTTTGACTTGAACAGTCTGTATCCTCACTTGATCATGCAATATAATCTTTCGCCAGAGATGCTCATTGAACCGAAAGACTATACGCCAGACATGCGCAATTATATGGCAGCGTATGGTAGTAAGATCAATGTTGATTCATTACTCGCTGGTAATATTCCAACAGCCGATTTGAAAAAACTGAAAGTAACTCTGACTCCAAACGGTCAGTTGTTTGATATCAGTAAGCAAGGGTTCTTGTCTGAAATCATGGAGCGCATGTATGAAGATCGCGCCATGTATAAGAACAAGGCTACGGAAGCAAAGAAGTTGCTTGAGAAGTCTGTCTCTGAATCTGAGAAACGCGAACTTGAAAAGCAAATAGCAAAGTTCAATAACATTCAGTTGGCTAAAAAGGTTACGCTGAATTCTGCTTACGGTGCTATCGGTAATCAGTACTTCCGTTTCTTTGATATTCGTATTGCTGAAGCGATTACTTTGAGCGGTCAGTTATCAATTCGTTGGATTGAAAATCAACTTAACGATTACATCAATAAGATTCTTAAAACGCGAAATGCTGATTATGTAATTGCTTCTGATACCGATTCAATCTACTTGAATCTTGGTCCGATGATTAAAAAGTCTATTCCAAATATTGATAAGGTTGATCGTCTTAAGATCATTCGTGCGATGGATCAGTTTTGTGAACAGAAACTTCAGCCATATATTGATTCTTCGTATCAACAGTTGTCTGAATATGTAAATGCTTATGCGCAGAAGATGAAGATGAAGCGCGAGGCTCTTGCGGATAAAGCAATCTGGACTGCGAAGAAAAGATATTTGATCAACGTGTATAATAACGAAGGCGTTGAATACAAGAAGCCTAAATTGAAGATCATGGGTCTTGAAGCAGTTAAGTCATCAACGCCGAACGCTTGTCGTGAAAAGATTAAAGAAGCGTTTGAAGTTATTCTTACAAAAGATCAAGACGCTTTGATTCAGTTCATTGCAGATTTCCGTCGACATTTTAAATCGTTGCCTGTTGAAGATATTGCGTTTCCACGATCAGTGAATGGTGTAAAAGAATATGCTGACAAAAATAGTGTTTATGCGAAAGGTACACCAATTCATGTTAAGGGTGCGCTTATTTTTAATAATGCGATCCGTTCAAAGGGTCTTGAAAAGAAGTATCAAGAAATCAAAGAAGGCGAAAAGATCAAATTCCTTTATGTAAAAGAACCAAATCCATTACAGTGTAGTGTGATCTCGTTCCTAACAACTATCCCAAAAGAATTTGACTTGGGACCGTATCTAGATTATGATACTCAATTCCAGAAATCATTTCTTGACCCATTGACTATTGTGTTGAATAGTATTAATTGGAAAAGCGAGAAAACAAATTCCCTAGATGACTTCTTCTCATAAGGAGAGATACAAATGAGTTTACTTGATAAGATTAAGAAAAATTCGACGATTAAGGATTCTGCAATTCTTGCTCGTTCCAAGTTCTTTGCTGCAAAGGACATGATTCAAACAAAGATTCCAGTCGTGAACGTTGCGTTCTCTGGCGACCTTGATGGTGGTTTCACTCCTGGTCTCACCATGTGGGCTGGTCCTTCAAAGCACTTCAAAACTGCATTCAGTCTTTTGATGGTAAAGGCATACCAAGATAAGTATCCCGATTCAGTTGTTCTTTTCTATGATTCAGAGTTCGGTACTCCGCAAAACTATTTCACTTCGTTTGGTATCGACACTGATCGCGTTGTTCACACTCCGATTACGGATGTTGAACAATTGAAGTTTGATATTATGCAGCAGTTGACTCAGATCGAGCGCGGCGAACGTGTTATGATCGTCATCGATTCTATCGGCAACCTTGCTTCTAAGAAAGAAGTTGAGGACGCGCTAGATCAGAAGTCAGTTGCTGATATGAGTCGCGCAAAGCAAATAAAATCCCTGTTCCGTATGGTGACCCCACACCTCACCTTGAAGGACATTCCGATGGTTGTAGTCAACCACACCTATAAGGAAATCGGTTTGTATCCAAAAGACATCGTCGGTGGCGGAACAGGTTCCTATTACTCGGCTGATAACATTTATATTCTCGGACGCCAGCAGGAAAAAGATGGACAAGATCTCATTGGGTACAATTTTATTATTAATGTTGAAAAGTCTCGATATGTTAGAGAGAAGGCAAAGATTCCTGTTACTGTTCGTTTTGACGGTGGCATTAGCAAGTATAGCGGTCTTCTTGAAATGGCTCTAGAATCTGGTCACGTCACCAAGCCAAATGTCGGTTGGTACGCAAAGGTCAATACTGGCACTGGTGAAGTTGATGCGAAGAAGTGGCGTTTGGCTGACACCGAATGTCCTGAATTCTGGGATAGCATTCTTGCTGATGATGCCTTTAAGGAATGGATTCGTAAAAACTATCAATTCAGTTCAGCAGTTGCTGGCAACCTAGATGTTGTTAAGGAACAGGAAGATGCTGAATAATCTTCGTGACAAATTCAATACGTGGTATCGCGATTACAAATATCGTAGAGGAAGATTTTATGAAATCTACTCTGACGATAAACTATATCAAAATGAAAATCATGTCGCTGCCTTTAAAATTCTTAAAGGTAAGTACAAAGATGTTGTATTCTCTATTGGCGCAATTAAAGTTGGTGAGACTTTACCAGACGGTTCAGCGAAAGCCACTTTTGATGTTGATGTTATTCAACAGCCCAGTAAATTTAAACGCGACTTGACTCTTGATGAAGGATTTAATAAAATAACTGGTGACATTTTATTGGTTGTTCTTGAAGATGCAATTAAGGCAGCCGACGACAGAATGAAATCTTTAGAACAAGAGTTGAGGGGAGTAGATAATGAATTTGACGAAGATCGAACAGATTATATTGAAGAACCTGTTCAAAAACGAGCAGTTCGTAAGAAAAACTCTTCCGTTTCTAAAAAGCGAGTACTTTCAAGAAAGAATTGAAAAGATCGTTTTTGAAGAAGTTCAGAGTTATGTTCTAAAGTATAATAATCTTCCTTCGTTTGAAGCCATCAATATCTCTCTTACGCAGAGAGATAATTTATTCGAAGAAGATTTCCGTCAATCAAATGAATTGATTGATAATCTTCAAGCGAGTGATGACTCAAGTAAACTTGAATGGCTTATTGAACTGACCGAAAAGTTTTGTCAAGAGAAAGCACTTCATAATGCTATTCTTGAGTCTATTCATATTCTTGATGAAAAGAGCGACAAGACTAAAGGCGCAATTCCTAAAATTCTTTCAGATGCGCTTTCAGTATCCTTCGATCCTAATATCGGTCACGACTATATTGAAGATGCGTCAAAGCGATTTGACTTTTATCATCAAGTTGAAAAGCGCATTCCGTTTGATCTTGACTTCTTCAATCGCATTACAAAGGGTGGATTGCCAACCAAGACTTTGAATATTGCACTTGCTGGTACAGGTGTCGGTAAGTCTTTGTTCATGTGCCATGTGGCAGCAGGTGCGTTGAGTCAGAACTATAACGTTCTATACATTACCCTTGAAATGGCTGAAGAAAAAATCGCCGAGCGCATTGACGCGAATCTTCTTAACGTCAAACTTGATGACCTTGCCAATCTTCCGAAAGATACTTACGAAAGAAAGATCTCTCGTATTAAAGAGAACATCAAGGGTAAGTTGATCATTAAAGAATACCCGACGGCATCGGCAGGTTCTATTCACTTCCGTACTCTGTTGAATGAATTGGCAATCAAAAAGAACTTCAAGCCAGATATCGTATTCATCGACTATTTGAATATTTGCGCCTCTGCTCGTCTGAAACATGGCGCTAACGTAAACTCGTATTCTTACATTAAAGCCATCGCCGAGGAACTTCGCGGCTTGGCAGTTGAGTTTAAGGTTCCGATCGTTTCGGCTACTCAAACGACTCGTTCAGGTTATACCAATACCGATCCTGGCTTGGAAGATACTTCAGAGTCGTTCGGTCTCCCTGCGACGGCTGACTTTATGTTTGCGCTTATCACTTCTGAGGAATTAGAAAAACTGAATCACATTATGGTGAAGCAGTTGAAGAATCGTTATAACGACCCGACCCTAAATAAAAGGTTCGTTGTGGGAGTTGATCGTTCCAAGATGAAACTATACGACGTAGAGGCTGCTGCTCAAACTACCTTGGCTGACTCTGGGCAAGAGTTAGATCGCGGCGGGTCATACGAGAAACCAAAGAACAAGTTTAGCGGCATCAAGGTATGAAGTTAGAGCGGATCGAAAAGAAGGTTTTTGCTCTTGCCGAAAATTGGGTCGGCGAAAAGCATATTCCCTCTATGATCCGCGAGTTAAATGCTGCCTTTAAGAAGTACATTGTTTGTTTTTCTTCAGGTCGATTTGACGAAGAATACTATCCAGATCATAATGTAATTGTAAACGGTCATTATTGTTATCGAATACGGGATATTATCCCCGAACACATATACATTCAATTAAACTTTCCAAAAGAAGTTAAAAAGGCGATCATAACTCAAAAGGGTGCTAAAAACCTGGCGATAAAGATTGTTCGGGCTATTCATCATGAGTATCGCCATAAACATCAGCAAAGAGGGCGTCATTGGCTCATACAGAAAGAGTATAAACCTAAACCAAAACAGCATAAATTGAAGGCGATGTATTATGGGAATCCAGACGAATTGGACGCTCATGCATACGAAACTCAAGCCGAAAGATTGAATATAAATAAATTAAGAGCAGCCCATAAAATAGGTTGGCGAGAAAGCGAAGCGATCTTTATGTATCGTATGCACTTTCGTACTGCCGATCCTAAAGTTTGGAAAAAATTCTTAAAAAAGGTTTATAAACTCAATGTTGAAGTTCAAACAGTACCTGAAGGAAGAAGAAAAGACCGAGCACATAGATGACTTTATGAACTATGTTCGCGACTTCCTGCAACTTGAAGAAATGCCTGCACTTGAGTTGATCCCAGACAAAAACGTTGCAATTGAAAACAAAAGTTTCGGTGGGTATAGTCCAAGCGAAAAGAAAATCTATTTAAATACAGGTGGTCGTCACCTAGCTGACGTGCTTCGCACTTTGGCTCACGAAATGGTTCATCATCAGCAAAACTTGAAGGGAATTTTAACCCGAAATGCTGGCGAAACTGGCAGTGACTTTGAGAATGAAGCAAATAGCGTTGCTGGTGTTATAATGAGGAATTATGGGAAGCAAAATCCTAAAATTTATGAGTAATGGCGCAATTAAGAACTACAAGTAAAGGACAGTTAGCCAAATACACTGCTGGTCTTTTAAGTGTTGTTGGTTCTTCTATGAATAGTAGAACTGGCATAAAAGCGGGCATCAAAACTGTCATTATAAAAAATAACGATAAAAACAAGCAAGTATTGAAAAAGTACTCGCAACTTGCATCATCATCCAGTACAGAAAGAGCAGCCTTAGATTTGATCCTAGAAACAACTAGCGGTTTGGTTGCTATTGGTGCTATTGATAAACCTAAAGACAAGGGTAACAAAGGCGACATTGCTGAAGGTATTCTTGCCGCAGCAATTGCTGCTCGATTTGTAAATAAGAATCAACCGATTGACTCAAGTAAAGTAAAGGAAATCATTTCCTCCCTTTCAACTAAAAATGGTAAGGTTGTAGAAAAATCATTCCCATCACCAAATAAGAATCCCAAAATCAAAGATACAGTTCAATTCTATTTGTCGCTTGCTGAATCCAATATGAAATTCTTTTTAGATCAAAGTTCATGGGACTCGTACAGTGATCTTTTTGATGCGGCAGCAAAATACGCAAACGGTCAAACCATAACGAAATGGTCTAAACTACTTTACGAAAACAATCAAGAAAATGTAATTGATGTAATCAGTGATGGCGTCGGTGACCAGAAAGGCACAAAGGTTGACGTGAAAGTTAAGGTCGATGGTAAAGCAACAAACGTTAATATCTCTCTAAAAGCAGATGATGTTAAACAGTTCGGTCAGGTTGGCGGTTCTGAGTTTGAAAAACAAATTACACTTTGGAATAAACTTGCAGGTATTGATGTTTCAGAATTGGAAGACGATTACACTAACCTTTTAAAGAAGAAAAAAGTTGAAAAGGCTGTGTATCTAGTATATGATTATGTGTCAAACAAAATGAACACTATGCTAAAAAACAAAAGAACTAAAACGACTTTGTTAAACAATTTGGGTAGTGGTATACAAAAGTTTGCAACAAGCGGTGAAGAAAATGTAACTTTGGTTCAACTTGCTGGTGGTGCTGCTAAAGTTTATGATTTCGGTAAAGTGATGGGCGCAATTCAAAATTTGGATTTGAAAGTAAAGATTATTGACTCCAGCGGTAAACCAAGAATGATTATTGAAGACAAAGATGAAGAATCATTTTTGGAAGTGCGTGTGAAAGCAGAAGGTAAACCTGATGGGTCTACCTATATTAGAAACTATATAGAAAAAGGAAAACTCCTAACTTCGTTGATTGCTACATCAGCATGATTTAATTATAACTTGGGTGAATTATGACTACATTTGTGACTGGCGGTTTGGGTTTTATTGGTTCTAATTTCGTAATCTCTCATCTGAAAAAGTATCCTGAAGATGAGATCATCGTTATTGACAATTGTTCATATGCGGCAAACGAAAGCAATTTAGACGGTTATTGGAACGATTGGCGACTCAAACTCAAACGTTGCGACATTCGCAACTTCGGACATTTGGAGAGTTTGTATCATGATTACGAACCGCATATTACTTTCCATTTTGCTGCTGAATCTCATGTGGATAATTCCATTCGCGGCGACGACGTTTTCTTGGATACAAATATTAACGGAACTCACAATATCCTCAAGTGTATCAAAAAGTACGGAGGGAAATTAGTTCACGTTTCTACTGATGAAGTATATGGTAGTTTGGGTCATGATGATCCAGCGTTCACAGAAAATACACCATACAATCCACGCAATCCGTATTCTGCAACCAAAGCAGCCAGCGATCATTTAGTTCGCGCTTATGTAAACACGCATAACATTGAAGCAGTTGTGACAAATTGCTCAAATAACTACGGTCCGCGACAACACTCAGAAAAATTCATTCCAACTGTGATTCGTCACATTAAGAACAATACACCAATTCCAGTTTATGGCACAGGTCAAAATGTTCGCGACTGGTTGTTTGTTGAAGATCACTGCGATGCATTGCTGACTATTGGTCAAAACTTTAAGTCAGGTGAGCGTTATAACATCGGTGGTGGCGTTGAGATGAGTAATCTTGATATGATTACACTCATCCTTGATCTGATGGGTAAGCCAGTTCACATGTATCAAAACTGGATTAATTTTGTTCCTGATCGTAAAGGTCATGATTTTAGATACTCAATGGATGCGAGTAAAATTGCTCATGACTTGGGTTGGCAAGCAAAAACGAATATTAATGATGGCTTAATTAAAACTTTGGAGTATTATAATGCGTAAAGGGATTATTCTATCAGGTGGTATGGGTACTCGTTTGTATCCATGTACTGAAGTGACATCGAAACAATTGCTACCAGTTTATGATAAGCCATTGGTTTATTATCCTCTTGTGACTTTGATGTTAGCGGGAATTCGCGATATTTTAATCATCAACTCACCAAATGATAGCGAACAATTCAAACGTTTGTTGAAAGATGGTTCGCAGTGGGGTTTGAAAATTGATTACATGATTCAAGAAAAGCCAAACGGAATTGCCGAGTGCTTCCGTCTCGCTCAAGATTGGATTGGTAAGAATGATGTTGCTCTTGTTCTTGGTGACAATATTTTTTACGGTAATGATTTGATCAACCGTTTCAATTACGCAAAGAACAATACAGGTTGCACTTTGTTCGCATATCATGTACAAGACCCAGAACGTTTCGGCGTTCTTGAACTTGATGAGCATGGTGATCCAAAAGCAATTCTCGAGAAACCAGCCGTTGCGCCAACAAACTATGCTGTAACTGGTCTATATTTCTATGACAATAAAGTCGTAGATTATGCGTGGCAAATCAAACCGTCTGCTCGCGGTGAACTTGAAATCACAGACATTAATAATCTTTATATGAAAGATCACGATTGTAAAGTTGAATATTTGAATCGTGGTATTGCTTGGATTGATACTGGTACGTTTGAATCACTTGCAGAGGCATCAACCTTTGTTGGTTCAATTCAAAGACGAACTGGAACAATGATTGCTTGCCCTGAAGAGGTTGCATATCGTAATGCTTGGATTACAGAATACCAACTTCAAGAAGCGGCAAACAAGTATATTAAGTCGGACTATGGTAAATATTTGCAGAAGATCATTAAACTGGGAAAACATAATTGAGGTGTGCTATGAAAATTTTAGTTGTTGGGCGTGGATGGACAGGTAAAAAAGTTTTAACGGAACTTATGAATCGCAATCATGTTGTGACGATTTCCGATCATAAGAATGCGTTGGCAGAAGCAGCAGATGGCGTTTATGATTGGGTTGTGAACTGTGCAGGTATGACAGGATCGCCAAATGTCGATGCTTGTGAATTAGATCGCGAAGGAACCACCTACGCTAATGCCATTTTTCCAGCATTACTTTACAAATCCTGCGAAGAAAATTGGCACAAGCCACGTTTGGCTCACTTCTCGAGCGGCTGCATTTACCAAGGTGAGATCTCTCATGTAAATGATGATCCAAATTACTTCGGTAGCATCTATTCAGTAACCAAGGGCGTTTCGGATCTTTATTTGAAGGATCGTGCTCTTGTTTTCCGTATTCGCATGCCATTTACTGGTCTTAATGAGAAAAAGAATTACCTAACCAAGGTGATGAATTACGCCAAGAACGCTAAACTTATCGACGCAGGTCAAAACTCTCTTACTGACCTTGACGAAGCCGTTCGTGTTGCATGCGATCTTATTGAAGACGGCGAATCAGGTCCTGTGAATCTTGTAAACGAAGGTTCGGTCAATATGCACGAACTCGTGGAGTTAATGGGTATTGATAACGTTCAATGGTTTACGCCAGAAGAATTCAAAGAAGCCACTTTGGCTTCTCGTTCTACCTGCACGATCCCAGCGCATCCTGCTATGCGTCCAGTTCGTGAGGCGTTGACTGCTGCTCTTGCAAAAATGAAGAGTAATTAAAAAGAAACTAAATATACTCATATCCCACAGAGCGGAGAGTATGTTTTTAAATGTTATCGTTTAGCACCTATTTACAAGAAGAAATAGAACCAGTTAAGCATTTAAAGCACTTAACACACGCAGAAGATAACTTTCTACATAGCGGTGAAACAGGTTTTCACCATACGGTAGATGCTCTCTCAGCAGTAAACGACAAACTTAACGGTGCGTTCAATACTACAAAAGTGACGACCAAGTACGATGGATCCCCTTCTATCGTGTTTGGTCGTCATCCACAAACGGGCAAGTTCTTTGTTGCCAGTAAGTCGGCTTTCAACGTTAATCCAAAAATCAATTATAGTGAAGCCGACATCGATCGCAATCACGGTCACGCACCTGGATTAGTCGAAAAACTTAAAACTGCGCTTCGACATTTACCTAAAGTCGCCCCAAAACATGGCGTTTATCAAGGCGACCTAATGTATACAAAGGGTGATGTGGCTAAAAAAGGCGGTAAATATCATTTTACTCCAAATACAATCACCTATTCTACCCCTGTAGACTCAGAACACGGTCAAAAGATCGCAAAAGCCCACGTCGGATTAGTTGTTCACACAAAGTATCACGGTCCTGATCTTGCAAATATGACTGCAGGGTTTGACGTAGATCACGATAAATTTGGGTCTCACCCAAGCGTTCACCTTATTCATCCAGGCGTAAAGCCAGTCGAACACTCTGAAAAGAATCAAAAAGAGTTTCGCACCTACCTAAATTCAGCAATTCGCCACCACCAAGCCTCTCATCCAGAGATGTATCACGTGGCTCGAGCCCATAAAGATCATTTAGACCTTTATATTAATCACACCGTTCGTGAAAATACGACTCCAACGGTTGAGGGTTATCGTTCTTTCGTCTCCAATCGTTACGAAGGCGAGATCGAAAAGAAGAAAACGCCAAAAGGTAAACTCAAACAACACGAACTTTTAAATGCATTTCACAACGAAGTCGACAGAAATGGTAAACATTTAGCCCAAGCGTTTAAGATTCATCATGCTATTCAAAAAGCGAAAAATGCACTAGTGCAAACTCTATCTTCCTCGACTGAATTTGAACACCATATAGACGGTAAAAAAACCGAGCCAGAAGGGTTTGTTATGGTACATAATGGACATCCAACAAAATTAGTAAATCGTGCAGAATTTGCTCGTTCTAATTTGCTAAAAGGAAGAAAAAAATAAATAATCTTATTGCCAACAGATGGTAAAACTATGAGTAAAGCAACACTAGTGTGGGGTCGTTTTAACCCTCCAACAGAAGAAGGTCACGGTAAAGTAGTAAACTCCGCAATGGAGCACGCCGAAAAAACAGGCGGCGCTCACTACATTTTCCCTACACACACTCAAGATAGTCGTAGCAATCCGCTATCCCACGACGATAAAGTTTCAGCGATGCGTCGTTTGTTTCCAAAAGCAAACGTCGTTTCAAATTCAAAGGTTCGTACTCTTATTCATGCAATGCAGCATTTGGAAAGTAAGGGGCATACTCACGTTACCCTAATTGCAGGCTCAGATCGCGTTCCAGAATATCACGAATTACTAAACAAATATCGCGCAAAAGAATTCCCAAAAATTAAGAAAGTTGAAGTTGTTTCTGCAGGACATCGTGATCCAGACTCAGAAGGTGCGGAGGGTATGTCAGCCTCAAAACTTCGCGGTTTGGTTTCGTCAGGCAAACGTAATGATTTCATATCTCATTATAAAGATAAAAAATTAGGCGCTGAACTACACGATAAGGTAAAAGCAGGAATGACTAAACTCAAAGAAAGTTATAAAGCAGTATTTCTTGTTGGTGGACCAGGAAGCGGTAAAGATTTCTTGATTCATTCTGTATTCAATGAACATAATTTAATTGAATTAAGTTTAGATAAACTGCATAAAGCAATTTTAGAACAAAAGAATCTTCTTGAACTAGAAGATTATCCTTCTGTAATTATTAACGGTACTGCCGAAAATAAAGGAAAGATTGAAATTGCAAAAACAATTTTAGAAGCCATGGGTTATGATACTGCCATGGTTTTCGTTTATACATCAGATGAAGTTTCGCGCAATCGTAATAACTTCCGTTTGATGAAAGGTTCGAAAACATTTAATGAAGAAGTTCGTAAGAATCGTTACGATGAATCACTAAAGAACATGAATGCATTTTTTGAAGAATTTAAAACATTCTTCATCTATGACAATTCAGAAAATATTATTATTGCAGAAGAAAGCCGCAAAGCAGAAATTGGCGGATGGCTTCGTGAATTGTCAGAAGGTGTTGAAAGATTTTTAGATGAAAGAGTTTTGGAAGCAGGGACAAACGATGCTTCAAATTTTATGAAGCACTTAACACCAGGACAGGTCACAAATGATGTCAAGAGTTATGCGGAAGCTGAAACAAGTGCTGACGAAGATAAAAAGAAAAATATTCGTCGAAAGGAACAGAATCCCCTTGAAAGTAGTCAGGGAGATGCAAGAGGGGGCGGCATTGCCGTTGCCAGGTCTGCTGAGCCAACCATTGGCGAAGAAGAAAATAAGAAGTCTAAGAAAAAGAAATTGAAAGATATCTCTCCTCTTTCTGTCGCAAGAATGGGAATGAGCAGTTACTTTGATGGTCGCATGGGCGCAGTACCATCAGGTGGAATTGGTTTAACGACAACAGCAATACAAGAAGAAAGCAAATGAAAAAGTTTCCTCCTGTTGCAAAAGATAAAGAATCAGGATTGCCAAAGAAGTATGTGGCAGGTTTAAGTAAATCTACTGCAAAGGCTCGTGCTGCGCATTGGAAAAAGGCAGCAAAACTTTCCGACAGCGATCCACGCGCATACAAACCTGCACCTGGTGATGCAACAGCAAAAACAAAACCAAGCAAATACACAAAACGTTTTCATAAAATGTTCGGTGAACAAATTGGTATTGTTGTTGAAGGTGCACCAGAAAAGATTGAAGGAACAAATTGCGCTAACTGTATTCACTGGGTAAAGGAATCAGAGAAGCCAGTCGACAAGAGCGAATTGAACGAATATGGTGGATTGAAAGCGCCAAACGAAGCATACGTTGAAATGTCTAAACATGCTGATCTTGTTACATTGCCAGGAAAGGCAGTTGTTAAGATAAAAGCATATTGCAATCACGAGGACATTCATGACTTTGTGACAGAAAGAATGTGCTGCGCTTATTGGGACGGCGAAGGTGTTAAAAGAGAATATAAAGGAATCAGTCCAAAAATGGACGAGTCCGTAGAGTTAGATGAAACAATCGTAAAGGTTGATGGTAAGTTTCGTCTTGTTTCTAAAAAGACTGGACGCAATCTTGGAACTTATGACACAAAGGCTGGCGCAATGAAGCGCGAAAGACAAGTTCAATACTTCAAACATATGGGTGAAGAAAAGATGGCAGATTATAAACCAAAGGTCGGCGATCACATTTCAACTATTAAAGGTGGTCAAAATACTGGTAAAGTTGAAAAGGTTGAAGGTGGTCATGTTTATTTCCGCAGCGATTATAAGCGCAGTACACTAGGTCGTGGTGATGACTATTACCCAATATTTAAAACACATGTAAGCAACGTTCGCTTACATGAAGTTGCACTCGATGAAATGGATAAATCTCAACCATCTTCAAGTCGTGGTGCTGAAGGATTAGCATTAGGAAAAAAAGCGAATCCAGTTAAACGCGATGAAGTTAAATCAGGTGCATTGAAAATATTGCAAAAACAATATAAAAAAGTAAAAGAAGAAGTCGAGCAGGTTGATGAAGCCAACATGCGCTTCGATTATGAAGCAGCCGCTCGCCCAAAATCATCTGATGTCAAGAACTTCTTGAATCGAGATAAGAATGCTCGTGCAGCTGCCGCTTCTAAAAAATATATTCGCCGCATGACAAAACTTGGTGGTCTTGGTCCAAATCAAACCAAGAAAGACACCGAAGCACACATGAAGGCTCATTTTGAAGAAGTCGAGCAAGTGGATGAGGCTCGTGGATATAAAATTGAGCCTAAAGAGTCTCCTGTATTCAAAGGCTCAAGAGCAAACCCAATGATGCGGCACTTTAGTGTCTCTGTTGGAAATAAAGAAGTTGGCTGGCTAGAACATGACAAGGACGATGACACAGTCCGTGGTAGTTTGCATGGTAAGTCTGTCAACATAAGCAGACATAAAGGGGATACTGTTGCTGACAAATTCAAATCATACATTAATCAAATGAAAGAAGAAGCCGAGCAAGTGGATGAAGGCTCAAAGCGCATGAGTGCAGCCGTCAAATTACAACGCGCATTTGACAGAGAAAAAACTGCAAGCGATGCCAGCCGTAAGCGTGGCGAGGAAATGCTGACTCAGGCTCGCAAAGAATATGATAAAAAACAAGTCGCTAAGACAAACGAAGAAGTCGAACAATTTGAAGGTTTCTTATCCTTTCTACGAAAGAAACCTGTTGCAAAAAAGAAACCAGCAGTTAGCCACAAACATATGCGCGCTGTATTCTCAACTATTGAAAGACAAACGCGAGTCGCGAAACCTCAACAAACAGGACCAGTCATTCACCGTCATACAGTTGCTGCATATGAAAGCGTAGAACAAATTGATGAACGCAATAAAGCAAACGCAGAAGCCAAGAAAAAGGTATTGCGTCAGGCTGGCGTGAATGCATCAATCAGCGGTAAAGTTCGATTTGGTGGATCTGCACTACAAATGGGTCGTGAGGCTGCAAAGAAACTTCCTTCAAAGGGATTAGCAAAAGCCTATCGTGAATTGCCACGCGTTGCTGAGCAAATGACTGATAATGCTGCAATTACTAAAAAGACAGAACGTGAGCGGCGCATTCGCGATACTCGTGTAATTCATCATCAAAATCGCCATATTCATCAAGCCGCAATGGGCACGATGGAAGAATCAGCAGGTAAGTCACTTGCCGATAAAGCGAGAAAGTCGGGCATTTCGCTTGGCACTTTAAGAAAGGTTTATAATCGTGGCGTTGCGGCTTGGAATTCTGGACATCGTCCAGGAACCACGCCACAGCAGTGGGGTCATGCTCGTGTAAATTCCTATATTACAAAGGGCAAAACCTACCACACAGCCGATAAGGATTTGCGTCGTGAGTCAGTAGATGTCAACGAGGCATTTGAGCGTGAATTTGGCGACAAATAAATATAACGTACCTAACCAGGAGTAAACTATAATGTTCATTAAGGATAAATCATTACTTTCAGTGGCTGGCGCAGCGAAGGCTGTTATGGCTACGAAACTAAAAGAAGACGTTGAAGTTCAAAAAGCAGGTCTTGTAAGCATGGCTGACAAGGCTCTTGTTGACATTTTCGGCGTTTATTTGAAGGCACATACCTATCACCTAAACATCGACGGCGCAAACTTCCCACAATACCACGCACTATTTGGTGAAGTTTACGAAGGTCTTTACGGCACAGTAGATAATCATGCTGAGCACATTCGTATTCTCGGCGGATATGTAATGCTCTCACCAGCAACTCTTGCTCGTAAATCTTCAGTTGTTGAAGACACTTCAGCAATGCTCGAGCCACGTCAGATGCTTGCAAATCTAAACGACGAACTATCAAAACTAGTTCGTGAATTGAAAACCGTATACGCTGCAGCAGAAGCCGCTGGCGAAATTGGTTTCTCAAATTTTTTGCAAAATAACATCGAAGCATTTTCCAAGTTAAATTGGAAAGTTGCTACAACGCTCAAAGGCGTTTAATTAGTTACTGAGGATAATCGCATGGAAATCGAAAATTTAGACGAAAATGCTGCTTGGCACAAAGTTTTTACTTCTGGTTCTGAAGCGCTCAAGAGCAAGTTAAAGAAAGTACATGCGAAAAATCCAAAGTTTCAGGCTTTCTTAAAGAGCGGTGGTTATGAAGGCGAACAAAAGAGCGCCGCTCAAGCCAAGAAAGATGTCGCTGTAATCAACAAAGCAAAAGCAAAGGCTGCTGAGCCAAAGAAAGTTGATCGCATTGAATTGATTAGGAGAGCCGTAGAAAAGCGTAATGCTCGCAATAAAGAATTTAAACTTCGCAGAGCATTCGGTGGTGAACCACTTGGCGCCGAGCACGACAATCCAATTTCAATGGCACGCGCAGGTATGCCAATTAAGGGTTATCGTTTGGGTGAAGAGATGGATGCAAAAGAAAAGAGAATTGCAAATTTAAAGAGACAATTGATCAAGGGTGTTGCAAGTAAAGGAAAGAGCCGAGAAACGGCAACTGCTTACGCAAGCATGCCATCAGCACACAGCCGCAGTCAGGCTGCAGGACATGCTGCAGATCTAAAGAGAGATCTTCAATCAAAATACTCAAAGCAATTTGCTGAATCGCACGAACCAATGAAGCCATATGTCAAAAGAGCGCAGCAAAAGTTTGATGCCGAAAGAAGAGCGCAAGAACTAGAAGACAGAGCAAAAAAGCGACAAGCTGGCACTTCTTATGGTCTTTATCTTGCAGCGGCAAAAAAAGCAAAACTCAAAGAAGGTAGAATGAAAGACATTGCTACTGATCGCGAAGAAACAAGTCGCCTCAAAGCACAAGAAGTTCTTGGTGGTCCAGTTGTTGCAAAGTCAACATTACCTGCAGGAAAGCGCCCAGCAGGACAACGTCGTGCACGCAGCCTCGCTCGTGCTGCTCTCAAAAACCTACTAGTAAAAAGAAAAGGTAAGTAAAATGAGTTCATATAAAGATACATTTTTAAATCTACTCGTCAAAACACATTTCGTTGAAGAAAAAGACGAACGCGAGTACGACTACGAAGGTGACATGGCAAAGTCACAATTGAAGAGCATTATTACAAATGCTCAGAGATTGCATGACATGCTAGAAGATGACACCAACTTACCTGAGTGGGTTCAGAGCAAGATTACTCTTGCTGAAGACTATGTTCTTACTGCCGCCAACTATATGGAAGGCGAAGAAGATCTAGACGAAGAAGTCGAACAAACAGACGAAGCAGTTCGTATTGTTGATGTTGAAAGGGGTTTGCCTAGGAAATCAAATGTCAGAGTCCGACCAGGGTCGTTCTCGGCATCAGATTTTAGAGATCGTCTTGCTGTAGCAGCAAAAGAGCGTCGCAAAATCACAGGTGCACCAGGCGTCAAGGGATTCAATAAAGATATTGGTTTTTCTCCAACCAAACACATGGACACTAGTTATGTTCGAGCAATAAAGAAAGAAGAACTCGAACTCGATGAAACCCAAAAGAAACTCAAGCCATATCACTGGCGAGCAGAGTGGCGTTTGGGTACAGAGACTGATGTTGACAAGAACAACAAAAAGATCTTTGACAAACTTGCAAAAACTGATCCAGTTAAGGCTTCAGCATTTCATGATAATCTTATGAGAATGAAAAAGAAAGACATGAAGGAAGAAGTTGAAGAAGTCGAAGAAGGTGCAAAAGATTGGAAGAAAGCATTCGGTGCAGTTTCGACAAAAAATTTAAACAAAGATCTTTCTTCTATTAGAGGTAAAGTTCGCCGTTTAGATCATTCTGGGTTACAACCAAAAGTTGATATGACTCCGAAAGTGACTGCTGCAGTAAGTAAAAAAGGTTCAACTAAAGTTGACGAAGAAGTTCGCTACTTCTCTGGAACAACAGTCAGCGGTAAGCCATGGAAGTTCATTCCACCAGGCGAGCCAAAAATGCTCAGCCCAGAGTTCGTAAAGGATCGCGTTCCAACGCTCACAGACAAAGAAGCCCATGAAGTTTCTGTTGTTGCAAAAGATCAGTATAGCGACGTTGATAAGAAGTTTGCCGAAATGAGCGAAGCGAAGGCTGGCACAGTACCAAAAACGCCAAAAGAAAAACAATTGGCTGCAAAGGCTCACCCAAAGCATTTGATTACTCGTAAAGATGTATTACATGCTCGTGGTGTCAAACTTGGCGAAGCAGAGTTGCGCGAAAAGGTTCGTGAGAAACTCGGCGCACCTGGCAAGACAATGACAAAGAAACCAGCTGATCCAGTAGTGTTTCACCCACTTGGTAAGAAAAAGAAGTAATTGTAAATGACAAACGAGATTGATAAATTAAATGCAGATCTAGATCTATTTTTGGCAAAACCATTTTTAGATCTACCAACTGCACACAATACAATTGCAATGACTTTAGGTCAACATGGAATCATCCTTCCTGCTTTAAATTTAAAGGGGGATGATGAGTTCTTGTTTGAACTTAAAGATGGTGCTAATGATTATACTGGGCATTACTTGTATATCACATACGACTTAACCCCACAAGGTTACGATGTGTATGCAAACGTCGTCGATGAAGACGAATTAGATGCACTCGGCGTAGATGATGATGAACTTGAAGAAGTTGAGTCTGAAGATGAAAATCCAACTGACTATGGTATTTCTCCATTCTTATTGCGCACGAGAAGAACAGACGACACAAGTTGGTAAGTCGTATGTTTGAAAATTTGAATGACGATAATTTTTTATTATATGCTATGAAATGTTATAGCAAACCAAATGCTATAATTAGTGAGTTTGAAGAAGACTTAAACAGAATACAGTATATCAAAAGATTAATCACAAAGTACCGTGATTCGGGTGAGTTTAAAGGTCGTCTCATATTAAATCATATTACTGTGATTTATAATGTGTTCGGCGTGGAAGGTGCTACAAGAATTTTATTTTATAAGTTGGATGAAAAAGACTACGAAATTATCAAACCGTTTTTGGTGTTTTTAAATTTTATGCCAGAAACGATTTATGGTATTCGCGGTAAACATATACGATCAAGTAATGTTGGTCTGGATCAGGAAGCGGTAAAATGTCTAAGAGAATTAAAGTAAAAGAAGAGGCACCAGCAGTATCAATTGCAGCAGGTGGCGTTCCGTCTCTTACGAACCCATCTGACGTTTATGCGTTACAACTTAAAAAGAGAATCGGTAAAAAGATTTTACGCAGAAAACCACCAAAGTTATGAGGCAAAAATGAGAAATACTCTTATACTTTTTGCTTTGTCATTTACCCTTGTTGGGTGTGAAGATACATATAGATATCCTTGTCAGGATCCTGCAAATAAGGATAATCCTGAATGCAATCGCCCAGCGTGTGAAGCAGATGGATTCTGCTACGACACATTGAACGGTTTACCGCCAAAACAAGTAATTGAATTGAAGGTTGAAGAAGTACCTGCAGAACCAGTTGTAGAACAAACTGCAGAAGAAACTAATATAGATGAATCTACAGGAGAATAATTATGTTTAAAGGACCACGTTATACAGAAAGTGAATTGATGGCACGACTCAAATTTACAGTCGGTCTTTCTCTTGCTTTTACACTTACGGGAATTGTGTTTGTAGTTCTCTACTCACTTATCTTCGTAACTCAACCAATGCAGCAATCGCCAAATGACGCCAAGTTCTTTGAGTTGATTACGCCAATTGCTACTTTCTTGACTGGTATCCTATCAGGTATTATGCTTGGTAAAGATGACAAGAAACCAGAAGCACCAAAGCCACCAGAGCCAACTCTTGGTGATCCAACACCAGATGATTTAATCCCAGAACCAGTTGCTGAAGTTGCACCACTTGTTGTTGCAGGCGCTGTCGGTGTTGCTGCTGGTGCTGTTGTTGCAGATGCAGCAAAAGAAGACGAAGACGAAATCGCTTGAGGTGACTTATGAGTTTAAAAGCACTTCAACAAAAAATAGGCGTAACAGCAGACGGTGCGTGGGGTCCTGGTACTCTACGTGCTGCTGCTGCCTATTATAAATTATCTCCAGCAAGAGCAGCGCACTTCTTTGGGCAAACTGCTCATGAGACTGGCGGATTCAAAGCATTCTCTGAAAACTTAAACTATGGAGCAAAAGGTCTCCGTGGGATTTTTGGTAAATATTTCCCAACCGATGCTCTTGCATTACAATACGAACGCAAACCAGAAAGAATTGCAAATCGTGTTTATGCGAGTCGTATGGGCAATGGTCCAGAAGCGTCAGGTGACGGTTGGAAATATCGTGGACGTGGTGCATTACAATTGACAGGTAAAGATAATTATCTGGCTTTCTCAAAGTATTGTAATCGTCCAGACGTAATGACAAATCCAGATCTCGTTGCCACGGAATTGGCATTTGAATCTGCGATGTTCTTTTTTGAAAGAAATAAACTTTGGACAATTTGCGATCAAGGAGTGACTGATGCTACGATTTTATCCATTAGTAAGAAAGTTAATGGTGGTACACACGGCTTGGAAGATCGCAAGAATAAGACGAAAACGTACTTCGCGCAATTGAGCGCACCTGGTGCAATTGCTGCACCTAAAGTTGCCGCAGCACCAGCGGCTGCAAAATCTGCAGTAGCATCCTCAGGTAAAGTAAATCCTGAAATGCAATTATCTGAACATTTTAATTTGAAAGAGTTTACTAAAAGTGAAACTGCAATTCGAAAAAGGATTGATAACACACCAAATGCAGAACACGCTAACAACCTTAAAATGGTATGCGAAAAGATTCTTGAACCAGTTCGTAAACATTTCGGTAAACCTGTTCGTATTAATAGCGGGTATCGGGGCGCTGCTCTTAATGCCGCTGTTGGTGGTAGCAGCAAAAGTCAGCATTGCAATGGAGAAGCGGTCGACTTCGAAATCGACGGACTCCCAAACCCAGACCTAGCGAAATGGGTTGCTGAAAATTGTGAATTCGATCAGATCATTCTTGAGTTCTATGATCCGAAAGAAGGACCAAACTCTGGTTGGGTTCACGCATCTGTTTCATCAAAAAATCAAAACAGAAAACAAAAACTTACTGCGTTAACAGAAAAAGGTAAAACTGTGTATAAACCAGGTTTCATATCATAAGAGAGAAAAATGCCAGATAAATTAAACGCAAGTAAAACAATCGTTGCAAATACGATAACAAATACTCAGTTAGCATCAAACATATTGCCTACTGATAGAGTTCTTAAGTCTGGCGATACAATGACTGGACAACTTACCATTTCTGCAGGTGGTTTGAATATGGAAACCACAACAACATTGCAGCAAACAAAAGAACGTGTGAATGTGAGCGCTACAGCGTTAAGTGCAAATTTGACTGTTAACTTATTAGATGGCGCTGTGACTTATCTAACAAACGATGCAACGGCAAACTCTACAGTAAATTTTAGAGGTAATAGTACAACTACACTTGATTCTTTGGTTTCAACAAATCAATCAATCACAAGTCTTGTAATCGTTAAAAATGGTGCAACAGGATATGTAATTGCAAACGTTCAAATTGATGGCACAGGCATCACACCAAAATGGTCAGGAAATACTACACCAACAGCAAACACTAATGCTCTTGATGCTTACGGATTTACAATCATTAAAACTGCAACAAACACATATACCGTACTTGGCTCAAAAACTGAATTTGTATAAGGTAGATTAAAATGCCTTTACTGTCCACAATTGCAAGCGGATCTATTTCAGTTACTGGTGGCGCCAGCGTTCGCATTGTTAGAAAAAAAATTGCAGGTGGCGCTGCTGCTGGTCCAGTTTTCATTGATTATCTTGTGATTGGTGGCGGCGGTGGTGGTGCTGGTCCAGGTGGCGGTGGTGGTGCTGGTGGTTATAGAGAAGGTGCAAACTTCGAAGTAAGTTCTGGCACAACATACACAATCACGATTGGTGGGGGCGGTGGCGGTGGCTCAGGTTTTGCCGCAGGAACAAGTGGTTCAGGTTCAGTATTTCACACAATCACTTCTGCTGGTGGCGGTAACGGTGCAACAGTTGCCTCTCTTGGTGCAGCGGGTGGATCTGGTGGATCTGGTGGTGGTGGCGGTTATGGAACCACAACAGTAGCGGGCACAGGTGGCGCAGGAAACACACCATCAACTTCGCCAAGTCAAGGAAATAATGGTGGAGCAACATTCACATATACTCCTGGACCATACAGTTCTTTGACAGGAGTTCGTGGTCTTTCTGGGGGCGGTGGTGGTGCTAGTGAAGTCGGAGAAGCTGCATCAAAAAATACTGTTGGCGGCAATGGTGGTGGTACAGCAGGAAGAGGTGGTAATGGCGTAGCCTCATCAATTTCTGGATCATCAGTAACACGTGGTGGTGGTGGTGGCGGTAGTAGCGGCGGCAGAAATCCACCACACAATCAAATTGTTACTCAGAGACCTGGTGGTACTGGCGGTGGTGGTGCGGGTGGTGGTTCAACTCCAGCAACAGCAGCAGGCACAGCAGGAACAGTAAATACTGGTGGCGGTGGTGGCGGTGGTGGAGCCTTCGGTACACCAAACGCAGTAACTAGCCCTGGCGTTTCAGTTCAGCCAGGTGGTACAGGCGGTTCAGGTGTCGTGATTATTAAATATGCTGATAGTTACCCTGCAGCAACAACTACTGGTAGTCCAACAGTTACGGTTTCTGGCGGCTTTAGAGTTTATGTCTTTAATGCCTCTGGCAGCATCACATTTTAATAGAAGTTAAAGATTATGAAAACACTTGAAGAGAAAAAATTACTCGTCAAGATGGCGAGAATGTTTGGTCAACCAGTTGATCAAGCACTTGTCGAATCAATCGAAAAAGAAGAAAAACTTGCTAAACTTCTTTTTAAAGAAGAAGCACCACCACCTGAGCCAATAACAGAATCAATTCCTGAACCAGAACCTGTAATTGAAAAGGTTGTTGAGCAACCTGTTATTATTACGGAAGTTGATATTGATCGTGGTGGTGTTTCACCTCCCGTCCCTCCAAAAGAAGTTGTTCCTCCAACAGTTGATTACATAACTAAACCAACGCAAGGTGAATTAGTTAAACAAACAATGAAGGCGTTGAACACAGCAGCGCCAAAAATTATTTCAACTCTTGAACGAAAAGAAATTGAAGGTATCAAACGCACTCTCTCTGAGATGATGCAAAAGATCGGCACACTCACTTGGGGTGGTGGTGGTACTGGTATTGTTAAGATTTGGGATGCCGACGATTTAGATCGCGCAAATGCTGCTGATGGTCTATTCGTACAATATAACGAAGCAAGAAAACAATTTACTTTTGCCGCAGGTGGTGGTGGCGGTGGAGCACAAGGTGCGCAGGGGCGTCAAGGCGTTCAAGGTGCACAAGGTGTTCAGGGAGCAGTAGGAACGCAAGGCGCACAAGGTATTCAAGGTGCACAGGGTTATCAAGGTTTCCAAGGTCATCAAGGTGAACAAGGCTTCCAAGGTGAACAGGGGATTCAAGGTCCACAAGGCGAACAGGGATATCAAGGAACACAGGGTGAACAAGGATATCAAGGTGTACAAGGCGCGGCTGGTTTTGCAACAGTTAATACGACTCTCGTAACCGCTTCAACATACACCGTTGATGCAAACGATTATTACATTGGTGTCAATTATGCAGGAAACGTATCAATCACAGTTCCTGCTTCAACCAATGGCAGAATGATTGTAATTAAAGATGAATCGGGAAATTGTTCAAATAATCCAATATTAGCCGTCGGTACTATAGATAACGATGCAAATGGATTTAGTTTGCAAATAGATAACGGAGCAGTGCAAATGCTTTATCGTTCTGGCTGGAGAATCATCTAATGACATATTTGTTTAATAAAAATGTAAACCCACAAAATAATAGTATTGTGGTTTCTACAAGTAATCCATTACCTGTTACTGGTAATGTGACTGTTAATTCTTCAGAAACGCCACTCACAATTAATGGCATTTCACCAGATGCGTTTGGTCGTACTCGTGTTTCTGAATTGTTCACACTCGGCGATTATAAGCATCTCTTTGCAATCGATCCAAACTTTTTGGATGTCACTTCAAATGGCTCAGTTACATTTGAGATGAATAAAGCACAAGCAACACTCTCTACAAATAGTAATTCTTCTGCTTATGCAATTCACCAGACTAAATTTTATCACCACTATCAACCAGGAAAGAGTCAATTAATCTTTTCTTCTTTCAATTTTGGTGCACCAGATCGAAATGTAACGAAAAGAACTGGATATTTCGATGATCGCGATGGTATCTACTTCGAACAAGTGGGTAGTGATACGGCAAATGGAAATTTAGTCGCAAATACAACACAGACGCTCAACTGGGTTATTCGCTCATATACTGGCAATACAGCAAATGAATCCAATGTAGTTACAACAATTAATGGTGTGCCTTATACTTACCAGCGTCGTGTTCCACAATCAGATTGGAATGTAGATAAATGCGATGGAACAGGATTGAGTGGATTTAATCTAGACATCACCAAAACTCAATTAACCTATACAGACTTTCAATGGCTGGGTGTTGGTCGTGTTCGTTGCGGATTTGTTCATGATGGTAAAGTGATTATTGCTCACGAATATCTCCACTCAAATGTTCTAGACGAAGTTTATATCGCAAATCCAAACCTTCCAGTTCGCTGTGAGATTAGAAACACAGGACCAGGAACTGGTGGAGTAATGGAACAGATTTGTTCTACCGTTGCCAGCGAAGGCGGTTATATTGAATCAGGTATTGATTTTGCAATCACTGCAAATAATCGATCAACCGCAACACCTTCGGCAACTGAACTTCCATTAATTGCAATTCGACTTAAAAATACTTTCCAAGGATTTCCAAATCGAATCAGCGTTCGTTTAAATCAAATTGCTCTGCATACTGAAACAAATAGTATCGTCTACGAAATTCGTAAACTTGCAAATTCATCATATTTGGCTAATAATACTGGTGCTCTTGTTTGGACTTCTGCTTCACCATCAAGCGGTGTGGAATATTGTATCAATGCAGATACCATTACTAATGGTGAGTCATTTGCTACAGGATTCGTACCTGCTGGCGCATCTCAGAACTCCCTTTCTCCAGTTGCATCAGGCGCATTGACTGCAGCAAAGAAAAATATCATTGTGCAGAACTTCGACTCAACAGATTCAGAAGTTTATGTAATCGTGGTTAGAACAATTACCACAGCAGGAAATCAGATTGCATCAGTCGGTGCAGCCTTGCAGTGGCGCGAGATTTATTAGTAAAATAAATATCAAAAAACAAAGGAAGATTAAATGGCAGGCAAGTTATCTGGTGGTGCAATTGAAGCAGGAACGATCGAGTTAAGCAAGCTTGACTCCAGTCTCAACACGCAGATAACTTCTTCTGGTGGTCCTAAAGTGAGCAATTTAATTTATTTTGGGGCAAATAGTTCAGCAAGAGCATCAGGCGGTCAAACGATTACGCTCTTGGGTTCAAACTTTGCATCAAACGCATCTGTTTATATAAACACAACAGTAGCACCTTCGGTCACTTATATAAGTTCAAGCAATGTGCAATTTACGACTCCTGCGCTTTCTGTTGGAACGTACTTGGTATATGTAATTAATCCAGAAACTGGTGCATTTGGAGTTCGCGCTCCAGGCTTATCAGTTACAAATTATTAGAGGCTCAAATGGCAGGTAAACTATCAGGTGGTGCAATTCAGTCAGGAACAATTAGCACAACGCAAATTTCCTCTGCGTTAAATACGACTATTTCGGCTGGTGGTGGTCCTAAAATCTCAACGATCATTTATCCTGATGATGATACTGCTGCAAATACGAATGGCGGTCAAACTCTCTATATCACAGGCTCGGGTTTTAAATCAAACTCAACTGTTTTTATTAACGGCAATAACGTTCCTTCCGTTTCTTATATCAGCGCAAGCAATTTATCATTTACTGGTCCTGCTCTTTCTTCTGCAACATATCCTGTTTATGTGATTAATCCAGAAGATGGTGCGACTGCAATATTAATTCCTGGATTGCAGGTATCTGGCGAACCAACATGGGTAACTGGTGCGACTTTAGCTGAACAAGATGCAACTGGCACATTTAATATTTCTTTATCCGCAACTGGTGATGCACCATTGACTTATGCATTGGCTGCTGGTAGTTCATTGCCAGGCGGCATCACACTTGCGTCAAATGGCGTTATCAGTGGCACGATCACAACACCACCAGAAACTGATACGACTTATAACTTTACTGTGAATGCAATAGATGCTCAAAATCAAAGTTCCTCAAGAGCATTTAGCCTTACTGCTACGACGGGCGAGGGTGTATTGTTTGCCAATAATGTTCTGTTGATTCATGCTGATGGTGCGAATAATCAAAACAATCATACGTTCTTAGATTCAAGCAATAATAACTTTACGATTACAAGAAATGGTAATGCAACTCAAGGAAGTTATTCGCCATTTAGTCAAACTGGGTGGTCAGGATATTTTGATGGAACTGGTGATTATATAACTGTACCAGATAACGCTGCATGGGATTACGGAACTGGCGATTTTACAATAGAATGCTGGACATATCAAACATCAATCGGCACTAACGTAATTTTGGTAGGACAATATAATGCTAGCGACGGTAGTTCGTTTGAAGTTTTAGCAAATAATAGAGTTGCATTTTGGTCTGAAGGTTCGTTTAAAGCATATTCAGCAAATACTGTTTCTGCAAATAAATGGAATCACCTTGCAGTGTCAAGAAGTGGAACTAATTTAAGATTGTTTATTAATGGTGTATTAGAAACCACAGTAACGGATAGCACTAATATAGCGGGAAGCACTGCTGCGCTTCATATAAGTTCGAGTGCAACTAGCCCAGGAGCAGGTGTAATAACTGGTTACATGTCAAATGTTCGTATTGTGAAAGGAACTGCCGTCTATACTGCAGCGTTTACTCCTCCAACTGCACCACTAACTCCTATTGCAAATACACAATTACTTGTATTACAATCAAATCGTTTTGTTGACGAAGGACCAAATAGTTTTACAATTACACGCGCTGGTGATGTGTCTGTTCAATCGTTCTCGCCATTCTCATCTGGTCTCTTAAGTTCAAACAGTCATAGCGTGTTTTTTGATGGAACTGGAGACTATCTAACTTACAATGCTGGATCAACATTATCTTCTATAGGAACTGGACCATTAACAATTGAAGCATGGGTATATTATACAGGAAATCACTCTGGCTTTCATGATATTTTTATAACCAATACTGGTATGGGAATGTTATTAGATGCAGGGAAACTTCGTTTTTATGGTTTTTCTGCAACAACGGCTGCAACAAATTTGGTTCAAAATACATGGGTTCATGTTGCAGTTGTTCAACAATCTTCTAATGTGTTTGGTTTTATTGGTGGAACAAAGGTTTTAGATACAACTACTAGTACAGCATTTAGTGGATCAACGGGATATATTGGTTCTTGGAGTTCAGGTAATGAAAATTGGCCAGGATATATTTCTAATTTAAGAGTTTCAAATAGTGCAAGATATACAGCCAATTTTACGCCATCAACAACACAATTTACTTCAGATGCCAATACGGCATTACTTACATGTCAATCTGCAACATTGATTGACAACAGTACCAACGCATTCACGATCACGCGCAATGGTGATGCAATACCAAGAACGTTTAATCCGTTTGGGCAAACTTTTAATGCAAACATTGCATATTCAACAGCGAATGTTGGTGGTAGTGCATATTTTGATGGCACTGGAGATTATTTGAGTATCGCTGATGATGTTGCTTTAGATGCATTTACTGATTTTACAATTGAAGGTTGGGTCTATTTTAATTCTGCTGCTGATAGCCAAGTAATTGTATCCAAAGGATGGGATGCGGCATCAACATTTTCACCTTATATTCTATATACTAGCAGCGGCGGTTTAGTATTTACGGCTTCCGCTGATGGATCATCTTGGGGTGTGCTTAATGCGTCTGTAATACCAAATATCACTGTTGGTAGGTGGTATCATTTTGCTGTCACGCGAAGTGGCAGCACAATTAGATATTTTAATAATGGTGCGTTGACAGGAACGTCAACACTTTCTGCGGCATTGATGAACAGTACTCATGCATTGACAATTGGTTCTCACCGCACAGGAGGATATTATTTAAATGGATATCTATCTGGACTTCGTATAGTGAAAGGTACTGCTCTCTACACCAATCCATTCATTCCACCATCAGCACCATTTACGAACATCGCTAACACATCCTTGTTGTGTAACTTCACCAACGCTGGAATCTTTGATCAAACAGCGAAGAATGTTTTTGAAACAGTTGGTGATGCAAAAGTCAGCACTGCACAGTACAAGTATGGTAGTGGTTCGATTGCCTTTGATGGAACTGGTGACAATATTACAATCCCATCATCTCCTAATTTAGATTTTGGTACTGGCGATTTTACTATAGAATTGTGGATTAATTTCTCAGCGTTAAGTACAAATAGAGTACTGTTAGATAAATGGGTATCTGGAAATGCAAATAGTTGGCAGCTATATTGGAGATCAATAGGAACATCAATAACATTCTTAGTTGGCGCTAGCACTATATTATTGCAAGACCCTTCTACTTCTAGAATCACAACAAATACTTGGTATCATATCGCTGTCACTCGCTCTGGATCAACGAATAGATTGTTTATTGATGGCACACAAGTCGCTTCTGCAACTGATTCAACTAATCTCACTAATACTAACCGTTTATGTATCGGTGAGCAGTTGTCAACTCTTACAAACGATTTTAGTGGTTACATCGACGATCTTCGCATCACCAAAGGTTATGCTCGTTACACAGCCAACTTCACTGCACCAACTGCGAAGTTTAAGGATAAATAGGTACGTTTTTTGCATCTTAAAATAAAGCGACGGAAAACCGTTGGCATTATAAATAGGTATAATTACTAAAGAATTGACGTTTGTCATTTAACTGCTGATTTACATAGTTTCCGAGTGCAGAAACTATAATTTATGTTTTTGTTATACTAAAAGACATAAAAGTCAGGAGAGAAAATGAGAAAGTTACTTTTTGCGCTACTATTCGCAGTCGGCGCAGCACAGGCATTCGCCCAGACAACTACAGTTTCTACGGTCAATACGACCTCAGATGTTAATACAACATCTACTTCAACTTCGACTTCGACCTCCACATCGACTTCGGACAATACCAACACGAATGTAAATACGAATAATAACATTCAATCTGGTACTGCAACGAATATTAATCAGAATACGAACACTTCGACCTCTACTTCGACTTCTGATAATACGAATACGAATGTGAACACAAACACTTCGACTTCGACCTCTACAAATACCAATACCAATGTAAATACGAATAATAATATTAACAGTGGTACGGTAAACTATAATAACAATAACACTACAACTAGTGATAATACCAACACTAACATTAACACCTCTACCGTTAATAGTACAAATACCAATACGAATGTGAATACAAATAACAACATTCAGTCTGGTACTTTAACGAATAATAACAACAACAATAATGTTAGCACCAGCACCTCTACGAATACAAATACCAATACGAATGTGAATACGAATAATAACATTCAGTCTGGTACTTTGACAAATATCAATCAGAATACGAATAATACGACTTCGACAAATAACAATAATAATGTGAATACGACAACGAGCGTAAACACAAATAACAACAACAATGTGAATACTTCAACCAGCGTGAACACGAATAATAATAACAATGTGAACACATCTACGAGCGTGAACACGAATAATAATAACAATAACTCTGTGTCTACAAACACAAACTTTAATAATAATGTGAGCACTTCTACCAACACGAATAACAATAATAACAACATGTCTGGTGAAGTCACTTATAATAATAACAATAAGAACGATACAACGATTAACTCAAACAATGTTAACACAAACAACAATAACTCAACAAGTGTAAACACGAATAATAACAATAACAACAGTGTTTCAACAAATACGAATATCAATAAAAGCGATAGCACTAGCACAAATACGAATAATAATAACAATGTCAATGTAAGCACTTCAACGGCTGTAAATAAGAACGAGAATATTAATAAGTCTGAAAGCACAAGCCAAAGCAATGTAAAGACTGAGAATACAAATACGAACATCAATCGTAACGAAAACATTACAAAGGTAGAACAAGAGATTAAGGCACCACCTGCTAGTGCTATCGCGCCTATGATCTCAACATATAGCCAGGATGTCTGCGTCAGTGGCGTCTCAGGTGCCGTTCAAACACAGGTCATTGGTCTATCTGCTGGTAAGGCAGTTCGCGATATGAATTGCGAAAGATTAAAACTTTCCAAGACTCTATATGACATGGGTATGAAAGTTGCTGCTGTATCAATGATGTGCCAAGACGAGCGCGTGTTTAAGGCTATGGAAATGGCTGGCACACCTTGCCCGTATATGGGTAAGATTGGTAAAGAAGCCAACGAACAGTGGGCTGCTAACAAAGAAGAAAGACCAGACTTCCGTAAGAGATGGTGGGAAGTTTGGAAAAAAGATACAACTGAAGATCTTCCAGTAGCAAAACCAGCTGGTGAATAATGAAGCGATTACTCGCTCTATTATTGCTACTCTCTAGTGCTGCGCTTAATGCGCAGCAGCTAGATTGGACCAATGCAGTCAATGTTCCAAATATTGTTGTAAATCCAACAATGGACAACTGTGTGTCTGGTGCACCAACATGCGGTGCATGGAAGGAAGCAGGGTTTCCTCTTGGTGATTGGGTCCCAGCAGGTGATGGAAAACTATACACATTTAGTTATGTTCAAGGGACATTGTATCAAGATATTGATCTTTCTCAATACGAAACAAACCTATTTAATTTTATATTTTCATTTGATTTGAATAATTCTTGTCGTAATTTTATTGGTGGATCCTGCTCTAGCATTGATGGTCCTATTGATCCATTTTCTGTCACTTTAAAGTTCTATGATACAAATGGATTAAACAATTCTTTTACATTATTAAGCGGTACACCATCTACAGCAAATATTGGTTGCATCGGTGGTATTGAAATCCTTGGTTTATGTCTACTTGGACAAGAAGCGCAAAGTGCTTGGCAAAATTTTGGTTGGTATAGCCATGTGCAATCTGATTTTTTATTTACGAGCGCAAGATTAGAATTTACTGGTAACGATGCTGGCTTCTGGGGTGGATTATACGGTCCTAGCGTTGACAATGCAATGCTTCAGATTAATTACATGCCACCTCCATTGCCAACTTCTGGCGGTCTTGCTGGTATGAATGTCAGTGCTCCTGGCAGTGATTACATTTTTATTTTTAAGGGTAACGACCCTATATTGTTTAGCCAGCTTGCCACAAAGGGTGAAGATCTAGTTGGTTGGACTGCAGTTAGTTCTGGTGGTGAAGCATTAAAGATTACCTCTATACAAAGACCAGATTCAGATTATCTATTCCTTTATACAGAAGGCACTCCAACCTCTGGAACATATTACAGTTTTCAAGAACAACCACCAACTGTGGATTGTGTATTAGATCCATTTGATCCAAGTTGCATTATTGACACACTTGGTATTGATGATGGCACTATTGACTATTCTGATCCAGAGCAAGTGTTAGCATCTATTGAAGAAACAGACCCTGGCATATCTGAAGAGACAGGTTCTGACGATGGTTCAGACGATGGCTCATCTGATGGTACTGAAGTGATTGAAGATGAGGAAGAAGTATTAGTTGCTGATGAAGAATCAGGCGATGCTGCTGATGAGAATTTAGAAGAAATGCTTGCTGATAGTTCTGAAGAAGAAGCATCAGAAGAGGAAGAAGTGTTAGTTGCTGAAGAAACTGCCGAAGATCCTTCTGAACCATCCCTTCCTGCAGTTGTAGCGGCATATCGTGAATTGTCAGATGACGAAAAGGCAGCAATCCTTGCTGATGCAATCTCTAAGAATACACTAGAAGGTGCTCTCGCCATTGCATCAGATGCAACTGCTGCAGCCTCTGGTTCTTCTGCATCCGCTTCTGCTGCAACTACAACACAAACAGAAAGTTCGACAAGAACTTCAACAACTCAATCATCTTCCTCATCTTTTGTTGTCCAAGAAACAACAAGCATTGAATCCAAAGAAGAAGAACAAAAAACTGAAATGATGGAATCATCTGATTCTGCCTCTGAGACTTTAGAAACAGGACGACAGATGGGTAGAGAAGCCCTTGCGTCAACAATGAGTCAGACAGAGCAGTCAGCCGCTGAGTCTGTCAGTCAAGCAGAATCAATTGCTATGAGTTTTAGTGAAACACAAACAACAGTTGTTGCTTCTGCAGATAGTAGTCAAACAACCATGGTTGAAGATGTTGCTATGGCTGCAGCCAATAAAACAGAAGAAGTTGATGATGGCAGCAGAAGAGAAGTTCAACAGGTTGTATTTGAAGATTCTTCTACTGGATCTATGACAACAGAAACTGAGCAACAGGTTGTTGCACAAACAGAAACAGCAAATGAGATAGAAAGCGGAACAACAATCATTGATACTGGAGTTGAGCAAGCACAGGAAGAGAAGATTGAAATGGTTGCTGCTACTGAAACTCAAACAAACGAGCAAACAGATACCTTTGCTGAACTTATGCAAATGGATATCAAGCCTGTGATTGAAGAAAAAGCTGATGGTGACTTTGAGTTTGTCCAGCAAGTCGTTGCCGCATCAAACGATCAGAAACAAGAAGAAATTAATAACTCTGGTTTCTCTGAAGAAGAAAAGATTACGATTGCCAATGACCCTGCTCTTGCAAATGCATTTAATCTAGCACCTAATGTCACAAACCTTGAAGTTGCTGGTGTATTAAATAACAAGCAAGAAGAAAAGTCTGACGCCGAGAAGCGAGCAGATGAAGTCGTTGCTGCAAATGCAAAAGAGCAGGAAGAAATTAATAAAAACTACATGGACGCAGATCAATCTGGTATTGTTGCTGCTATGGGCGCAGATACTGATGTGAGCGCCTACAGAACTGCAATGATTCGTGATAATAATGTATGGTATAAACCAGAAGATATTTACAAAGGTGTTATTATTAAGGACAATGTTCGTGGCTCTTACTTCCTTGAAAAAGGAAACACAGACACTTATAAAAAAATGATCGAAGAACAGTATAAGTAATGTTAGCAGAACTCGCAGCAATCAATGCTGCATATGCTGTTATCAAGGAGGTTGTCTCTAACGGCAGAGAATTAGGTGAGTGTGCAGGTCAATTAGGAAGTTTCTTTGAAGGTAAACGAAAGTTAGAAAAGAAAGTTATTGAAACACCTGCAAATGAGCGTAGCCGACTAGAAGAATTTTTCGCATTAGAAGAAGTACGAAGAAAGGAAAGAGAACTCAAAGACTATATGCTGATTGCTGGGCGCCCTGGATTATGGGATGATTGGGTGAAGTTTCAGAAAATGCATGCGCAGATGGAATTAGCAGCAGCGCAAGCAAGACGACGCGCTGAAATTGAAGCCGCGCAAAGGCAAGAAGAAATTACACTGATGATCTGCATCGGGATTTTATTTGTTATGTTTGCAATTGGAATATTTGGATTTGTTTATATTATAACGAGATAAAGTATAAAAACAAGGAGCAAATAGATGAGCGATTTAGACGAGAAGGTCGACAAGTTAGAAGCAGCGGTTGACCCAAATACAGTAATCAGCATTGGCGGTTACAGTTTCACACCAGCAAAACTTATGATCGCTGGCGGTATTGTGTCCACGGTTCTTGGTGGTCTTTATGGAGCCTTCGAGTTCTATAAAGATTATATGGATATGAAGCAACAGATTCAAGAGTACGTTGCTCCAGATTTATCAGCCATCAACGAACGCATCACCAAGATGGAAGAGCGCGTCGATAATGCAGTCGTCATGGTCGACGAAAGCGGCGATATTCTCCGCGACGTTCGTTCAGATCTAAAAGGCGATATTGATAGCCTTCAAGCCGATGTAGATGCAGCCGAAAGACGTAATCGCGAACTCGATAAGGAAGTCCGCGGATTTGTCGGCGTCACAGACCGCGAAATGTCAGCCCGATTGAGAGCGATCGAACGCGAAACAGACGCTAAATTGAAAGAACTAGAGAAGAAAGTTGATGAAAAGATTCAAAAGGCTTGGGAAAATCCTTTGGCTAAATAAGAAATGATAATGGAAACATTATGCCTCCGCAATGCATCTAAGCGATATATTGTGAGTTTTCGCAATCGGGTTCTTATACTGACCCACGACTATAACGTCGCGATCAAGTATATGAATTTTGTAAACTTTGCAAAAAATGTATTAGGAGACAAAAATGAATCTATTAGCAAATTTAAAATCAATGCTATCGGACGGTGAAAACGGTTCGGTTTCATCAAAGCGAGTCATTACGTTTTTAGCGGCATTCTTGGTGTCACTTGCATTCGTATTGAATTTGTTTTGGGGATTCGTTGTTGAGAAGTTTATGTACGACTCAATGATGATGATCGTGTTGGGTGGTCTTGGTACAACGGTTGCAGAAAAGTTTGCACCAAAAAAACCACCTGTTGCCTAATATAACAGGAGAAGATAATGAGTACATTAGTTGTGTTACTATTAGTTGTTGTTGCGGGTTGGATTGTTTGGAAATTATGGAAAAAGCCAGACGCTAACAATGACGGTGCTGTAGATCACAAAGATGTTCTTGTTGCCGCTAAAGAAGTTGCTGCTGATGCTAAGGCTCATGCTGCAAATGCTCTTGACGTCAACAAAGACGGAAAAGTTGATCTTGCAGACGTAAAAGAAGTGGCTGCGAAAGTTAAGAAAGGTCGCAAGAAGAAGGCAGTATGATGAAGAAGTTTATTGCACTTATCGCATTAAGTTTCTCATCTGCTGCTCTTGCAAATCCTTACGACTTCAAAGTATTGAAAGTTAGTGATGGAGATACAGTGGTGTTCGAAGCACCATTTATGCCAGCACCTTTGAAACCGCAATTAAGTTTGCGCGTTCTTGGTGTTGACACTCCAGAAAAGGGTGCGCGTGCTGGTTGTCCAGAGGAAGCAAAAGCCGCTGAAGCAGCCAGTGCGTTTACCAAAAATCTTGTCGCAAATGCAAAGTCAATCAAAGTTGAATTAAAAGAGCACGATAAGTTTGGTGGTCGCGTCCTTGGTGATCTAATTGTTGATGGGCAGAGACTCTCTGCACTATTAATTCAAAACGGTCACGCTCGCCAATACTTTGGTGAAAAGAAAGCAAGTTGGTGTAACTGATGTTTATTTTAGAACCATTCGCTATACCATTCATTTATTTGTTTAAATGGCTTGCTTCTCTATTTTTGTTTTTATCAAATGGCACATATTGGCTTTACTCAAAATTATTGGGAGCAAGCATGTGGTTGAATGATGCAGTTGAAAGTAACATTTGGCCAAGAGATTAAATTATGCTTATACCATTACCATATAAGATCCTTGCAGTGGTTCTTTTAGTTGGCGGCGCATTTGCTGCAGGCTATAAAAAAGGATCTGACGCTGGCGAAGTTATGGTTCAAAAAGCTGCGAACGAAGCAGAGCAGTTAAAAATTGAACTTGAGAAAGAACAAGCCAACATCAAAGAACGAGTTGTTACTGAGTATGTTGATAAGATTAAAGTTGTGACTCAAAAGGAAACAATTTATCGCGACGCTGCTGAACAACAAGTTCCTGGTAAGTTTAATCTTACAAATGGTTGGGTTTACTTGCACGATACTAGTGTAAAAGGTGAAGAACTAAATCCTGAGATGGCTTCAGATGATACTGATTCAGTTGTAAAAGACAATCAGGCTCTCGGAACTGTTCTTGCTAATTATTCTATTTGTTTGCAAAATGCGCAGCAACTAGTTAGTTTGCAATCATGGATTCTTGAGACTAAAGCATCTGTTGATAAACAAAACGCTGATCGTGGTTTAGACATTAAACTTCCTGAAATGCCTTGGAAGAAAGGAGAAGCGAAATGAGATACATAATCGCTCTTTCTTTTTTGGTTCTTGCTGGTTGCGCAAATCCATTAACTCGTTTGGTGCCGAAGATTGAAATGCCTGAACCACCAAAAGAATTGATGGCTCCACCAAAACAATTAAAAACAATTACACCTCAAGCGGAAAGTGTTAAAAATGTCCCACCTAAATGAAGTCGGTTATGGTTACTTTCAACATTTGTTTCGCGCATGGAAAATCGCATTCATTTTATTAGTACATGGTGTGTTTCCAGAAATTTGGAAAACTAAAGCAAGTGATGAACTCTGTAAAGAAAGATTAGAAGACGATGCAACTCGTGCACATATGTTAAAACATATGTACGGTATTGTTGAAAAGAAACATCAAGAAACGCCAAGCATTTGGGATAGAATGTCAGATCGCGAGTTAGCGATCTTACAGGAAAAGAATAAAAATAAATAATGCTTGCATTTAAACAATTCATCTCTGAAGGATGGAGCAGCAAATACAAGAAAAGTATTGATTGTTCCAGCCCTAAAGGATTTTCACAAAAAGCCCACTGCCGTGCAAGAAAATTGCGTCAAGCAGGTATAAAAACAACTAGCAAGGCAGTAAAGTAGAATGATTGACTTCGAAAGCAGATTAAGTAAAATAGAGACTGAGGTCGCTGCAATACGAGAGAAGGTCTCCTTCTTCTCAGTCATCTACGAGAAGTTTGATAGAACACTAGACAAACTAGACGAACGTCAAATCGAAGATCGAAAAGAACTCCAGCAAATGATGGATGAGTTAAGAGTAGATCTAGTACAAGAGATGAAGTCATTGCGCGAAGAAATGGCTGCGCAACACGCAATAGAAAAACAAAAAATAGAAGATTTAAATAAATGGCGCTGGCTTGTGATGGGTGGCGCCGTTGTTGTTGGTTGGCTCATTTCGAAATTAGGTTTGCCTTTTGACATTAAGTGATATATACTATTAATTCCGTTGGCGTTTTTGTGATGTTTTATGAGTGTTTATATTGATCGAAAATATCTGTTATTAATTTCATCTCGTTTACAACAATTTAAGCAAAAAAAAGAAGATCTTTTCAATTTTCGCTGTTTGTATTGTGGTGATTCGAAGAAGAACAAACTAAAGGCTCGCGGCTATGTTTATCGCAAGTCCAACGACTACTACTACATCTGTCACAACTGCAACAAGTCTACGACGTTTGCGAAGTTTTTACAGGAAGTTGATAGTGGAGCCTATAAACAATACGCCCTCGAGCGATATGCAGTTGGTCAAACAGGATACGGCTCTAACATCAAGAAGCCTGATTTCCAACAACTCAAGGGGAACGCCTACGCCAGACTCCAGTCTACTCTCAACAAGTCCGCAGGAAGTGGAGAGACAGTTGAAAGCCTGGAGAGAACAACAAGAGCGTTTGCACATTATAGTATAGAGAATTTATGTGCAGATCACGCTGCGCGTGACTATATACAAAAGAGACAAATCCCCAAGCAGTTCTGGAAAGAGATATTCTATACAGAACACTTCAAGGATTTTCTAGATAAAGAATTCCCCCAACACGGTAAAGACGAGGTCCCTAACGACGAGCGTATCGTACTCTTTTACACTAACGAAAAGGGTGAGGTAACAAACGTCGCGGGGAGGGCTTTGTCGTCGAAGTCGAAAATACGATACGTCACTGTAAAGGTCTCAGATGAGAAGAAAGTGTTTGGATTGCACCGTTTACGGAAAGAAACTCGAATCTACGTCCTTGAAGGACAGTTTGATTCTTATTTTCTCCCGAATTGCGTTGCCTCTGGCGATAGTAATTTGGGCGGCGTGGCAGCAGTTCTTTCGAACCTAGATGTTGTGCTCGTTTATGATAACGAGCCTCGCAATAAAGATATTGTAAAGCAGATTGAAAAGTCTATTGGTAAAGGTTATAAGGTTTGTTTGTTCCCTGAAAATGTAAACGGTAAGGATATCAATGAAATGATATTGAACGGATTGACTTCTGAACAAATTAAGAGTATCATTGATACCAACACTTTCAGTGGTTTAGAAGCCAAACTGAAGTTTACAAATTGGAAAAGGTGTTGAGTATGATTACACTAGACGATCTTGGTTTAGAGATTGTTAAACACCCAATCACAAAAGTACGATTGCAGTATCATGCTGGAAAATGGTATGTGGAATATCGCCGCGCACCAAAATATTTTTTTGATCGTTGGTGGTGGTTTGATGATTCTCTTTATTCAGAATATAAAGATGCATATGTTCGCGCGCAGATGTTAGCGTCTGAAGGTGCAACGCAAGAAGTTAAACATAAGACGATCGAATTCGACGTTAAGGATTTTTAATATGAAGGTATCTCTTGTTTCATATTCCAAACCAGTTTTGGAGGGATTGGATACGCCAACGGATCTTGTGGCTTTCTGCGCAAGAGTGTCCAATCCCTCCAATCAAATGAATAGTGAGACTTCAGAAAAATTAATCAAATATTTGGTTAAGCATCAACATTGGTCGCCGCTTGAGATGGCAACAATGTGCCTAGAAATTGAAACGACGCGTGACATTGCGCGTCAAATTTTACGTCATCGCAGTTTTTCGTTTCAAGAATTCTCACAGCGCTACGCTGATCCCACCAAGGATCTAGAATTTGTAACACGTGAGGCTCGTCTTCAGGATCCGAAGAATCGTCAGAATTCTATCTCTGAAGGTGTTGACGTAATGCTTCAATATGAATGGGATAAGCGTCAACAAGACTTGATTGAACAAGTTAAGATCCATTATAACTGGGCAATTGCGAACGGTATCGCAAAAGAACAGGCGCGTGCATTGCTTCCTGAAGGATTAATTATGTCTCGCATGTATATGAGCGGAACATTAAGATCGTGGATTCACTATATACAACTCCGCAGCGGTAATGGCACTCAGAAAGAGCATATGGAAATAGCGAAAGAGTGCGCAAAGGTTATCGCTGAGGTATTCCCTCTTTCAACACAATTCATAGCAACAGAATAAGGAGCAAATGATGGCAACACGTCTTCCATCGATCTATCAGGATTTCATTCACATTTCGCGCTATGCTCGTTTTAATGACGAACTAGGTCGTCGCGAGACATGGGATGAGACTGTAGATCGTTATATTAGTTTCTTTAAAGAAAAAACAAACGACAACAAAACAGTTCCATGGGAAGAATTGCGTACAGCAATTTTAAATCTCGAAGTAATGCCGTCAATGCGTTGCTTGATGACTGCTGGTCCTGCTTTGGAAAAAGATCAAGTGGCTGGATATAATTGCTCCTATGTCGCCATTGATACACCAAAAGCATTCGATGAGATCATGTACATTCTCATGTGCGGAACTGGCGTCGGATTCTCTGTTGAATCAAAGTACACAAATAAACTTCCAGAAGTTCCAGAAGAACTTCATGAAACAGACACAACTGTTGTCATTGCTGATAGCAAGATTGGTTGGGCTTCAGCATATCGTGAGATCATTTCTCTTTTGTATTCTGGAAAAGTTCCAAAATGGGATGTGTCAAAAGTACGTCCAGCGGGTGAGCGTTTAAAGACTTTTGGTGGTCGTGCGAGTGGACCAGAACCATTGGTTGATTTAATTAAATTCACTCTCAATATCTTTATGAAGGCACGTGGTAGGAAACTATCAACGTTGGAGTGTCATGACATTGTTTGCAAGATTGCTGATATTGTTGTTTGCGGTGGTGTTCGCCGTAGTGCTCTCATTTCTCTTACCGACCTCAACGATGACCAATTGCGTCATGCAAAGTCGGGTGACTGGTGGACACACAATGGACAACGTGCACTGGCAAACATTTCAGCGGTGTATGACAAACAAGTAGACATGGACACATTCATGAATGAATGGCATGCTCTGTATATGTCAAAGTCTGGTGAGCGTGGTATTTTCTCACGTGCTGCATCACAGGCTGTTGCTGCGAAGAATGGTCGTCGCGATCCAAAGCATGAGTTTGGTACAAATCCATGTTCTGAAATTATTTTGCGTCCATTTGAATTCTGCAATCTTTCTGAGATTGTTGTTCGCGCAAATGATGATGTTGACTCATTGAAGCGCAAGGCTCGTTTGGCTACGATCATTGGTACACTTCAATCAACGTTGACAGACTTCCGTTATATAAACAAGCGTTGGAAGAACAACTGCGATGAAGAGCGTTTGTTGGGTGTATCGTTGACAGGTATTTGTGACAGCAAACTTCTAAATAAGCCGTCTCAGAAACTGGCGGATGCATTGGATGAAATTCGTTTACACTGTGTTGAAGTCAATAAGGAACTCGCCTTTGCTCTTGGTGTTCCACAGTCGGCTGCAATCACTTGCGTTAAACCTTCAGGCACTGTTTCTCAATTGGTGGATTCCGCATCAGGCATTCACCCACGTTATTCTCAGTTTTATGTCCGTCGCGTAAGAG
>Ga0315903_10000762_pt1 | contig 48328 bp, 68 predicted proteins | sample LakEriMetagenome_7_FD_203524 | JGI IMG/M metagenome (GOLD analysis project Ga0315903, IMG submission 203524) | Freshwater fungal communities from buoy surface, Lake Erie, Ohio, United States - Buoy 2 MA119 | ecosystem: Environmental > Aquatic > Freshwater > Lake | place: USA: Lake Erie, Ohio... | reverse complement strand
GGCATGGACCGGAAGACGGTATCGAAGCGGCTGCTGGACTGCAATGTGCCGGCGGCTGGAAAGCGCGACGGGTATCCGGTCTATGACGGCCGGCAGGCCTGTGAGGCGTGTCTGCTGCCGCAGGTTGGCGAGGGGGAGGAAGGCGTCGAGCTGGACCCTCGGCGGATGAAGCCGCAGGACCGGAAGGCTTGGTATGCGTCCGAGCTCGACCGCATGGCGGTGGAGGAACGGGCGGGCCGGCTGATCCCTGCGGCCGAGGTCGAGGAACAAATGGCCACGATTGTCTCGACGGTTGTGCGCTGCCTGGAGACGCAGGCCGACCGGGCAGAGCGTGACCTGCGAGTCGGCCCCGAAGTGGTGGAGTGGCTGCTGCAGGACGCTGACCAGATCCGCGAGCAGATCGCGGGCGCGCTGACCGGGTATGAGGAAGACGATGCGCTACGGGTCAGCGGCTGAGGTCCGGCGCAGCGTCTGCGAGGGCTTCCGGCCGGCAGAGCGCATTTCAGTCAGCGAGGGCATCAACCGCACGCTGGTGACGAAGGACGGGCCGTACAGCCCGGAGCTGTCGCCGTACATGGCGCAGCCGGCCGACCGCCTGGACTCGCGCAAGTACCGCGCGGTGGTCTTCATCGGGCCGGGCCGCTGCAGCAAGACGGCGACCCTCATTGACGGCTGGGCAGTCCGGAACATCCGGTACGCGCCCGGCGACATGCTGATAGTGCAGTCGAGCCAAGACCTGGCGCGCTACTACAGCAAGCAGCGGTTCGACAAGATCATCAAGGCGTCACCGAAGGTGCGCGAGCGTCTATCGACGCGCCGGCAAGACGACAACACGTACGACAAGGTTTTCCGGAACATGGTGCTGGCCTTCGGCTGGCCCTCCGGCGCGCAGCTGTCCGGGCGCGACTTCCGGTATGTGGCGATCACCGAGTACGACCTCGCCGCGGACGACATCGACGAAGAGGGATCGCTTTTCACCCTCGGGAGCATGCGGACCCAGAGCTACATGTCTGCGGGCATGACGGTTGTCGAGACATCGATCCGGCGCGTCTACACGGACGCGCAGTGGCGGCCGAAGAGGGAGCTTCCGCACGAGGCCCCGCCGGCCGGTGGCGCGACGCTGCTCTACAACATGGGCACCCGGAACTGGCTGTACTGGCAGTGCCGCGAGTGCCGCGAGTTCTACCCGCTGAACCCGGACGTGCATGTCATGTTCGGGCTCGATCCGATCGAGCACTTGGCCAACAAGCTGACGGCCGACACCCTGGAGGATTGGGTCAGGCACCACGCCTGCATCGCCTGCCCGCACTGCGGCGCGGTCGCGAAGGAAGATCAGCGGCGCGCCTTGAACAAGGGCGCCCGGTGGGTGCCGGACGGCTGCCGCATCACGCCGGACGGCGAGATCATCGGCGAGCAACGCGAGACGGACATCGACAGCTATCAACTGTCCTGCGTCGCCGCCGGCTATGCGCACTGGCCCAAGCTGCTGCGGGACTACGGGGTCGCGATCCTGGAGTACCAGCGCACCGGGCTGGAGACGGGCATCAAGGAAACGGTGAACCTGCACCAGGGCCGGGCCTACCTGCCCTTCGCTCTGCAGGGCAAGCGCAAGGCCGGCCACGAGCTGCAGAAACGCGCGGAGGAACAGCGGCAGGGCTACGTGCCCCGCGGCGTGCGGTTCCTCACCGCATCGGTGGACGTGCAGGCCGGCAAGCGCGCGGGGTTCGTGGTCAAGGTGCTGGGCTGGGGCCCGCATCGCGAGCACTGGACGATCGACCGCTTCCACCTGCGGCACAGCGAGCGCGAGGGCGAAGACGGCCAGCCACTGCTGCTGGATCCGGCGGGCTACGTCGAGGACTGGCAGCGCCTGGTCGAGAAGGCGATTCAGCGCCGCTACCCGCTGGAGGATGGCAGCGGCCGGACGATGCCGGTGCGCGTCACGCTGTGCGACTCCGGCGGCGAGGATGGCGTCACCAGCCGGGCCTATGAGTTCTGGCGCCAGATGGCGCGCGAGGGCATGGGCCACAAGTTCCGGCTGGTGAAGGGCGCGAACAGCAGCAACGCGCCGCGAGTGGAAGAGCGCAGGCCTGACGCGCGCGGCAACAAGCAGAGCAACAGCGGCGCCACGGGCGATGTGCCGGTGCTCTTCATCAACACCGACCAGATCAAGGACACGATCGCGGCGGACCTGAAGCGCGAAGAGCCCGGCCCCGGGTTCTGGCACTTCGCCTCGTGGATGCCGACCTCGGCGTTTGAGGAACTGACCGCCGAGACGCGCACCGCCAAGGGCTGGGTCAACGCCAGCAAGCGGCACAACGAAGAGCTCGACCTGTGCGTCTACGGCGAGGCCGCGTGGATCGCGCTGCAGGCCGACAAGATCAACTGGACGAACCCGCCGCCTTGGGCGCGCGACTGGGACGAAAACCCGGACGTGCGGAAAGAAGGCGACCCAGAGCCGCAACCACTCCGCGTTATCCGACGCGGGAACCGCACGTCAGGAGTGCAGCTGTGACCGACTACCGCACACGACTGGCTGCAGTGCAGGCGGCGATTGATGCCGTGCTGGAGGGTGGGCAGACCGTCCGCTATGGGGATCGCTGGGTATCGCTTGCTGACTTGGGCGAGCTGCGCGCGCTTGAGGACAGCTACACGGCCAAGGTCGCAGCACAGGCGAACGCTCGCGCCGGTCGCGGCCGGGCCCGGATCAGCTACGCGGTGCCGCACTGATGCGCCTGTCCGAATCCATGCCGGCGAGCTGGGGCGAGTTCCTGGCGCCGGCAGCCAGCACGAGCCCGCCCGAGCGGCCGGAGACTGCCTACCGTGGGGCGTCGCATGTGTTGCGCTCGATGCAGGCCTACACGCCGCTGCTGGGCAGCGCGGCAAGCGACCTGCCGCAGTGGGAGCAGATGACGCTGCGCGCTCGCTCGCGCGACGCCTTCCGCAATCACCCAATTGCCCGCGCTGCGCTGACACGCAACCGCACCAACATCGTGGGCACCGGCATGATGTGCCGGCCTGCTGTCGATTCGGACGTGCTCGGGCTGTCGCCCGAAGCGGCGAAGGCCCTGAACCGCACCCTGCGCCAGCGCTTCCGCGCCTGGGCGGAGTCGCCGCAGGCCTGCGATTGGGAGGCGAACAGCGACTTCTATGGGCTGCAGGGCCTGACCCTGTTGTCCGCGATGGCTTCCGGCGATGTGTTCGCGCTGACGCCGCTGCAGGACCGACCGGGCAACACCAGCGAGCTCAAGGTGCAGCTGGTCGAGGCCGACCGCGTGAGCAACCCGCGCGACGGCGCCGACACCGACAGCCTGATGGACGGCATCGTGATGGACGGCGGCGTCCCTGTTGGCTGCTGGATTCGCAGCCAGCACCCGGGCGAAGTGCGCACCACGACCCGCATTGCGTCTTGGGAGTTCTATCCGTTCTTCGGTGCCGACACCGGCCGCCGCCGCGTGCTGCATGTCTGGAACGACAAGGAGCGTCCGGGGCAGGTTCGCGGCGCGCCATACCTGGCGCCGATTCTGGAACCGCTGGTGCAGATCAGCCGGTACGGCGGCGCCGAGCTGATGGCCGCCGTGGTCTCCGCGATGCTCACGTTCTTCATTGAGCGCGAATCCGAGCAGCTGGATGAGAACGGGAACCCCATCCCGTTTGTTGAGGATGGGAACACTTTCAAGCTGGGCGAGGGTGCCGCGGTTGATCTGGCTCCGAGGGAGAAGGTCAACATGGCCAACCCTGCGCGGCCCAATGCGCAGTTCGACCCGTTCTTCATGGCGGTCACGAAGCAGATCGGCGCCGCGCTGGAGCTGCCGGTTGACGAGCTGCTGCTGCACTACCAGAGCAGCTACAGCGCCGCGCGCGCCGCGATGCTGCAGGCCTGGCGCTTCTACACCATGCGCCGCTGGGTGCTGGCGCAGCAGTTCTGCCAGCCGATCTATGCGCTGTGGCTGGATCTCGAAGTCGCGAGCGGACGGCTGAACCTGCCCGGCTATGCCGACCCGATGCGCCGCATCGCCTACTCGCGCGCGCTGTGGATCGGCCCGAGCCGCGGATCGATGGACGAAGAGAAGGAAGCCAGCGCAGCCAAGACGCGCATCGAGATCGGCGTCAGCAATGAGGCGATCGAGACGGCGCAGATGACCGGCGAGGACTGGGAGGACGTCTACGAGCAGCGGCTCGAAGAGGTGAACCGCCGCAAGGCAGATGGCACGTGGATTGAGCAGAGCCGCGTGCAGGAAGTGGTGCGCCGAGACGCGCCCCCGACAGAGGAAACAGCATGACCATCCGAGCCTTTGACTTGGCGGCCGGGCGGCCGTGGCTGATCCAGCAGGAATCGCTGGAAACGATCCTGCAGGTCGCCGAGCGCATGGGCGATCCCGAGGCGGTATCGATGCGCCTGGGGCGCCCGCTGGACAACACCCGCACCGTGCAGATGCGCGACGGCGTGGCCGTGATCCCGATCACCGGCCCCGTCTTCCGCTACGCCAACCTGCTGACAGAAGTCAGCGGCGCCACTGCCACCGGCGTGATCGCGCGCGACTTCCAAGCGGCAGTCGAGAACCCCTACGTCCGCGGCATCGTGCTGGAGATCAACAGCCCTGGCGGCGAGGCCACCGGCATCAACGAGCTCGCCGAGGCGATCTATCAGGCGCGCGACACGAAGCCCATCGTGGCCTACGTCGAGGGCGCCGGCGCCAGTGCGGCCTACTGGATCGCATCGGCAGCTGGCGAAATCGTCATGGACCCGACCGCCATCGTCGGCTCGATCGGCGTCGTCATGTCCTACACCGACACCCGAGAGCGCGACGAGCGCAGCGGTGCGCGACGCCTGGAGATCGTCAGCAGCCAGAGCCCGAACAAGCGCACCGACCCAGCGACTGAAGCCGGCCGCGCGCAGGTGCAGGCGATCGTGGATGCGATGGCCGATGTGTTCGTCGGCGCGGTCGCGCGGAACCGCGGCGTCACGGCTGAAACCGTGATCGCCGACTTTGGCAGCGGGGGAGTGCTGGTCGGCGCCTCTGCTGTTGCTGCACGAATGGCCGACCGTCTTGGATCACTCGAAACCGTGATCGCCGAGCTTGCCGGCACCGCAAGCCCTACGAAGAGGAACACCACCATGGGCGATAAGTCCACGGTCACGGTTTCAAACACCGCTGACCTTCGCCTCGCGCTGGAGGCCGGCTACACCGCCGACCAGATCGAGATCGAGCAGCCTGCGGCTGCATCCACCGTCGAGCGAATCGACGCCACCGCCGAGCAGATCTCAGCGGCCAAGGCCGAAGCCACCACCGCAGAGCGCTCGCGCCTGACTGCCCTGCTGGGCATGCAGGAAGAAGGCTTTGAGGCCGAACTGCAGCAGGCCGTCGCCGACGGCACGCAGCCCGGCGACTTCGCCTTGGCGATGCTCCGCGCGCAGCGGGACCGCGGCGTCAGCATGCGCGGCATCCGCTCCGACTCCCCGAAACCCGCCGCGCACGGCGGCAACACCGACGGCACCCCTGCCGATTCCCTCATCGCCACCGCCGTCGCACTCGGCCTGGCCAAGGAGTAAGACCTCATGAGCGAGTACCAGACCCGCGCAACCCTCGCCACCGAGGGCACCTACAACCCTGACCACCTGATCGCCGGCGACATGCCCGTCCGTGCCCGCAAGGTCACCATCGGCACGAGCCAGACCATCGTCCGCGGCCACGTCCTGGGCCAGATCACCAGCGGCGGCAACGTCATCGTGTCGCTGTCCGCGGCGAGCGACGGCAGCCAGACCCCGCGCTTCATTGCGGCCGAGTCGATCACCACCACCGGCGCGACCGCCGAGGCGATCGTCTACGAGTCGGGCGACTTCAACGAGAACGCTCTGACGCTGGGCGCCAGCCACACCGTCGCCACCATCCGCGAGGGCCTGCGCGGCCTCGGCATCTTCCTCACCAACGGCGTCGCGCGCTAAGGAGCCCGCACCATGGATATCTACACCACCGCCACCCTGCAGCGCTTGGTCGCAAGCCTGAAGCGCCCGCAGACCGCGCTGCTGTCCGCGTTCTTCCCGGAAATCCAGACTTCGGATGATGAGACGATCTACTTCGACGTCGAGAACAAGAAGCGCCGCATCGCGCCCTTCGTCTCGCCGCTGAAGGAGGGCCGCCTGGTCTCGGACGAGGGATACACCACGAAGCTGTTCCGCCCGGCCTACATCAAGGACAAGCGTGTCCTCGATCCGAACAAGGCCCTGAAGCGTCGCATGGGCGAGACCATCGGCGGCAGTGAAGCGCCGATCAACCGGCACCAGGCGAACCTCGCGACGGCGCTGGCTGACCAGGTGGACATGCTGATGCGCCGCAAGGAGGTCATGGCCTCCGAAGTGCTTCGCACCGGTAAGTGCGTGATCTCCGGCGATGGCTATCCGAGCGTCGAGGTGGACTTCGGCCGCAATGCGAACCACACCGTCACGCTGACGCTGGCCGCACGCTGGGGCGAGTCGGGCGTCAAGCCGCTGGAGAACATCGAGGACTGGACGCTGACGGTCCTGCAGAACTCTGGCGCGACGATCCGCAACGTCATCATGGACACCGCCGCCTGGCGCCTGTTCCGTGCTGACGCTCAGGTCGAGAAGTTCCTCAACACCCGCCCGCTGTCGGCGACCGAAGAGGCCGTTTCGCTGGCTCGCTTCGCCTCGCCGGGTCTGAGCTATCAGGGTGCAATCGGCCAGCTGCGGTTCTGGGTCTACTCGGACTGGTACATCAACGACGCCGGCTCCGAGGTCGCGATCATGCCCGCCAATACGGTCTTGCTGGTCAGCGAAGACCTGGATGGCGTGCAGCACCAGGGCGCGATCCGCGACGAAGAAGCCGGCCTGCAGCCGCTGGAGTTCTTCAGCAAGAGCTGGCCCGTGCCTGACCCCTCGGCCCGCATCCTGCTGCTGCAGTCGGCGCCGCTGGTGGTGCCCTACCGCGTCGATGCCAGCTTCTGCGCGACGGTGCGCTGATGAAAGTCCGCACCCTCACCGCAGTGGCCTACGAGGCAAACGGCGAGATCCTCGCGCCGGGCGTCTACGAGCTTCCCGACAGCGTTGCGCGCGGCCTCACGGCTGCGGGCGTCGCCGAAGCCTTGGAAGAGCCCAAGGCTGAGAAGCCGAAAGGCAAGGACTGACCTACCCCGCAGCACCAGGACTCCGGCCCGCCTCGCGCGGGCCGAGTCCTTTCTGGAGCCAAGATGACAAACCCCCGACTGGCCGCGATGGATGCGCGGATCCACCGCGTTGCTGCGCGCGCCGGCCTGGCCGACACCTGCACGCTGTTGCCGAAGTCCGGCCCGGCCATCCCCGACGTGCGTTGCTTCGTGCGGCGCGGGGTGCAGTTCATCGTTGATGAGGCAACCGTGGCCAGCAACGCGACCACGTTGGACGTGCTGCGCCCTGACGCCCCCGAGGGCATCACCAAGGGCTGGGGCGTCCTGCTCACCGACGGCGAATTCTTGATCGACAGCACTCCGCAGGCTGCCGACGAATCCATGTTCCGCTTCCTCTTGAGGCGCAAATGAGCTGCGATCCGATCTATATCCGCGCCGGCGATTCGCTCGGCTGGCTGCGAATCGATTACGTCGATTCCGATGCGGACGATGCGCCGAACAAGGCGCTGCCCGGTACCCACTCGATCGTCGAGTTCCGCGCAGGCGGAAAGGTGCTGCTCACGCTGACCGAAGGCGCGGGCGTCACTTCGGTGCAGGACGACGGCCAGCTGGTGTTCAACGCCACGGCGACGCAGACCGAAGCCCTGGCGCCGCCGCTCGGCACGCTGGCGCACGAGGTCAATATGGCGTGGCGGAACTACACGCCGGCCAGCGAGGAAACCAACAGCCAGACCCTGGCGGACCTGACCGTGATCGTGCAGGCCAAAGAGGTCGCGCGCCCGTGAGCAGCATCCGAGTCACCGCGATCGAGCGCGTGGTGCGCATCGTCGCCCGCGGCGCCACCGGTGTGGCCACGATCAACGTCGAAGGCCCGCTGACCACCACGGGCGGCAGCACGCCGACGCTGGCAATTCTGCCCGCCACGCAGACCACGCCTGGCAGCCTATCGGCTACGGACAAGGCCAAGCTGGACGCGCTGGCCGATCCGACGCTGAGCAGCGCGCTGCCGGCGCCGCTGGGCACCGCAAGCCCTGGCACGTCGACCCGCGCCGCGCGTGGAGATCATGTGCACGCCCATGGCGCGCAGCCGGGTGGCGGGCTGCACTCGACTGCGACCACAACCGCTGCGGGCTTCATGGCGGCGGCTGACAAAGCAAAGCTCGACGGCATTGCGCCCAATGCTCAGGTGAATGTGCCGACCAACCTCGGCGTGGGCGGCGGTGGCGACGCACGCACGATCACCAGCAGCACGGGCGCATCGGCCGCGCTGCCACTGGCCACGCCATCCACGGCCGGCCTGCTGTCCACCTTCTACGCCACGCTGCTTGCGAACTTCGCGGGCAACGTGCGCGCGCAGGTGCTGGCGATGCTGCAGCAGGGCAGCAACGTCACCCTAACGCCAGGGGGCTCCGGCGCTACTCAGACCCTGACGATTTCCGCTAGCGGCACGGGCGGCGGCGGCTCCGGCACCGTCACCAGCGTGCAGGCATCGGGCGGCAGCACGGGTCTGACCTTCAGCGGCGGCCCTGTCACCACGTTCGGCACGCTGACCCTCGGCGGCACGCTGGCCATCGCCAACGGCGGCACCGGCGCGACCACCGCGGAGGCTGCGCGCGCAGCCCTGGGCGCAGGCACCGGCAACGGCACGGTCACGAGCGTGGGGCTGTCGTTGCCCGCGATCTTCAGCGTCTCGGGCTCGCCCGTCACTGGCTCCGGCACCCTTTCTGCCACGCTCGCTAGCCAGACGCTGGGGCTTGTGTGGGCCAGCCCTGCGGACGGCGACGGCGCGCCCGTGTTCCGGGCTCTGGTGCAGTCCGACATCCCCGTGCTATCGGCCAGCAAACTGGTGCTGTCCGCGAATAGCCTGATCGGCCAGACCGACGGAAGCGCAGCGACAGCGATCGCCCTCGGAACGGGCCTGAGCTTCAGCAGCACCACACTGGTGCTGTCCGCCAACTTGCAGGGCTGGCACGCACTGGCGCCCAGCAGCAAGCAGGACACAATCACGCCGGGGACTGGTCTGTCATTCGCCGGCGCAACGCTGAACCTTTCGGCGAACCTGCAGGGATGGCACGCCATCGCGCCCAGCAGCAAACAGGACACGCTGACACCAGGAAACGGAATCGACATCACCGGTGGCGTCATCAGCGCGACTGGTGGCGCTCCCGCCGCATCTGCCGTCACTTACAGCAACGCCACATCTGGCCTGACTGCCACAGACGTGCAGGCTGCGATTGACGAGCTTGCGGCTGCGCCTGGCGGTGGCCTGACCAACTTCACCGAGAGCGTCAACACCTCGGCGCCGAATGCGGCTGTGCCTGTGTGTGCACTGGTTGCAAGCAATGCAGCAACTAACGTCGATGTTGTCTTCTCCGGGAAAGGGACGTTTGCGCTGCTGGCTCAGATTCCAGACAACACCACGACGGGTGGAAACAAGCGCGGCGTCAGGGCAACAGATTTTCAGAGACAAAGATCACTTGCAACGCATGTCGCAAGCGGCCAAGAATCGTTTATCGGCTCTGGCATAAACAATACATCGTCTGGGCCTCAGTCTTGCGTTGTTTCCGGAAGCACAAACGCCGCAGGCGGAACTCAGGCTGGTGTGCTTGCAGGGGCTAGCAACTCGGCTAGCGGAACCACTGCTGGTGTAGTGGCCGGGACAAATAACAGCGCCTCTGGACAACGCGCCATTGTTGCTGGCGGTTTTGCTTGCGCGGCTTCAGCAGAAAACGCAGGTGTCTTGTGCGGAATATCAAATCTCGCATCTGGCGTTCGCGCAGGCGTACTTTGCGGCGAGTCAAACACTTCATCCGGCGAATCCTCCTGGATTCCGGGCGGTGTAAATGCCTTGACGCGCGGGCTGTTCTCTGCTTATGCGTGGTCTAGCGCAAGAAGGGCATCGCAAGGCGACAACCAGTGTATCGGGTTGCCAGTTCAGCGAGGCACCACAGACGCCACGCCCACGATTCTGACGGCTGACAGGAACGCGCCTAGCACCACAAACGTCATGGTGCTGCCGAACAACTCGTGCTGGACAGGTCAGGTAATAGTGACAGGACGATCTAGCGCAGGCGATGTGGTTTACACGCGGATCGACGTGGTAGCTACTCGCGGGGCAAATGCCGCGTCTACCGCAATAGCCGCGCAAAATCCAGACTACACATTCACCGCAGCTGGGCTTGCTGGCGTCGCAATTTCTGTCATTGCCGACACAACTCGCGGGGCCCCCGTTGCGCAAGTCACTGGCCTCATTGGCGTGACTATCGATTGGTTCGCCCATTTCGTCGCCGGAAATCAAATCGTCCGATGAACATCCCCCTATCCGAGCGCGCCCTGCGCGCCATCGTCTGCCGGCTGCAGAAGATTCGCCGGCCGGGCGGCTTCAATAGCGACGCCGGCCGCAACGTCGTCCGCGAGGGCGAGTCAACCGGCAGCGATGACCTGCCGTGGATCAGCGTGTTTGAAGTCGGCGAGCAGCCGTCTGACGGTGCCGGGAATCAAGGCTCGTGGACGATGGCCCTGTCGGTGGAGATCCAGGCGGCGCTGTCGCCGGACTGCGCTGGCACCGATCGCCAGCTGCTCAAGGCCGACATCAAGCGCGCGGTCTTCGCGCAGTTCGGCGGCGCGCTGTCTGACGACTTGGGCGGCATCGGCTCGCTGACCTACCGCGGCGCCACCAACGTCAACCGACAGGACGGCGGCGACGCTGAGCTGCTGCGCGTGAGCATCACCGTGACCTACGCCGAGGGCAACGGCAACCCCTACGGATCGCAGGACGGCAGCCAAGGAGCGCACCGCCTTGACCGTTTCCTTTGAGTTCTCCCGCGAGTGGGAGCACGCCGGCGAGCGCTACGCCGCCGGCAACCGCATCGATCTGCCGGAACACAAGGCAAGCCGCCTGCGTGACCTCGGCGCCGGCCAGATCGTGGACACGCCAGCGGAGGCGAGCGAGAGCCCGCCGCCGAGCCCGAGATCACGCACGCGGCGCTTGCGCTGCGCTTTCTCCCCGCCACTGAGGATCCCGACATGGCAGCTCCCAACGTCACCCCGTACAACAAGGCCTACAAGTTCGGCCGCGGCCGACTGTTCTTCAACCCGCTGGTCAACGGCATCTACCAGGGCTTCCAGCCCTTCGGCAACTGCCCGGGCTTCGAGATCAGCGTCGAGGGCGAAACCTTCGAGCACACCAGCTCCGAGGGCGGCATCTCCGAAACCGATTTCACCGTGCCGCTGGGCATCACCCGCAGCGCGACCATCAACTGCGACAACCTGAGCAAGTCCAACATCGCGTTGTTCTTGGCCGGTGAGCAGGTGACGGTGACGCAGTCGGCCACGCCAGTGACCAACTACGTGCTCGAGCAAGTCAACGCTGGCCGCTTCTACCAGTTGGGCAAGACCGAAGCCAACCCGAGCGGCGTGCGTGGTGTTTCTGCCGTCAGCGTCAGCATCAAGGAGGGCGATGATGCGCCGACGCGCGCCAACAGCACCGCCTATGTCGTCGGCGACTTCTACAAGCCCGCCTCTGCCAACGGCCGCTTCTATCTGTGCACGGTCAGTGGCACCTCGGCCGGCTCGGCGCCCAGCTTCACCACGGACGGCACCACCTTCACCGACGGCACGGCCACGTTTATCGACATGGGCCTGATTGTTGTGCCCTCGACGACCGACGTGAACTACCGCCTCGATGCTGGATTGGCGCTGCTGTCCGCAACCACCGACGGCACCATTGCCCAGGCCAACACCCGATACGGCGCAGCGGTGCCGGGTGCCCGCGTGTCGCTGCACGTCGACTTCACCCCCGCGGCCAACACGCGCGAACAGGTTCGCACGGGCGGCGAGCAGAGCGTGGTCGGCGAGCTGAAGTTCATCGCCGACAACCCGGGCGACAGCGAGAACGAGGACCTTTTCTGCCCGCAGGTGACGCTGACCCCGAACGGCGCGCTGCCCTTCATCACCGGCGACGACATCGCCGCGGTGGAGTTCAACGTCGGCATCGGCATCAAGGACAGCGTCACCCGCGCCATCTACATCGACGGCCGCCCGGCCGGCCTGTAAGGCCGACTGGCATCACCCCGCGCGCCCGAGGGCTCACGCTGAGTGCGTGGGCTCGATCGGGCAACCGGAGAGGGCGCGCGGGGCTCTTCTCTTGAGGACAGAACAGCAATGGCGAGCATTACGGTGGCAGGCAAGCAGTACCCCCTCGGCGAGCTGACCGGCCGCAAGGCGCTGGCGTTCATGCGCCTGCGCGCGCTGGTCGATTCGGCCGGGGCCGAACCCGAGGCGCTGACCACGCCGGAGGCGCTGGCAGCGGTGGTGGCGCTATGCGAGGCCTTCGGTATCGATGCCGCAATCCTGCCGCTGCATGAGTGCATCAAGGCCACGCGGGAGATCATCGCTGCGGCGGCGGTGCAGTGGGGCGGATACCTCGCCGGCCCGGTTTTGGCGGAAATCCAGCAGACCAATGAGCTGGCGCAGGTGGTGCTGCAGGGCTTGAAGGGTGCGCCGAATGGCACGCCTGCGAAATAAGAAGAACCAGGCGCTAAGGTTCTTCACCAACGGCAAGCGCGCCGACGACGCGTTCGGGCTGTCGGCATTTGTTGGTCAGCTGGTGAAGCGCACCGAGCAATCGACCAAGCGGGCGGTGGCCAGCACTGCGCGCAAGCTTGAGCCGCTGGCCAAGCGCGAGGTTACGGCGAGCTTCAACATCCCTGTGAGCAAGCTGCAGGGCAAGTTCCGCGTTGTGACCACGTCCGACAGCATCCGCCTGTTTGCCAGCGATCGGCGGTTGCCGGCAATCGACTTCGGTGGTCGCTGGGCCGGAGTCAAGACGCCGGGCGCCAGCGCGCAGATCGAGCGCAGCGGCGGTGCTCAGGTGTTCGCCGGCGCTTTCATCAACACCGTGCGCGGTCTGCAGTCGATCCGCGAACGCAAGATCCGGCAGGGCAAGCGCGCGCCGCGCGGCCCGCTGATCATCATCCGGGGCCCATCGCCTCGAATGATGGTGCTCGGCCAGCGCGCCGACCAGCGCCGCAACCCGCTGGGCAGCTACGGCAGCGTGCCGGCCGAGGCCATCCTCGCTGAGCTGCGGACCGTCTACATCACCGAGCTGCAGCGGCAGATCGCCCTGGGGGTGCGTGGTGGCTGAGAATTTCCAGCAGGTCATTGAGGTTGCGCTGCGCTCGGTCACTGACCCGAGCACGCGCGTGCTGCTCGAGGACCTGCGCGACCTGGGCACGCAGGGCGAGCTCACCGATGAGCAGCTTTCCGCGGTCACCGGCGCGGTCGAAGAACTCAACCAGCAGGCGGCCGCCGCCAGCGGGCTGCAGGCCTCGATCTCCGCGCTGCAGCAGTACCGCAGCGAGCAAGAGCGGCTGGCCGATGCGGTCGACAAGGCCGCCCTGCGGCTCAAGCTGGCGGCCGAGCAGGAATCGGCTTCTGCGGCTGCGCTCGAGCAATCGAAGCAGGCGCTGGCCGAGCTGCGCGCCGAGCGCGACCGCTACAACGCCAGCGAAGAGCGCACCACCGAAGGTGCCCGCCAGTTCGCCGCCAGCCTGAAGGAAGCGCAGGCCGCGCAGAAAGCCGCCCAGGCGGAATACGCAGCCGCCGCTGGCACCCTGCGCCAGGCCACCACCGAATATGACCGCGCCGTCACCGCGCAGGACAAGCTCACCGCCAACATCGGCAAGAGCGAGGACGCGATCAAGGCCGCGGGCCTGTCGGTGGAGGACCTGGGCAACGCGCAGGCTGAGCTGCAGAAGCGCCTGGCCCAGACCGGCGCCAGCACGCAGACGCTGGCCACCAACCTGCGCGAGCAGGTCGCCGTCAACCAGCAGGCCGCCGCTGCTGCGCGCCAGAACGCGGCCGCCCAGCAGGCGTTGGCCGATGCCAACGCCACCCTCGGCCGGCGCAGCTTCGCCGAGGTGCGCGTCGAGATTGAGAAGGTCCGGCAAGCCTACGAAACCCTGCGCGCCAGCGGCACACTGACCGGGCGCGAGCTGGCGCAGGCACAGTCACTGACCATCGAGCGCACCCGGCAGCTGCGCGCCGAGTACGGCAGCCTCGGGCAGTCGCTGCAGCAGGTGCAGGGCAGCCTGATTGCCGCCGGCGCGAGCCTGTTCACCGCGACGCGGCTGCTGGGCAATGCCGCGGCTGCGGCCAGTCAGTTCCAGCGCAGTCTGGCTGCGATCAGCACCATCGCGCCGCAGGCAGACCTGGATGCCCTGGGCGCGAGCGTGCGCGAGCTGACCCGCGAGTTCGGCGGGGACGCCAGCCGCAACGCGGCGGCGCTGTACGAGATCATCGCGGCCGGTGTCGAGGACACCACGCAGGCGCTGGAGATCCTGCGCGTTGCCAACCAGCTCGCCATCGGCGGCCTGGCGGATACCGAAGTCGCGGCCAGCGGGCTGGTCGCCACGCTGAACGCCTACGGCCTCGCGGCCGAAGAAGCCACGCGCGTGAGCGACGCCTTCTTCGTCGCCGCCGCGGCCGGTAACACCACCATCGAAGAGCTGTCGCAGAGCATCGGCGGCGTCGCGCCGCTGGCGGCCTCTGTCGGCGTGTCGGTCGAGCAGCTGACCAGCGCGGTCGGCGCGCTCACTGCTGGCGGTCTGGATACCGGGCAGGCCTTCACGCAGATCCAGTCGGCACTGACGGCGGTGGTCAAGCCCACGGCCGAGGCGCAGAAGGCGGCCGAGGCGCTGGGCATCCAGTTCGATGTGGCGGCGCTGCGCTCGCAGGGTCTGCAGCAGTTCCTGCTGGGCGTATCCGAGGCGGCGCAGGGCAACGAGACCACGCTCGCGACGCTGTTCGGCCGCGTCGAGGGCCTGCAGGGCGTGCTGGCGCTGACCGGCAACCAGGCTGATGCCTTCGCCAAAGCACTGTCCGACATGGAGCAGGGCGCCGGCCGCACGGCCGAGGCCTTCGCCAAGCTGCAGGACACGCCAGAGCAGCGGCTGCAGCTGTTCCGCGCCGCCGTCGGCGACCTGCAAATCAGCTTCGGCCAGGCGGTCACCGCGCTCACCCCGCTGCTGGACGGCCTGACCTCCGCGGTCAACCTGTTCAACGAGCTGCCGGCCGGCGTGCGGACTGGCATTGCGGGCATCGCCGCGCTGACGGCCGTAGTCGCCCCGCTGGCCATCGCCATCGTGCAGAGCCGCGCGGCGCTGGTTCTGCTGCTGGGCAGCCTGCGGGCGATCGGGCCGGCGGCCACGACGGCAGCGGCTGGAACCACGCTGCTGGGCCGATCCGTTGCTCTTCTCTCTGGCCCCGTCGGAATTGCGGTTGCCGCATTCGGCGCGCTGGCTGCGGCGATGCTGGCATCCAAGGCGGCAGCCGAAGAGCGCCTTGAGGGTGAGCGCGAGGGCATCGCCTCGCTGCGCGCCTACAACGATGAGCTGCAGTCTCGGATCGAGAAAGAAGGCCTGCTGAAGCGCGCCCAAGAAGAGGGCCGCAACGCCGAGCAGCAGACGGCGATTGAGAACCTGCGCGCAGCAACTGAAGAGCTTGTCGAGGTTGATGAGCGTCTGCGGATTGCGCGAGAGCAGGCGCTTTCGCAGTCCACATTGTTGGGAGGCAGCACGCTCGCCCTTGAGCGTCGGCAGGCCGAACTCAGGGATACGATCCGAGAAGCATCATCCGAGTTCGAGCGCCAGGGCCGCCTGCTGGTGCAAGACGTTGGCGTCTATGGGGCGGTGAGCCAGTTGCTTGGCCCACTCGCCGGCAAGTTTGAAGCCGTGTCGCGCAGCATTGCAAACCTCGCCGGTGAGCAGGAGAAGTCACCCGCCAGCCAGCTTGCTGAGCAGCTGCGCAAGGCGAGCGGTGAAGCTGACGGCTTGGGCAAGGCCATCGGCGAAGTCTTCAAGGGCGCGGACTTCAGCGGTGGCGCCGAGGGCATCGATGCAATTGCTCTTGCCTTGGCCTCAGTGGCTACTGACAGCGAAGAGACCGCCCGCGTGGTGCGTGAGTCGCTGGGCGCAGAGTTGTCCAAGCTGTCGGCCGAAGATCTGACCGCGTTTCAGCAGGCTGCTGAGTCTGCGCTTGGCGGGCTTGGCGGCTTGTCTGTCGAAGCGGCGAATATCATTGACCAGACGGTGCAGGAACAGCTGCGCCGGCTGGGTGTCAATGTCGAAGCCGCCGGCATCAAGATCACGGAGCAGGGCCGGCAGATCATCGCCACCTTCCGGGGCATTGCCACCAGCTCGCAGCTGTCGGCCGATGCCATCGGGGCTGCGTTCCGTGCAGCGCTGAGCAAGGCGCAGACCACGGCCGAAGTCGAAGCGCTTGAGTCCGAGCTGCGTCAAGCCTTCAACGCCGGCAAGATCAGCGCACAGCAGCTGGGCGCGGCCATCTCTGCGGCGGCGGCGCGCACCAGCGAAATCAGCAAGGGCGCGCAGGAAGCGTCCGGCGCACTCGACGGCGTAGGCGAGGCCGGCCGCCGCATGGCGCGCGACCTGATCGCCTCGCTGCAGGCGGCGCGCGCGGGCTTGGAGACGGAGGCCGGCAATCTGGCGCTGGCGATCCAGCGCGGGCTGGCCGCCGGCGAACCTGTGGCCGCGCTGCAGGAACAGCTCGCCGGTCTGCAGGGCGAGATTGCCGCGACCTCGGGCCGGATCGCCGGCCTGCAGCAGGGGCTTGGCGAAGTCGGCGACGCAGGCGAGGATGGCGGCAAGCGCGCTGCGGCCGGCATCAACAGCCTCACGCCGCTGCTCAAGGATGCCGCCCTGCAGGCCAAGGAAACCGCGGCCGCCGTTGACGACATTGGCCAGCAGGGGCAGAACGCCGGCGAGAAGGTCAAGCTCGGCGTGTCGAATGCTCTGCTGGGTCTGATCCAAGTCACGAAGGACGCGCGCGACTCTGTGGCCGAGTACGGCGAAGAGGCCGTCGCGCAGTTCGACCGCCTGCGTGGCGAGCTAGGCCTTGTGGACACCACCGGCCGCAGCACTGCCGACGTGATGCAGCTGATCGCCGACCGCGCCGGCTTCGCGGCCAAGAACGCCGAAGAGCTGGCGCTGCAGATCGGCAACACCGAAGAGCGCGCCAAGCGCGCGCGTGCCGAGATGGAGCGCATCGGGCAGGCCGCGCAGCAGGCCAGTAGCGAGCTATCCAGCCTGCTACGCCAGCAGCAGGACTTGGCCGACCGGCGCGACGGCGACGAAGAGGCAATCCGCCGCCGTGCCTATGAGGAAGAGCTGCGCCGGATCGATGAGCTGGCACAGGCCGGCGGCGCTGCCGAGACGGCCAAGGCCGCGCTGGCCAGGGCGCTGGCCAAGAAGAACTTCGAGGCCGACCTCGCAGAGATCCGCGCCAAGGAGCGCGAGCAGATCGACTCCAATCGCCGCGTGGACGAAGACACCCGGCGGCGGCGCGGCGGTGGCGGGTCTGCTGGCGCGGCGGTTGTGCCTACCAGCACGCCACCCGGTCCGGTCGCTGGTGGCTTCGCTCCGGTCTTCAACATCACTGGCGGCAACCCTGAAGAAACCGCGCGAACTGTGCTGCGCGAGCTTGAGAAGCTGCAGCGCCGCGGCGCCAACGGAAGGACTTCCCTGTAACCATGCGCTACCTGCCCAACCGCGACAACCTGGCCCGCACCGGCACCATCGCCGCGACGAACATCGTGCCCAGTACCGCCATCACGCGCACCGACAGCGCGCCCAAGGCGGGCGGCGGCGCCGTGTCGCTGGCCGGCGCATACACCGGCAGCGCGGATGCCACGATCGACGTCGAGATCCTGGGCGACGGCGGCAGCGCGCGTCGCATCAGCGCCCCGCAGTTCGTGGGCGTGGGCAGCGGGCAGATTGGCGCGCTTGAAGCGGAAGCCGCGGTCGATCCGCAGACCTTCACCGTGACGCTGGAAAACCTCGGCATCGAGACGCGCGCCGCGCAGGCGCCTTTCCAGTCTGCGGTGCTGGTCGCCAAGGACGCGGGCAGCACCGGAAACGCGATCACGGTCACCGTGGACAGCAGCGGCCTGACGGATGAGGCGACCGACTTCGCCCTGCAGGAAGAGCTGCGCGAGGGCCAGAACGAGTACACCGGGGACCAGTGGAACTTCGGCGCCGTCGCCCTGAACCCCGATGGCACCATCCCGCAGAACGCCCCGCGCATCCGCTTCGGGATTGACCCGCAGGTATACCGGCCCTTCAAGCGCTACGTCTCCGGCCGCTGGGTCTACAGCTTCACGCCGGCCCCTGTGCGCAGCGCGCCCGCCGGCACCACGATCAAGGCCGTCTCCGGTAGCCGATCGATCCGCATCACGGATCAGGTGGACGTGGAGACCTTCACCGGCATCGTGACTCTGTTCGACGCGCTTTCCGCGATCCGCGACGGCTCGGACCTCGTGCGCGTGGACGGCGCCATCGTCGCCGACTTCCGCCCTGGCGGGCAGGGCATCACTGACCTGTCCGTCTACACGCAGAGCTATGCCGCGAGCCGAACTGCGGACGGCACGGAGTACGCGCGAGACGCGGAGTTCTCTGTGACCGTCGCCGCGACCGCGCCCACGGAGACGCTGACGATCCGCTGCGCCGACGCCAGCGAGTCCGGCCGCGAGCGCTGGTCTGTGCGCGGGCAGGTGTCGGGCCGGCTGACGGACGCGATCACGAATGTCCTGTACAGCGGCGGCGCCTACGGCTTCACCATCCCGCTGGTGCCGAGCCCGATCATCCCGACCACGAGCTCTATCACCGCGATCCTGGACGCGCAGCGCAGCAACGCCTCCGAGCGCCCGACGCTGTGCGTGGAAGACGCCATCGTCGGCCGGCTGGCCAAGGCGACCACATACGAATTCGAGTGGAGGACGCGGCCCGACCCGTGCCCGTGCGAAACCGAAGCCGAAATCGAGGGCGGCCCCGACCCCGACTTGCTGGGCATCGCACTGCCCGAAGGAGCTACCACCATGAGCGAAGCATCGCGGATTCTCCGCGTGCAGAGGCTCGCCAACTACGTCGCCGAACACATCCGCTCCAACGCCACGCCGTTTGTGAGTGGCGGTCCTGATGCCGCATGGGCGAACGCTGTAGCCTCGCTGCTGAGCCGCACGCTGACGCGCGTGGCTGGCGGCACGCCGCAGTGGCCTGTCTGGGCTGCCGAAGTGGCAGTGTCTGCCGACAGCGTGCGCGAGCCGACGGCCCGCAACGGCTACCGGTACGCCTATAGCGGCGGCACGACTGGCGAGACGGAACCGACGTGGCCGACGGGCGAGGGCGAGACGGTGGCTGACGGCACCGGCACCTGGACCAACGTTGGGCGCACGGTGTGGGCGATGTGGGATGCGGAGTTCGCGCAGTTCCGCGAGGACGCGGAGCAGATCGCAGGCCGGCTCAACTCGGCGGGCGAGACCTCGGCGCAGGCCTGGGCGTCTGACCTGCTGGGCGCCGTCAGCGTTGGCGCACTCTGCGTGCCGACCGTCCGGAACGGCCATTACTACCGGGTCGAGTCCTTCACCGGCACCGCGCCGGCGCAGGGTGGCAGCGAACCGACGTGGCCGACCAACGGCGGCACCGTGGCGGACGGCGATTACCTCTGGCGCGACAAGGGCGCCTATTGGTCTGCTAGCCAGGCCTACGCCGAAGGCGACATCGTGCGGCCATTCAACGGCTTCGCCTACCGCGCCACGACCGGCGGAACCTCGGGCAGCAGCGAACCGGTGTGGCCGCAGGATGTGGGCGTGCCGGTGACCGATGGCTCCGTGGTCTGGCAGGCCCTGTTCCGCAACCGCGGCGCGGATGTCAGTGGCTTCGACGTGGACCTGCAGCGCTATCAGGCCGCCATGAACAAGGTGCTCGCAGCCGCAGGCATCGATCCAAATTTTGATGACGCCGGGTTGGGCGGAAACCGCATCTGGAGAGATCGCGGCGGGGAAGCATGGTTCGAGTGCACGTCACACGACCTGCTGCCCATCCAGCCCGGCTACTACTACCACAGCGCACGGCTCGCTCAGGATGAGACGGGCCGGCGCGTCCCTGTTTCGACGCAAGAGTTCGGCATCGGCGTGGACGTGCCCTGCCAGCAGCTGCAGGACGGCGACAGGCTCTCTATCACGATCGACCTGGCCGGCGTGCCGCGGGCGACGTACCAGCAGGGCGACGAGTTCGTCATCCAGATCAACCGCGCCGAGCCGGTGGCGCTGTCCGGCGGCCAAGACGGAAACGACACCCTGACCTGGAGCGTCATCGGCAGCGTGGACGGTCGGCTTGACGACTACGCGCTGAGCACGGTGACGCCGAACGCCTACAGCGACGCGGGCCTGGAGTTCGCCATCACGCTGGGCGCCGTGCCCTTTGCGCTCGGCGACCGCTACACCTTCACCGTCGAGGGCTCGCGCGCGCAGTGGCGCATCAACGGCGGCAGCTGGTCCGCACCGATCGAGGCTGCGGGCACGGTCGCGCTGACGGCGGGCCTGTCGGCAGTCTTCACCCCTGGCGTGGCCCCGAGCTGGGTCGCGCTCGATCGCTGGTCATTCCTGGCCGAGGCGATCAACGGCCCGGCGCGCGCGCTGCAGCCGACGGACGACGCGCTGAGCTGGACCGGCAGCACGGCGATCGCGATCACGCCCGCGGCCGGCCCGGTCGAGGGCCTGCTCATCGCAGACCACACAATCCCGGCCGATGCGACGATCGAGCTGCAGGGCAGTGATGACGCATTCGCCACGGTGCTGAGCACGCAGACGATCGACTGGCGGGTCCGGCACATCTGGATTCCGATCGAATCGCCGCGCCTCGCGTACCGCCTACTCGTCAACCGCGGCGGCTCGATCCGCTGGCTGTGGCTTGGCGATGCGCTGCAGCCGTCGATTCCGACCGGCCGGCCCGAGCTTGGCGCGCTGGTCCGGCGCTACCAGCTGCCCGGCATCGGTCGCCGTCTGGCCAGCGGCGGCACGGTTCGCCACGAGGCGCTGACGCAGGCCGCGGTGGATGACCTCATGGACGCCCTGGGCTGGGCCTGCGAAAACGACCGGCGCTTGATCGGCATCCTGATCAGCGACAGCGAGGCCGCCATCGTGCGGGTGCCGGATGACCCGATCGAGGTCGAGGATCTATTCACGCACCAGCCGGCCGACATCAACGCGCGCCGCCTGACCATCTCCGTCGATCTTGAGGCGGTGGCATGACGCCCGTCTGGCTTGTGATCGAGGGCAACCCCGTGCGCCAGTTCTACGCCGACGCAGCGGCCTTGCAGCACATGGATGCGCAGGCGTCCAGGCACGCGATCCTGCAGCGAGTCGGCGCCCTGCGCGCGGACGTGGACGGCGAAGACCCGAACATCACGCTCGAACTGATGAACACCAACGGCGAGGCCTCGGCCCTGCTGGCGCGGCGCCCGCCTGTGGGTGCGCGCGCTCGGCTGATGACGCCTGCCGGGCAGGTGTTCAGCGGCATCGTCGCCGAGATCCGGCTCGGCCGCGGCTCGGCCACGGTCACGGTGGAATCATGACCCCGCTCTCCGCGCCCCTACCGCTGCGCACTACGGCCGTCTGGCCGGGCTTCCGCGAGCCCGTGCCGATCCCGCACCGTTACGGCGTGACCGGCGGCCGGCTGCTGCAGTACAGCCAAGACCGGCGCACGTTCGTGTGGGCCGACCATCCTGTCGCCGGCGTGGATGCCGTGCTTGTCGGTGGCCAGGCCGTGGGCAACTGGGAGCACCGCAACGGCACGGACGACACCGGGCGCGCGGTCGCGTTCGTGGAGTTCACGCAGCCCGTAGAAGAGGGCGCCGACCTCGTGGCGCGCGGCCGCGGCAAGCTGGGGGCCAGCGGGCTGATGACCAATCCGGCGGACGTGCTGGCCGACATCCTGACCAGCATCGCCGGCCGCCCTGCGATCGACCTGTCGGAGTTCCGGGGCGCGTGCGCCGCTGCAGGTCTTGAGGTCGGCGGCAGCATCGAGCGCGCCGACATCCTGCGCGCCGTCGTCCGCAGCCTGTGCGCCAGCATCGGCGCTGTGTTCTCCGAGGGTAGGGCCTTCCTCTGGCCTGGCGACGCCCCGACCGCAGGCTGGCGCATCGGCGCCGAGGTCGAGATCGACGCGGCCCTGCAGCTGGACACCCTAGCCAATGACCTGACGCTCCGGTTCGCCATCGAAGACGGCCAGCCGCGCGCGTCTGTTCGGATCGAAGCCCCCGACAGCGTGGCCGCCTACGGCCGGCGCGAGCGCGTCGAGGATGCGCCTTGGCTCGCCTCGCCCCGCGTCGCCATCGCCGTCGCCTCGCGCGCCCTGCGCCAGCGCGCCCGGCCTGCATGGTCGGTCGGCACCGGCGCGGTCGAGCGCGTGCTGCGCATCGGCGATGTCGTGGCGCTGGATCACCCCACGTTCCCGGTGCAGGCCTCGGCCGTGGTGCTGGGCCGCGAGCTTGACCCGCAGGACGGCAGCACCCGCGTTCGATTCGAAGTGCCGGTCGGCGACGTGCCCGCGGTGCGCCTAGTCAGTCAGTCGGCTGCGCTGGACGTGCAGCAGTACGAGGCCATCACCATCGAGACGATCGGCAGCGAGCGCGTGCTGACGCTGCGCGAGGCTGACGGCCGCCCGATCGTCGGCGCGTCCTGTCGCCTGAACGACAACATCACCCGCCAGACCGACGGCGCCGGCCGCGTCAGCTTCCCGGCCAGCGCCATGCCGCCGGGTGTGCATGTCATCCAAGTGCGCACCGCGGACGGCCGCGAGTTCGCCACGGAAGTGACGGTATGACCCGGCGATTCCGCCTGCTGCCTATCACCACGCAGTCCGGCTTTACTCAGACCATCGTGCTGCCGCCCGCCGTGCGCCCGCCGCGCGAGCGCGAGACGCCGACCCCTGGCGATTGCACCGGCGTGGCAGACCCGCCGGCAGCGGCGTCCGTGCGCGGCGTGATCACCGGCGAAGAGATCTGCTGGACCCTGCTCACGGCGGTACCAGAGGGCTACACCGCGGAGCCCAGCTACTGCGACCAGAGCGAGAGCCCGGGAACGTGGCAGCTCACCCGCGCGTGCGACGGCGAGGTGTTCGATGTTCTGGTGACGTCAGTGGAGATCGTCGAGTGATCCGGTTCGCGCGTCCGAAGTCGCGACCGGCACCGAAGCGCGCGCCGCCGCCTGACCCTAAGCCGCCCTGCGAGCGCTGCCGGAAGATCCGCGAGGCGGCCAAGCGGTTGATTGGGCTGCGCTGATCCAGCATCATTGCGCCGTGGAGCGCTAAAGCTGGAGTCTCCGAGCAATCGGGGTTGCGCCCATGCCGCCGGCCCTGGACGGTCGGTCCCCGCCATAGGCAGGGATGCGCCCATCCTCGGGGGTGGGCAAGGGCTCCAGCCCTACTCAAAGCCCTGCCAGCGATGGCGGGGCTTTTTCATTCTGGCAGCAGGTGCTGCGCCCAGTCCCGCATGAGTGCCCGGCGCTTGTCGAGCAGATCCCCGCGCCGGTAGGCCGCCTCCGTCTTGTCGCGGATCGAGTGCGCGAGCGCCATTTCGATCACCTCGCTGGCGTGGCTGGTCTGCTCCGCGGCCCAATCGCGGAACGCCGAGCGGAAGCCGTGGACCGTGTACGGACGGCCCAGCCCGCGCGGCGGCTCGCGCTGCAGCAGAAAGAGCATTGTGTTCTCCGACAGCGCCCACGGCGGGGCCTCGCGCGGCCGGCGCTCCAGCAGCGCCAGAGCCTGCGGCACCAGCGGCACGCGGTGCGCCCGGCCTGCCTTCATCCGATCGGCCGGGATCGTCCACAGGTCGCCGGCAACCTCACCCCACTGCATGCCCGTTGTCTCGCCCGTGCGTGCCGCGGTGAGGATCGTCCACGCCATCGCCAGCCGGCCGACGCCTTCTCCTGCCAGCAGCTCGCGCATGAAGCCCGGCAGCTCCGCGTAGGGCATGGCCGCGAAGTGCCGCACGCGCCGCACCTGCGCCGGCTTCGGCAGCAGGGCGGACAGGTGCCCGCGCCAGCGCGCCGGGTTCTCGCCGGTGACGTTGCCGCGCACGCGCTCCGCGTCCCATATCCGCTCGATCCGGCCGCGGATCCGCGTTGCCGTCTCCGTGCGGTCCTGCCACAGCGCTGACAGGCAGCGCAGCACGACGTCAGTGGTGACGGCCGCCAGCGGCAAAGCTGGATCCGGCCCGTGGTCGGCGAGGCTCTGCCGCCACTGCTGGGCCTGGGCGTCATTCCGCCATGCGCCGGACTGGCTGGCGATGTAGTCGGCGCAGGCGTCGCCCCACGTCCGCGGCGCGCTGTGCGACTCGCGAGACTCGATCGGGTCTATCCCCTGCGCCAGCAGCGCGCGCGCCTCGGCGGCCCGGCGGCGGGCGTCTGCAAGGTTCACGTCAGCGGCGCGGCCGAGACCCATGTCGCGCAGGCGGCCGGCTCGGCGATACCGGAAGATCCATGTGCGCCGGCTGTCGTCGACGCGCAGGTACAGGCCGCCGCCGTCGGCGTGCATCCCCGGCCCGAGCGTCTGCGCAGCGCGCGCGGACAGGCGATTGATCGGTCGGCCCATACTCCGGCCCATACTCCGGTGGTGGATCGCGGAGCATGCCGATAGACGCCGATGGACGCCAGCCCTTGCAGGGCGCGGCGCGGTGGACTATGGCGGACGTCGGCGGACGTCGAAAACGGCCACTCCCTCCGCCATCACTTCGCCGTCAGGCCGCGCGGCTACTGGGTTCGGCGGAGACTCCGGATTCCCGGCCCATACCGGGGCCCATACTCTCGCGGTCGATCAAGTCCGCGATCAAGTCAGAGCGCCACAGGCTCGCCCGGCCGCGCTTGACCGGAGCCGGGGCGCGACCCTCGGCGATGGCCTTGTACCAGCCGGAGCGGCTGTAGCCGGTGCGGGCCAGCACCTGGGGCAGGCGGAGTAGGGCGACGGGCTCGGCGGGCTGCGCAGGCGCTCGCATGAAGCCGGCGGGGCCGATGTCGATCATTTGTCGGTCTCCTTTCCTGGCTGTCTGATTACATCGAACTCGCCGGACTCCGACTCCCAGATTTCGCCCGTGTCTATCCACCTGCCGCGGATCTGCCACCATCGGCGAGGCTGCCAGCGAACGCCTCGGAAGTAGAACCGAAGATTCCCGAGGATCGCGTCGGCCATCGCTTGCCCGTGGCAGTAGTCGTCTGGGTGCGACGGGCGGAATATCGCGCCGTCTGTCTTGCGTCGGCAGAGAACCATCACCCATCCAAGCCCGTACGGGCTCCCCTGTGCTCGATCTCGACCGGCCCGACGTACAGCCGGGCATATCCTGGCTTCCCCGCCGGCCGAACGAACGCGAACCGCCATCGCCAGCGGATCGCCAACAGCCAGTTGCCGGCCGCGATCATCCAACCGTCGCCGCGCCACGGGTCTGCAAACCTGCCATGCCTGATCACTGGTTCCCCTCAATCGCCACTCGTGCGGCGTCCAGATCAGCCCCGGTGTCCGGATCGCGGCCAGCCCAACGGCACAGGTGGTGGCCCACGTTACTGCCGACGCCGCACAGGTTCATGACCGCCGGCCAGAGCGGCCGCCCCTTGCGCACCCTGATCCCTCGGATCGCCCGCCGCAGCAGCTCGGCGGCCGTGTAGCTCCGGCCTGGCTCCCACTCGATGACGTTCTCGGCGCGGAGGCGGTCGAGTTCGTCCGAAATCGACTTGACCGCTTCGGCGCCGGGGCCGAGTGCGATGCTCTCGGCTAGCACTGCGTTCTCCCGCTCCAACTCCGCGACCCGCTCCCGCAGCGGCCCCGCCACCTGCTCGACGCAGGCGTTCCAGCACTGGAGGCCGTAGGCTTCGGCGTGCGTGCGCACTTCTTCCTCTGTGTATTGACAGCCCTCTCTGACGAAAATTTCGTAGCCGGCTCCGGCTGACCCGTAGTTGACAAGCGGCGCGGTGGGATCGGGGACTTCCGGAAACTCCGGCAACACCGGCCCCGCGTTGGTGGTGTCAGTCATGGCTTAATGCTCTTCGATACGGTTGCAGTAATGATCCAGTCATGACCGGGCCTCGCGATTTCCGCAAGCTCAAGATGATGGATAGCTTCTGACAGATCGGAACAGTCTGGGCCGAAAGTTCTGCTGTCCATGCCGCCTTCAAGCGCCTCAAAATATCCAACTTGAAACGTTACATCGTAGGTTGCAGTTTTGCTGATCTTCATTCTGGCGCGCTCCCGTAGACCTTATCGGCTGTTGGCCTCATAGTCGCTTTGCGACTTTCCGTCACTCGGCACGTCTCGTGCCTTGGCGATGATCGTGTCTCGCTTGTTCAGACAGTTCTGCCAGTCATCATGAGAGCAGCCGCTGTCGCCTAGACGCTTCCACTCCTCAAAGGCCTCCAACAGCTCCAGCGCCCCGCAGACGGTGAGGATTCGAGTAGCTTTTGTAATGTAAAATTCCAACGGGGCGGAATCTCCATCATCCATTTCGAGATAAGCTCGCGCCGCCTTCATCACCATCGGGTGAATGCCGTCGTCGTTTGTCGTGGTCATGCGTGTCTCCTGTTGATTGGTGAGGGGCCGGGTGCGAGTCCGGCATGGCACGGTGGCCGATTCGTCCGCGCGCCTCATACACGACATTCAGCCGCTGCGGGTCGCCCCCGCGTGCAACACCCTCAGAGCTGGCGGCTGAGCTGGTTTCTCACCTGCTGCCGCTGACCAGCGCGAAACTGTCGCGCCGTCCGGACGGTTTCTGCAGCCGCCAGCTCTCAAGGTGCTGCCACCTGCCGCGCCGGGCTAGGGCGCGGCGGCGGGGTCATTCCGTGCCGCAGAGCCAACCAGGCTCAGTCCCGTGTTCTGCAAGCATCTTGCGAAAAGTTGTCATGCCACCTGTGGGGCTCTCGTCCTCGTCAAACTCATGGAATTCCTTGTCGAGTTCTTCGTCTGTCAGCTCGTCTGGAAGCTCTTCAAGCTCGTCCCCGATCTGCTCCAAATACAGACGCGCCGCCTGCTCTGCGTTCTCTGCTGCGTACCAGTCGTACTCGCCGCACCTGAATACCTTCAACATACCGCCCTCCATCGTGAGTAGGCGCCCCGGCCTGGGGCGTGTGTGTCGCTGTCTTGGGTCTGGGCACTTGGGCCGGGATTGATACCGGCTTGGCGACTTCGGAGACTCTTAGCTATGCCACCCGGGATGGCCCCAATCTTCCGTCCGCCTTCATATGGGGCAGTTCTGCGTGTCCATCCACGCCGCCAAGTGCCCAGACCGAAAACAGCGCCCGCCTTTCACGGCGGCGGGCTGCCGGCGGCTCCAATTTCCAGGTCGCGCCGCCCGCACCATCAATCTTTCTGGGTGCCGCGACTCCCGCGGCGCTCCGGCGGTCAGTCCGCCCGATCCTTGCGCTCCGCCTCTTCGGCCTTGCGCATGTAGTAGTCGTGCCGCTCCTGCCTCTCGCGCGGCCCGCGGAACGGATCGCGCAGGGCGTGCTCTGCTGCGATCCGGTGGGCCTGGGCCATATGCGAGTCAGGCATAGGGAGACTGCTTTGGTTCATGCTGCTTTCCTCCTGCCCTTGACGGCCGGGCTGTTTGGCCCTGTTCTGCTCTTGCAGTAGGCGATGAATCCAGGCGCATTCAGGTTCTCTTTTTGCGTCCCCCATTGCAGGTTTGTAGGCAGGTTGTTCCTGGAGTTTTCGTCCAAGTGCATGCACACATTCATGCCCTCCGGCGGCGGCCCGTTGAATGCCTCGCACACGAGGCGAGCGACCTTGTAGGTCTTCCCATTCACAGTGACGATGTATCGCGATCCATCCCACTGCCCAAACCTTGGGTTGCCTTCGTAGTGCTTGATCCCTCCGTTCGGCATAGTTCCAATTTTCGGCGGAACCATCACTCGCCCATGGGATGAAACAAAGATCCAAGGCGATGAAGGAACCGCTCTCCACTGCTCTCTAGATTCCATGCGATCTCCTAGAAAGGGATGTCCGAGTCGTCGAATTCGGATGCGGGCGGCTGCTGCGCCGGCGCCCTCTGCTGCGCCTGGCGGGCGGGGCGTTCGCTGCGGTCCTGCTGCTGGCCTCCTCCCAGCAGGGTGACATTGCCACTCATCCCAACGTCGAGCTTCATGTAGACGGCGCCGTCCTTGCCGGACTTGGCACCGGCCTCGCCCGAAACGCTAATCACCGTTCCCTTCGTGACGTACTGCGCCAGCGCCTCGCCACGCTTACCCCACACTGCGACGTCGACCCAAAGCGTCTGCTTCTCGCCGTTGCGCCGTTGATCCAAGGCCACGGGGAAGTTCAGGACTGCGGTGTCTCCGCTGGTGCGGCGCAGTTCCGCGTCACGGCCGACGCGGCCGGCGATGTTCCAATTGTTCATGCCGCTTCCCTCTGTGTGTATTTGTTGACGATGGCCGAAAGCTCGGCGATGAAATCATTGACCGCGACGGACAGGCCGGCGATGTATTCCTCGTCCCGGTGCACACGCTTGATGAAGATCGGCAGGCCCGGCCAGTAGCTCACGAAGTCGCACCACTGCCGGCCGCTGATCCAGAGCTGCCCCTGCACCTGGGCGACGTGCTCCGGCGGGAGGCGGTCGGCCTCCAGGCACTCGATCTGCAGGTACGGGAGCTTCGTCTTGATCTCGAGCAGGCCATACGTGCCGATCAAAGAGTCAGGGCTCGCGCCGGCTCCGCCGCGCCGCATGAATCCGATCTGCTGGGGTTCGGCCCCGGTGATCAGCGCATAGGCGTCGCGCGCCTCGGGCTCCAGCAGCTTGCCGCGCTCTGTGTGACGGTTTCCCTCCCACTTGTCGGCGACTTCGCCGGTGATGGCTTCGCCGGCCAGCGTCAGCAGGTACTTGCGGCGCGTCACCGACTCGCCGCCGCCGCGCCCCTTGGCCATGACCGTCGCGAACTCGCTGGCGGTCACGATGTTGCGGCGCGCCTCGAACCATTCAGGCGTGCCCTGCTCGCAGTGGAAGACCTCAAGCGGCGGAAGCATTGACGCCTCCGGGCTTCTTCGCCGATAGAACTTCTTTGCACCTGGCAAACCAGCTTTGCGGGATATCTGAAATGCGCTCGACCTTAGCCCACTCCAAGAACTTCGCGCGGTCGCGTCCGTTCGCTTCGATCAGGTCTTGCAGAACGGCTTTCTGCTGCTCAGTCAGTGTCGCTTCCTGCTGGCCTGAGCCGCGCCCGTCATCTTCCTGCATGTCGCTGGCGGCCAGGCCGAGTGCAGCCATCAGCGTGTAGCGCTGCAGGTAGGTCACGGCGCTGGCGACCTGCTGGATCTGGTTTTTCTTGCCGCTGTCGTCGGGGCGCGACTGCAAGACAGTGCGCTCGCTGTGCCCGAGTTCGTGGGTGACGATGCAGGCGACGGTGATCAGCCCTTCGCTCTGCGTCACGTCCCAGCGGTGCGACAAGCCGTGCTGCCCCATGCCGGCGACCGCAGCGTCGACCACATCGGCGAGCGTGGCGTGGCTGAATCGTGCAGCGCCCGGGATGTTGACCTGCTTGGTCTTCAGCACGCGCACCGGCTCCGACTTGAAGGCCGCCATCGCGGCGACGTAGGCCTTGCGCGCCTCGTTCGTCTCCCAGCGCTCTTGCAGCTGCATAAGCTTTTCGAGCTTGTCCATGTCGGCGCCCTGGCTGACTGCGATCTGCAGCAGATGGGCCGGTGTGGCCGCCGCCGTGGGCAGGTTAGCGGGCTGTTCCCGCATGGCTTCAAGTGCGCTCACTGCTGCCACCCCCGCGCGATCGTCGGATACTGGAAGGCCACGCCAGCGGCGGCCAACTCGCGCGGCGTCGCAGCGCCACCGCCAGGAAATCGGATCAGCATCTCGTCTCCCTCTCGCGTGTAGATCAGCGGCTTGCCGTCGACGGTTGCGTACTCGTCGCGGTGCCAGGGTTCGGTTCGCGTCACGATCAACCCTCCTTAGCCAAAGCTGCAGCCAGCTTGCGGGTGGTGATGTGGTCGCCCTCGCCAAGCTCGGCCAGCAGGCCGACGGCTTCCTCTGCAGCTTCGCGAAGCGTGGCGCCGGCGATCTCGGCAGCCTCGCGCGCAGCCTCTGCGGCTGCAGCTGCCTCGCGTGCGGCCTGGGCCTGCGCCTCTGCCGCCTCGCGGGCGACGCGCTCGGCTTCGCGCTGGCGCTCCAGCTCTGCCCGGCGCGCGTCCTCTTCGGCCTTGCGCTGGGCTTCCTGCGCGGCCCGCTGTGCGGCTTCCGCTTCCGCCTGGGCCTTGGCTGCGGCCTCCTGCTGCGCGCGCAACTGGGCCTGCTCCGCTTCAACCTTGGCGCGGTGCTCGGCTTCGATGCGAGCCTGTTCCGCTGCAGCCGCCTGCCGCTGAGCTTCCAGCTCGGCGCGCTGGCGCTCCAGTTCCGCACGCTCGGCGGCCAGCCGCTCGGCTTCGATCCGGTCGGCTTCGGCCTTGGCGGCAGCTTCGGCGGCGCGCTGGGCTTCGGCGGCTTCGCGCTGCTCGGCGTAGGCGATCAGCTTTTCGGTGGTGTCGATCGCTTCGGCCTGCGCGGCAATGGCGACCGGCACGAACTCGGCGAAGTCCTCGCCGATCACGATGGCTTGCAGTTCTGCGAGCGAGCGGCGCAATGCTTCGGACGAAGCATCAGCGACGCACGCCGGAGCCTTGTGAATCTCGGCGATGCGCTTCTGGATCGCCTCCACGCGCTCCTGCTCGGCCCGGATCTTCGCCTGCCGCTCTGCCTCGCGCGCCGCGTCCCATGCGTCCTGAAGAGCCTGCAGGCGGGATTCCTCGGGCTCGATCACGGCCACCAGCTCCTTCTCGGCGGCGATCACGGCCTTGCTGTACGCGGTCGCGTCCTCGCGGGCATCCTTGCCGCGGCGCTGGATCTCGACGCGGGTGTTCTTCAGCTCGATTCGCGCGCGTTGCGCTTCTTGGTAGCCGGCCGGGCCGGTAATGTCCGTGATGCGCTCGGACTTCGCGGCCAGCCCGGCGAGCTTGGCCTTCGTTTCGTCATACGCGAGCACGGTCTTCGCGCGCTCGATCGGTGCAAGTTCGGTAGTCATGTGCTCTCCGTCAGTTCTCCTTGCAGCTGGCGCAGCGCCAGCCTTTGTTGACCTTCTGACCTGCGTATCGGTAGCTCTGGCAGCCCTCGCAGTGGGCATAGCCCGTCCTGCGCACTGGCATGTCGAGGTTGACGCCGGGGTTCCTCATTCGTGCCTTCTCGCGGCTCAAGGCGAACGGGGTATGCGCCCAAGACTCGGCTCGCCCTTTCACCTGATCAGCTCCCGCGGATCCACCTGCTGCGACTTCGGCAGGCCGTGCACCGCGCTCGGCTGGAACGGCCACGCGCCAGGATCGATGCGCTGCTCTACGGTGGTCTGTCCATAGAGGGCCATCCAGCGGTGAAGGCGCTGCCGGCGAGACAACGGCGGAAGCGGGCGACAGCCTCGCGCCGTGCGCTCGACAAACCCGATGCGCTCAGGGCGCGCCGTCCGATACAGCGTCGCGACCAGCACGGCGACGATCGGGATCAGAATCAGGGCGGTCATGCAGCCGCACCCCCGAACAGATCCTCCTGCGAGGTCGCCATCTGCAGGTTCCGCGCGGCCTGCTCGAAGTAGCTGGTTTTCAGCTCGGCGCCGACGAAGCGCCGGCCCATCTGCAGGCTGACGTAGCCCTCCGACCCGATGCCCATGAAGGGCGACAGCACAACGCCTCCGGGCTTCGTCCAGAGACGGACGCCGCGCCGGATCACTTCGAGCTGCAGCGGGCAGATGTGCCGCTCGTCGTCGTGCTCGCGCGCGCTCCGGAATTGCAGGGTGTCGTTCGGATTGATGTCCATCCAGACCGGGCTGGCGAGGCGCTGCCACTCGTCAACTGGCAGGTCGGCGTGAGCGACGCGATCCTCGACTTCTCCCGGCGTCCGCATCGTGACCAGGTAGTCGGCGATGCCCTGCCGGCTCATGGTGGCGTTGGTGCGAATGGTCTTGTGCAGCAGGCCGAGCGCCTTGGTGCGCTGCATGGCGGTCACGGGGTCTTTCCAGATGCAGACCTCGCTCGCGTAGATGAAGCCGTGGCGCTGAAACGCGCGGATCAGGTCGCCGCGAAAATCCTTGAGCCCGATGTACCCGTCGCGCTCCTTGCTGGTCGGGAGCTGCATGCAGTGAAAGCTGACGTTGTGGCCGGGCTTGATGACGCGCGCCAGCTCGCGCACCAGATGATCGAAATGCGCGAAGAACTCGGCATCATCGCGGCAATTCCCCATGTCGCGCGGGCTATTGCTGTAGGTGTAGAGACTCGCGAACGGCGGGCTGAAGATGCTGTAGTCGACGCTCCGGTCGGGCAGCCCGGAGACCACTTCGACGCAATCGCCATGGAACGCCGTCCAGTTCTCGCCAGACGCTTGGTTGATGACTTCGATCACGCTGCTTCCTCGGTTTTGATCCACGCCGGCAGCGCTGCTTTGCGCTTGGGCAGGTAGGTGTTGGTCATGCGGGTGCTGCCGGTGACGGCTTCCATCACGGCGCCGCGGGTTTCGGCAGAGAGCGCTTCGGCCATGGCCAGCGCATCGGTTTCCTTGCGCTGCAGGTTCGCCACGACTGCGCCCTCAAGGTCGCTGGCGAAGATGTGGACCTCGACCTCGCGCCGCTGTCCGAAGCGCCAGCAGCGGCGGACGGCCTGGTAGTAGGACTCCCAGCTATCGGTCACGCCCACGAAAGCCATGCGGGCGCAGTGCTGCCAGTTCAGGCCGAAGCCGGCGATGCTGGGCTTCGTGATCAGCACGCGGATGCGGCCGTGCGCGAAGTCCATCAGTCGCTGCTCTTTCAGGTCGGCGTCATCGCTTCCGCGGATCTCGACAGCGCCCGGGATGGCAGCCTTGAGCGCGTCGCCCTCGGCGTTCAGGTCGCACCAGACGATCCACGGCTGCTGGTCTGCGTTGACCATCGCCGCGCATGCCTCGACCCGCTTAGCCAAGCTGCGCTTGCGGGCGTCTCGGCGCTCGCTCAGCGTGTTGGCCTCAAGGGCAAAGAGCATCCCCGTCTCGCTTGAGTCGTGGCTGTCATCTTTGACCGTGTGCTGGCTGACCCTGAGCGCGGGCAGCTCATACCGGCCGCCGTCGAACCCAAGATCAGACGGCTTTCGGACCAGCGCGGCCCAGCTCGCCACCCAACGCCAGAACTGCTCTCGGGCGTGGCCCTTGATGCGCCATGTCTGCGTCTCGCCGCCGTCGTGGACGAAATACTCGGAAAGCATCTCGACTTGAGTGCAGACGCCGAGGAACTGCGCATGCGTGCCGAGTTCCGTCCAGTCGTTCGGGGCCGGCGTGGCCGTCGCGCACAGCTTGAACGGGGTCTGCGCGAACGCTTCCAGCAGGATCTGCAGCGTCTTGCTGGTGTGGTGCTTGATGACGCTCGACTCATCGAGAACCACCGCACCGAAGCGCGAGGTATCGAAGCGATGCAGGCGGTCATAGTTCGTGATCGTGATGCCCGGCTCGACTTCCGCGCCGTCCTTGCACTGCTTCACGGTGACGCCGATCGCCTGGCCTTCCTCCACGGTCTGAGCTGCGACAGCCAGCGGCGCGAGGATCAGAACGTCATGGCCGGTTGCGGCGTGGACTGCATGAGCCCATGAAAGCTGCATGCGGCTCTTGCCGAGGCCGGTGTCGGCGAAGATGGCGGCACGACCGCGGCCAAGCGCCCAGCGCACAAGGCACTCTTGGAAGTCAAACAGGCCGGCAGGCAGCGCAACGCTGAGCGCATCGGCAAGGCCAGTCGGCGGGACTCGCGTCAGCTTGCGCGAGACGAAATCGGCATAGCTCATTCGCTGTCACCCCCGCCGCCGGCGATAGCAGCGCCAGCCAGTCACGGCCACGAAGGGCGCGAAGCACAGCAGGATCAGGGCGAGGACGGATTCGGCGCTCATGCGGCACCGCCCTGCGCCGTGTAGGCGCGCAGGCCGCGGTTTCCGGCCTGGATCGCGAAGCCGGCGCTTTTGCCCTGCATCAGAGCGCGCACAGTCATGCGACGACGCGCGGCAGTTTCTTCGTGGCTGAGTTGATAGTCGGCGCAGCGCTGCATCACGACGGCGCGCGCAGCAACGGCGCCAGCGAAGTTGTGGATCTGAATCACAGCCATGACAAAGCCTCCGCGATCAGGTGACAGGCGTAGCCCAAGGCCACGGACCAGATGAACAGGCCGCCCAGCGCGCCGAACAGCAGGCCGCGAGTGGCTTTGATGTGGGTTTCGTCGGGGCGGTTCATGCAGCAGCCTCCTGCGCGCTCTGCCCGCCGAAGCTGACCTTCAGCGCCATCAGCGTCTTGGCCAGCGGGTCCGCCTGCTGGTAGCTGCGCAGGGACCGGACGCGGGCGAGCTCGCGGCGGCGCGCTGTATCGGCGACGGCTTCCTGCAGTTCCTCGCGCAGCCGCAGCCAGCGCAGGTTCCGATCGCACTCGACCTCGTTCCCGCACTTGATGCGCTCGCGCAGCAGGTCGGCGCCGATGCGGCACAGCGCGATATTGATCTGCCGCGCTTCGTCCATTGTCCGGTGCGAAAAGGCCGGGCTGTTGGAGTCCGGCAGGCTGCGCAGTTCGAGGCGCAGGCGATGCCGGCTGTAGCGCAGGGCGTGGGTCCAACTGCGGCGCTTCATGCCAGCACCTCGGCGCGGTCGCGAAGTGCTGCGAAGTCATCAGCAGTGCGCTCGGCGTCACGCGCCCACTGGTCACACTGCGCGGCCTGACGCAGCCAGCGGGCGTGCCCCTCGCGGTCGCCGAAGCGCAGGGCTGCGTCGGCTTTCTGCCGATCGCTGCGGGCTTCCTGGCGCCACTTGCGGGCCTGGGCTTCAGCGTCAGCGGCGTGGCGCGCGGTGAAAGCTGCCATGTTCATGCGGTCCTCCCGTCCCGGCTTCGGTGCCGGCGTGGGAGAATCCTACGGCGCGTAGGATTGGCTGTCAATACGTTTCGTAGGACTTCGGCCGAAATTTTTTTCGGGCCTACCTCTCAACCACGATCGCCGTCGCTTTGCCGGTCACGCGGTTGAAGGTGCAGCGGTAGGAGGCCTTGCGCCAGACGCCAAAGCCGTTCTGCATCTCCAAGTCGTCGCCAAGGAAGACGGTGTTGTCGCCATCCGCGCGCGCGTGCGTGGCGGACATTGCGCCCCAGGTGGTGAACCTGGCCGCGTACCTCGCTTGGCTCTTGATTGCGTCGGTGCAGGCCGGGCGCGCCACGGACATCGTGGACTCGTGGTTGCTGGCGGACGCTCTAGGCTTGGACACCTTGCCGAGAGCGATCAGCCCGACGGTCAGCACGCCGGAGATGACTATCAGCGCCAAGCAGCCGTTGCCGGCGGGGGCTTGCTCAGTCTTTCCCATGCTTTGGCGCCATGGTCTTCATCATCAAGAGCACCGCTTCCTGCTGCGCCGGCTCCAGAGCACGGAACTGCTGCAGCGCTACCTCTTCCATGCCGGTGTGCGCCTTGGACGGCTCGCCGGTCAACACCTCATCCACCCGCAGATCCAGCTCTTTGCAGATCGCCATCAACACTTTCATGTCGCGCGGCCTCTTCCTTTCCCCTGAGAAGTAGTGGCTCACCGCTGACTCGGATACTTTGAGCCCTTGGCGCACCAACGCCTGCCATATAGCACGGCGCGTCACCCCGCGCTCCTTGAGGCGGGAGGTCAATATCTCGTGGGGCTGTCTCTTAGGCTGCGACATGGCGGCTGAAAGTTTGAGGCAAGGCCTTGCGCTTGCGTCCCACGAATCGTAGGATGACCCGAAATCTACGAATCGTAGGATTCCGCCAATGTTCGATGCGCAGCGTCTCCGAGAGCACATGGCCTCTCGGAAGATCACCCAAGAGGAAGTCGCCGCCGTCTGCGGCGTCTCGACCAGCCTTGTAGGTCACTGGCTGGCCGGGCGTCGCGAGCTTGACCCGGATCGCGCCCCCTCGATCGAGCTGGCCACCGGTCTGCGCTGCGAGCAGTTCATGCCGCACCTGCACTGGAACCGCGACTGCAAGGGCCGCGTGACTGGCTACACGAAGCCCCTCCCCGAGGCCGCCGAACGTGCGGCCTAACCGTTCCCCCGGGCGCACCCCGGCATGCCGAGCCAGGAAGGCCGGTGTGTCGGGGCTGCGTTTTTCTTCGGAGGCGTTCATCGCCTCTCTTTTTGCCTGCATGAGCCTGTCCGACGCTATCCGACGGGCTCGGAGTGCGTCGGAATGAGCCAGATCCCGCTGTGGTTTGACACCTACCAGGACGCGATTCGCGCGACCGTGATGGCCCTCGGCGGCTACAAGCGCGTGGGCGCCATGCTCAAGCCCAGCATGCCCGCAGACGCGGCCGCGCGCTGGCTGAACGACACGCTGAACCCGGAGAAGCGCGAGAAGCTGGACATCGCTGAGCTGGCCTTGATCCGGAAGGAAGCGCGCTGCCGCGGGATCGACACGCTGGCCGCCTATGAGATGCGCGAGGCCGGCTATGCGGACCCGCAGCCGCTCGTGTTCGAGGACGAAGAGGCCCGCCTCAAGCGCGAGTTCATTGAAGCGGTGAAGGGCTTGAAGTCGATCGAGAGCCGGATGGAACGGCTCGGCGCGCTGAGGGCGGTCGCGTGACCCTCTCGCCCGGCCAGATCGCCGACGCCCGCGAGTGGGCGAAGACCCGGCGCACCTTCGATACCGATGGCCTCGCCCGTGAGCTTGCCGAGAACGGCGTGGACTCGGGCGTGCACAACCTGGCCGGTCAGCTGATAGCCCGATGGGTCGCTGCCGGCGAGGTCAAGACCGCCGGCGGCTCCCGCCAGTCCCGCGCGTACAGGTGGCTCCATGCAGTCGCTGAGTAGCCCGCAGCTCGCGACCCTGCTGCTGGTCACATCCAGCCTGCAGGCGACCGACGCGCGCCACTACCGCGACGCACTGGAGGCGCGCATGGCCGGGCCCTGGCCGAACCTGATCAGCGGCGGCGAGTCGCGCGCGATGGCCTCGCTGCGGCGCTACTGCATGTGCCGGATCGACGCCCGGCGCGAGCTGCGCCGGAGGGCGACGTAGTGAGCCTCGGCAGCAGCCAGCGCATCACCGCCGCGCAGTCCGAGCGCTTCGGCCAGATCAAGGCCGGCCGCTGCGTCGCGTGCTGGAAGCGCGGCATGGTCACCATCGGGTGCGATGCGCACCACCTGCTTTCTGGAGGGCGACGGATCGGGCACGAGGCCAGCGTGGCGCTCTGCCTATGGCATCACCGCGGACACCCGCTGCCGGGCGTCACGCCGCCGCAGATGCGGTTCCAGTACGGCCCGAGCCTGATGGACGGCAGCAAGTCGTTCCGCGCCGCCTACGGCACCGACGCCGAGCTGCTGGAACTGCAGGAACAGATGCTGCGGGGTGAGGCGTGACGCGCCTGGAAACCCTGCAGCGCATCGCCGCTTGCATCGAGCACGCAGAGCGCGAGCACCCGGAGCACGAAGTCGAAGCAGCAGCCCGAGCCCTCGGGCTCGATCAACGGTGGCCGCCCGTGCAGCAGGAGCTGCTGGCAGCGGCTTGAGAGACGCCACCCGCCTGACCCCGGAGTCATGACCGGGGGACAGCCTGACCCTGCAGGTTGGCGGTGTTGGTTTTCAGGGGAACAGGGTGGAAAGAATGGCAGGCGATTGGATCAAGATGACCAAGGACTTACCGGACAAGCCGGAAGTCTGGAGCATGGCCGGCTTCCTTGGGATCGACGCTGATTCCGTGGTCGGAAAGCTGCTTCGCGTGTGGGCCTGGTTCGACTCGCACACTCAGGACGGTAACGCTTCCAGCGTTACATATCCGCTACTAGACCGTATCGCTGGCGTTTCAGGTTTTGCCGAAGCGATGGCGATGTGCGGATGGCTTGAGCAGAGCGGGTCTGTGTTGCGGATTCCCAACTTCGGAAGACACAACGGAGAAACCGCTAAGAAACGGGCACTTACGAACGAGAGGGTGGCGAAGTCACGCGAGATGCAACGAAACAGTAACGCTGAGTGTAACGACGCAAGCGTTACACCTAGCGTTACAGAAAGCGTAACCAGAGAAGAGAAGAGAAGAGAAGAGAAGAAAGAGCAAGAGCAGGGCGCCGCTGCCGCGTCGCCGGCCTTTTCGCCTTCGGCCTGGCTGCAAGCGAAGGGCGTGGACGAATCCGTCGCCCGCGACTTCATCGCACTGCGGAAGTCGAAGAAGGCCGCTCTCACGCTGACGGCCCTAGAGGGAATCGAGCGCGAGGCCGCTAAAGCCCGCATGCCCTTGGGCGACGCTCTGCGCAACTGCTGCGAACGCGGATGGCAGGGGTTCAAGGCCGACTGGCTGGCTGACAAAGCGACAAACGTGACTTTCATCGCCCGCAACGGGGTGCCGCACTCCAGCGCGCCCACGAAGCCGAGGCAGATGCTATGAGCCGCCTTCCGCAGAGCCTGGAGGCTGAGCAGGCCGTCATCGGCGCCATCCTGCTGAACCCTGATGCGCTGGATCGCGTGGCCGGCAAGCTGGCAGAGGCCGACTTCTTCGCCCCTGCGCACCGGCTGATCTGGCGGGCCGCATCGGAGCTGATCGCCCGAGGCCAGCCGTGCGACGCGGTGACGCTCGGCGAGTGGTTCGAGGCCACGGGCGAGTCGGACGCGGTGGGCGGCGGTTCCTACATCGTCGAGCTCGCCAGCACGACGCCGAGCGCGGCCAACGTCGAGAGCTACGCGAAGATCGTCCGCAGCAAGTCCGTGCTGCGACGCGTGATCGAGGTCGGGCAGCGGCTGCAGCGCGAGGCGATGGCGGCTGACGACGGTCTGGCCGTCGCGGACTCTGGCGTGCGCGACCTGATGGAGCTTTCGGGCAGCCAGCGCGACCATGACCACACGCTCGCCGAGGCAGTGAAGGCAGCGCATGCCGAGGTGCTGGCGGCCTACAACGCCAAGGGAGCGTTGCGCGGCATCACGTGCGGTATCGAGCGCCTGGACCAGCGCCTTGGAGGCTTCCACCGCGGCGACCTGATCATCTTCGGCGCGCGCCCCAGCATCGGCAAGACGGCAAAGATGATGAACATGGCCGACGCCGCGACAAAGGCGGGGCATCGGGTCGGCATCATCTCGGGTGAGCAGCCCGCGGTGCAGTTGGCGCAGCGCTTGATCGCGATGAACGGGCCGCTGCCTGCTGAGATCCTGCGCAACGGTCGGTTCGAGGAGGAGCACTGGCAGCGCTACACGCAGTCCGTGTCCGACTTGGCGACCGGGCGGCTGGCCTGGGTCTACGACCGCAGCGCGCCGACGCTGGATGAACTGTGCCGCGTCGCCCGCGCGTGGAAGCGCCGACACAACATCGAAGCCCTGTATGTGGACTACATCCAGCGCATCCGCGTTCCGGGGCGCGATCGGCACGAAGAGGTGGGCGAGAGCGCGCGCACGCTGAAAGACTTGGCGCGCGACCTGGACATCCCGGTGATCAGCCTCGCGCAGGTCAAGGCCAGTGTTGACCAGCGCTCGGACAAGAGGCCGGACATCGGCGACCTCGCGAACAGCGACGAGCTGACCCGCGAGGCGGACATCATCGTGATGTTGTACCGGGATGAGGTCTACAACCCCGAGACGGCCGACAAGGGCGTCGCCGAGCTGAACGTCGAGAAGAACCGCCACGGCCCCACGGGGATGATCAAGTGTGCGTGGCTCGCCGACTCGATGCGCTTCCGTGACCTGGAGGCCGCGTGATGGCCGCCACCGCCAAGAAGCCCAAGCGCCAGCCGGTCTACCTGGAGGCCCGCCGCCTCGTGGACCCTGCCACCGGCGAGGAAATCGGCGCATTGGTGCCTGCCAGCCCCTACGACAGCCGCCGACTGCGTGCCCTCAAGCTGGGCCAGGGTCAAAGCCTGCGCGCAGAGCTGAGCAAGCCGCGCAACGTCAAGTTCCACCGCCTCGTGCACGCGCTGGGCCAGTTGCTGGCGGATCACTGGCCTGCCTTCGCCGGGCTGACTGCTCACGACGCGATCAAGCGCGCGCAGGTCGAGTCCGGCACCGCGTGCGACCTGCAGGCGATCGACCTTGGGCCGCTGGGTAAGGCGCAGGTGAAGGTCGCGCGCTCACTGGCCTTCGACTCGATGGACGAAACCGAGTTCGGCGAGCTGTTCGCCGGGCTCACGCGATGGATTGACGAAAACGTGGTCGCGCACTTCCCCGAAGAAGCGCGCGCCGAGTATTGGCTGATGACAGGGGACAACCGATGAAACGCGACCCTCTGAGGGTTTGGGTAGTGGAAGGGCAGACGCTGACCGAGCGGCGAATTGCATGCCGTCTTGGTCTGAGCGTTGAAGGCGCCCGCAGGCGAATTGCTGCAGTGATTGGAGCGGGCGCTGGTCTGACCTGGGCTGCCCTGCGATCCGTGCGGTACAGCATGCGGGGTGCGGCATGACGGCGGCAGAACGCGCAAGGGTGCAGTCGCTTGCTCAGCGGATTGGCGCAACGAATCAGAAGCGCATCGCATGGACGGGTCGAATACTCGAAACCCTGCCAGATGGTCCGGTGACTCGCCGCGAATGCCTGGCGGTGATTCACCCCAGCGCAGGAACAGAAGACCGCAAGGCGTTTGCGGACGCAATCAGCCGGATGTTGCGATCGGGGAAGGTGCGGGAGCGGCCAATGATCGAGCCCGCCGGCCGGGCCGTGCGTGTCAAGCCGGTGATGGTTCTGGAGGTGGTGCGGTGAGCGCCCGCGCCGTGATGCTCCGGCACCTCATGGGTGGCGGCGTGCTGACCTCAATCGAGGCCGAGCGCCTGACCGGCGCGGGGCGCGAGGCATGCCGACAGGAGCTGAAGTCCCTGTACGACCGCGACCTGATCCAGCGGAGGCGGCGCTACACCATGAACTCGGGCATGCCGCCCTTCGAGTATTTCATCGACGACGCTGCGGCCACGCCCGCGCGCTGTCCTCACTGTGGAGGTGAGCTGTGAACATTCCGAGTGAAACCGTGCAGGCTGCGCAGCGGCTGCTGGCAGAGCGCGAGGCCGTGGGCCTGGCGAAGTACGGCACCACGGTCGACAGGGCCGACCTGCAGGCCGGTGACTGGGTGCAGCATGCCATTGAAGAGGCGAGCGACCTGCTGCTGTACCTGATTCGGCTGCAGAAGATGATTCCGAGAACTCCCGACAGCGACCTGCCGACACTCAGCAGCTTGGCCGGGAGCTGCCCTGGCTTGGTGAGCCTTGAAGATCAGGCCGACGCCGAGCGCGCCGCGTACTTGGCGCGGTGGGCCAAAGCGCCTTGGAACGCGACTCACCTATGCGAAACGGTGAATGGCTCCTGCTACTGGACGCGCGGAAAGCCTCGCGTGATGGCAGGCGGCTACTGGACAGGGGCTGAGTTTTTCCTGGCGGATGAAACGGTGCGCCTTGGCCGGTTCGGTTGCGAGCCGCGCCCCACGCTGGAAGGCGGGCAGGGGGTGGAGGGGTGAGCGCGCGCGCCTACTACAACGAAATTGACCCGGCGGCTGCGCAGTGGCTGCGGAACCTGATCGCTGCCGGTCACATCGCACCCGGCGACGTCGATACCCGATCCATCGAGGACGTGACCCCCAATGACCTACGCGGATACACGCAGTGTCACTTCTTTGCAGGGATCGGCGGATGGTCCCTGGCTCTACGTCTTGCCGGATGGCCGGACGACCGACGAGTTTGGACTGGCTCATGCCCTTGCCAGCCTTTCAGCGCGGCAGGTCGCGGCGATGGGTTTGAAGATCAGCGGCATCTCTGGCCGGCCTGGTTCCATCTCATCAAAGAGTGCCGACCTGACACAGTGTTTGGGGAGCAGGTTGCAGCAGCGGCTGGCTTCGGCTGGCTCGATCTTGTTTCGTCAGACATGGAAGGCCAAGGCTACCGCGTCGGGGCTGCGGTTCTGGGCGCACACAGCGTCGGCGCCCCTCACATCCGGCAGCGGCTGTGGTTCGTGGCCGACGCCGAATGCGGGGCCTCAGAACGACACGGACACGAAATGGCAGGCGCGCCGAGAAGCGTGCGCGAAACAGCACGGAAACAACGGATTCGGCCTGACTCTGGGAATGGCTGCACAGTTGGCGAGCTGGCCGACGCCGACAGCAGCACTGGCGGACAAGGGAGTGCGCAGCATGGAGGGCGGAATCAGGGAAGCGATGCGGAGCCGTGGCGCGGATCTGGCGGCGATGGTGTGTCTGGCGAGCTGGGTAACGCCATCGGCCCGCGACTGGAAGGACTCGCCGGGGATGGCGACGACAGCGACGAACCCGGACGGCAGCGAGCGCAGCCGGATGGATCAACTGCCACGGCAGGCTTCTGGGGCGCTTGCGACTGGCTGCCCTGCCGAGACGGTAAAGCCCGGCCAGTTGAACCCGGCTCATTCCCGCTGGCTCATGGGATACCCGGCCGCGTGGTGCGCCTGCGCGCCTACGGCAACGCCATCGCGCCCCCGCTTGCCGCGGAAGTAATTGCCGCCTATCTGGATTGCCGCCCATGAAGATCTGCACAGGGTGCAAGACGCAGCGCCCGCTTGATTGCTTTTTGTACGAGGCGAGACGTGGGCGTCACATGTCGCGCTGCAAGGACTGTCGGACGGCCGCTCAGCGCGCATGGCGCGAAGCTAAGCCAACGTATGAGCGGGATCGGTATGCCAAGGACAAGACAGCTACCCGAGAGCGCCACCTAGTGCGCAAGTACGGGGTGACGCTGGCCGACTATCAGGCAATGCTGGAAGCGCAGGGTGGCAACTGCGCCATTTGCCATGCCCTTGAGGCTGACCAGTTCAAGGGCGTGTTCCATGTCGATCACTGTCACGCGACTGGCGCCGTTCGTGGCCTGCTATGCCGTGGTTGCAATCACATGCTGGGAGTTGTTGGCGACGATCCGGCCATTCTGCAGCGGGCAATCGCCTATCTCGTCCCGCAGGTCGCGGCAGAAGTGATCGCGGCCTACATGGAGTGCAGTCCGTGAGCATCTACAGCCAGCCCATCCAGTACCCCACGCAGCCCGAGAACGCCATGCGCGCGCGGGCATGGGAAAGGCCGCTGTGCTTCAACCGACCCGACTTCCCGCTGCCCATGTCGCAGGACTGCAAGTCCTGGGCAGTCCACCCGCAGGAAGACCCCGCTACCGAGTCGATCCCCGGGCGCGAGGGCTGGCGCTGCCTCGGCTGCCGGCACATCCCACAAGACCCGCGCGTGATCGAGCGCGCCAAGCAAGCGGAGGCGGCATGAACAGTGAGGATCGCGAGCTGTTGGAGCTGGCGGCGAAGGCGGCTGGCTACAGGGTGCGAGAGTACGCGCCTGGAAAGTTCCATTGCGATGGCGGTGTCGCGGACGGTGTCTGGATGTTCTGGAACCCGATCGACGACGACGGCGATGCGTTTCGGTTGATGGTGAAGGTGCTTCAAGACGAAACCATTGACTGGCTGATTTGGGAGCACGGCGGGAATGTGGAATCAACCGCCGACGTACGCCGCGCCATCACCCGCGTAGCCGCCGAGATCGGCCGGAGGATGGCGTGATCCTCGCAATCGACCCCGGCCCCGAACAATGCGGATGGGCTCTGCTTTCCGGCCTGACCGTGATGGACTCGGGCGTGTCCACCCTGCACGAGACGCTGGCGATGCTGCGCGGCACGGCGACGCACACGCCCGCCTGTCGGATCGCCGTCGAGATGATCGCGTCCTACGGCATGCCTGTAGGCGCCGAGGTCTTCGCCACCTGCGTCAACATCGGCCGCATGGTTGAGACGTGCGCAGAGCGCGGTCGCGAAGTGCAGCTTGTCACCCGGCACGCGGTCAAGATGCACCTCTGCGGCAGCGCCAGGGCCAAGGACGCCAACATCCGGCAGGCCTTGATCGATCTGCTGGGGCCACAGGGCAGCAAGAAGTCGCCCGGCCCCACATACGGCGTCAAGTCCCACGCATGGCCAGCGCTGGCGGTCGCAGTCACCGTCGCAGGACTTCGGCCCGAGGGCATCACCCGTGCAGCCTGACCATGACCAGCCCGACCTGTTCGCGCCACCGCCTGTGCGCTACCAGCCTCGGCTGGGTGACTGCTTCTACTGCTGGGGCGAACGCATGTGCGAGCACCCCGAACTCTGCTTCCCCGAATCGCTGCCAGAGGAACGCCGCCTATGACTTCGATCAACACCTTCGGCGCCTACGTCGAGGCCCGTCTGCATGCGTGGGGGCGCGAGTTCGCCCTGCACCGAGATTGCGAGTATCTCGGCCACCAAAGCAAAAACATGCTCCAGGTGCTGATCGAGCACAAGGGCGAAATGCCGTCGCGGCCCACTGGCTTCAAGCCTCTTGAGGTCGATCAGGAGGCCTTCGAGGTTGAAGTGATGGTGCACGAGCTGGGCATTACGCGACCCAAGGCCGCGCACGTCCTGCGAGCTTGGTACGCCGGCCGCGGTCGTGTCCAAGTTGAGCGCCTTGAGACGGCATGCGAACTGATCGGGCAGAAGATCAGTCGGGCACAGTATCGAGCGCTGCACGATGTCGGATTCGCCCTTGTCGAAGGGCGGTTCATGGCGCTTGCTCGGGCCGCTTGACGTGGCAGCCATGCGGTGGTGAAATCTTGGCACGCTGGCGAAGTTGCCGGCGCGAAAGCCCCGCCAAGTGCGGGGCTTTTTCGTTTCCGAACCCCGCCGGCAAAACGCCGGCACTCGCAAGCCGAGGGTGCGGGGCCGACTTCACGGCACAACTTAGGCAGCCGGGGCGTTAGCCTCCCGCGTTGCGGTCTGGTTTCTGCGGCGCGCCCGTTCCTTCGCGCCAACGGCCTATGTTCTCCCCTAGCGTGACCCGGCATGGATTCCCATGGACCTGATGACCTTCCTGACAATCGCGGGCGGTCTGGTGACCGTGGGCGGTGCTGTTGTGGGCTGGATCTTGGCCCTTCAAAAGCGCATCCACGCCATTGAGCTGCGCGTGCAGCGCCAGGAAGACACGGCAGTTCATGCGCCCAAGTTCGAGGCCGACATGAAAGCGCTTCGGGCATTCATTGGCGAGTGCTTCGACGAGCTGGAATCGCGGCTTGAGCCACTCCAGCGAGCGGTCGACATCCTTTCCGACCGCGAAGGGATCGACGGTGCGCGATACACCCGAGTCAACAGCCGGATCAAACCGCGTGCCGACGGATAGGCACGAAGAACTCGCTGGCCTGCTTAAAGCGCTGCGAGGGACCAACACAACGACAGTCCAGATCAACGCCGGAGGCGTCGGGGTCTGGCTGTGCACTACCGCTCTGGCAGTGGTGTGCGCGCTTTCGGTGGTCTTCGTCGTCGTCTCGCGCCAAGAGGCGCAGCGGCGCGATGCCGAAGTGAGCGAGCTGCGCCGTGACGTCCAGACCCTGCGCGACTACCTGGCGGCGATCTACGCCCAAGCGCCCCATCTCAAGCCCGAGGACGCCGAGTGAGCACGATCATCATCATCACCCCGCCGCCCGTGCGTTCCCGCATCTATGTCAGCGAGCGCACGCCGAACACAGAACGGAAGTTCGGATCAGGCGCAAGCTACTACTGCGCCCACATCGATGACGGCGACACGCTGCGTCCGCTCCTGTTCACTGAGGACCAGATCGCCGTCGCGCTTGAGCGCGCCATGAACAACCCCGAGGACGTGGCGCCTGCTGCGCCGATGCCGTTCTCGCACTGGCTCCGCAAGCAGTTCGGCCTCCTGTGAAGCCGCAGAGCAAGCTGATCGGCGGAAGCGCCGCAGCGGTCATCCTTGGCGCGTCTGCGCTGCTGGTGGCAAATGAGAACGTGGTGCTTCGGACTTACGCGGACCCGGTATGGGGCGAGCGCGTGCCGACTGCCTGCGTTGGCGAGACAGGCCCGCACATCCGCATGGGCCAGACCTTCACGCACGAGCAATGCATGCAGATGCTCGGCCGCCGGGTCGAAGTTTCGTGGTCGCGCATCGAGCGCTGCCTACATCGTCCGGTGCCGGTCAACGTGGCCGTCTCGCTGGTTGACCTCGGCTACAACGTCGGCGAGCAAGCTGTGTGCAGCAGCACGCTGGTGCGACAGATCAACAGTGGGCAGCCCCCGGCCGTCTACTGCGAGCAATTCATGCGCTGGACATTCGTCGGCGGCCGTGACTGCCGCGACCCCAAGAACAACTGCCGCGGCATTGTGGTGCGACGCGATCACGCGCGCTCGCTGTGCCTGGGCAACACGCCCGTCCCGGGCTAGGAGAACACCATGCGATCGATTCTCGTGCTGGCTGTGCTGGCCCTTTCCGCGTGCGCGAGCACCCCGGACGCGAATTACTCGGCCTATATCGAAGCCAACGCCCGCGCACAGCAGCAGCAGGCGCAGCAGCTCGCCACGATCGCCGACGCCGACGCATGCAACGGCGACCCGACCTGCGTCGTGGCCGCCAAGGCTTTCGCCGCAATGGCAGTGCAGGGCGGCGCAGGCCAGCAGGGAGTCAGCCAGTACGTTCGCCAGCCTGGCGCTGCCGAGCGTGTCGGTTTGGCCTTGCTGGGCGCGTTGCCTAGTCTTGGCCAGACCTATGCGGCTATCGACGCCGGCCGCAACAGCGTGCGCATTGCCGAGGTCAACGCCGGGCGCGAGGTGGCCATCGTGGAAGCGCTAGGAGGCGTCACCGGCCGCGTGGCAGACGCCTTTGCGATGCAGGCCCCTGGCACCTATGTCGGCGGCGACCTGATCAGCGGGACGCAGCACATCGGCGACACCACCACCGTGGGGCGCGACCAGATCGGGCGCGACCAACACGTTGGCGACTGGCGCATGGGTGACGACACCCGTCGCGACACCATCGGCGGCGATCGGATCGACACGGCTACCGACTTCGGCACTGGCAATCGCTTGGACAGCCCCGGCCCGTATCGCGACCTTGGCAACACAGGCCCGCGTTGCACTGGCAACCTGTGCCAGCAGACGGCGCCATTGCCTGAGCCTGACGAGGACGAGTGATAGTGCGCCAGATCGAGAGCATCGGCGGCGGGAGCATCCCGCAAGACCTGCAAGACTTGGCCGGCGACCTGTTGCGCTCGCCAGTCAACCGCGCCGTCCTGATCACCGAATGCAAGGGCGAGGTCACACTGCGCGCCCTCGGCCGAGACATGGACTCGATCGAGATCGCTGGCATGCTTTCGGTCGCCTTGGGCGCTGTCACCAGCCCCGCGGATGAATGACCCTTACATGCGCAACCTGCACGCACTGGCAGCCCGAACGGTACAGATGCGGGAGACAGCAGAGTGACCATCCTTGCATCCCTGTCTGGGGCAACGACGGCGCGCGCTGCATGGATCACAGCGGGCGTGCTGGGCTCGACCCTGCTACTGAGCTTGAGCGGGAACGCATGGCTGCTGCTGAAGCTCGGCGCCGCGCGCGAGAAAGCGGAAGGTGAGATCGCCACGGCTGTGCAGCGTGGCCGGGCGGAAGCGCTGTCTGAGCGCGCCGACCAACTGGCCCAGCTTGTGAGCCTGGCCGAGTTGGATCGCAGCCTGCTGCTGCAAGACCTGATCGAGATCGCCGAGCGCGGACGCACCGCGCGCGTGGTCTACCGCGACCGTATCGCCTCGCTGCCTGCGCCCGCCTGTGCGCCTGGGCAAGAGCGCATGGATGCGGTCAATGCTCTGGTGGGTGGGGAGTGATGCGCGCATCCGTGGCGCTGCTGGTGCTGGCCCTCGCAGGCTGCACCCAACAGGCCATCCGACCGCCTGACCTCGGGCCTGTGTCCGTGAGCTGCAGTGCTGAGTGCAAGGCTTCGTGCCTGCCGCCGCAGTGGCCTCGGTGGACAGGCAACCCGGAAGCACCCGAGACATGGGATGCCCTGGCTGAGCAAGTGGCCCTGCCTCTGCGCGAGCTGGCCGAACAGTGCGATGCAGCCCGCGCTTCCTGCCTGCGCTGCGTCGAGAACATGGAGCGGGTGGGGATCGTGTGCGGCGTGACTCGGGAGTGCGGGCAGTGAGCGATTCCGTGAACGTGCGCTTCGTCGATGTGCGGGACGTGCAGATGTCCCATGACGACTATGAGGCCCACTGCCTGCGCGCCTGGGAGCTGATGGCGAGCTGGCTGAGCCAGTCGGAAGAGTTCCGCAAGTTCGGCCTGCGCATGGAGCTGGATGACAGCGGCACGGCTTGCCCATACCAGGGCCGATCCGGCTGGGTCTACAGCGACAAGCTCGACATCGTGCCGATCTACATCAACCAGCGATCGATGTGCATGTGGCCTGACACCGTAGAGGAAAGGGCAGACATGTTCCTGCCGATCCACTTCGCGGCCACTGCGCTGACGAACTACATCATGGGCGTGATCGGCGATCAGCTGGCGACGCGAGCGATTGAGGACAAGCGGTGAGCGCCGACACGGGGGCGGCATGCGTCCGGGGTCCCTCTGGCACGTTGGTAGTAGATGCGGGGGAAATGGCA
>Ga0315903_10000760_pt1 | contig 48395 bp, 71 predicted proteins | sample LakEriMetagenome_7_FD_203524 | JGI IMG/M metagenome (GOLD analysis project Ga0315903, IMG submission 203524) | Freshwater fungal communities from buoy surface, Lake Erie, Ohio, United States - Buoy 2 MA119 | ecosystem: Environmental > Aquatic > Freshwater > Lake | place: USA: Lake Erie, Ohio... | reverse complement strand
ACCAGCTGAGGTTTGTAAGCATTGGTGATGAGTTGCCTACTCCCTTGTTCAGTGGAGTTCGAACTGCGTGGGACCACAAGCAAGACACTATTGCCAAGGTGGGCAAAAGGGGTTGACGCAGCCAGCTTAGTGCATAAACTATCCTTGTGAGGTACACATGACCTGGCGTTTGTTTTTGGACGATGTGCGAAACGTAGACTGGATCTATGCCAATGAGGATCCAAACAGCTATGTGATTTGCAGAAGCTTTCATGAGGCTGTGGTGGCTTGTACAGAGCGAGGCTGTCCCAGCTTCATCAGCTTTGACCACGATCTTGGTGAAGACACACCTACTGGGATGGACTTTGCACGCTGGCTTGTGGAAAGGGATCTGGATGCTTCTTTCTTTCCTGGGGATTTCAACTGGAAAGTACACAGTGCCAATCCCATCGGTGTTGCAAATATCGAAGGCTTGCTCACCAGTTATTTTGACACAAAACAACAAAGGAACGCTGGGTGATGCACCCCTCATATCGATTTTTTTGCAGTGGCACTAAATTTGGGACTTGGTTTGCATTTGTAACACCAGTAGTTGCAACAGTAGCAGCATTGCTTGTGGGCTTGGCAATTGGAGCTAACTCTCTAGGCCTTGCTCTTATTGGCCTTACTAGTTTTTGGCTTGTGTTCTTTTGCTCTATGAGCATATCTCTCTTTCTTCTTAGAGAGCCAGCAGCATGGCTTATGATCCTTATAGGAAAAATGGCACCTGCCAGTATTCCTATCCGGATGGTAGATTTTGATGGACAGATTTACCACAGCCTGGCCTGGGAAAAAGATGGTGAATGGGCCGCCCCGGTGTATTGGGGCACAAATACAGGTAAGGTTTTTCTCAACAAGAATGGTAGTTGTGATCGCAAGGAAACCGGCTATATGTATCTCTGGGAGCCACTAAGGCAGAGCGATAGGGCGTATTTTTTCTTGATGAACATTTACCAGCCTAGTGCAGAAGAGTTTGCCACCTGGAGCCGCCGAGAACGTAGCGAGTGGTGTGATAGAAAGAGAAAGGAAAAACACTGATGATGGTGCGTGTATTTGAGCTGAATTGGGACCAAACCCTGTCAAACACAAGTGAGCACTTGCCAAGTGAGCTGATCGTGGACGTGAGGTTTGAGCGAGATCCACAACGTCTCCAGCTTGCAATCATGGATCACCTTGATGCAGAGTATCAGGCAGTGGTTGAAAATTTCAAATGGGAAGAGATTTAAGAATGGAATTTTATGATAGAACTGAACTGAACCGAGGCTATCGAATCGCCATTGCCTCGGATCATGCGGGTGTGGAGTTGAAGGCGCATATCAGCGAGCTGCTGCGTAACCGAGGCAAGGGCCATGAGGTGGTGGATTTTGGTCCTGACACCACTGATCGTGTGGACTATCCAGATTATGCTGTGCGGGTGTGTGCCAGTGTGCTGGGGAATCGTGTAGAACGTGGCATCCTCATCTGCGGGAGTGGCATTGGCATGAGTATGGCAGCCAACCGACACCAAGGTATCCGCTGTGCCCTTGTGCATGACCCTGTGGGTGCAGAGCTCAGCCGCCGGCACAACAACTCAAATGTCATTGCCTTGGGCGCACGTTTGCTGGGCCCTGATCAAGCCTGGGCTTGTGTGCTCGCATGGCTACAAACTCCTTTTGACGGTGGTCGCCATCAGGGTCGGGTTGAAAAACTGGATCTTCGAAACGGTTTAAATATTTGAGGGAGCCACAAAGGAGCTCAAATTATGATTTTGGTTACTGGCGGGGCCGGTTTTATGGGCTCCAATGTTGTTAAGTCTCTGTGCGATAGTGGCAGTGATGTAGCCGTAGTTGACCATCTTGGATCAGAAGGCAAGTGGAAAAACATGCGGGACAGCAACATTTGGCAGTTTTGGCAACCAGATGAAATCACCCGGGCGCTGGCTGGTGGTCCCACTGCTGTGATTCACCTCGGAGCCATTTCTGACACCACCGCCACCAATGCTGATGAGGTGATGAAAACCAATTTCACTTTGAGCTACCACATTTGGGAATGGTGTGCACAACACAAAGTTCCTTTCATCTATGCCAGTTCGGCTGCCACCTATGGTGATGGAAGTGCTGGTTTTGATGACACATGTGATCTCGCCAGTTTGAAGCCATTGAATCTGTATGGTTGGAGCAAGCATTTGTTTGATCAAAAAGTCATCAAATGTGTACAGAATCAAAAAGCCACACCACCACAATGGGTTGGTTTAAAGTTTTTCAATGTCTATGGACCAAAAGAAACCCACAAGGCTCGAATGGCCAGCGTGTGCTTCAATCAGTACCAGGCGCTCAAACGGGGAGAATCCTTGCGACTGTTCAAAAGCACTGTACAGGGATTGGCTGATGGTGAGCAAAGCAGGGATTTTATTTGGGTTGGCGATGTTGTTAAGGTAATTTGTTGGTTTTTGGAACATCCTGAGCAAAGTGGCTTATTCAATGTGGGCACAGGCAAGGCTCGCAGTTTCAACTCAGTAGCGCATGCGCTTCTGGCAAATTTAGGACTACCGCCTGATATCGATTATGTGGACATGCCCGAGGTGCTCAGAGACAAATATCAAAACTTCACTGAAGCAAAAATACAGAAACTACGTGCTGCTGGTTTCACTGATAGCATGTGCTCACTTGAGGACGGTGTTGCGCAATATGTTGAATGGCTTAAGGAAAATCTACCTTAACCAGCCAATTTTGGCACCTGAGGCCAATCTTGACTCATATTCCTCCACACTCCCGGGATAGCGCCACGCCCATACGGCTCCAGCTGCCATCAGCATGGCCACACCTGCACACAGCCAAAAATTGCCAGTGGTGATCCACAAGGTGATGAGGCTGAGGTCCATGGTTATGACCATAGCCCACTTGCCTTTGGTGGGAAACACCCGCTTGCTAGTCCAGTTCTGTAGGAATGGTCCAAAAAACCTGTGGTTCATAAGCCATTGATGCCATCTGTCATTGCTTTTGGCAAAGCAATAGGCTGCGCCAACTGCGGGTGTGCTCCACGGAATGCCGGGAGTAATAACTCCAACGTAAGAGATTCCCAGAAGGAGTATCCCAAGTGAGAACCAAAGGGTTTTTCGAAACTTTTGCATAAGGGTATTTACCGCTAAATATCTCAGAAATGATTTTTGAGATATAAGCATGAGTGATCTTCCGCCAGATTCAAAGATAAGAAACATGCACTTGGCCCTTCAGTATGATCCTGAGGAGCATGTGGAAATGCGAGTAGCTGCACGTATAGTCAGTCCTGATCCACTGCCAGTTACCTTGGGCAGCGAGACCATTACTATCACCGGAGATGTTATTGTCAGCTCCAGTGTCAGCATCAATAACAGTGAGGCCGAGGCAGCTAACATCCATATAGCGTCAGTTGGCACAAGCGGTGTGTTGGCGACCCCATATCTTCCTGTTGGTGGCACAGTTGAGGCAACACAGGGCACATCGCCGTGGGTTGTTTCTGGTTCTGTTACAGCTCTAGATGATCCTACAGCCACAGATGCCTTTGGCCGAAAGCGTGTAAGCAATCCTTTCACTTTGTTCGACAGCAGTTTCCGCTATGGTGACAATCCCACCAAATGGAATGCCAGTGTCACTGGCACTGCCTCAGCAACATTTTTGCCAAATGAGTGCACCATGCAACTCAGTGTTGGAGGTGACAATGGAGACAGCATCATCAGAGAAACCAAACGAGTTTTCAACTACCAGCCTGGCAAGAGCCTTTTGGTGATGAACACTTTTGTCATGAATGCACCCAAAAGCAATCTTCGACAGAGAGTTGGATTATTTGGGGCACAAAACGGTGTGTATTTTGAGTTGGCCGGAACAACAAAAAATTTGGTGATCAGAAAATATACAAGTGGTGTAGTAGATGACACTACCGAAAAGGTTCCACAAGGCAACTGGAACGGTGATAGACTTACAGGTTTGGGCGGGGCAAACAATCCCAGTGGTATAGAACTTGACGTAACAAAAAGCCAAATCTTTTGGATGGATGTGGAATGGTTAGGGGTTGGTTCAGTACGTTGCGGATTTGTGATAGATGGACAGTTCATTGTGTGTCACACTTTTCATCACGCCAATTTGTTGTCAGCAGTGTATATGACAACCGCATCTTTGCCACTGCGCTATGAAATCACCAATACTGGCGCCACTGGCGGCACAAGCAGTTTGAAACAGATTTGCTCCACTGTGATTTCAGAGGGAGGCTACGCTGCTACCAGTCGAAGTAGAAGTGCCAGCAACGCTCTCTCAGGAACATCCGTTAGCCAAACAAATTGGACACCACTTATTAGTATACGCTTGAAAAGCAGCCGGTTGGATGCAGTTGTATATCCGGCTCGTTTGGAAGTGTTTGGTCGTCAGAGCAACCCTTACAAATGGGGTGTGTTTGTTGGTGGTACACTGTCCAATGACTCTTCAGTTACATGGGTTGATATGGGCGCAGACAGTGCAGTTGAATACAATTTGAATGCAACAACACTCACTGGCGGGACGTTAATTGATCAAGGTATTTTTGTGGGCAACACCATTGGGGGGCCAGTTACTGCATCACCTGTTGGACAAACACAAGATGTGCAATTAGGCAGATTGTTGGATGGTACAGCAGAGATTTTCACTATTGCTGCCATTGCCACCAACAACAATGACACAGCAGTTTGTTCACTTGTTTGGGAGGAATACGGATAATGTTACTTTTTTCACTAGCATATTGCTTATTTTGCAGTTTCATGTGGAGATTGCGTGGCGGCGCATGGGCAACCTTATTGCATGTTTACATGGGTACCACTTTCACCCGCTTGGTAAGCTCTTTTTTGATCAGCTTGCCATTAGCTTGGTATATGAGCAATTGGTGGATCGTACCAGGTATTACCTTTGGATTGTGGTTGGGGTTGGTTCTGGCAGGATATGGACCATTTATGGGCATGGGATCACATGCCTTCCCTCCAGCCAAAACCTGGATAAGCTTTTTTCCTAGGTTGTTGGGCTTGCAGCCTCAAAGTGTAGCATGGGACTTTGCAGGCATGTGGTTTTGCGGCGTTCTCTTGTATAGTTGGGTAATTTTCATGAGCATAGCTGTTAGCATGAATTGGTTTGCACTGTGCCTAATTCCAGCTTCGGGGTTGGCATTTGCAGGAGTCTATTACCTCGCAAGTTTAGTCCCTGATGAAAAACTACCTGTTATTCCAGGCTTTACTGCCAAGGAACATGAGGTATTTGGAGAGTTGGGTGCCGGCTTGTGGACAGGGGTGCTTTTGATTTCGTGCACTATGCTCTAGGCTGTTTTTATATGTATGATAAAAATAGCACAATTTTGGATTTTTCACTAGATTTGATAGAGACATCACAACAGCCGCTACCGCGCAGTTATCAAAAATTGGTATTGTGCAAGCATACTCAAGGTTTTGGAGAATACGTGAATTTTAGTAATCGAGCGTTATGTTATGAAATTGGTTTCAACGCTTTGAAAAATAATCAATATTTGCCGAAAGTACAAAACAAACACCATTTGAGTTCTAGCCATTTGGTTCAAAAGGTTTCTCAAATTGACCCTTCACAGATAACTGACTATTATCACTTATATTGCAAGTTTCAAACCCCTTGTGGAAATATTCAAACAGTTAGGATTTAAGATAATGACACAACTGGTTTTAGGTGCTGCATATGGGTATTCAGCAGAGCAAGTGAAACCGTTTGTAACCACGCTACGCAGACACTACACTGGCAAGATAGCATTCTTGGTGGCTGTAAATCCTGATCCCTCACTTGTTGATCTTTGTATGGAACATGGTGTGGACTTTTTCATTGTGGAGGGAGATCAAAACAATCCTATTCACATGCAGTGGGCACGGTTTTTTCATTATGAAAATGTTTTGAATCATCCTTTTTTCACCGAGTGCCTTCAAGTTTTCTTGACTGATGTGCGAGATGTGATTTTTCAAGACAGTCCTTTTTCATTGCCAATGACTACAGATTTTGAATTTTTCACTGAACCAGAAAAAATCAAAAACAGCTTTGTTAACCGAGGTTGGCTGCAAGAACGTTATGGTGTAGCAGAAGCCTATGCCATAGAAGACAAAAACATAATTTGCAGTGGCACAATAAGAACAACTATGGCTGGTGCCAAAGTTGTGGTAAGACACATGATAATGGAAAGTGAAAAGTTAAAAGCCACGGGCAGAAGTCCACTTGATCAGCCCATGCTCAATTATCTAGTGTATAGTGGAGCCTTCTTTAATTACAGAATTTTCAATAACGGAGAGGGTGCAGTAGATACATTGCACTTTGCCAAAGAGTTGAAATTCTCCCCCCTTGGTGCCTTGTTGAACAAACACAACCAGCCAGTGCCAATTATTCATCAGTGGGATCGAACTCATGCATTAGTGCATGTTTTTGAAAAAATATTTTCATGAATGACATTAGACTGCCTTTTCAAAACAACCGTAATTTTATGGGCGTCCCGTCTCATACACAACAACCTATTTGTGTTGTGGGAGCACCCACGGACAGCGCAGTAACTTATCGTAGTGGCACAAGATTTGGACCCAGCAGCATACGAGATGCCAGTTTGATGCTAACTGATGGGGTATATGACAAATTTCCAGTAGATATAGCAGAATATTGTGGTGATGCAGGAGATATGCCAATAGTCAGCGGCAATGTTGAGCAAGCCCTATCAACAGTTGAAAAGCATTATGCAACGTTGTGTAAAAACACCTATGTGGTTTGTTTGGGGGGAGATCACAGTATCACGTTGGGTATAATGCGAGCGCTTACTGCAAGCACTGGTCCTGTAGCTGTGGTTCACTTTGATGCTCACTGCGACACATGGCCTGATCATTTTGGTCAACCTTATGGGCACGGCACTTGGCTTAGAGACTGCATCGAAGAAAGCTTGGTAGACCCAAAACATGTTTGCAGCATTGGCGTTAGGAGTCCGGTTGACAGGGAAACTCGAGAATACCTCAGTGGCAAAGGTGGCACAACTATTAGTGCTCGAGAAGCCATGAAGCTGGATCCGTTTTGGATGGCCCAAAGCATACGGCATGTAGTGGGACCAAGCTTGCCGGTGTACCTCAGCTTGGATATAGACTCACTGGATCCCAGCTTTGCACCAGGTACAGGTACTCCAGAGATTGGAGGCTTAAGCACCATTTGGTTACTGGAACTTTTGGATCAATTAGGGGATTTGCGCTGGTGCGGAATGGATTTGGTGGAAGTGGCACCAGCTTATGATCACAGCCAAATTACAGCTTTGGCAGGGGCTACTTTTGCATGGCAGCACATAAGTTGTGTGAGTCAGAGATTCACGTCAACGTAGAGCTTGTGTAAGAGGAAGGTTTCCCACTAGTGCAAAAATTTTTTCTGTATATAATGGAGGCAGGATATGAAAGGAACTCCTGATGAAACAATTTTGGGCTGTTGGTGGTGTTTTTGTTGACCACAAATTTACTGCACTGGAACCCGGCACAGCAGAGTGCTACGGGCCCTTCTCTACACGGGATGAGGCTGAAAGGGTTGCCGCAGAAAAGTTCCGGAAAAACATTGACATCTGTTGGTACACTTTGTTTGTGACAGAACGATGCCAATAGTCACAAAAAAGCCCCGGAATTTTCCGGGGCTTTTTCATTAGTAGCTCTGAGCTATCAGAACTTGTAGGCTGCACCAACAGTTACCATGTTTGCACCCTTACGCCCATTCACACTTTCAAAAGCAGCAAAGTGACGATAGCGAACATCAAGGTCAATGTTCTGACTCACTGCAACACGAGTGCCAAGACCCACATTGTAGAGTGCAACGCTTGTGTTGCCATTTACAGTGTTCAGTCGGTTCATGCCTACACCAGCGCCAATTAGCGCATATGGGGTAACAACAGTGCCAGTTGGAATGCTGAGCACAGCATTGGCCATCAGGGCTTGGCCGTTACCGTTCTTGTACCAAATTTGGTCAAACGTGCCTTCAGTTCGTACAAAACGGTTGTATTGGTAACCAACAACAGCGCCAGCAGACACCTTGCTGTTGTCTTGCAACACAGTGCCAACATTGGCACCAATATACATGCCACGGTCAGTGGATTGTGCCTGAGCAGCACCCACAAGCCCAATAGCCATTGCAGCGGCGAGAATAAGCTTCTTCATACTTCAATTCCTTCTTTTCAAGCAAGTCAGTGACATCACTGCTCTTTGCCCTATCAGCATACGGGCTGCTATTTTGTGTGTCTACCAACTGAGCGAATTAGCTGATAAAAACATGTTACAAGAGATTGCAGAGAAAGTCAAATTTTGCCTTTGACACTTACTGAATTTTGTGTATCTTGATCTTCAAGATAGTCAAACAGGAGTCAAGATCTATGGGCATTTCAACACACGTTTACACCATCTTGGGTGTGAAAATCCCTTGGGATGACGAGTTCAACGACGCTCACGAGTTGGTGTATGATGACCCTGATGTGCCTGATCTCATTTTTGATGGCATGGGTGGAGAATACACTGTGCTGGGCAAGATCCTTTTTGACAGTGGCGACTTTAGGTGGGGGTTTGAAAAGGGCGATCTATGGAAAACGCTTGACCCCAGCCAATTTGCCGAGATTGAGCAGGATTACAGGGCTGCATTCGCGCGGAAGTTTCCTGAGTTCACACACCTGCTGAACCAGCCATTTGAGCTGCATGTGTTCCTGCACTGGAGCTAGTGACTTTGTACCACAGCAGAGAATTTAAGCGCAACGGCTACGCTGTCCAGTTGCGTGTAAATTACATTGACTATGACCGCATTTGCGTGTGGTGTCATGATGAGTTTGGCGAAAAATACGCATGTCGCTATCACACCTGGGAACAGTTGGGCGAGTGGCAGTTCTACACTCGAAGTGACTTTGCCCAGTTTTCGCTTATGTGGGGAGGTTTCATGACTCGCCCCAATCCATTTGGTGATTTAAACTTTTAAGGTATTGCTTGAAAGGATCTACAATGGCGCGGTATCATCTCTATAAAGGCACTCGAGGATACAACGGATATCCTTACCAAGGTCCCAGCAACGACGGTGTGCCAGCAGAGGCTGAGACACTGGCTGAAGCTTTGGTAATCCGCAGTCGTTTGATGATGCGCAATCCAGGTGTGGGATGGGGCGTTCACGATACCCAACAGGGAATGGACGTGAACATTATGAGCTGCCCACCATAGTATAGGAATCCATGTGAAAATTTATTGACCTCTAGGGAGTCATAATTCACAATAGAAGATATTCCATAAGTGATTCTTCATTATGAACAACGTAGAACTAGCTGAAAGCCTTACAGCACATATCCAAAAAATGTTGGATATGTCAAGTGAGTTGAATGATCTTGTTGAGAAAGAAAATCAACTTCACAGCGAACTGACCTTGGTTGGCAAGCGCAAGAGTCAATTACAAAAAGAAATAAAAGAGGCCAAAAAGCTGCTGGATTGGTGTATCGAAACTCGTAGTGATCCCACGCAAGCACTCCTCAGCAACAGTGACGATGAATTGAAAAAACTCTTGCAAACAAGGAGTGATAAAGAAACTCTTATGGAGGAGTTTGATGTACTCAGCAAGGCGTTATGGGACGCTGGCAAAAATAGGCGGTAAGGATGAGAACATTAAACGATCTAAGCAAGAAGTATAGAAGTGAAAAAGCCTTGTTAAACAAGCTTTTAGCGCAACGTGGAAAACTTGCAGAGCAACAGCAAAAGCTACAAGAACGTGAGCGTGAGTTGCGCAAGGGCATAAGCAATCTCAAAACTTTGATTGATTTCTGTATTGAAACTGGTGAAAGCCCTGTTGAAGCTCAATTGAAAAACACACCCAATCAAATCTCTGAACACATGAACCAAGTGACTATGGACAGTTATAGCGGAACAGACAGCATCTATTTGGCACAGGGTTTGAACATCACAAATGGTGGTTTGAACAGCATCACCAGCGGCACATGGACTGTGCCATCTCTCACCACAAACCTAAATCCCATAACAAGCACTATAACAACCAGCAATTCCACATTCACAAACATCAACACCAGCTATTCACAGAAGCCTTGATGTTGGTATTTGTAAACGGCTGCTTTGATGTGCTGCATAGAGGCCACTTTGAGCTTTTGAAGTTTGCGCGAGGATTGGGCACCCGTTTGGTAGTGGCTATTGACAGTGACAACAGAGTCAATCAGCTGAAAGGTGGTGGCAGGCCTTTTTTCAAACAAGAGGATCGGAAATTTGCACTTGCAAGTGTTCGCTGGGTGGATGAAGTTCATGTGTTTGACAGCGAAGATAGCTTGAGGCAATTGACCTTGGTGTTGCAGCCTGATATAATGGTGGTAGGCAGTGATTACTGCAACAAACAAGTTATTGGCAGTGAAAATGCAAAGGAGATAAGATTCTTTGAGCGAATTCCCAACTACAGCACAACGCAAATACTTGAAGCTTCTTCTCTTGGGAGAAAGTTGCTGTGACGAATATCATTATGGTGTTGTAAACCGTATTGCAGCCGAGGCGCCTGTTCCAATCTTGGATTACCAGGACGTGGAAAAACGGTCAGGCATGGCAGCAAATGTACGCAGCAATCTCATTGCCCTTGGTGCAACTGTGGATTTTGTTACAAATCATCCCAGCCAACTTGTGAAAAGGCGATTTGTTGATACCCGAAGCAATCAGATGCTGATGCGTGAAGATATTGAATCCCATATCCCTCCTGCTGAGGTGGATCTGTCACCCGGCTATGATGCATTGGTAATTTCAGATTACAACAAAGGTTTGATTGATTCACAATATATTCAAACCGTATGCGAAAACTTCAATGGTCCCATTTTTGTTGACAGCAAGAGAAGTGATCTAAGCCCATTTGAAAAAAGCTTCATAAAAGTAAATGAGTGGGAAGAGAAAGCTTTGGTAAAATTACCAAAAAATCATCAACTGGTTACAACCTTGGGCAAGCGTGGGGCCAAATGGAACAACACACTTTTTCAGGCACCACATGTGGATGTTTTTGACGTTACTGGTGCAGGAGATGTTTTTCTAGCTAGTTTGGTTTGGTTTTATATGGAAACCTTGGATTTGCCGTTGAGCATCCATACAGCAGTGTATCTTGCCAGCCGAAGCGTGCAACACATGGGCATTTATACGCTCTCAAACCGTGATATTGAAGCCGCAAAAGAATTTCAAAAAACCCTTTGACACACCCAATCCTTTGTCGTATGATGCGGATGTAGACAACAACACATGGAGCGGACAATGGTCCTCACCGATGCCACTGCTATTGCCATTATCAACAATGACATTGACATTTATGATGTCATCAGCGGGCGAACTGCTGATATTCCCGATAGCGACTATGAGTATCTAGTGCGCGAGTTTGAGCTCGTTAGTGAGTGGCGTAACATGCATCCCGATGACCAGTGCCAGGAAATCATCGAGGTAATCTTTATGGACATTGTTGCAGAATACGGCGACCTTGTGGACGAGCAGGAAAAGGCTGCCTAACCACAAAAATCTGGTTGACCCCAACTTGCTTCAGTGCTATCAAGTGCGTGCTGAAGCAAGGTGCAACAGCAGTGTGAAGGGCAAGTGAGATGAATTTGGTTGCCAAGAATATAACCAATTCCGCAGACAATCGCACCGGTGATGTGTGGTTGAAAAAGTGGAGTCTCATGGACGAGGACACTTCGCAGGTGTTTGGCGAAATGGTTTGGAACAACCATTGGAGCACCCAAAAGTTCAATGTCAGCATCCACAATCCAATCCACGCTGAACTGGGACTGCAAAGCTATGCCACGTTTGAGGATCGGGCCGAGGCGTTGAAGTGGGCACGGGAGCAGATTCAACGCTTGCCTACACCCACTAGAGAACTGGTAGAGGCTGCGATCCAGAGTGTGCGTGACAGCCGCTACCGAGATGAAATGTCAGACGATTTTGCCTACAGCAACGGTAAGGTTGCCCACTGGAACCGGCTGGAACGCGAGCTCAAGAACATGCTGGCTTTGTATTCCTAAGCGTTGAAAGGGTTGAGTTATGACTGTGATCAAAAACAGTAGCAAGCCTGTGCCAAGCACTGTGAGCGACATCTTCCGAGAGGAAACTGAGCTGGCGGAGATGGAACGGCAGCTGAAACAGCGGCAGAAACTGCTGGCTGTTGCCAAGCGCGAGCTGGACACCAGCACCCCCACTCACCACCTATCCATAGCAATGCACGAGCGTTTGTGCAGGTGGAATCACAACGACGGGTGCGGTTGGCACTACGAGATCAAGAATGGCATCCACAACTGGGACGGAAGCAGCCACAAGATCTGGCTGCAGAAGGCCCATTTGGTGATGCGCCGTGTGGAAATGGATCCTGTGACTCCCAGCAATATCGTAGAGTTTTTCGAAAAGCTGCTGGATTGACAGGCAGTCAAAACCTGCTATAATGGGGCTGCAAACAAGGAGACAGAAAAATGGACTACGGTGACGTTTTTGTGATGGTGTGTGGTTTTGTGGCAGGAGTTGCGTTTGAGTTGTTCTTTCTCTAAACCACTGATTGACAGCTTCGCAAAACCTGCTATAATGGCCGCAACAACGCAGGACACAACACATGAGCCCAAGTAAGCCTTTTGTTTCGGCTGAGGAAGCGTGGTTTTGGACCGTGACTGCGCTTCGTGCACGGCAGCAAGACCTCAAGATGCCAAAAGGTGAGGTGCGTCCTTGCGACCCCGATGATGTAATTCGGGCTCTTGATGGGCTATATCGTCAGGGACGGATTGGGCCAGATCACGCGCGAGTGTTGAGACGCTATGGAGAACAAGGCGTTGTGCCAAAGGAGATAGAGAATGACCGAACACTTTGGGACGAGTCCATGAGTCATCTTCTCAGCCAGCTGAGTGCAAAGGGTATTGTAGTGGAACAAGTGAAGAGTGCACCAACAATGAGCAACCGCGCTATATATCGCTTCATCAACAAGAGCAACAACCGTGTGGAATATTTTGGCGATCCTGCGGCGCTTGCAGCTCATATGCTGGGCAAGAGGCTTAGCAACATCCTTGTGATCAAATCCGATGACAAGGGAGATAGGCTGGTTACGTTTGCCAGCCCTTACGTTGACGCTATGGAAGCTGCACTGCGAGAAGCTTAAAAAACTGGTTGACACTGTCCTGCGTTGTGCTATTATGCGAGCATAAGCTAAAACGGAGCATACAAAATGTGCGGCAAGATTGATATGGAATGGACTCGCAATGAACGTGCGGTTGTCCAGAAGGCTTACCCTGCTGGTAGTCACATTCCGGTAGCTCTTTGGCCCAGCACTAGCGGCCGAAGTGTGCAGGTGTTTGTTCATGGACAGCGTGTAGACGAGGGCACTACATCCATCCGGTGGGGCTATGCTGTAAACCGTATTGGTGACCTCTCTTTGCGCATTCGCTTGCCCAAGGAGGGAGTTGACATGTGTGCATATGTTGCTCTTAAGATCAACCAAGCTATTTGGGGCAAGAACATCAAGAATTATTATCAAATTTCAGCCAAAAATAGTGGTTGACAGCGGCTCCAATTGTGCTATAATGCGCGGACAAGAGAGGAACAAACAAATGCGTGATGCTCAAAAGGTTTACCTGGTTGGTTTTGACGCAGATGGCGGCAGCTACAAAGGCATGAGCACAAGCGAGATGGTGCTGCTCAAGGGCAATCAGCTCCTCACAGTGGAAGGTGTGCTTTATGTGGATACGGATGAAGGCTCCATAGAAGGTGCATGGGAAGAGCACATGCTCATGCTGGCAGACGGCGACGAGGAAGGCATCACGCTGGAAAATGTCTCGGATGAAGAGGCTGACGAGCTCTACGAGATGCAAGTGACCCCTGACCTCTACGAGGACGAAGACGAAGACGAAATGGCTGATTGAAATCAGCCAAAAGTGGTTGACAGCGCCTACAACTATGCTATATTCAGGACATAGAGCAAGGAACTAACAGATGACCGACTCTCACATGTATGACACCACTGCCAACGGCACTCGCTACAAGTTTGTGGACACCCCTGTGGGACAGGCGATCCTGATCAATGGCTTGCCCTACAAGGTGGATTCCGCGTGCGGCTACGGCAGCATTGAGATTGAGGTAGCGGGCTTCAACATTGGCGGCACCGCAGGTGACTGCGAGGTTTGGACGTATGATCGCGATGACGAGCCGGTGGTTCAGTTCAAGGGCGAACAGGACCAGTGCTGGGACTATGTGATTGACCTCCTCGGCAGCCCCAACAGCACGTGGGAGGGCTTTGAGGGTGACACCTACACTGACGATGGGGAGTTCTACGACGAGGATGAGCTTGAAGATGAGGATGAGCTGGCTGACTAAGTCAGTTTGCCCATCTCTAGATTTTTGAAACCAACAACACACAGGAACAATACCATGTATGACACCACCCAAGTTTGGAACGATCTCGCCGTCACTGGCCGCGCCCACATGATCACGCTCAGCCGTGATCCCAACCTCACCCAGCAACTTCGTGAAGAGGCTTTTGAGGAGGGTGTGAGCGTGAAGGTGGATTTCAAGCAGAGTGCCCGAGGCGACTACAACGCCTACGTTTACCTGCGCAAGAGCCATTGATGAGCCAGCCCCGAGAGCTGACTGTGGATGAGGTGCGGGAGATGTTCACACAGCATGTGGACACTCTCATCCACTACTGGAGCCGGCTGCCCAGGGAAAGCGTGACTTTCCTGGACGGTGGGCACAGTGACGAGGAAGACCGCAAGTGGCGGCTGCAAGGCCTTGCTCACAGCATCTTCTCCACACTGGATGGCTGCTCGCTTCACTTGCCTGGCTTCATTGTGGCGCCCATGCCTCACGAGAGTGACCAAAGCTACCATGAGGAGAATGGCGAGAACTGGTTCCCCACCAATGACGCAAACGCAGTGAAGTGTGACATCGCTGGCGAGCTGCGGTATTGGATGCGGAAAGGCTAGCGGCGTGTGGTATGCCATTCTCGAATCGTTTGTAGTTATGGGCGTATTCCTATGCAGCTATGGAGCAGGTCTTTGGTGGATATGGCACAGATTTGGGAAAACACCAGTTGACGTGCCTGCCAAATCTGCTACAATGCCGGTGTTGGAAAGGACCACTCAAATGAGCGAACAGAGCGTTTACGACAAGCTGATGCACAAGGTGGATCGGGAGTTTGCGCTTCTCAGCACCGAGGCCCGAGACAAAATCAAGAGCATGATCCACGCGGCAATGAGTGATGGCTATGATCGCGGGGTGCAAGCTGCACGTCCTGCTCCCAAGACTCCTAGGCCTACCTACAGCTGAAACAAGGAAACCACACAATGCGAGGCTTCTTCATCATGTTTTGGATCTTGTTCGCAGCGATCCTGGTGTTCAACGTTGTTGCCCTGGGCGCCTGCATTGCCAGCGGAGACACAGGCAGCATGGCTTGCTGGCTGATCTCGGACCGTGTGGAAGTTGGCGTTCGGCACCGATAGGAGAAAACTGATGGCACACATCACGCTGGGTGAGCTGCTGGATCAGCTGGACAGCCCTATCGACACTGATTGGGGAGGTTGGGACTTGGTAGAGGAAATGGATGAGTGGTTGAACACTCCTCTCAGCCAGCATGGCTTCACAGCCCGGCCCATCTTCGAGTGGATGTGCACCGACACCATGGTAGGCTACCGTGTGATCTACCTGCATGGTGAGCCTGTGTGCCTCAGCACCAAGGAGGCCCGGAAAAGCAGCACCAACTTCAGCTGGTTCAGTGAAGATGCCTATTGGCGTGTGCGCCGGCTGATCCACGAGCTGGCTCACGCTGAGGCACCCCGGCCCATGATTGACTTGGCCAAACCAGAAGCATTGGTGCCTGCAGAATACTCGGTGGAGTACAGCGACCAGCTGGTCTATTATTGGGTCCTGTATGAGGGCGAGAGGTGTGAGGTAGTCAATAGATGTTCGGACTACACCAAGCCAACCCAGCAAAAGATAGTGATCAGAGGTGAGGCTGGTGTTGAGCGCACTGTTGATGTGCGTGATGTTCGAATTCCTGTGCCACTCAAGCCCTAAATCCAGGAGCTTCCCATGAAGGAATACCACGGCAGCCCCGGTGAGCACATCAGCAAGAGTGTGGCCAAGTGTCTCGAGTTGAGCGAGGAAACTGGTGACACGGTGCGGCTGGTTTTCAACGATGTGGAGTTGGTTGTGGACTACCACAGCCACTCTGTAGACGATGTGGTTTCGATGTATGACCGGGCCAGTGCCAAAAGGCATGAAGAGTGGAAAGCCAGCCCTGCGGGGATTGCCTACGCTCTTGAGGAGGAGCAGCGCCGCCTAGAGTATCAAACAAAGCATGACCAGCTGATGAGCCAGCTGATAGATGTGGCTGGCGATGAAGAGAGGCTGATGAGCTGGCTCAGCGCCTACTCTGATGCTGCTGATCATGTGGGAGTGGAGAACAAAGACTTCTTGCGTGTGTGCTCCATTCTGGAAATCCACGGTTATGTGGGCAATGATTGCGTGGGGTTTGACGAGAGTGAGTTTGCGAATCCGCGTGTGATGGCACGCTATATCGCAGGGCAGGCCATCAGTTGCATGCGAGGTGGTATGCCGCCCCATCCCATGACTGCCCACTTTGTGGAAAAATACAAGATCCTGGTTCGGAAAAATTCGGTTGACATTGGACAGGCATAATCTTAAATATTGATCAATAGGGGGTGTGATTTATGCCTAAAATTTCAGAAGAACAAATTGATCAAATGGTTCGAGACAAGAAACTGATTCGAGCGTCATCCAAACCTGGTCCAGGTTGGGTGCGAGTCTCACCAGAAAATATTGAAACACTTGAAAGTGTGGCAAGTAAATTTGCCCAGATCGATGCTGAAGTAGCAGCTATTATTTCTGCTGCAAAGCGAAATCTCAAGTCATGAGACTGTATGAAATCACAAAAAACAACGAGACATACAAAAACCTTCTGGAAATCAACACCAATCCTATACCCCGATACAACAACATCCTTATTGCATTTGAGATGATATATCCTTCATCAGATGCATTTTTGAAAACGGCATTGATATCACAAATCTCAGAACTCCATAATCAGTTTCAAAAACTCTCGGAAGAGACTTGGTTGGACAGTGATGACCCAGAAATAGATGAGCTGAATCAAAGTCTAAAGGCTATGATGGTTCACATGGAATACATGAGAAAAGAGCTCAAGAAATAACTGGTTGACACAAACTCACCAGATGCTATTATGGGGCTATACAGCAAGGAAACAGATGATGACTCCGGGTCGAATGGTGCCTGTGGGGAGCAATCCCAAGATGTTTGTGAGGACTGATCGTGTGATTGGTATGGAGATTGTAACTCGTTATGCCGGAACAGGGGAGAAATACATCTTGACCATCCACATGGAAGGTATGCCCTCCCCTAGTGTTTTTTTAACACCCAATATGAAGCGGCACAAGCTGCATGCGCTCTAGTGAATAAGATTAATGAGACAGCGTCATGAACACACTTTGGTATGTTGACACTCCTGGAGTGATGCGGCTGGGTGACACCAACATCGAAATCCATCTGCTCTCTGAATGGACCAACAACCGCTTTGAAGTGCGGTGGAACAACCGTGTGGTGGAGCGCAGTTGGACTCTAGACATGGCCAAACTTTCAGCCGAAAAATGGTTCCGCGATCTCAAGGAAATGGGCTTCTATCGCGGTTGACAAGCTCACAAACTGTGCTATAGTGCAGTGGTAGACAGGAGAACGGATATGGCCAACCGCAAGACCAAGGAACAGCTGGCTCAAGAGAAAGCTGCTTTGGAAGCTCAGCGGGCTGCTGAGCGTGCAGACTATGTGGCTGTGTTGCCCATGCGGGTGCTGCTGCTCATGACCGAGTGTGCTGAGCTCGGTGTAGACACCCGGGTCACCAGTCGCGATGGCTATCCGGTGGTTGGGTTCTATCATGAGAAATGGGATTGGACCTACATCGCCCTGGGTCCCAACGGCACTGAGTCTTGGGAAATGGATAACCTTGAAGCTGACTTCCGTGCTCTACGCGAGTTGAAGGAAGAGGAAAAGCGCAAGCGTGAACTGGCCAAGGCAGTGAGGGCCAAACTCACTCCTGAAGAGCTGCATGCTCTTTTTCGATATCCACGGGACTGACAACAACAACCGAAAGTAGTGTAAACATGACCGAACATTTTCACCTGTTTGCCAAGGCAGTGAATCGCCAGCTCACCAACATGAGCCAACACGAGCTGTTTGTGGTGGATGGGGTTGACCTTTACTCTAGCTACCTCATGAGCTTTCCCGAGGGCACCAACCCCACCTTCCGCGTGAACACGGTGCACGACTGCTCCTGCTGCAAGAACTTCATCCGCAACATGGGCAACCTTGTGGCTGTGGTGGATGGGCGCAAGACCACCGTGTGGAACGTGAGTGGAGTACCAGAGCCCTACGCCACTGTGGCAGCGCACATGAACCAGTTGGTTCTCCAGCAGCCCATCAAGGGGGTGTTCCGCACCAGGGAAAGCCGCTATGGTGCCGAAGTCACCTACGATGACAGTCGTCGGCGCTGGGACCATTTCTGGGGCACCGTGGCAGCACGTCACCGCTGTGCTGAGCCTGATCGCGACCGAGGCCATCTCAACACCACCGCCCAGGTGTTGGAGCGTGGCCTGCGTGAGCTGGACCAAAGCGCACTAGACACGGTGCTGGACCTCATCAACAGCAACAGCCTCTACCGTGGTGAAGAGCACCGCCGAGCTGTGGTGGAGTTCGCCCGCCTTGCACGCGAGTATCGCGCTCACCCCAACCCCGAACTCCTGGTGTGGACCAATCTCACCAGCTCAGCAGCACGGTTCCGCAACACGGTGATCGGCACTCTGGTGCAGGACCTCAGCGACGGTGTAGACATGGAACGGGCGGTGCGGAGTTTTGAGACCAAGGTGGCGCCCATGAACTACAAGCGGCCCACAGCACTCATCACCCCTGGCATGGTGCAGACTGCACTGGCCAAGCTCACTGAGCTGGGGCTGGAAGGTGCGGTGGAGCGGCGCTTTGCCCAGCTGAGTGACATCAGCGTGAACGATGTGCTGTTTGTGGACAACCAGGTGCGTGAAGGCATGCGTGACAGCGGCCTACGAGCTCTGTTGATGGATGCTGCTGTGCAGCGGGACCCACGGCCTGTGCGCGGTGTCACTGACGTCACCATCCAGGAGTTTGTGCGTGACGTGCTGCCACAGGCTCGCGAGATGCGGCTGATGCTGGACAACACCCACACCAGCCACATGGTGAGTCTCACCGCTCCTGTGCATGCCAACACTGGCCGGCTGTTCAAGTGGAACAACGACTTTGCCTGGAGTTATGTGGGCGAGGTCACCGACAGCATCCGGCAACGTGTGAAGCGTGCAGGTGGCAACGTGGAGGCTGCACTTCGTGTTAGCCTGGCTTGGAGCAACTACGACGACTTGGACCTGCATGCCCAATGCCCAGATGGTCACATCTACTTTGGGAACAAGATGGGCATTCTGGACGTGGACATGAACGCAGGCTCAGGCACCACACGTGAGCCTGTGGAGAACCTCAGCTGGACTCATCCGCGCGATGGTTTCTACAAGATCCAGGTGCATCAGTACAGCCAGCGTGAAACACGAGACGTGGGCTTCACCCTGGAGGTGGAGTGCAACGGCCAACTGCGTCACTGGAGCTACAGCCCGGCTGTTCGTGGCACGGTGGTGTGCATCCAGTTCACGGTCAAGGGTGGGGCCATCACCGAGCTCAAGACCCAAACTCCTCACCTGGAAGAGGGCCATGCCAGCAACGAGGTTTGGGGTGTTCGCACCCAGACGCTGGTGCCCGTCAGCACCATGATGTGCAGCCCCAACCACTGGGAAAACGCTGGCGGTGTTGGTGCTCAGCACTGGTTCTTCATCCTCAAGGACTGTGTGAACCCCGACCCAGCACGCGGCATCTACAACGAGTTCCTACGCGGTGAGCTGGAACCTCATCGCAAGGTTTTCGAGGTGCTGGGCAGCAAAAGCAAGACCGCCTACACCACCAACCAACTGAGCGGGGTGGGCTTCACAGCAGCTAGAGACCATCGAGTCACTGTGCAGGTCACCACCGCCCAAAACACACGCGCCTACAACATCACCTTCTGAAAGGAACACACACATGAACGATCTCTTTATCCAAGCCACTCGTGAGGGCTTCCGCTATCCCAGCTCACGTGGCGAGCTCACCACCGAGCAGCTTTGGCAACTGCCTCTCCTGGGCAAGGGCGGCAACAAGGGCTTTGACCTCGACAGTGTGGCTCGTGCCCTGCACGCTACCGTGCGTGAGAACACAGAGGCCAGCTTTGTGGACACCAGCCCCAATCCGCGCCTCCGTGAAGCTGAGACCAAGCTGGAGGTGGTCAAGCACATCATCTCTGTGAAGCAGGAAGAGCGTCGTGCTGCTGAGGCACAAGTGGAGCGTGCAAACAAGCGTCGAGTGATCCTGGACGCCCTGGCTGCTCGCGAAACTGAAGAACTGAACCGTGCCAGCCGTGATGAGCTGCTGGCCAAGCTGGCTGAGCTGGACAGTTGATCAACTGGGATAGGAGAGGAGGCAACTTCTCTCCTACCTCCTTGATCTCATTGACGGAAAAAGTGGTTGACAATTCTGCAAAACCTGCTATACTGGCCACATAGAGAGGAGACGATGATGCAAGCCAAGTATCGCGTTACGCTTTGGGAAAGTGAAGCTGGTTGGGGACGCAAGCCTTTCCTGGACCGTGATTTCGACTCGTTTGAGGAAGCGCAGGCCTATTATCGGGCTGAGAATGCCAAGAACACCGAGCCCTCTGCACCTGCCTACTACATCTACGCCGAAGCACCTGTGCTGGTGGACGTGGAGCGAAATCCTCCCCAAGACTACTGAAATGGGTTGACACACCTAGAAAATCTGCTAAATTCTCCGCACACACAGGAGCCCTTTATGAGCCTAGGAAACAAACTCAATAGCACTATCGCTGCTAGGAATGAGGCTGCTCGGATAGAGGCCAACCTTGAGCGCCAGCGAGAACATGAGAGGATCCAGCGAGCTCGTGCTGAAATCTCAGTTTGGTTCAACAACTGGAAACAGGACATCATCCAGTCTATTGAAAATGGACTGGAGCCCAAGGACGCTCGGCTTCCAGAATTTCTGGACTACTGGAGTTTTGGCATCAATGATGGGATGCATCCCCATTATGATCTTTTTGCGCCAATCCGGGATTGGGCCAAGCAAGAAGGGCTGAAGATCTGGGTGATTCGGCAAGAGGGTATGAACTGTGACAGCTGGTGGGAAATTGCTGTCACAAGTGGCTGAAATCGGATTGACACTCAGTTGATATCTGCTATACTCGGCACACACATAGGAGCCTGAGACATGCGCCTGGGAGACAAGCTGAAGAGCACCATTGCAGCTCGTGAGGAAGCTGCTCGCGTGGAGGTCGAACTCAAGCGTCGGCGAGAGGACGAGAAGAGCCGGCGAGAGCGTGCCAAGATCCTGGAATGGCTGCGGGATTGGAAAACGGATACCATCCATGCCATCGAAAATGGGCATGAACCTGTCTCTGTTCGGATCCCCCGGTATGTGAGCGACTACTCCACCGGCAGCATTGGCAATACCAAGCATCCGCATCACGATCTCCTTCTGCCCTTCCTGGATTGGGCAAAGGAAGAAGGGCTGGACCTCCGCATCCTCCCCAACCACGATGGCGGTGGCATGGAAAGCTGGTGGGAAATTTCCGTTCGCAGTGCGTGAAACAGGGTTGACACCAAAAATTTGGGTGCTACATTGGCTGACATAGATCACACCACTCCGTGGAGATAAGCATGAACATGATCCAACAGCTTTTTCAGATCTTTGCTCAGAGACGAAAGATTCGATCTGAGATAGAGCAACACATTGACTTTCTCAGACATAAGCATGATACTCTGCTCGAGACTCGGGGTAGTCTGCGTGCTCTGCGAGTAGCCCGTCCTGCAGGCATTCCGCGCATCTCCCGGTTGGAACAAAAGTGGCATAGCCGGATGCAGAATGCTCGAACCCTATTTGATGTGGACCGAGCCACCCATAATCTTTGGCGACAGCTGGCTCGCGAAAACATCAGGAAAGTTGACCCCGTGGGTTGACATACAACCTAAACCTGCTATATTGCGCCTATAACGCAACAACTGAGAGAGCAACTGATGCGAATTTCCAAGGAAGCTAACACGCTGGAGCGTGGTGATGTTGGAGCCGAAACCACGTTTCGAATCCAGGCCAATGCACGCGCCTTCAGCATCCTCAGCAGCAACCTCTACACAGACAAGATCACTGCTGTGATCCGTGAGCTGTCCTGCAATGCCTGGGACAGCCATGTGGCAGCTGGCAAGCAAGGCACGCCCTTTGATGTGCACCTTCCCAACGCTCTTGAGCCGTGGTTCTCAGTCACCGACTATGGGCTGGGACTGAGCCACGCCCAGGTGATGGACCTCTACACCACGTATTTTTCCTCCACCAAGAGCGACAGCAACGACTATGTGGGTGCGCTGGGGCTGGGCAGCAAGAGCCCGTTTGCCTACACCTCAGGCTTTGATGTGGTCAGCACCTTCAATGGTGTGCAGAACAGCTATGCCATGTTCATCAATGAGCGTGGAGAGCCAAGTGTTGCGCATCTTGGCAGTCAAGATACTTCGGCACCAAATGGCGTGATGGTGAAGCTTCCGGTGAAGAGTGATGACTTCCACAACTTCCGGCGCAGTGCCCAGCAGGTGTTCCAGTGGTTTCCCAACAAGCCGGTGGTGTGCGGCAATCGCGATTTCAGCCTTCCCCAGATTCATCGAGTGCGAGAGGGCAAGGGTTGGTACTTTACGGATGGTAACCACTACACGAATCAGGCAGTGGCACTGATGGGCAGCGTGGCCTATCCCATCAAGCGGGACCAGGTAAATCGCCGGTATGAGCGGCTGCTGTATCAGCACCTGGTGGTGGAGTTCAACATTGGCGAACTGGATGTGGCTGCCAGCCGTGAAGAGCTGAGCTACGATCCCACCACTGTTGGTGTGCTGGAGACCCGGCTGGACGCGGTGCTCCGTGAGCTCCAGGAACAGGTGAGCACTGATTTCGCCAAGTGCACCACCATGTGGGAAGCTCAGTGCCTGTTGCACAACATGGTGTATGGCAGTTATGCAATGCGCGAGCTCAAGCAGATGCTGACAGCAGGTGGTTTTCCGTTCACTTGGCAGGGCAAGAACATCAGTGCCACAGAGTTTTCTGCCCGTGAACTGTGCGACAACACCAAGGCCAGCATCAGCAAGCTGCGTGACAGTGGGCGGCGTGAAGCAGCTAAGTACTTCAACACCACCAAGCGAGTGACTTTTTTCCGACAGGACGTGAATGACACCACCAGCCGAGTAGTGGCATGGCAGAAGGATGCGACTGCTAAGGGTCTGGCACCTGAGGTGTACATCATCTCTGGTGAAGACGCTGATGTCAACACGGTGCTGACCCGGCTGGGCAATCCTCCCATCGCACTGGCCAGCGGGTTGCCTCGCAACCCGCGTGCAGCTATGAAGTTCAAGGGCCGAGTTTGGCAGGGTGGGCGCAGCACTTGGGGACGCAGCCGGAAGAGTGATGATTGGGGGAGCGAAAAGGAGCTGACGGTTGGGCAAGGTGGCCTCTATGTCACCACGCTGAACATGGACCCCCAGACACCGGCTGGCGAATCCTTGAGGATGAGTGACTTGGTCACCAGCCTCAGTAAGCTGGGCATCCTGGACAACAAGACTCAGATTTGGGGCATCAACAAAACCAACAGCCGCCTCATCGCTGAGGACGGCATCTGGACTGAGTTCACTGGCTGGGCAAAGGAGCAGATCATCTCTTACCTCCAAGGCAACCAGGTGCTGCATCGCATCAAGGTCGCTGCTGAGTCTCGACAGTTCTTCAACGAAGTGGGTCGTGATATCAATAGGTGGCAGCCTTTTGAAAAGCACACCAACTCTGTGGGTCGTATGGTGCGAGAGTGGGTGCGGGTGACCCAAGAGCATGCTCAGCTGGTGAAGGCCCACAAAACCGAAATTGACCCCAGTGCTGTACGTACGGCTTGTGCAGTTGCTGGAGTCACTGCTGACTTCAAGGACCCAAACATGAATCACATCATCAAGATGGTAGGTGATGTCAAGCGAGATTACCCCTTGATCCGCTATGCCTTCAACAATGGTAGCGAGCCCCTCACAGACTTTGTGAAGTATGTGGAACAGGTTGACGCTGCCTCAAACTCGTAGTACTATCCCAATTGTGAACAACTCCAAAGGAGAAAAACCCATGAGCCTACCCTATATTGCCGGACGTGACTTTGTGACCGTTATGCACGATGGGGTAACCCACACCGTGCGTGAGGGGATGACCAACTACCTCGCCTTGCGTGATGCCATTCGCGCCAAGGAGTGGGATCGTGTGCCTGAGCTGCTGAGCCCTGCTCGTGTGGTGGAAACCTTTGGTGAGGGCAGCATCAAGGTTGTTGATGGCGAAGTGCTCTACAATGGTGCACCGCTACACAACGCCGTGACTCAGCGCATCATGGAGATGGTGCGTGATGGTTTCGATGCAGGGCCGCTGACCCGCTTCCTTGAGAAGCTGATGAGCAACCCCAGCCGCACAGCAGTGAACGAGCTCTACGACTGGCTGGAGCGTACCAGTCTGCCCATCACCGAGGATGGCGACTTCCTGGCTTACAAGAAGGTGCGAGATGACTACCGAGACTTCTACACTGGGAAGATGGACAACAGCGTGGGTCAGATCCTGGAGATGCCACGCAACCAGGTGGATGATGTGCGTGATCGCACTTGCTCCTACGGACTGCACTTTTGCAGCCTCAGCTACCTGCCCAGCTATCACGGTGGTGAAGGGCGTGTGGTGATCGTGAAGATCAACCCTGCCGATGTGGTGAGCATCCCAAGCGACTACGACTTTGCCAAGGGCCGTGCTTGCCGCTACGAGGTGGTTGGTGAGCACGTGGGGGGCGAAGCGCGTGAGGCTTTCTCCACTCCAGTGGTGAGCAACCGTGGTGAGCCGGTAGAGGGTGCATATGTTCGCAAGCCAACTGGCCCAGTTACATCTGTGCTGGGAGTGGAGTTTGGGAACGCCGCTCGTGCAGCAATGGCACAGGCTCTGGTGGACCAAGTGTCCCAACGCTACAACATTGGCCAAACCCGCAGCCCAGAACAGGGTCGTGTGGACGGCTTTGACGATGCCTGGGACAACCGTGCGCCAGACCTGGGTCGCTACCAAGGCAACGTAACCCGTGAGGCTGTGGACTATGCTCGGAGCTATTTCGAAGGCTACGACAAGTGCCGAGGAACCAGCAGCGTGGGTGTTGCCCCAGCAACCGCTCCAAAAGCGGCAGTAGTGGACAACAAGGTCTCTGTAGAGGACTTTGAGTATGAGGGAGAAGTCCAGCGTGCAGAGATCCTTCGAGTGCTGAACATGCCGTTTGGTTACCGCAAGCATGGTTACGACAACGGCTACGATGAAGGCCACGCAACTGGCTACGACCATGCTCAAATCAACCACTTCAACCTCTATGGTGCAGAAGAGGGTGGCAAGAATTATCGTCGGGGCTATATCGATGGTTACCTCAGCAGCTTCAACTCCTAACCTCACCCTGTGGGGGAGTCACTGTGCCTCCCCCACAACCTTTGAAAGAGTTACAACATGTTTGTTTGGGAATTTTTGGCAGTTGGTGCCATTGGCTTTTGGCTACTGCTGGTGCTGAGCGCCATCATCATGAGCGAGATGCTGGACAATGATGCACCTGGTTGGGCAACTATTGTGGCCATCGTCACTGTTGCAGTCCTTGTGGTGTTTGGTGGGTTCAATCCGCTTTCATACCTGGCCGCACATCCTGGTGAGATTGTGCTGGGGATTGCAGCTTACTTCTTTGCTGGTGCTGTGTGGAGCCTGGTGAAGTGGTATTTTTGGCTGGTCAAGCTGCGTCGTCAGCTGGATGCTGGCCACGACCATCGACGTGTTCTCTATACGGCAGGCGTGCAACAGTTTCCTCCTCAGCCAGGTGATCACAAAAGTCGGATTATTGGGTGGATTGCACTTTGGCCAGCCAGCATGCTGTGGACGCTGATCAACGATCCGGTTCGACGTGCTGCGGAAGAGATCTACGCTCGACTTGGTGGCACTTACCAACGCATCAGCAATCGCGTGTTTCAAGGTTACACCAAAGAAACCAACCGAGACTAATCTCTCCAACTCCACAGGAAAGGCAGGGCTCAGCTCTGCCTTTCTCTATGGCCATCCTACTCCCAAAATTTTGATGTCTAAAATTCGCACACTCTCACCCAGCAAGTCAAACAGTTGTTGGTGCAGATCTCGATTACGATCTAACGCAAACACAAAAGATTTTTGTGTTTCATCACCAAGCTCAACCAAAACAACGTAATAATACACTTGCGGTGTCCTTAGTGATTTAAATTTTGATTATTTAAATTTTTCCAAAAGCCTTTGAATTCCAGTTTAAATATCATGCAGGCTGCTGAGTGCAGCCTTCTTAGTATATTGAAATTCACTATAGGCACTGATGACCCAATCTATTTCAGAAGTTGACGAAACACAAATTGAAACTTGGCAACTGTTGGCGCCACATATCAAAAAACCAATTCCCAGTTGCCCCCGATATACTGAACGACTTCTTCAAGAAATAGAGCTTATTACTGAACAGAGATTTGCTCCACATTTTTTGCGTGTTCTGGAAATCCTAGATCTCACAAAAGATTTACCACACATTACCAGAGGCAGTGCTGGTAGCTCACTAGTGTGTTATCTTTTGGGTATTACAGATGTGGATCCAGTTGAGCACAACATTCCTTTGGCACGATTCATCAACCCTTTGCGTGATTTTTAAAAAAATATTTTGTTACAAAATATTCAAGTGTTGATATTGACTTTACTAAATAAGTCAAAACGACATGAGGATAACAATGTATTACATTTACATGTATGTTGATCCACGCAATTTGATCCCATTTTATATAGGAAAAGGAAAAGGACAACGTATGCTTGCTCATCTACGTGAAACTGAAGAAACTACAGATAATGTTCGTAAATTCAGAAAAATTCGAAAGATACGATCAGAAGGTATGGAACCAATCATCAATATAATTGTTGATGATATAACAGACGAAGATATGGCATATGATATAGAAGAAGCTTATATACAAAAATATGGCAGGATTGATTTTGAACCCGATGGAGTATTAACCAATATATGTTTAGGGTCAAGACCTCCTGTCTCTAGAGGAGACAGGAACGGAATGTTCAATAAAAAGCATACTGATGAAAGTAAGGCTAAAATGCGAGAAGCCTTAAAAGGAAAAGTGCCATGGAATGTTGGCATTCCAAGAGATGAGTCAGTAAAAGATGCTGTAAGAAGGGCGAACAAAGGTAAAACACCCTGGAATAAGGGTAAAGAGCGTAATGAAGAAGATAAGCAAAAAATGAAAGAAGGATGGGCAAAGAAGAAAGCAGAAGGCTTTATATCCCCTGCAAGAGGAAGAGTTATACCTAAAAATACACAATGTTCACATTGTGGACAACTTGTGACAAAAGGTCACCATACTCGATACCATGGACCAAATTGTAAAAGTATCAAGTCATAATTTATATCTAAACAAGGAACACTATGCCCACTGCTGAACAAACATTTGAACTATTATACCCATATTTCAAGAAAAATATACCAGCTGCAACTGAATATACTGACAGACTTATTGAAGAAATAGATCTTATTGCACAACAAAATCTCGCTCCGCATTTTTTGAATGTTGTTGAAGTTCTGTCTTTGACCAAAGACATACCCCATATAACACGAGGCTCGGCTGGCTGTTCTCTAGTGTGCTGGTTTATTGGTATAACTGATGTTGACCCTGTAAAACACAAGATACCTTTAGCAAGGTTTATAAGTCCTTATAGAGACGACCTCTTGGACGTTGACATCGATTTCAGTCAAAAGTTCCACAAAGAGGTGTTGAATCGAATATATGCTCACTGGCCGGGTAAGGCTGCAAGGCTCAGCAACTATGTTAAGTATCAACAAAAGAGTGCTGAAAAAGAAGCTTTGAAACGAATTTGTGGCATCAAAGGATCTCGCCTCAAAAACAACAAACCCATTGAGTTGGTGCCAGATCATCAAAAAGCTGAATGGAAAAAACTCACCAACAAGCTCATAGGCAAAAAGAAAAGCATATCAAAACATCCTGGTGGTGTTGTGGTTTTTGAACAACCTCCAGCGCAGAGCTTGGTGTTGAAAAAAGACAACCAAATCTTACTTGACAAATATGAGGTGGAAGACCTTGCACTTTTGAAAGTGGATGTGCTCAGCAACCGTGGGCTAAGTGTGCTGTGGGACTGTGATCAAAAAGGTGCATTTGACTATCCACTGGATTGTGATCTCACATTTGAGATGCTGTCTAGAGGTGACAGCATTGGTGTTGTGCAAGGAGAGAGCCCTGTTATGCGTCGCACACTCAAGGGCTTGAAACCCACTTGTGTGAGTGATCTCACATTGGCAACAGCCCTCATTCGACCAGCAGCACTTACTGGTAGGCAAAAAGGTGTGTTTTTCCGAGAGTGGATTGGGCACAATGCTCGCCCTGGCAAGCTGCAACACAAAGGCGGATTGATTTTTGATGAAGATGCCATTGAACTCATATGCGATATTTTGAAATGCAACCCTTTTGAAGCTGATATGTATCGTAGAGGCTTTGTGAAGAAAAACGAAGAAATGATGTTTGATTTCATTGGGAAAATTGGCGAGAATCCGCAGAAAACAGAAATCTTGCACCTGCTGTCAAATATGGCTGGTTTTGGCTTATGCAAGGCTCACAGCATCAACCTAGCTCATCTCATTTATGCACAAGCTTATGAAAAACAACACAATCCCAAAAGATTTTGGCTTGCAGTTCTTCAAAATGCATGTAGTATGTATCGCCCTTGGGTCCATATTGAGGGAGCCAAACGGGCAGGTTGGAAAATTGAAGGTAACAAACGACCTTGGAAAACTGATGGAGACACTCTCTATAATGATCAGTGGACTGTGCCACTTTTTGAAAGCCATTTTGATCAAATGAGCAAAACTGGGTTTTGGACACACAGCACATGGATGCCTGGTTGTTACTATCAAGAGTTTGGTGACATTGTTTCTCTTTGCGGGCTGATAGCTGCTCACAGATCCTATCACAAAGGAGATCGGGAGTATGTGACATTCTGCACCTTGGGAGTGGGACCTGGGCAGTTTGCTGAGGTTGTGCTACCAGGTATAGTGGGGCTGAAAAACAAATCCTTGGTTGAATTGGTGGGCAAGATCAACATTGTTAACGGCGTAGCAAGCATCACTGCACAAAAATTCAGCACCTTTACAATTTGGGAACACGCTAAAAATTCTGGTTGACCTTTTTTCCTACTCTGCTATAACTACGCGATGAAGCAGAGGAAGGCAACAGTGAACAAATCTCACAAGTTGATGGCAACAGCGCCTCGCAAGCCTCGGCGTGCCGTTGAGCTTTTCTCCGACGCGAGGTTTCAGCCCCGCGTGGTGAAATCCAAGCGTGCATACAGCCGCAAGACCCGAGATAATCGCAAGCTGGATCAGTGAGGAGACCATCGCCATGCCCGAGATCAAGTGGCAGGATTTTGATGTTGTTTATAATGGCGATGAGCTTGATGAGGACGGTGAAGGACGTTGCCCTCAGGTGGCCATGTTTCCTCATGTGCGTCCCGAAGGCATTGTTGGCGGCAATCGGCAGCTCACCGACCTAGAGCGCATCCAGATCACGTTCGACTATCCTCTGAGCCAGCCCACCACACGAGAGTTTTTCAAGCAGGGTGGATTCACCCTGTATGACTTCTATCAGGCAGTGTATGAGGGCTACACCAAGATCTATGCCGAGGAAGATGGGGCAGTGGGCGATCCGGGGCTGATTCCGGGCATGCTGAACCGTGCCACCAGCAATGGTCCACATGGCATCTGGGGTCACGGAATCGAGGATCTGTTCCTGGAAGGTTTTCGGGAAACTTCTCCGGGCAAGTTTGAGTTGGGAATGGGCAGCTGACCTTGATTTGGCATAGCTTTGACTGTTCCTTATAATGTGGACAGCAAACAAAGGAACCCCTATGCCGCAAGCAGATAAGAAAGAGCTGCCCAGTCTTGAGGAAAACAATGTATATCTTTTCATGGAGTCTTTTGACGACAAAACTGTACGTCCTGTTATTGAGTTTATTCTACGCAAAAACCTTTTGCCTAACAAAGAGCGTCCCAGTCATCTCACGCTGATCATTTGCAGCCCTGGAGGAGAAATGCCCTCAGCCTTTGCTTTGATTGATGTGATGAAAGGCAGCAGCATTCCAATTCATACTGTTGGATTAGGACAAATTGCCAGCTGTGGCCTGCTGACATTTATGTCTGGTACCAAAGGTCACAGGGTGGTAACTCCCATGACCAGCATCATGAGTCATCAGTATTCATGGGGCTCGTTTGGAAAAGAACACGAGCTTTTGAGCCGTGTCAAGGAGTTTGAACTCACAAGTCAGCGCATGCTTGAGCTGTATAAGGAATGCACTGGACTTGATGAGAAAACCATCAGGAAGGTACTGTTGCCCAGTCAGGACATTTGGCTCACAGCAGAAGAGGCTGTGAAATACGGCATTGCTGATGAGGTTAAGGAAACGTTCTAACTATTTTTCGGGATTGGGCAACTTGGCCACACGATCCAAATCATTGCCCATTCTCTGCAGGTTAAGATTTTTCAAGCGGCTCATCAATGTCAAAGCAATGGGATCTTTCACAGTGTCTGAGCTGCTTTTGATATAATCGTCCAAGCTGTTCAAAAGGTCAGCTACAGTTTTGATAGCGGGGTAATCAGGTGGCAGCTTGAATTGAGCTGCCTCTCTGCCATAGTTCACTTGTCCTCTTTGGATCAGTTGACCTATTGGGGGCTCACCCTCGTAAGCTTCTTGGATCAGCTTGCGCCACTTTTGAATATCGCTGTTCATAGTGAACTATTTACCATCGTGCATTTCCTGGAAATCCAGCATCTTCCAACGCTTTTTGGCAATCAAACATGGCACGTTTGCCTTTTCCCACGTAGTCAAGAAGTATATTATGAACTTTAGCTATGCTTTCATCCTCATAATGGTTACCAAAAGAAACATAACCAGCTCCCAAAGCTCTAAGCAAGGGTAGATCTTTGTCATAATTGAGTCTCAACTCACCTGGGATAATTTTTGGTAATCCTTCCAAACTTTTCAAAGGGTTGTCCATGCAAAAAAAATCATCTGCTACTTCGGCAGGCCCACCCAGCAAGTTCTGCAACTTGTTAAAGTTACAGTAAAAACTAGATACTTTTTTTGGTGCTCCCAGCAGCGTTTCAAGATCACAGTTATTACACCAATAATTTCCGCCAACTTGTTCTGGGCCGCCCTTCAATCCAGCTTTTCCCAAAGGGTTGCTGTCTATGTCAAATGATTGGGCTACAATACGTGGTGTGTTTTCCAAACTCTGAAGATACGTACCAACGGCTGCGAAACTGTAGACTTTACCAAATTTGACTGGCAATTTCCCTGTGGCAAAAACATCCTTTACCATTTTTACATCATGATCACTGTTGAAAAATCCATTGGCATCAATGTTTTTCTCTGAAATGTCTATGCCCTGAAAATATTGGCCCTGAAAATATTGATGAAAAGTATTCAATATGGTTTTTTTGTCTACCATCTTGCGTTCTCCTCAAAGCCTGCATCTTCCAAGTCTTTTTGGCAATCAAACATTGCACGCTTGCCTTGTCCTGCGTATTTGTTGATTATTTCTCTCACCTGTTGTGCTGCCCTGTCCTGTGATTCCGACCTCCACCAGAATTGAACACCCTTAGTAGCAGTCAAAGCTCGCAACAACGGCAAGTGTTCTGTGTATGTGACCAGTAATACCTTAAGCTCTTGTGGTAGTCCTTCAAGTGACACCAGTCTAAGGTTATCGCTGCAATTGAAAATCCCACCTACAATTTTAGGAGCTCCAACCAGTGTTGTAAGGGCCAATTGTTTCCGGCATTCAAATGTTCCGCCAACAATTTCAGGGGATCCTTCAAGTGACGACAACAAGTTATTGGCAGCCAAAAAATTGCCAGTAACTTCGTAAGGGCAACCTTCCAGAGACACCAATCTGCTGTCTCTTACATTGAAGGTACCTGTTACCTTACCAAAAGCAAATGGTAGTCTACCATCTGGAAATTCATACAAGCGTGGGCGAAGGTCATTGTAAACATCAAGTTTACCATCCTCAGTAAATCTGTATTTTTTATCTTGTAGTATTGAATGTGCAACGAAATAAGTCTCTAAATCTTTGAGTATTTTATTTTGATCTACCATCGTGCGTTCTCCTCAAATCCTGCATCTTCCAACTCTTTTTGGCAATCAAACATTGCACGCTTGCCTTGTCCGGCGTAGCGGTTTATAATTGAATGAACTGGTTCAAAAGCCCTGAAATCTTGTTCGTCAGTGCCAGGTTCTGCTATGGCAATATGTTCTGCTGTCAACAATCGGAGCAAAGGCAACTCTTTGTTGAATGATATTCCAATCGAGTAAGGCTCCTCACCCGAAGGCAATCCCACAAGACTTTTCAAAGGGTTGTTATAGGCAATTATTTTATAAACCACTTCTGGTCCGCCTTGGAGGTTTTCCAAAAGGTTGTATTGAACATCCAATTCAGACAGATAAGGTGGACAGCCCTGTAGGCTCTTGATCTTGTTTTTAGGGATCCAGAGATTGTGACACGCATCGGGAAAATTTTCAAGGCTTGTTAAGCCGGCACCTGGTGCCCCCAACATGCCATCCACCATGTTGAATTTGAAAGGAAGTTTTCCATTTGGCAGATTCTTAGTCAAATAAGCACTGCCATACACAACAACACTGCCATCAGGATTGATTTCTGGTTCCACATCTTGACCATTTTGGTCATATAATGTGAAGTATGTTTTTACCAATAGCCGTATTTTTTGAACATCTACCATCTTGCGTTGTCCCCAAATCCAGCATCTTCCAACTCTTTTTGGCAATCAAACATTGCTCGCTTTCCTTGCCCTGCATACTTGTTCATGATTTTTTCCAAATCTTCCATGGGTTCTTTGTCAGCAGGGTTTTGAATGTGTATTTCTTGAACAGCTAAAAGTCCCAGTAGGGGAAGATCCTGCCGCCAGGAGATGGAAACCACCTTAATATGTGAAGGTGTGTTCTTGAAATGTTGGAAAGGATTGTCACCAGCCCACAAAAAATTTACAGGAGGACAGCCTTCAAGAGAGGTCAATAGATTGTTGTTGCAAGCTATCTCCCAACAATTTGGGGTGCAACCTTCTAGGGAAGTCAACAAGTTGTGGGAACAATCCAAATGTTCTGCTTCTAGTGGCGCACCTTGCAATGATGTCAACAGGTTTTGTTCACAATGAAAGTCTCCACTCACATACATGGGACAGCCTTCAAGGGATTTTAATTTCATACCAGCTACAATGAAATCACTGTGAGCTTCTTTGAATTTGAAAGGCAGCACGCCTTTGGCAATCCGCCTATAGCCTACGCAAGTGGTTTTCATGGTTATCAAACCATCATCTGCAATCACAAAATCTGTTGCTGGATTCAGCCGTTGATCATCTCTATCCCGGAAATATTCTGTGAGCATTGCAGAAATTTTCCATTTGTTTACCATCTTGCGTTTTCCTCAAATCCAGCATCTTCCAGGTCTTTTTGGCACCAAAACATTTCACGTCTGCCTTTTCCTGCGTATTTGTTCAAAATTCTCTCCACAGCTCTTCCTTTGTCTTGAAATTCATCACCCAACAGCCAAACTTTTTTAGCCACCAATGTTCTCAGCAAGCCCATATGGGGGTTGTAATCCAACTCCACTAGTCCGCCTACGGAAGTAGGGAATCCTTCCAAACTCTCCAATTTATGCAACTGTTTGAATGACACATTTCTACCAACAAATTTTGGACCACCCACAAGACTCTTGATATCCAAAGCTTTCAAGGAAAAGTCTCGGCCCACGGTGTTGAATGTGCCGCCCAAAGTTGTGAGATTGTGGCAATCAAGTATATCTAGATCCCTACCAATTTGGCTGGGAGCACCTTGAAGACTATCTACTATGCAACGATCAAATCTCACATCCCCATCTGCCCGCAGTATTTTCCACCTTAATTCAGGTATAATTCGGCGCATGTGAATGCTGCCTGCCATCCCACCTTTTGCCAGGACACTTACTGTTTGAGAATCATGAAATTGGAGAGTACCACTCCAGGAAAAATCGTCTGTGAAACGGTTTTGGAGGCGCTGCAATTGTTCAAGATCTGTTACCATCTTGCATTTTCTCCAAACCCTGCATCCTCCAACTCTTTTTGGCACCAAAACATTTCACGTCTGCCTTTTCCTGCGTATTTGACTAAGATTTTTTCCAAAGCGGGTTGATCTGGATTGGGCCAAATGCGTTTGGCCACTAGTGTTCTCAACAATGGTAGGTTTTTGTGATAATCAAAACTCACTGAATCACCAATATAGGCGGCCAAGCCATCTAAGTTTTGTAAGTTGTTGCCAATAAGTTTATAATGTCGTCCTACATGTTCTGGTCCACCAAATGTGCTGGTGAGCCGGTTGTTCTGAACAGAAAAGTCAGTACCAACCCAGTATGGCGCGCCGTCAAGCTTTCCCAATGCTAACCCTCCTGCAATGAAACTGCCTGTGACTTTGCCAAACCACAATGGAAATTCCTTTTGTCCTTTCTTTCGAAATGTCACAGATCCTGTCACGTCAACCCGGGATTCAGAATCCAAGGAAACAGCTATTTCCGTTCCTACTAACCAACAATGCCTGTGCAATATGTCCCAAGCTTCTCCTTCGCTCTTTACTCGTTTTACCATCTTGCATTCTCCGCAAACCCAGCATCTTCCAACTCTTTTTGAGCATCAAACATTACACGTTTGCCTTTACCAGCATATTTGTTCAAAATGTCTTGGCATTGCACTATTTTGTCCCAACTCACTCGTGTTTTGCCGGTAGTGAAATCCACCCGGTTGGCAACTAGGGTTTTCAACAAAGGCAAATTGGGTTCATAATTCAAACTCATGGTGCCACCAATATAATCTGGGGCACCTTCAAGGCTGGTCAAGGGATTTTTGAATACCATAAATGAACCGCCAACTTTTTTTGGCGCACCAATGAGATTGGTGAGCCCACAACTATACGCAGTGTAATCTTCCCCCACCTCTAGTGGCCCCCCTTTGAGACTTTCCAGCTTGCTGTTGCGTGCAGCAGAAAACACTTCAGTGACTTTACTGGGTGCTCCGCTAAGACTGGTCAATCCCATGCCGCTGACATTGAACATGCCTTTGACTTCACCAAATTTCACATTCAATCCTGATGATCCCATAAGGAATTGAACATCTCCTGTGAGATTCAGTTTGTTGTCATCGCTGAACTGCACCTGTTTAATGAGCTTTGGATCATAATAGAGTTTGAAGGTGTTCCAGATGTCAAGTTGTTCGGGAGTCAAAGCCATAATGTTCTCAATCTATAAAAACCTAAATAATATTTAGGAGAAATCATATGTTGGGATTTTTGTCAAACAAACTGCTGTTGGTTGGTGTTGGTGCGTTCTTGCTCCTGTCAAGTGCCTTCTACATTTATTTCAAACACACACAAACACAACTTCAAATAATGGCAGCCAATATAGCCAAAGCAGAGGTGGCTATTGATTTACAAAAAGCAGCAATTTCTCAGTTGGAAAATGTTGCACAAGAACAGAAAATCTCCATGGAAATGATGCAAGGCCGTATCAACAAGGCTGAATATGATAGAGCTCAGCTGGCAAAAGCCCTAAAAGATCTCAATATTGTTGCAAATGCGCAGACTGATAGAAAGCAACTTCAAATCAACTTGAATAATCAACTTAACGAGCTGTTCAATTCAGCTGCTGAAAGTACAAAAAATGCGTCACCAAAGCCTTAAATCTATTGCTATAGCTTTTTTGTGTTTCTCTCTTGTGGGCTGTGGTCCAGATGTGAAAGAACTGGAAATCAAAACCAGCAACCTCAAAATAACTGTTGCTGAGCCACCCTCCCCTCGTGAATTGGTGATCAGCAATGTGAATGTGAACGTAGTCACAGCAGAAAACTTCCGCGATCTTGACGCTCAATTGAAAGCAGATCCCAAGAGTGTGTTCTTGGTAATGACGCCAGCGGATTATGAAAATCTGGCCACAAACATTGCTGAGTTGCGCCGATTCATAACACAGCAAGGTGCTATTGTGCAATACTACCGAGATATGGTGAAAACCATTACACAAGATAATCCCAGCAATAATGCAACGACAAAATGAAAACCTCTCAAGAGAAGTGGTTCGTGAAATATTGGCGGCCTGCTGCGGCATGGATCTATTTGGCTATCTGTATTTTTGACTTTGTGCTCATGCCCATTTATGTTGCTAAAACCAATTTGAAATTGGAAGATGTTGTTAAGGTAGCTTCAACATTTGAAGGCAGTGAAAAACTAGGTGCGCTCACTCTCCTTATGAAAAAGAACACTTGGGAACCTTTGACTGTTATGGAGTCAGGAATGTTTCATTTGAGCTTTGGCGCAATACTTGGAGTAGCAGCGTATACAAGAGGTAGAGTACAAGAAGCTAGAGTGCGTCAAGACTACAGCAAAAGCGATCCAAAAGGAGTTTTTGCTAACGTTGACAATCCAGGATAGCCCCTGACATAATCAGCTATCATAGTGGCAACAAATGATGGTGTTGTGTCCATCCGCAAACGCTCACCGCGAAGGGTGGGAACCTGCGTCCAAAGGTCTCGAGTTCAAAAAGCCTTTGCCACAAAATTGAACAAAAAGGATGAAGAGTCTTGAGCTCTTCACCAACCTTTGCCATCAGTTCTGGTGGAGGTTGGGCTTGCTGGGCCGGTATGCCCAGCATAACCGGGCAAAGGCATGAGGTGCCTTGAGTGGTAGATCCTGCGCTGGAAATAGGTGCCCCGCCAGTGCTTGAGGGTCTGAACTGAGACTGTGAAACCGGAATGATGTTTTCAACCATTCTCCCCGCAAGGGGAGAAATATGACCGATCCTCCAGAATGAAATGCGTCTTCCTGTAAATATTAGATGATACAAACTAATGAAGCCCAAGATTGGGAACAGATAAAAGATCCAGCAAAAAGATGGCTGGGAAGATTCACATATATGAATCAAGGAAAAAATCCTGAAAAGCACGTATTGGATACGCTTATACAGAAATATCCCAACAGACCTGGGGTTATATATCGAGGAATGAATTTCACTCGGGAAGAAAACTATACCGAGTTCATGGAACTGTTCCACAAATCAAATGGCAAGTTAACCTTCAATGTGGTCACAAGCTGGAGTGGTGATCCCGGCACTGCCCTCCAATTTGCCTTAACTCAGCCCACCTATCAATTGAACTTAGCAGTATTGACAGCTCACGCTCAGCAAGAGAAAAATAGAGAAAGGCTCAGTGGTTACAGAGGAGTAATTTTGAAAACCACTGTGTCTGAGGGAGTGGGAATTGATGTTGACGCCACTGGAGTGGGACATGAGAGTGAGATCGTGTTACCTCCTGGCACCTATCAAACAGAGATTTACCAAGAAATAAAACAATACAAGCACAGTCTCGACGATGGCGACACCTCAGTTGAGGATGTGATTTTGAAAACCACTCTAGATAGCTTACGCAGCAGATCTACAGAGCACAGCTTTTTTGACTATGTGATACATCATCATGGCCAGGAATTGAGTCCACAAGCACAGCGGCATTTGTTGAAGTTGTTTGGACCTCAAACCGGTGTACCTTTGTTCAAGAGTTCTGTGGATCAACATACAAATTACTTTACCAAAAAACCTGAGGTGACGTTTGACTATCACATACCAACCATACGGCTGTTTGAGTTGGCAGAAAAAGGGATTTTCACTCCTGAAGTAACAAATAAGATTAGGTTGTTGGGTAAAAAAATCATTAGTCAAGCACTTCCTGTGATAGAGAGTGTTATAGTTGATGCCACCTATTTCAACCCAGCACAATTGGGTTTGGTAAGTAGGGTCAGCAAAGACAACCGAGTGATTGATGCCATAAGAAAAGCCATTAGGCCAGCAGTAGCCCAGTTGAATCAAAAAGTTCAAGACATCAACAAAATACAAGATCCAAAGGACAAAAGACAGGCAATTGAACATTACAAGGATGAGATGGTGCGCTTGTTGAGCAGACTGGGTGTATAGTAAATACGTCTATATAACGAGGATCAAGAATGATTACAGGCACACGCAAACTCATCAGCAAAGAAATTCAGCAAGACGCCGATGTTTACGTTGGCTCCACTGGGGAAATTTGGTTCCAAGAAGGTAGTCAAACTCTAAGATTTGGCGATGACGAAACTCCAGGAGGCATACCGCTGGCAAGCGGAGGTGGCACAGCGGGACCAACCACTGTTTGTCCCCCTGGCGTCAACACTGTGGTCTACACAGCCTCTAGTTCAACTGTGAGAACCATCAAAGCCACTGTTCAAGCTGTGGGGTATGAAACTGGAGTGGTGGATTTTCCCGACACTCACTCAGCTGATGTGATAGCAGTCAAAAATTTGCGCACTGGTTTGGGAGAGGCATCAGTGTACGGGGTAACTTACACCAGCGTGGCCAGCTTGGTCACATTTGACGCCCAGATCGCAGGCGGAGTATTGAAAATTGTTGCTCAACCCACCAGTTTGGTCAACTCGGTTACAGTTGACAGCACGGCTATCGAAATTCAAGAGTAAGGCACGCACATGACATTGAAACCCTTTCAAACTCAGGACGGTGTGCGAATCAGCACAGATCCAGCTAGTATCCAAATCACCGGCAACAATATCCGGGCAGAAAGCACTGTGAAAATCCAGAGTGGCAACCCGCTGTGGTGGGCCGCCACACAAACTTACAACAAAGATGGCGCAGAAGTGGCGCCTCATGCCGTGGCCTATGCCAGCAATGGAGATGTGTTCTCCATTAGCTTTGTGGAGCAGGACACTGACGATACTGCGGTGACAAGACTGAGCTCAACTGGCACTGTGTTGTGGCAGAAATATCTGGTGGATCAAACTGTGCTGAGTTTTGCAGTCTCTCCAGATGACAATGTGTTTCTAGCAACAGCTGATGGCACCGAGGTTATATTTGTGTTGATCAACGGCTCTACAGGAGCAATCTTGTGGCAAACCGGCATAGACACTGGTTGGTCGGCATTCAGTTTTGTGGTAGCTGTGGACAGTGAAGGATCGCCCATTGCTGTTGGCAGCAGTGAAGCAGTGGGTGAGGGCGGGTTCGATAGTTTGTTGGTGACCAAATTGAACGGAAGCACAGGAAGTGTGTCCTGGAGCAAGGCAATCACTGACAACACAAACAACCTACAAACCGGTGCTGTTGCTTGCATGGGCACCGATATCCTGTTGAGTGCTCGCAGTGACAATGGCGACAATCTTGATTTGGCTGTGTTTAAATTGAGTGCCGCAGGAGACATCTTGTTGCAAAAGAAGATTCTTGTGCAGCAAGGATACAGTGCATATGCTGGTCAAATTGCTGCTGATGTGCATGGTAACATCTATTTGGCCACTAGCTATAGTTTGAATGTGGCAAATTTTGACGGAGTCAATTCTCAAACGGCTGCCACTGTGACCAAGCTCAACAACGTTGGTGCTGTTCAATGGACAAGAAGAATTGGTCCAGGCCCTTGCGGAAGTGTGAGCCTCAGTTTGTGTGTGGATGAGTTGGGCGATGTTTATTTGGCAGCAACCACATTTGCATTTGGTCCAGGTTCTACCAACAACGACATTGATCAATTTTTTGAAGGCAGCACAAAGATTGTGCTGGCCCGATATACACCCACTGGCACTGTGGTATGGCAGAGATATTTGGATGCCCCCCGTCTTTGGGAAAGCCCAAACTATACCAGCAGTGACGTCACTGGCAATCTTTTGGCCGTCAAGGGCGATAGGCTGTTGGTGGCAGGAAGCAGTGTGCCTAGCTCAGTTCTAGGTGGTGCTCTCGAAGCTCTCACAGGGTTTGTGGTGCAACTGCCCACCAGTGGCGATCACATTGACATTGGTCCATACAAATTCACCGAGAGTAGAGTGCCTGGTAGATTTGTTTATTGGTTCAGCAATGACAGCACCTTTGTTATTGAGGACCAACCCTATACAACCTCCACTCCTTCAATTTCATTGAATGACAGTGATATAGCCAATCAGCTGTTTCCAAACCCAGGATATCAGTTTGAATTTGATGGCAACGGCACTCTAAAGCTGCCCAATGATGGCGACTTGCAACTAACCCAAGATCAAACAGGTTGGATCAGCATATTTGGTCCATTGCTCAACAACAATGATAACATTTGGTTTAGAGCAACAACAGGTGATTCCCAAGGCAACATGTGGGCAGTTGGTGAGGAAGCTGACAACAACAAGGCTTTCTTGGTCAAATACTCGCCACAAGGCAACACCCTATATGCTGTGAGGTTGGAACACAACAGTGGTGATACCAGCAGGGCCAATGCCATATGGTATGATGAAACGTATGGGCTTTTGCTGATTGCTGTGGAAAGGCTGCCTGGTGACAACAAGAGCGGTTTGCTGATAGTTGATCCTGACACAGGGGTGATCCAGCAGGCAGTCACGCTGATGTCTGATGATGATGTGATCATAACGGACGTGGTGATCAAAAATGAAACGGTGATAGCCGCTGGCAGCAAATATGGTGAATGGAGATACTTTGATGCAACTCCTCAAACAGGCAGCACCACAGATCATCTGGTGATACTGCGGAGTATTCTCAATGGTGCATTGCCCAATCCATATGGCAACTGGATCATCACCGGCACAGGAATAACAGGTTATGCCAATATAACCAGTGTGGAAAGATACCCCAGCCTCACACAAACTAGCCTAAGCTCACCCCCTTTGGGCACTGGCGGCACATTTGATGTCACAGTCACAGATGGCGTCTACACCAGTGTGGTGCCCAACAATGGCGGCAGCAATTACGTGCTGGGTAGACACATACGCATCTTGGGCACCAGTTTGGGAGGTGCCACACCTGCAAATGATCTGGTGATTGAGGTAAGCAATGTGGATTCTGGCTCCATTCTCAACTTAAGTGTGGTAAGCGGGAGCGGAGTGGGAACAAACAGTTTCACAGGTGTTGGTGGTACCAGCTTGACCGGCACTGGATTTATACTGGATCTACAGGCAGGCAACGGTGCCACGTATGGTGACTACATTGACTACAATTACATCAATCAAGGGCAGCATTACGTTGTGGGAGATGAGATCACCATCAGCGGAACTCAACTGGGCGGAACAACACCCACAAACGACTTGACGGTAACAGTAACCAGTGTTTCTGTAGGAGAGATCATTGGCATAACACCAAGCGGCACACATCAGCAGACCATTGTGAAGCTCAGCATTGACTATGGTATAGACTTTGATACACCTGGCACCTGGCAGGTAGGTGAGAGCATGGGGCAAGAGTGCTTTGTGTGGACATTTGATTGGGCCAAGAGCTTCAGTGCCGAGGACGGCACCAGCCAAGATAGGTTGTTCAGTTTGGCGGTAGACTCAGACGGCATGATCTACACAGCTGGAGAAGGCTATGGTGGCGTAAGCGGCGACATTGAGAATGTGGAATTGGCCTTGCTCACCAAACTGGATACCGACGGTGATCTAGTTTGGGCCAGGGTGTTGAATGAGACTGATGACAACTGCCAAGCCAAGTGTGTAGCAGTGGATTCTACCAGAGATTTGGTGGTGACCACACATTACAGTCCAGGACCTGGTCGAACCGTGGTCAGCAAGTTTGACATGGATGGCAACCTGGGGTGGCAGTTGATGACAAGCAGCAATGATGACAGCAGCCTAGCGTTGGATCTTTCAGGCAACATCTATGTGGTATGCGAAGCCTATTATGCTGAAACAGCAGAGTATGCGCTCAAGGTTTTCAAGCTCAGCAGCACTGGACAAGTGTTGTGGCGCAGATGGCTTGGTACGCGAAGCTGGAATGAGATGAAGAATGGTCGCAACATCCAAGTGGTTGGCGAAAACATTTTCATTACAGCCTATACTGGTGCAGTAGATAACAATTTTGAAAGCGGCTTCGCAGCAAGACTACCAACAGATGGTGGCAGTTTGGGAGAATACGACTACTACTTCTGGAGGGAAGATTTCTACACCGTGGAGTTGAGAACCACAAACTATGTGGGACCAGTTGATATTCAGGTGAGAAACACCACTGTGGAGAATGACCTCGACAGTGACTATTATGTTGACTGGTATAGCCAAGACAACAATGTGGTTCCGGTGAGAGATGGTGACGGAGGTGCCATCATATTTGGCGACGGTAGTGTGCAAACCACCAGTGCTATAGACATAAGTCAAAAACTGGCTGCTGGCGGTACAAGACGGTTGGGTATGGAGGACAGAGGCAAGCACATTTATGTGACCTTCAATACCACGATTTTGGTGCCCTACAACGATGATGTGGCCATGCCCATAGGCAGCACTGTGGTGATCATCAACAACAGCAACAGCCTCATCAACATCAATGTGGATGGCGGCGGTACAACTTTGATAGTGCCGGGATTGGGCAACAATGCCAGCTACACCTTAAGTGATGAGGGTATGGCCACCCTCATCAAGGTAGACACAGAAGTTTGGTTCATGAGTGGTGCCACCCTAGAGGTGTTTGCACCATGAGTGTGATGCAAATCATGCCAGGATTGCTGGCTCAAATGGGCGGGGGAGCAGCTCCGCCGCCACCGCCAGCTCCCAGCTTGGTTACACGAAGTGCCGAAGGCGGCAGCTTGGCATTCAACACCAGAACCTACTATGCCCAGTTTGGGGGTAGTGAAGATTGGGCACTGGGCACTGGTGATTTTACTATTGAATGGTGGCAATGGATGCTCACAGGTATTCAATTCCCAAGACCATTCAGCGTGGGTTCATATCCATCGGCCAGTGTGGCAGTGAGCATTGAAAACGGAAGTCTGTACTATTGGGCAAACGGAGGTGTAGTGGCAGGTGCTGCTATCACAAACTACCAAAATCAATGGGTGCATTTTGCCATCAGCAGGCAATCCAATTTGACTCGATTTTTTCAAAATGGCGTGGAGATTGGTAGCATTGCTGACAACAACAATATAACAGACAGCTCAACCACACTTACCATTGGCAATGAGAACAATATCACCGAAGTGGCCGGGTTCTTGGGTTACATGACCAACTTTAGATGGACCAAAGGCGAAGCTCTTTATATCACAAACTTCTCAGTGCCGTTCACACCGCTGGCGGCAGGAGCAAACACCAAACTTCTGCTGTTGGCAGCTGACCAAGCCAATTTGTTTACAGATTCATCCAGCCAGCACTCCGTAACCAACACAGATTTGGTTTGGGCTGGAGTAGGCCCCTACAGCGAACGGAATTTTCTCGATGCAGGCAACAGTGCCAGCTACCTCTCTCCCAGCGTCACCTGGTATGATCTTACCACATTCAACAATGATGTGACCTTGGCCAATTTCACCTACAATGCGAGTGTGGGAGGACATATTGATTTTGGACTAACAGGTTCGGGGCAATTTGTGAGCAATCCCGGCGGGATCAATCAAAACAAGCTGCCCAGTGCTGCAATCACAATGTGGGCAAACATCACCAACAGCACTTACTTCAATTTTGTTGCGGGTTTGAGAGGATCAATAGACTTTGAGTTCTACTTTCTAATGCTGGATGACACCAACCAAACAGAAGCAAGGGTTGTCACAAACGCTGGATCATGGGACATCAATGCAAACTATACATCGCATTATGGCTATTGGAGACACATTTGTTTCACAGTGAATGGCGACAAAAGTGAACTGTATATAAATGGTAACTTGGTTGGTAGCAACACAAACATCACAGGAACATGGGGAACCAGTCCAGAATACTTTATGTTGGCCCAGGAATATGGTGGGGGCAACAGCAGTCAATTTCTCAAGATGGCCACATTTAGATATCATACTCGATCCAGAACTTCTGCTGAAATATTGGCTGAATTTGATGCAGAAAAGAGCAGATTTGGGTTGTAGACCTCACCATGCATAAACATGCCTGGGCACTGGTTATTCTGCAAGTATCAGCACATGCAGCGTTGTTGAGTGCATGGTATTGGGCAAGTTGGTATCATCTTTTTTTGATCTTCGTTGGTTACTTTGCTTTTGGCTGTTTGGGAGCCAGTATAGGCTATCATCGATTGTTCAGTCATCGAAGTTTCAGCAGTGCTCCTTGGTTTGAAACTCTTTGTCTACACATGGGCAATATGGCTGGCCTGGGCAGTTCGATCTGTTGGACAGCTATTCACAGAGCTCATCATCGTTATACAGATCAAAATCCACAAGATCCTCATAGTCCTCATCACCATAAATGGTATAAGGTTCTCTGGCTGGGAATGTTTGAACAAGTACAACTGCGATATGTAAAAGATCTTATGCGAGATAGACATCATCTATGGTGGCACAAAAACTATTTTTTGATTCACTTACTACTTGGAATCTTGGGTCTACTGATCAGTCCTGCCATTTACGCCAGCCTTATACTGATACCACAGGCTATGTCATGGAGCATCGGGGGAGCACTCAACTATGCTAACCATTGTTGGGGATATCGCAACCACAACACAGCCGACAGCAGCACCAACAACTGGCTGTTTGCAATGGCCTACTGGGGAGAGGGCTGGCACAACAACCATCATGCCAATCCCAAAAAATGGTATTTTGGTGAGCGTTGGTGGGAGATTGATGTGTCAGGGGTTTTGATAGCTCACCTGCGCAAAGACATTGACAAAACAGGTGTAGCTAACCATTGACGCACTTGCTGGGTTGATTGGCTTTTTGTTTATCTTTGCTGGGCTAACTGTTGTACACGCAGGGTGGGATTTTTGATATATTGGATTACTAAGCCATCTTGCTTGACCGCTGCCAGTTGAACTGCCTCACTGGGATTTGGAATACGGAAGATTGCCCAGGCATCTTGCCTGACCGCAGCTAGTTGCATTTGTTCACTGGGATTTTTGATGTATTGGATGGCACGGCCATGTTTCGTGACCGCTGCCAGTTGCACTGCCTCGCTGGGATTTCTGATGTGAGAGAGTGCAAAGCCATTTTGCGTGACCGCAGCCAGTTGCACAGCCTCGCTGGGATTTGGGATATATTGGATTGCGGTGGCCTCTTGCTTGACCGCTGCCCATTGCACCTGTTCACTGGGATTTTTGATGTAATAGATTGCCTGACCAGTTTGTTTGACCGCAGCCAGTTGAACTGCCTCACTGGGATTTGGAATACTGCCGATTGCCCAGCCCTTTTGCTTGACCGCAGCCAGTTGCACCTGTTCACTGGGATTTTGGATGTATTGGATTGCAGAGCCCTCGTTAGTGACCGCTGCCAGTTGCACTTGCTCGCTGGGATTTTGGATGTATTGGATGGCAGTGCCCGCTTTCGTGACCGCAGCCAGTTGCACTTGCTCGCTGGGATTCTTGATATGCGCAATAGCCGAAGCTTCTCGGTGTACTGCCTTAAGTTGTCCAGCTTGCGTAGTGAGATCAGACTTCTCTTTTTTGGGTGCAAGATAATCCTGGATTGATGCGGCTACAGGACCTTGCGGCAGTGAGTTGAGAAGATCACGACTAATCAAGAATGCAGGAGCCGAAAACCAAATTTCAGTGGTCTGGCTGCTGGGCGTCCATTCGCTCAGTTTGGCGGTTTTGAACCCGGCAGATGTAGGATTTAATATGCTGCGAAGCACACTTAGGAGGTCTTGTGTTGGAGTGACCTTTGAAATCAAGTAATCAACTGATTTTAGAACCCCATTTGTATCAGTTTTCTCATTTTGTTTAATTTCGAGTATTTTGTTTGTGAGCTCAGTCAAGCCCTGAGTCAACTGTGACCAGTTGTCTTGACTGAGAGTTACATTATACAACTTGGATAATGATTCTAAGCTTTCCATAAGGAAATCAAGGTTTACTGAGAAACTGTGCCAAATGTCCCCTACAGGACAAATACCTATAATAGGATCTCCTTCTGGAAAAACAACAAACGTGTCACCATACTCTTGGGTATGTTCAATATCGGTAGTGCATATAACACTGGCACTGCGTTTGGGAAATGTTTTCCATTCAGGAACATTGTCAATTATGAGAGTATACCAGTTGGGACCTGTAGTACTTTTCCTGTCTCCCTTGCTCAACTTCGCCTGAAACCAAAACTCTTCAGGTGGAGAGCTCACACCGCGATAAATGCGTCTGCCTTGATCATAAGCTAGCGCGGCTGTATTATAAGTTTGAGAAAATCCTGTTGTTTTTTTGGTTTCACCCAACAACTCTTTTATGAGCATACTTTAGATCCTTTTTGCTGGTGTAGCTAACCATTGACGCACTTGCCTGGTCAGTTGGCGGATGTCTCGTTCAACGTCTGGCCCCCAGTTCATGATTTCCCAATAATGTTCGCCAAACAATTGTTTGTAGGCAGCTCGATTGTTTTCCACCTGCTGCCATACAGTGTCTAGGAACTGGGGATCTACTGCCCTGCCTGTTTGTTGTTGACGTGCTTGAGCATTTTGTTGTGCTTGTTCTGGTGGTGTTCTTACCAAAATCATAGCAGTGTCGTAACCATAACTTTCAAACTGATGACATTTTTGTTGGTAGTCTTGGAAGTTTCTGCCTGTGCCATCTATCACCATGCCAAGACCTTGACGCAACCAACTCTGGCGAAACTTTTCTGCTTGTGGTGCCAAGGGGTGCGGCGGCAGTTCAAATTCTTGTTGCTCTTGGGTCTTTTTGGCTACCAAGCTGGCCAATGCATCAACGTCCACAATTTTTATATCAGGTCCAAATACTTTGCGTCGTATGGTGGTTTTTCCTGAACCGGGACTGCCAGCCATGAACACTACTTTGCGATTGTAGCGGTCATAGCGACCTTCTTGTAAAAACAAATCTTGAATTCGCATAGGTATATTTAGCTAAAAGCAAGCTGGTGATTATTGGCGAAACCTACGTTCAACATCAGCTAGGAACAAGTGATGAACACAAAATTGCTAGTGGAAATCCTTGCCAAAACATTTGTTGACAATGAAAAGGGGTCAAAAGCAACTTTGTCTCCCCAATAAATATCTACAAATAACATTATCAAGAGATCCACATGCGAATTTTTGAAATAGTCAACGGGAGAACAATATCAGAACAAGCAGATAGCGAAGAACTGTTGAACTCTATTGACAGAGACTGCAAACAATATCTTGCAGCAGTTCGCAAAGCCCACAAGTGGCTGTTGAGAGGTCAGAGTCCCGGAAAAGACTCTTACATGGCTACCACCCGTTACAGGAGTCCCAAAACAAGCAATCCCATATTGTCAAAATTGTTTGACCAAGCCCTGATGTACCTGGGATTTACAGCTTTACGCAGCACCAGCATCTTTGCCATCAGTAGTGTCACCACGGCCCGCTGGTATGGTACACCCTATATAATATTTCCTATTGACGGAGAAAGCAGTTTTACGTACACGACCCAGCGTGATCTAGACCTCCACTATGTCAAACAAATCCCTCTCAAAAACTCCGGCCCGAAACAGGAGACGGCAGCCCAGCTCATAGCCTGGCTACGCCAATGGGCTACCAAATATCCCGATGCTCAAAAGAGGATGAACAGCATGTATCCGCCATTTGCCTCTCTTAAGCCTGACTGGAGTCTGGAAGAGATAATGGAAAAAGTGGAAGATTTTTGTGACAGTCTGCAAATACCCATGCCACACATACCACCCTATTTGACCAACTGGGATGACGATGATGACTTTGATAGTGATCTTGAGCTCGAGGATGTTGAGGCAAGTGACATTGATATAGACGCATTTGTTGATATGTATCAGCCCAGCAAAGACCATCTCGAGACAGCCCTTGCACAAGGTGTTGAAGTGTATATTACAGGCAGGTATTATGCATTAAAATTAGATGTTTGGAGAGACGCTGTAGCACAGAAATGGGGTGTGGCTGTTCAAGACCAATAACCCCAGCCTTGTCAAGAGTATGGAACAAGCTAGACATCGCGCAAAAACCATGCTATAACTACTCTGCTTGCTGATAGACGGCAGGCAGTTTTTTCCTAGAGGAGTTCTAGAAATGTCACGTACATACGATTTGGCCGTCTTCATTGGCCGTTTTTCTCCCTTCCATGCTGGTCACCACCACGTGATCTCCCAGGCACTACAACAGGCCGATCATGTGCTCGTGCTGGTGGGGTCAGCCCGCAGCCCACGTAGCT
>Ga0315903_10000759_pt1 | contig 48399 bp, 44 predicted proteins | sample LakEriMetagenome_7_FD_203524 | JGI IMG/M metagenome (GOLD analysis project Ga0315903, IMG submission 203524) | Freshwater fungal communities from buoy surface, Lake Erie, Ohio, United States - Buoy 2 MA119 | ecosystem: Environmental > Aquatic > Freshwater > Lake | place: USA: Lake Erie, Ohio... | reverse complement strand
ACCTCATCGAGCTCGCGGAGTGGCGCAAGAATTGCCATTCCAACTTCTTGAGCTTCGATCTCTGCTTGACCTGTAGAGCGAAGGGTCTCTTCTACTCGCTGGGCCAAGAGAACTAGATCATCTTCATTAACCGGACGTCCCTGGCAAGCCTTACGGACGCCGACCAATACTTTTTCGCGGCTAAATGGCTCAGTGGCCCCGCTTCGCTTAATAATGTTAAGGAGAGCAACCTCTTGGGTTGAAAATCGTTGGCCGCATTCAGGGCACTCACGACGACGGCGAATCTGTGTGCCATCTTCAACTGGTCTGGAGTCCACGACGCGAGAATCATCATGTCGGCAGAATGGGCAGATCATCGGCGTGTCTCCTTTCGAAATACTAGAAAATTCCCTTACTTGATGTAAAGGAGGATTCGGCAACTTACCCTAAAAACACTACTAATGGAAGTTTTTACCGCTTCGACCCCTACATCTAGTGGGAACTATAAAGCAATTCTTGAGACTTTGCCTGTTGAGTAGATAAACGACACGCCAGAGGGATTCTTGCCCTTGCCCCTAGCTATGGAGTGGGATGCGAAGCGTCTGGCCGGCCTGAACATCAGGGGTAGCCAAAGAGTTCACGATCATGATCTCCTCGATCAGCGAGCGCGCATCTCCATCGCCTGCCATGCGTCCTGCCAGCGACCAGAGGGTCTCCCCTGGGCCTACAACAACTGAGACGAATGAATCTGGGGTAGTTGCCATTGAATCGGTACTGCCAGCCCCTGCGCTAAAGGCGAAGGTGGCGACCATGACGACCGCAAGAGAAAGAACCACGAGCGTACGAGCTAGGCGACCACGGCGATTGAGAATAATGCTGCCGGACGGATTGGTCGAGGTGAAACCTTGCGAAAAGCCTTGATTTATAAGGGTTTGCGCGCTTGCTACTGTGGCTGTGCTCATGATCTTTACTCCTGCGATACAACCTTGGGGAAGGTTTTCGAACACTTGTTCGATAGGAAAACAATACCCCCACCCACTGACATCTGCAAGATAATTTCGAACATATGTTTGAATTTATCCCCAACCTGTGGAATCATCTGTGCATGAGCAAAAAGACATCCCCCACTGGTGCCTCCGGCGAGCTCTCAGCCCGCCAAGTCGCAATCCTTGACTTCATTAAGACCTCCACAGAGTCCCAGGGCTATGCCCCCTCTATGCGAGAGATAGCCGAGGGTGCAGGCCTTGCCTCCCCCGCCTCGGTCAAATACCAGCTCGATATCCTCGAAGAGAAGGGCTTCATCCGCCGCGACGATAACCGCGGCCGTGCGATGGAGGTCGTACTACCTGATTCACTCTCACATTCAATGGTCGGTGCCTCGGCTCCCACAGATAAGACTCGCTTTATCCCTCTCGTTGGTCGCATCGCAGCAGGTGGACCAATCACTGCAGAGCAAGATGTCGAAGAGATCGTCCCACTTCCAGAATCACTCGTTGGTTCCGGTGATCTCTTCATGCTTAAGGTCGTCGGTGATTCAATGGTCAACGCAGCAATCTGCGATGGAGACTTTGTTGTTATCCGTTCTCAGAAAGATTGCAACAAGGGCGAGATCGTTGCCGCAATGATCGATGGCGAAGCAACTGTAAAAACATTCTCACGTAAAGATGGCCACATCTGGTTGCTCCCTGCAAACGATGACTTTGAACCCATCAACGGAGATAACTGCGAGATCCTCGGTAAAGTCACCGCGGTCTTGCGTTCGGTTCGCTAAATAAATCCTCTCTTAGGGTCGACATAATTACTTAGGCCAACAATAATTATGCGATGAGGCTCTCGCGCGGACTTATCGTTCTTGCTTTATCTGCAGCGCTCCTGCCCTCTTTGACCACACTCGCAATTGCAGCGCCTAAAGCCGGTGCATCTTGCAGCAAGGCCGGTGCGATATCAATTGTCGCTGGAAAGAAATTCACCTGTATTAAAGTCGGTAAGAAACTTATGTGGGATAAAGGCGTAATCCAGAAACCCACAAACAAGCCAACGCCGGCGCCTTCAAAGACTTCAGCTGCCTTGATCTATCCCACCTCTCCTGAAATTCTTAAGATCGATCAGCTGGTCGAAAAGGCTTTTGCCAATGCAAAGCCTGCACAAGCCACCATAGATTTCCAAGTAGGTCCGGGTGCTGAAAGTGCTGAGATAGCAGCAATAGCAAAGGCTAGTCTGCCTAGTGCGCTCGTTATTGCAACGGCAATGCAGATAGATTTGAAAACACCGCTGACAATTTATATCGGTAAGCGCGATTGGCTCGCCCCAAAGATGCCAGCGGGCACCTGGTGTTCGGCTCCGATGGGCGTACCAGGTCCTGCATCTGCTGGATTCTGTGGGCTTAGCACTGGAACAGTCTTTTTAAGTGTTGATGGTTATTTAGAAAATGAGGGCAGAAAAATCACTCGCGATTTCTCTAAAATCGAAGATCGACATCTGATCTCGATGAGCTTTACCCACGAGCTGATTCACTTCATGCAAGCTGAGGCTGCATTCCAATATGCGCAGTCCAAAGGAAATTACAATCCTTTCTGGCTAAGTGAAGGCGGAGCTAACGTGGGCGCGCTCATGGCTCAAGCCCACCTCTACAAAATTCCATATTCACATGCGCGCATTTTCATAGCAACGTATGCAAACTGCATTGGAAATTTCAAAGCAAGTCAGATTAAGGATCACATTATAAATACTAGCCAGAGTAACTGCGGTCCCTATTATGAAGGATTTCTTTGGAGTGAATTTCTCGTTGCATCATCCGGCAATATCGCCTCATTGATCGACTTAGCTAAACAGAATGAAACCGTTGGTCGCGAACTCATTTGGGATCCAAGTAAAGAAGCAGAATTTAATCTCAACAAGTTAGCCCTATCGATGAAGTACGGATACTCCATCAACTTCGACGAATTCACAGCAGGCGCACATGCTCATGCCGAGCGATCTACAGCCCAGTTACTTCAATGGCTAAACGCCAAAAATTCGATATACCCAACTGGGCGCTAGAAGCCAGCACCGTCGAGGCAGCCGGCAGCAAAGTCATTCTTATTTGCATCCGAATTTTCTAATCCTGATGTAATCCCAACGACTGCCCAAATGCCACCACAGTAAGCCTTTACTGAGGCTTCGTCGCCTTTGATGATCGGATCTGATTCAGAACCTTCCTCTTCAGGAATCCAGGATTGAAGATTGTCTGCCGTTTCCTTAAGTCCCGCATACTCTTGCCCAGTTGCAAGGCCCAAGGCGTATGCCTCAGAGCTGGCCGACTTAATTGCTGAACATCCCGAAAGAGTGATCGAAGCAAGTGCTACGACGATCAGAATCTTCCTAGTCGTCGTCTTCGTCATCTTCGTCGATGTCATCTACCGGTGGATTCGGAAATGGTCCTGGACTACGTGCAGCCGAAGGATTGATCTTGAACGCATGAGGAGGGATTTTCTCGGAAAGATCCATGCGAATCACAATATCCATTGGCAAATTCGCTGACTCGCTGTACGTCTCAACTCGTGCATCCGGATTTGCTGCAGCCAGTGCTTCCATGCGCTTTGGGACAACAAAGTGCGACTTAATCTTCTCGTGGAATCCAGACATGACCTGACCAGGTGCAAGAGATGCCAAACTGAAAGGAGTAACCACGCCGTCGAAAGGTCCAATTGGCTCCTTGAGGAATGCATCCCAATCAACTCGCTCTTCCTCTTCAAGGCCAGCCAAATCTGCCTGAATAACATCAAGAACGTTTGTGCGGTTCTCCTTTACGGGAGGACGAGATTTTGTAATCTCTTCACTTTGGACTTTGAATGTCAAAGGAATTAATTGACGTCGAGCAACGAGTTCGAGAGCTTCGGTATTTTCAAGTCCCTTACGCAGCTCATTGCGCGGTCCGCCAGGTGAGTAAGAAATATCTTGATCGACCGTATCTACAGTCATTCGCTCGAGTGGCAGACCAACTTTCTGGGCAATTGCCAAAATCTGGGCCTTAAGCACACTTGTTCGCCATCCACGAATTGCATATCGCTTCATGGTGTTTCCCTGTAACTCATGCATTGAGGAGGCATCACCTTCTTGCGCCTGAGCAATGCGAAGCGAGAACGGGAACTCATCCTGGTTAAGTTCTGAAATATAAGACTTAAACCACTTGTCATTCATCGACCATGGGCGGTTGAGTGAATACCCGATGATTTCCAACCAATCCTTAACCTGTGGGTAGAGCGAAGCAAGTCGGACTTCTTCTCGACGAACTTTATCTACACCTTGTGCGACATCACGAAGCTGATGATTGAGGGTCTTGACCTTCCAATCGAATCGACGCCAATCGCGATAGTACAAAATCAATGCCGTCAACAAAGTGCCGGAGAAGATTCCAACTAGCCACTGAACAACCTGAGCTGTGGTTACGGCAATCTTTGCAACCCAACCATACGGAACATAATTAATGACGAGCCACCAAACAAGTCCACCAACACCCACGAACGCGAGTCCGGCAACGATCGTTGAATGGAAACGTTTGCGCAGACGAACAAGTTCGCCAGGCTTTGGTAATTCAACGGCCGAAACCGTTGCCTCGTATTCATTTTGCTTATCCAAGATGCGATTTAGTTGCTCGTTCATCGTCGAGAGCATCTTCCACAAGAATGTCCGGCGATGCTGATCAACCCAAGCTGCAAACTTCTGTGCTGACTCTTCCTTAAGTGCAATCTCTTCGAAAAGAATTTGTGCATCACGCTCTAATCCCACGCGAGCTTCTTGAAGTTCGCGCGCTTTAGCCTCAGCATCTACACGTGCAATTTCTGCCAACTCTTCAGCTGTTGGGCCAGTTGGCACGACAGGTTCGGCAGCAACTGGCGACTCGACAGGTGCACCATCTGGCATTTCAAATGATGGGCTTGCAGTAAGAGTATTGATAGCAGGTGAATCTGCTTCAGGAGTTGGAGTTGTCACATCCGTTGTTGGATTCTCTGAACCATCCTCGGGTGGATTCGATGGTGGGGTTGGACCGTTGTTAATTACCATCAGTTAAACCCCCTGATTCGATTCTTTGCCTGAGGTGCAGGGGCATCGCCAAGTAGTTCTCTTAATTGAGAATCAATATCGACGAGTTGCTGAACTTTTAGATCGAGTTCGGCTCTACGAGACGCTATGTGATCGTTATGAATTTCAACAAGTGCTTCAGCCTGATCAATATTCTTCCATGTAATCTCAGTGATATCACTCAGCTCTGCCAACGGCCCAGGAACAGGATGTACTTCCTTGGGATCCTGAATTAAGTCTCCGACCTTTGAAAAGATTGGGAATCGACCATTAAAGTTTTCAACGCCATACTTTGAGAGATCCCCGCCTTCGAGAAAACCATAGATGAGTTGACGAATATCGGACCACAATCCTGGACGAGATGCTGTGTTGGTGCGCCGGAATGGGGTCACGAGGGCCTTCTGTGCCTCTTGAATATTTCCATTGATACTTGCCATGGCATCGAAGAGAGCTTTATCGCGAATATCTGCCGCATCATCCTGATCAACACCGATTACCAAACCACCGTCGGGACCTGCAAGAGAGTCCGTTAACTTCTTACCAATCCGACGACGTGCCCAGATCCAGCACCACTTCGGCATTGAAATAATCTTCTTACCCGAAAAGATTATGAAGTCCTTGATTCCTTGCCACTCAGTCCACTTCACCCACTTCAATTCTTCAGCAGGGATGGGCTCTTCAAATGAGAGCAGTCCGTTTTCGCGCTGAAAAACGATTTTCACCATTTCATCAACCCATGCCTCGGCATCAGTAGCCGGTATAAAAACGGTATCTGGAATTTCAGCGACAAGTCCTTTTTGATGTAGATCAATAGTTGGATCGGCCAAATCGCTCAGTACAGATGCTGCAACACGACGAGATAAACCATCAGTAAGAACTGAGTTCACAAACACTCGAGATAGTTGATACGAATGAGCGCCAGATTCAGGTTTTGCTAACTCATCGAATGGGCTACGAGATATTCCATTCCAAAGCCCACCGGTTGCTGCAATGTGCATCGAGATGAATTTTGGATATCGCGCATCTTCCTTAACGAAACGATCAGCAGATAGAGGGGTCTTGCGGTCTTCGGGCGAAGCGATGACGTGGTGATCCCAATGACCCTTGAAGACCTGCGAATAATCCGTGGACTGAAGATCTGTTGGATGTACCACCAAATTGATTCGACGTAAGTTGGTCTTTTTTCCTGGTTCATCCTTACTGGTTGCAAGCGGTAATGAGAGTCTGATGTAATCGCTAAGAAGGTTGAACTTCTCATACTCAGTCTCGTCAGGATCGAATGTATTGGAAAGCACTCGGACTGCAAGCAGTCTGACTGTCTTGAAGCGGTTCCTGGCCATCTCTTCAAATGGATCTACTTCAATTCCAATTAGTTCACGATTGTGATCGAGTCCCCATACAGTTCCTCTAATTGTGGGAGGGCCGAACTCTTCTTTCTTGATGTTTTCAGCCGTCATCCAGACAAAGTTGCCCAATAAGCCATCGCCAATCCACTGCTTCAGCTGCTCATGGACCTTTGGATAGCGAACTTCACTCGGCAGCAAAACGATGCTGATCGAATTGTTCTCCCACGTATGTGACATTTTTAGTCGTCGTCCTCTTCTGAGGTTGTATCTAGCGCCAAGATATCCTTCTGCAATGAATGCAGAGCGCGCATCAGCGCCTCACGAATTTCCCAAGTGAGATCACGTGGGATGGCATTCTCATTCTCTGAAGCGAGACTTTGCTTAGCAAAGCGAACCTCATACTTAGAAATGAAATCAGCAATATAGGCAGCAATAGTCGCTTTGCGCGCCTCTGCACTATCACTGACTGATCCTGCACGCTTGGAATCCGGTGTTGGAGCATCCTTAAGAGCTCCAGTAAGGATCCACTTCTTCATTGGTGAACTTGGTGAATCGATACGTGCCAAGTCCTGGAGTCGAGAATACGCCGCTAGCGGATCGAGTGATTGGGAAGCGTTGCACGCGACGATACCCAGAGTGATTGAGTAAAGAAGAGCGCCAGGAAAATCTGTCGCCTTGATTACATCTGGTGATAGAAGTGGATGTGGGAAATCAAACCACTTTGAGCCCTCGCCCGACCAAACAGAAAGCTTTGGGCCCCTATCAGTGAGAACTTCATCGCTGAGATTCTTATCTGTCTGGAATTGCTTCAGCGCCTTAGCAACGAAGAATCCTTTGAGTATGTCCTGCTTTGGCTTCTCTGAAGCAGGAATTGATTCGTATAGATAACGGGGGCGGCGATCTTGCAACAAGCTCTGACGAGTTGCAGGTCGAGAGCTATGTTCATTCCAATATTTGGATATCGGCTGAATGATCGAATCGAGCACCATTGGTTGAACACCTTGGTGAACGCTAAAGAAGTCAATGCTCTGTGCCGGTGATTGTGCATCAAATGTCTTTCCACCAACCGCATCCTTAAGTCCCTTTTGGACCAATATCTGTTCAACCTTCTGATAAATCGCGTGCGTTTGATCGAGAGGGAATGTCGAGACTACAACGCTAGCTGTTGGCTTAGAGTCGTGAATCTTTGAAAGCAATCCTTGGTTGATTGTGATGAGAGGGGCACCATCATCAATGGCTTCTCCAAGTTTTGCCAAGAACTTATTATGGCGATCCTGAAGAATTGATCTGTCTGGAGCCTTTGTTAGGTAGGTCGCCAAGTTCTCGTTAATGTAATTAACAAACGGCGTTCCCATTCGTTTCATCCACTTGTATGCGCGATCAAGGTATTCATAAGGATTGAGCGAGATATCGAATCGTGCAGCTTGGGCTGTCTGCTGGCTATCTTCGCGAGCTTCGCGGAGCGTTGGAACCCAATCACGCGAAGTTGAAATCAAAGTCCAATAATTGCGACGATCGAGATCTTCGATAGCAAGCCCACCCATGATGACTTCGTCAATCACCACTCGCATTGCGTTGGCACGCTTTTCAGAGGTTACAGAGTTATTTACTAACTCAGCAAATTCGTCTGGATATTCCTTAGTCTCAATGAGCAATTTCTCATTCTTGGATGGAGAGAATCGCTTAGGCACTGAAACTGAATCCTCTGTTGACCAGGCAGCAAACTCCTCCTTATTAGTGAGGAGCCCCTTATGGACGGCAAGTAAGTCATCGCGAAGAGGCTCGATGAAGTTCTCACTCATGTCAGCAAGAAGTGTTGCAACGGTCTGCTTGAGTGCTGCCTCAGCACGATAGCTAAATGAATCAACTACGCGCTCGAGAGCTGCATCAACTGCAGGGTGATCGGCACGAATTTCGTTCTGATTCTTATCCGGCACCTGGCCAAGTTCACCGCGGATATATGAAGAGAGGTCAGAAGCGTACTTGAGTGAAACTTCAGCCTCTGCACGAAGTTCTTCAGCGACGCCAATGAGCTTGTCCCCGAGGCGACGCAAGATTTCAACAGTTACTTTGATGCCCTGTTGTGATGCGTAACGCGATGAAGTGGCAAGGACTTCTACCTTCTTCTGCTTAACCCAAGGACGCATCTTCTCGTTACGAGCAAGCGATTCAAGGCCGAGATACGACTCAATGCGAACATTGAATCCGTTGCGAAGATTGTCATCCCACTCAATCAGTGATTGTGCATTCGTCTTCGCACTTAGACCTTGAGAAGCAAGGCCAAGAACTTCATTTTTAAACTCTGAGAAAAGACTGTCGCGAGTTGGTCGAATCGCATCAATGACATCGTTGTGCTCTTCAGTCTCTTCGTTAAGCCCAACTTCATCTATAAAATCAAAGAGATTCTTTTCAGCGTAGAAGGTAATCCACTCATCTTCAGTCTTAATTGCAAAACGTGGATCATCAAGTGTGTGTGCAAATAGCATGCGGTCTATTGCAGATCGAGCAAGACGCTCAGCCGAGTAAGCAACAAAACGTTCCTTTCCTAGACCAACACGTCCGAATCCAAGTGCCATAAATGGTGTTGCATCACTGTTCGGTTCCTTCAATCGAGAGCGATCAGGAAGGTTTGATTCTAGAATTGAGTTCGAATAGTTTCCACGTGAGAAAGCTGTGATGCGATCATTCACCTCTTGATCGGTAATCCAAGTTGTAAGCGATGAAGCAACTGCAAGGTAAACATCTTCCTGCGTCTCAAATCCACCCTTACCGACCATGAAGTTGTATTTAGCGCCAGTCTTGTAATTTGGATCTCCATAAGGGATTGCAGCACCCATGCGATCAGTCATTCGGATTGTTCCAGCAGCTGGCTTAGACCAGATACCGCTCATAACCTCAGCCATTGCGAAAAGTGCATTACCGGCAAGAAGCTCTGGATCCACCTCGGTAAATACATCTGGTGCATAGAGCATGTTGAAGATTTCGTGGATCCAGTTTTGTGAAGGTTCAAGTCCCTTAATCATCTCTGAGATTTCTAGGAATTGTCCTGCACCGGAGCCACCAGCAATTGAAGAGATAACAATGATCGTTGGTGATGGTTGGATTTGATCATCTACCCCGAGCTTGCGTGCCAGGTTACGAAGCTCAGCATCAGCTGCTCCAGAATTCATTTTGTTAATTTTTTCGCGCAAGGCAGCCTTCACCTGATCGTGAGCAGAAAGAACAAGCACGCGACCAACGCCACGGAACTGTCCTGCACCTGCGGTGATATCAACATCGACTGTCTGATCACTTGGCACAAACTCCTTAAAGTCCTCTTTATCTTGGCCATCAACAAATGTCATCATGCGCTGATACGCATCTGTGTACTTTTGTCCCGCCTTTGATAGGCCCATGTAGTCAGTGGCTGGCAACATCGGTGCTGGAAAACCTGTTCCATCTTGAATCACTGGGCTATCAATGTGAAGAAGTTGCCATGCTTGAGGCAGGCCTGTATCCCAACCGGCCTGGGTCAGTCTGAGTTCAAGGTTGTTCTTAAGGGCACGGAGAGTCTTTCCTCCGGAACCACCGACACCTACGAGCAGGAACTTGGATAGCATTTTTTTAGCCTTTCGATTGTTTTCTTAGTTAATTCTCAAACTCTTTTTGGCGGTTGCGAAGAACCCGGACGTGGAGGCGGCGCAGTTGGAGTTGTTGCTCCACTTGGACGACTCGATGTACTTGGTGCAGATGGTGCTGTAGGCGAACTAGATGACGCAGAACTTCCAGGGCGAATTGGTGAACTACTTCCAGAACCTGGTCGAATTGGCGCTGGTCCGCTTGAACCAGGCCGCGGTGGAGTTCCACCAGGACGTCCTGGACCAGGTGGAGGTGTAGATGGTGGTGGTGTTGATCCTCCGCCATTTCCACCCTTCTTGCGCTTACCTTCTTTTTCAGGCTTAACGCTTTCATTCTTTACAACTTCTGCAAGTCGAGTGACTTCGCGCCACATGCCTGCCTTTGTTGTTACTCCATTGAAAACATCTCTGAACTGATTTGGATTTGCAAGGTTATTTCTTTTGAAAATTACCAAAGTGCCCGGAATGGGTGTGGATTTTTCAAACTTAAGAAGATCTGCATCAGTGACCTGCAACGCCCAAATCTTGCCCATATCTCCAGGGATCGGTGCAAGCTTTCCGGACGAGAAGCGGTGCTTTAATTGTGGAGCCGCATGTGCCAAAGTGATAACGCGTGTGCCTTCGGACGCCTTAACCTCAAACCAAGGCGCTGGTAGTACGAGCTTCGAAATCTTTGTCCTAAACGTTCCAACGGAATCATCAAATGATCGAACATCAGGTTGCTCTGGACGAATTTTAAAATCTGCACCATCTATCGCAATTGCGTTACCGTCACGTCCCGAATAACGATCAGCTGGAGTCAACATGACTGGATATGCTGCTCGTTGAACTTGTCGACCGAAAGCAATCTTAGTTGTAAGCCAAGACATGAGATAAATCAATCCGAGCGGAAATAAGATTCCCAGAATAGTGAGAAGGAGCGTCCACTTCCAGGCATCATCTTGCCCAGGAACCATGCTGGTAAATTCAATTGGTGCGGCTAAAGTAAAACTCTTTCCAGGTTCAGCATCTGAGTAATAGACCACGGGAATTTCAAGAACAACATCTGATGACGCAGTTACGTCATTTGTCACTTGAATGGAAATTTTGCCCTGGTTCTCTCCATCACGTATAAAGATACAACCATTGACATCGACGCCGGATGTCTTCAAACCATAGGATGCTGCTCGATCAACGGAATCACTGATTACCTTGACCTGAGTGTTGGGTGCAATACAAACTTTTCCATCCGTGCCAACTGGAGCATTGAATACTGCCTCACCGGATGCGGGCTCAGTTGAGTTTCGAAGGTCACTTAAGCGAATTGGGTTTGACTTCAGTGACGGATAATTCTCAGGGAGTCGCACTTCTAGTTTCTGCGAAACTGAGATGGGTGCGAGCTCAAATCCATCCTTGGTGGTCAGATAGAGCGTCACACGAATTTCAAGTTCTGATTTACCTGCTGTAGGTGTGAAATTCTCCAGCGTGAAAGAAGAAGGTGCACTCTGTGAGGCTTCCACTGGGGCACTTGATGAACCGTCGCCGGCAATCTGCTGAACCGTTATCGGGTGATTTGAAGCATAAACATCAAGGTTTGCAGGCTGTCCAGTGCGCTGCAGGATGACTTTTCCTGAGAGCGATCCGGGGCGACCCGCAATCAAGTCGTTTCCTGAATCAATAACAATGTCTAAACCTGCGCAGAGATAGAGAACTGAGTCATCATCGCCTGCAAATTTCCAGGATCCTACACCGGATTGCGTGGTACCGACTTTTATCTGCGTTGCACCGGCCGTTTGAAACACGCTAATTTCTTTTGAGTTAGGCAACAAGGACTTACCAGTGGGGTCCGTTAATCTCCATGTAGGTGACTTTGAAACAATTTGAAAACCGCTGATTCCATTTTCAATTTTAAATGCAGAAAGTCTTCCGCGGAGTGATGGAGATTCAGTACACCCTTCAATCTGGGGTGGAAGTTTCAGAAATTCAAAAGCTAAATCCTTGGGATCCTGGGCAACAAAGAGTGCTCCTTGACGGTAATTCTTTGGAACTGGGTAGGCTCCACAAGATTTAGCCGAATTGTCAAAAAGACGACCGGTTCCTTCGACCATCGGTTGCATATATGCCATACGGGTTAAATTGTAATTTTTTTCATCAGCCGGAAGCGATTCCAGATACTCATCGTTCTTCAGAAGAATGCCAAGTACGGTCACGTTATTCTTGCGTAGAACATCAAATCGATTTGAGCAAAGCTGCTCAATTGCATCCACCGTGCTAGCTTCAGTTTCCAATAGGATTCCGCCATCGGTGAGCCAAATCAATGTGCTACAGCCATTTGTGCGTTCTTGCTGAGCCTTGAGTTCCTCGATCGCACCATTTATACCAATGAGCCAGTTGGTACCTTTACCCTCATTTCTTACGCGAACTTCCTCCTCTAATCGTCTGGCCTCTGGAACAACTCCCCCGCGATTTAGAGTTGTCCACGATTTCCATACGCCATACTCCTTGGCAAAGAAGGCCACCGAGTAATTAACTGTTACGTCTGTTCTAAATGATGCTAACTGGATAAGGCTTGAACTGAGAATATCGGCACGTTTGTTCTCACTGTCAGTGCCTTGAAGACTGCCTGACTCGTCGATCAGATAGAAAACATCGAGGACTTTCTCTTTTCCTTGTGACTGCAAACAGCGACCAAGATCTGCAAATGCTCGTTGCCCGTTTTCTGAAAGTGCAGATGTGCCCCTCGCGCCCTGGCCATCGTGTGATGTGGCACCCACAGTTGAGACCCCGGAAAACATCAAAAACGTCGAGAAGGCTACGACAAAAAGTTTACGTATTACCGAGAAAGTCATGATGCTAACTTTTCTGCTATGTCTTTGGCCATTGAGTTGATGTGTGGCAAAGCTATAACGAAAGATAGACCGGTCAAGATTCGCAAAATGAGTGAGAATTTTGTGTTCTTTTCAAACCAGGCGTCTGCACCAGTTTTCTTTCGCTGATCAATTGCATCCCACCCCATGGAAAGTGCGACAACTAGTGGAGTTAGGACATATCCGATCAAATGCATCAAAAATGCGTGCGCTTGATTACGCGTGAGAAAAGTGATGACGATGCTGATAACGATTGCAATTGATGCAACAAGCAACGGAATGAAGGAAGCCTTAGAGGAGTTCTTAGCCATACAGAGCGTAACTCCCCCCCATAGATTCATGCTTCACCCACCTGAGTGAATACTTAGAAGACGCTTAGTCTCCTAGAAATCGGACAAATACGCTAGACCTTTCGTTGAACTCGAGGTGAACTCACCCCTTCTGACCGGTCAATTACCCGATCAAGTAAGGGTTGAGATAGACCGCGGCAACATTTGTTGTCACCTGGTTACCCACTGATCCAGAAACTTCAGCGACTAGATACGACCCAGCGTTCTGCTGCAACAAGGACCAGGTGAGATAGATCGAGGGTCCTGTGCCAACAAGGCGACCCACGCGATTCATCGGAGCATTAGGCATCGTTGTGACATACCAACGAACGCTCTCGGCCTCGATGCTACTTCCCCACCACCAGCCATCAGCTGTGAGCATCTGGCCATGATAGAGACGGTTGTTTGGATAGAGACCGTTGATAAAGAGCTGCCCGTTCATTACCGGTGCATCGACTTTCACAACGCTCTTTGTAATCTTGACTGACTTGGCAGCAGCCTTCACATCGATAACTGCCTTAGCAATATCTTTTGCGTAGTAAGAGACTCGCGCAAAGACAGTTGGCGCAGCAACTCTGCAATCTTTTGCAAACCAGCTAGTGATGCCGATCAACTTTGTTACACCGTTGACTGTGGCAACAAGTGGTGCACCAGCATCTCCGACGCACCCGCCTGCATAGACCTTCTCAACTGGAATACCGCGACCGGCAGCCATCATCAAAGTCTTATTGAAATACTTGCCATAGAAACGGCCAGCAACTGAATCCTGTGGAGTTAACGTTGCACTGCGTAGAAGATCTGCAGACTGCTTGTTCTGATCGATTCCCCAGCCATACATCATGTATGGGCGGGTACGTGCAATCGCACTTGCATCTTCTTCGCTAGCAATTCCGGGAATTATTGAGCCGGTATAGGTACCAGCTAAATGCATGACAGCGATATCGCTGATTGGAGATTTGGAAGTAAAGCGTGGCAGCGCCATCCAATTGGTAGCAGCTACAAATTCAGTCTCATCTTCCAGGGTATTTGCCCCCACTTTAGCGAAGTAGAAGACCTTCTCTGTAAGGCAGTTAGCTGCAGTAACGACTACGCGAGGATCAACGAGAGTTCCAGTACAGATGTACTTCTTATCTCCATCGATCGTAGGAGAAGACCAGATCGATACGACATAGGGAGCCGTTGCGACAGGATCTGTCACTAGATCTCCGTAAGTGATTGCCGATGCCTGGTTTGGAACTGCAACAACCATACCTACAACCATTGCAATAAGTGCGAGTGCTTTTCTCATTTTCTTCTCCTTAAAAGCGTTTCGTTTTTTCGCTTTACATGGAGTAAGACGGATGGGCTTTGGATTTAGTTCCATCGAAAAACCCTAGGGAACTTTTCTGACACCGGTTGCGTCAAAGCCTATGTAAGCCACTCAATACGAAATTTCAGAAGGTGAAATTCGAATACATAGAAGGAGAATGGCCGTGAAAGCAAAGAACAGAACAATCTCACGAGCAGCAACTGCTCTCACCCTTATTGTTGGCTTGGTTGCATCAATTGCACCTGCCAACGCGTTAGGTACTCCAAAGACTCAAGCTGCAGTCAGCTGGGCTTGGCAAGATGGCGCAGATCGCGCGCATCGCGACTTTGCTGAAGAGGATTACGACATGATCACCGATATGCCTATGGTGCGCGTGCAAGTCACTCCTCCATCTGTGAGCCGTCGCGTCATCCTCGATGAATTCGATGAGCTCAGCGGCGAGTGGGTTTTGTCTTACTCAGGACGCACTGACTCCGCTGGCGTCGCACTATTGGCGGTCAACCCGTTGTGCATGGGGGATTTCGGAACCGCACCAGTCTGGTGTGATCACGATGTCACCTACCGCATCCGCGTTTTACGCTCAGGAACACAGAAGAACATGACTTCTCGCACCTTTACCGTCAGCTATCTCTCTGCAGGCGAAGGTACTTTCTAGAAATAGGAATTAAACTCCCAACATGTGCCACAACCGGCACGTGTTGGGAGTTTTTCCATGTCGGCAGATGTGCGCAGCGATGAAGAGCTGATGCACGCCTATTTGGCCGGTGAGAAGAACGCCATTGCAATTTTGCTTGAGCGCCGTCGTGACTGGATGTGGAGCGTTGCCAGAAAGACTGTGCGCGATGTTGCAATCGCAGAAGATGCGGTGCAAGAAGCGATGACGGCGGTCTTTCGCAAAGCTCATACATTCCGCAGCGAATCTAAAGTGACGACCTGGATGTACATGATTGTGCAGAACGCTTGTATTGATCTCTTGCGTAAAGAATCGGTCCGCCCTCAGCTCACCGATAGTGATAGCGAGGGAATTCACGAAACCACATCCTTTGCCGACCAGAGCGATACCAAAGTCATCATTACCCAAGCGCTTGCGACTCTGCCCGACGATCAACGTCTTGCCTTGACCATGACAATCATCGAGGGGTACTCCATAGATGAGGCAGCTGCCATCGCCGGGGTCGCCCCAGGCACGATCAAATCGCGCTGTTCTCGGGGCAAGGAAGCCCTCGCTGCGTATCTGAGCGAGCGCGAAGTTGGGAACCAAAGTCCCATCCAATCCGTCAAAGAAGAGAAAGGTGGCCAGTAATGGATCCAAGAGACGAACGCGAGATTGAGCAAGCGTTGGCATCTCTGGCAAGTGATAAACAGCCAGAAACAATGCCAGCCGATGTTGCATCCCGCTTTGATGCCCACCTGAAATCCTTAATGGCAGAAGATGCCACCGTCATTCGCAGCAATCGTTTTGGAAAAACGTTCGCAGAGCGCATTACCAAGAACACATCGTGGTTAGCGGCTGCATCAATTTTGACAGTCATGGCATTTGTTGGATTCAACGGTCTTACCAATGATGGAACAACTGTCATCCCACCAATCAACAGTGAAGAACCAGCGGCTCCAAACACAATTGAGCCAACAGATTCCACCGATCCAGCTTCCCCTGGATCAGGTGTCACAGATGAACCAACATCAGAGCCTGAGATTCCATCAACACCTGCGCCACAAAATGGCGGTGCGATCTATGGCAATGGCGAAGATGTCGGCAGTGATCTCTCCCAAGCAGTTCGCACCACAAATTCAGGGGCGAATTACGGCGGCTATATCGGCCCTATCGGTGAAAAAATCCTCCCTCTTGAGCTTCCAGGAAGTCTGACCAGTCTCTCTGGGACCAACCAAGCGTGCATAAAATCTCTAGGCATCTCCGGTATCACCATTGGAGTTGATTCAGGTACCTACAAGGGAAGTAAAATTACGGCCTACTGGATTGCAACAGGTACCTACGAACGTGGAGCAGTTCTCGTATCGCCTGGATGTAAAAAGATCACTTTCGTAAAGGAGTAACGATGTCGATACGTCGTCGCGGCCTTGCCGCCTCCTTGGCGACTTCACTCATCGTCGGTCTTCTCATTGCACCATTTGCAACCACTCAAGCTAAAGCGGTCGTATTTGGTGAAGAAGTTCCGGAAGCAAGCACAACTGCCCCATGGGTTGCATCAATCTGGTACACCAAGAACATCAGCCAGAAGGCGGAATTCATCTGCACAGGATCGCTGATCAAAGCAGACATTGTTATTACGGCAGCGCACTGCACCTTCGATAAAGGTTTCTATTGGGTCAAGCTTGGTTCAGACACACTCGATAGCAACGTACCTATGCTTGAAGTTTCCGGAACCTGGAAGCATTCGAGATATAGCAAAAGAACTATCACAAATGACTTAGGGCTTCTCAAGCTGACCGAACCAGTTGTTGGCATCAAACCCGTAGCAATTCCAACGGCTGCACAGGTTGCAAAAGTTAACAAACTCAACAAGTTTAGAATTTACGGATGGGGCCAAGATCAAAACAAAGAGCCTGCAAAATTCTTACGCACCGCAAATCTAGATTTACAAGATTCTGCAGCCAGACGCGCATACGGCAGCGGATTCAAACCCGAAGTAATGCTTGCCAGCGGCCGCTACATTAAGGCCGAGAGAATTTATGCCGGTGGTTGTAATGGCGATTCAGGTGGCCCACTTATGGGCTCTGTCGATGGAAAACAAGTTCTGGTTGGTTTAACAAGTTGGGGATCTGCTCAAGGATGCGACCGTGGTAAACCTACGATCTTTACTCGCGTCTCTTACTACTTACAGAACATCTCTAGCGGAATGGTTATTGCAACAAAAAACGCGAAGGAATATAACCAGGCTGCCCCATCAAATATCGTTGCTCCATCAGTTACTGGTAGCCAACGTGTTGGTTCCACACTGAGCTGCGATAAAGGCACGTGGTCTGATAACACAACTGAAATTGATCAATACTGGACATCTCCATCTCGCATCTCTGGCGAGCGAAGCGCTTCGGTTCTGGTCACAAATGATGATGCTGGACAGACTTTTACCTGTGTTGTGATCGGTAGATCCCTCACTGCTCAGCTAACTATTGAGAAAAAGGCAGTTATTCCATCTGCGCCAGTCCTTGATACATCACAGTCGATCTCTGGCATTGGGTCAACAGCCCCAAAGACCGGCACAAACATCACATGCTCAAATGCAACGTGGCGTAACTCTGTAGAGCGCACGCTACCTCCACAGTGGTATGTCGGTGATTACACCTCACGCGATCGATTGAGTTCAAATGCAACTGCAGTTGGCGAAGGCACCACACTGATTTTGACTAAAGAAATTATTGTCAAAGCAATCAATAAATCAATTATGTGCGCATCTGGAGTCACAGGCCCAGGCGGTACGCGTTACAACATAGTTGGCGTATCCATGCCATATATCGGAACACCAACTCCATCAGTAAAGATTGAAGGTCTACTCAGCAATGAGACTCCTTCTCCTGCTCAGGTTGCTACCTGCTTAGTCGATCAACCAGAGCAGTACGAATCGATCAAATACGAGTGGACCCTACAAACTTATTCATGGTCAAACTCACCGACTGCACCAGTTGTTGGGACTACATCGACCTTTATCTTTGACTCAGTAAACATTTTGACAAGCGTCCGTAAGTATCTGCAGTGCAAGGTAACAGTGACCAACCTGGTTGCATCAGGTTCTGCGACAACGACGACTTATGTGAAAGAGCCGACTGCTCCTGAATACTTCGTAGTCGATATCAAGGGCATTACTGCGCAATCAACTCCTGAAAATCAAATTCTTACTTGCGAAGCACGCAAGCTAGTCGGAGATGAGAAAGCAACGTTTACTTGGGGCGTAGGTGCTTATTACTACTCATCTTCAATTGAGACTGTCCTTGGAACAGGATCTTCTCTGATCTTTACTGGTGACATTTACGACCGAGTAGTTGGCAAGTCGATCATCTGTAACGTCGAAATTAAGAACAGTATTGGCAGGCAAACTGCCAGTGATGGCGTTGCAATCGAAGTTCCTACTGTTCAGTTCTTTAGCAAGACCGGTCACTATTACATGTGGGTAGATGAGAAAGTTACATGGCAGCAAGCACGTGCCAACGCACTCACCAAGACATACCTTGGTCTTCAGGGATACCTTGCAACACCAAATACACAGGCTGAATTTGAGATGATACGCAAGAAGGCCGGTACCTATAACAACTTCTGGCTCGGCATTACTGATGTCGAACAAGAGGGATGTTGGAAGTATGCAGATAGCCCTGAAGCAAATATCGCTTTCTTCGCCGTCCCTGGCACACCAAACTGTGGAACTCCATCTGGTTATAGCAATTGGTATCCAGGCGAACCAAGTAATTCAAGTAGCGGTGAAAACTGGGGAATGGCACTTTCTGAAGGTCGATGGAATGACGGCCCAATCGATTCTCAAATTAATTCTTGGGGATCGCCAAGCGGATACGTTGTTGAATTTGGCGGCCCAGTAGTACCTCTTGCTGTTACTCCAGGTAGTGCCGCTGCTGCACCGAAGATGAGTGCAACTGCTTCAACCAATACTGGATTCACAACAGCATCGCAGACAGTCACAACAACATTTACAAATGATCGATTTACTAATGCCAGCTTTGCCACAGCACGTATTGCGATTAAGTTGCAAGGTCCTGCAGGATTTAGCGCAGCTAACTATCTACCAACCTTGGCTGGTAGTGGTGCAACGCGCGAAACAACTAGCCCGCTCGGTGATTACTCTTGGGCTACAAATCCAGGATCTACTGTCTCAATTAACTTTAGTTTTGTATCGTTGCCACAGGGTCGATACACAATGACAGTTGTTGCCCAAGATGCTGCAGGAGCCGTAGTCACTTCTAATGCAATGACATTTGATGTCTTTGTAAAGGTTCCAACCGTCACCGCGACAACAGCTGCCGGCAAGATTGATTCGATTTCACTCTCATGGATGGCACCATCGCAGACTGCAGGAATTACAACCTACTTGGTTGAGTACAGCAAGGATGGCAATACCTGGACTACATTCACCCGTCCTGATTCCACAGTTACTTCAACAACTGTGACAGGGCTTGATTCGGGCACTTCATACACATTCCGTGTGACCCCAAGCATCGGCACATCAGTATCTGCAGCAGCTGCCACTGTTTCAAATAGCGCAACGACTAACTTCCAGAAAGTTACCAATGCAGTTGCAACACCATCTGCATCAATCTTCTCAAATGTCGCACTGACCTGGACTGCTCCAACGATCACCACCAACCTCGATAATTATCGAATTGAAGTTTCTACAGACGGCACAACATGGACCACCTTCGAGCGCACGGCATCGACTGCAACATCTGCCACGGTGACTGGACTTACCTTCGGCACTTCATATCGATTCCGCATCACTCCAAGCTTTAGCGCGGTATTTGATGCCGTTGGCCAGGCAACAACTGCTGTTATTACAACAGGCAGCCCTACAGTTTCTAACGCCATCGCATCCAAGGTCGCATTGAGTAATACCTCACTTGCCCTTACATGGAACGCACCTGCGATGACATCAGGTCTATCTACTTACAAGGTAGATGTATCAACAGATGGCACCACCTGGACTGAATTCGTACGCGCTAACAGCACGCTGACTTCAGCAACAATCACGGGATTAACTCCAGGTACCTCTTATCGCTTCCGCGTTACTCCAGTGTTCACCGGCATCACACCAGATGCACGCTTTAGCGCTACATCAGCGGCGATGACCACCAACGTCTACGCGATTGCGTATTCACAGAACGTCTTACAAGATGCACCTACCTATTACTTCCGCATGAATGGTGTGCTTGCAAACTCTGGTTCCTCTCCGCTCACTCTGAGATCGAATCTCTTTCTGGGAGGTAGCGTTTCAATCACAGCTACGGATGGCGTTGCAGATGGTCGCCTGACTAATTTCTTCATCAACACGGGCTTTAGCTTCAACCAAACGACAGATCTATTCTCTGACTACAACTTCACAATTTCTGGTTGGGTAAGATCAACTGCAATCAGTTCAAGTGAAAACATCTTCGTGGCAGCAAACGGAGTAAGTTACTTGAGGCTTTCGTTAAACCCTGAAGGTACTATTTCGGGAGAATTCTCACGTTCTGCTTCTGATCGTCGCGCAATAGTCACAGCGGCTCCCCCAGCAAATGACTTATACAACGGTAGATATCATCACTTTGCTTGGGTTGCTAATGGTGCAACACAGAGCCTCTATATTGATGGACAACTAGTCGGCCAAGCCGCCACAGATGCAATCAATATCGGCACCAACGCCGATATTCGCTTCGCTGGGGATCTCACGTACGCTTCCAATAAGTGCGCAGGAAGCGACATCTTGTGTCCTGTGAGCTATCAAGGCTCAAGAGCAACATTTGATGAGATCGCACTCTTCAACTCAGCACTTGATGCCGCAGCAATCAACCGTCATTTCGTTGCCGGGCGTGAACTTCTTCCTTAAGAATTACTTCTTGACTCGGATCGAGTTTTCATAAACATAAACAGAAACTTTGTCGTAAAACGCTTCCTTATCCATTCCAAGGACTAATTTCACACTGTCTGCGAAGCTATTAGTTGTTGATAAAGACCCGAGTAACTTCACAAAAGTTTCGAGCCCATAACTTCCAATCACCCATTCATACATCAGGGCTCCAACGGCATAAGACTGTTCAAATGCTTCTTCGGGGTATCGAGTCTCCGTTGCCACAATCAACGACTTCGCATCCGCCACACTGCCAATAGTCTTCCAGGTTCTGGTGTACTCAGCCTGCTTCCATACCTGCCAATCCAATGCATCAGATGACCAGCCTAGATTTCTGAATGCCGTCAAATATGAAATTGTATTTGCGCCACCTTCTCGGAAATGCATTGGGAAGAATTTTTCGAATTCACTTTCAGATTGCGGTCGAACGCGCTCGGTTTTCAAGAATGAGTAATCCTGCACTACGTGAAAGAACTCGTGCTTGGCGACTTGTGGCCACTCGTAGTTAATGTAATCCAAATCTAAGTGGGAGGCAGTTGCTAAGTAAATCTTTCCGCTCCATGCCCCATCAGAATCCCAATAGCCGCCGCCGCCAGAAATAAATGGTCTTTCTCGCTTAGAATCAAACCGAGAGAAAGTATTGGGTAAATTGATGCTTAGCCAGTTGTTAGATTTGATTGCTTCTCGGTCCTTCTCAGTCACAAGATCGACATATACATCAATTTTCTTATCGAACACTGGATTCCAAAGTGAAGCTGCCTCGTCAAGTTCCCTCTTTGTATACTCAATGAGGAATTCTGGAAAAGTAGGTGATATTCGATAAATGAAATTAATCTTCGAATGTTCTCTATTCCTAGGATCCCTATTTAGAGCCTCGTATGCCTTTACTCGAATAGGGTCAATACCAATGCTCGCCCGTGAATCTGTTGAAAAATAACTGCCACTATCAGCTTTGCGCGTCAACATTCCAGAGTTGATTCCATAAATCATTGCTCCCTTGATATTGACCTGATCGCGAGGCTTCTCGGGAGTCGGCGTCGGCGTCGGCGTCGGCGTCGGCGTCGGAGTTGAATCGGGAACCTTTACTGGTTCAACTTTTACTTTGACACCTTTGTTCCAAACAAACTTCTTGCCTTGTTTGACACATGTAAACTCTCGGCCGCTATCGATCGCCTTCAGTCCAACTTTTTTGCATGGCGACCCTGTTTTGATTGCCGCGCTTGAGGTTGATGGTGTTAGGAGTGTCGAAACTATTGCAAGAATGGCTAAGGTCGCTCTCCGGTTCATCGTTTGAACTGCCTCAAGAACTCAGCACCTTCTGCACACCACGTTTGAAAGAAGCCCTTTGCGTTACGGCTCATATCTCTCATCTCATCCTTCATATCGCTCCACTGCTGATCGCTCATCCCCCGCAGCGTCGCGTCGCGACCTTCATATTCGCCGACCTTATGTTGTGCCATCGCCAAGAAGAAACGTGTTTCTGTATGCCCAGTCTCAAGGTTTGGTTCCCAGATCGCAATAGCTTCACCAAGCTTTGCACCCACACCTAATCGAGAGAGTGCGTAATTCGAATCGCAGTTAGCCATCTCTGAATGGAGCACCGCTTGATGAAAGTCGCTCACCTTCAATACGCCCTTGCGATACGGATCAATACATTTCGGCTTCGCCTTTTCGTATCCATCTACAGCAGCCTGACAATTACCAGCCAACAAATGAGACCAGGTAAATGAACCCAACGCGTTTGGATTTCCATACAACGCAGATTGCATATAGCTAGCAAGTGATTCATCTACCTTGCCTGCTGTGGCTTCGCGCTGTGCCTGAGCTTGCAGCGCAATACCCAGACGTGAGCAGTGAAAAACCTGAGGTGGAACACCTGCCGGCAACCCCCGCATCACAACTACATCGTTCTTTTGAGCCGGGCTAAGTTGCGAGCCGAACTTCTTCTCGAGTAAATCCAAAACACGATTGGAAGCACTCTTCTTGCCTCGTATATGAAAGGCATAGGCCGAGACCAAGTAATCATCTATCCCAAATTCGCTCTCAACCCGAGTGTAAAAATCTTCCTGATTTACCTCAAGAATTCGCTGCATATGCCATGAAATATCTCCATCATTAAATGGGAAATCTCGATTGACGTCGGCATAGTGATCTTGATGGTTTCCAAAGCGAGCAAAGACAGAACCATCTGGTGTTCCTTCAATGATTGCGCGCAGCTCTGCATTAATCACAGGCGCACCAGCAAGATCTCGCGCTAAATCCTCATGTAACTCAGGACCAAATGCGCCCACTGCCATCGGTGCTAAATCTCCAGTACTTGTATATCCAATCCAAGCAACGACGTGATAGTCACCAGGCAGCACATCTACTCCGGTGATGTAATCATCGCTATCGATTGCAGCAAATGCATCTGCAATAAATAGACGCCCCGAACCATCTCCGGTATCGCCGACCACAATTGTTCCAACCTGCACCGGGACCATCTTCTGTGAAGCAAAAGAGAAACCGTCATCTGTGTTAAAGCTGCTGTAGACCGAGGTATCAAAGAACGAGAAGATGCCGTCTTGCACTCTCATATCCTGCGAACGCAGAGCGCGTGAGAGGTTCCAGATCAACCAATCTGAATCCGCATTAGCCGACATCATCTTTAAGTAATTGCTTGGGCCCTTGCCACACTTCTTGCACGAGGTTGCATCATCACATTCACTGCATTGCACAGGAATCCGATTGCCAACAAATACGGCAGCCACTTCAACGTTGATCCACGAGTTTGCAAGAACGTCAGAGTTTGCGAAAATCGAGAGCGATGGCATATCCACCGCGCCATTGACAAACCAATCCGGCTGGTCGGCGGGAACCTGTGGGGCGTGCATCGAGGACATAACATCGTCGATCTTCTTTTTCTTCTTGCTGTTATCAAAAAACGCCATGGGCAATTCTTACCTGTGCCCTCCCCTAATGTCACGCGTGACCAGTCGAATTCTCACCTGACCGCAATCGCCCCGATGCTCTAGCCTTTTCACATGAATCCTCGCCCAGCGCAGCGCATTCTCTATATCCCCTTCGATCAGCTCCATCGCAACTATGGCGTACTCAAAGGCGCAGATAAAACAAGCGATGTGATTGCAATGATTGAAAGCCAAGCGATGATCGAAGGTGCCAATTGGCATCCAGAGCGCCTCTTCTTTCTCATCTCATCCGCCCGCCACTTTGTCAAAGATTTACAGACAGAAGGATTCACAGTCGAATATCGCAAGGCCGCCAACACACCAACCGGGCTGCAAGAGATTCAGAAAGAACATAACGGTGCACCAATTATCTGCGCAGAGCAATCCTCTTTTCGCCTCACCGAAAAACTCACCGCACTGAAGGCCGAGTTCATCCCCAATGATTTCTTCTTAACTCCGCGTGATCTCTTTGCCTCATGGGCGGCATCACAAAAGGCTTACCTCATGGAGAACTTCTATCGCAAACAACGTGTGCGGCTAAACATCTTGATGGAAGGTGATCAACCAGCAGGAGGTGCGTGGAATTTCGATAAAGACAATCGTCTACCGCCACCAAAGAACTACACATGGCCTGCCTATTTCGAACATTCACGCGATGAGATCGATACCGAAGTTGCTAAAGAATTAGATATGTCCCCCACAACCACTTGGGCCACTACAAGAAAAGGTGCACTCGCCCAACTGGATTACTTCATCACTCACCACTTCGCACACTTTGGCCCTTATGAAGATGCAATGGCACTCGATAGTTGGTCACTCCACCACTCGCTCTTAAGTCCCTACATGAACAACGGACTCTTGCATCCAGCAGAAGTAATCAAGGCCGCTGAGAAAGCATTTAAAACTGGCAAGGTCCCCATCGAATCCGCCGAAGCTTTTGTACGACAGATCATCGGCTGGCGTGAATACGTCAACGGTATGTATTGGTTTCTTGGCCCTGATTACCGCAACAACAACCAACTGCAAGCAACGCGAAAACTCTTGCCACTCTTTGAAGATCCAAACAAAACACAAATGAACTGCATCAAATCAACAGTTACCGATATCAACGATCGCGCCTGGGTCCACCACATTCCGCGCCTGATGCTCTTAAGTAACCTCGCACTTGTCACCGGCACCAACCCACAAGAGTTCCTCGAATGGATGCGACGCGTCTTTATCGATGCCACCGATTGGGTAATGGTCCCCAACATCATCGGTATGGGTGTGCACGCAGACGGCGGCCTCATGATGACAAAACCATATGCAGCAGGTGGCGCCTACATCTCGCGCATGAGTAATTACTGCAAGGGCTGTGCCTACAACCCCAAACTGCGCACTGGCGATACCGCATGTCCATTTACAACTCTGTACTGGGATTTCCTTGATCGACACAAAGAAACCTTCGCCAAGAACCATCGCATGTCACAACAAGTATTTGGTCTCAATCGTTTATCTGATCTGCCTGAACTCAAAGAGCGTGCTCAAGAAGTTCTCGAGGGCCTTGAAAAAGGTTTGATCTAGCGATTAGTTGCGAACTGTTCTGAAACTATCTTTGCCAGAACTGGAATAGCGCTACTGTATGAAATCCCATAAATCTTCAGGAATGCTTCTTCAAATGTGTGATTTAGTGCCATGTATGAGTACACGTCAGTTATGGATTCATGTCCTTTGAGAGCAACCAAAACTTCGATTGTTCGCAAACTCACTTCATACTTCATGCCGTACGGAAAATTCTCCCAATTAGTTGAATAGTGAGTAAGGGAGAGAAAATTGGTCATGATCTCCTCGGTGACAGGAACACATCCTTGTGAAGCAGAACCACATGCAGGGTATGCCAGCTTGCTATCAACTGCCCTAAATCGCATGTACTTATCAAAGGATGCATGATTCATCGCTGAATTTTCAACAAAAACAGCTGTAGCCTCGTGAAACCATGTTGGTGGCGTGTAAATCTGTTGGAACCAATTCTTATCTATTAATTTCCTCTGAACCGCGTGGAAATATTCGTGAGCAACCGTCAATCCTTCATTACTCCTCGCATAATTTGAGTAGCCCGGATCAAGGCTTTTCGACACTTCACTTTCGACAACACCCAGAAGAATTACTCCATCCCCTGCGGTGTTGGTAAAGCCCATCGCACTCCAACAAATCTTTCTCGATGCCTGGCACATATTAATCACGTGCTCTTGATGATTACGCTTAAACGAGTCAGGCTCACCCGCAATCAATTTCCTATATAGATCATCCGCCCACATCTGGTCGGTGTAGTTAAAGGCAATCAACGAGACTGTGCTTGGTTGTTTAACGTTCGGAAATCCCTTGGACACCAAAGACATTGCACCTTGAAAATCTTTATATGGAAGTTCGGTATTTGGGCCTACTGAAACATTTACCTTTCCGAGGGACGAGCTCGAAGTTGCGACAGTTTTAGACATTGAAAGCCAAGCTTTGTAGGCAGTACCTTCGCGATTTTCTAAAAGGTCCTGCCAACTCGTTGGAAGTTTGGTTGGAATTGGATATGTTTCAAATTCGATAGGGAATTTTCCATCAATCACGCCTGATCGAAGCATCTGAATAAAAGATAACTGAGGGCGCTGAGGTGTCGGAGTTGGCGTAGGTGACGGACTCGCTGAAGGCGACGGAGTTGGAGTCGCACTCGGAGAAGGATTTGCCACCGGTGCTGCTTTAACAACAACGCCCTTGTTCCACACAAACTTCTTTCCCTGCTTAATGCAGGTGTACTTGCGACCGCTATCGGTAGTTTGAAGTCCAGCCTTCTTGCAGGTAGCTCCGGCTTTAACTGCGCCAGAACTTGAAGGCATCACCAGCACGCCAACAATAAGCGCTGTAACAACCACACCAACTACCGTCCTGAACTTCATTGCCCAAACGTATCTTTGGCCAGCGACATAGAAAAGTGATTTCCCACATTTAACCAGTCACTTATGCACAACTAACCCTTACGCCAACTTCTCCACGAACTACTTAAAGCCTCAGTGCGTGGGAATGTCTGTGATCATGACAAAAATGAGAAAGAGGCTCTAGGTGACTAAATCCCAGAGCCTCTGACGAAGCGTGTGACTGGTGGGATTCGAACCCACAACCATCACCTCAGTCAAAAGCGAGCTCTATCCGTTGAGCTACAGCCACACGCGTGCGCAACCTAAGGTCCCTTCACAAAGAGCCGCTCCTCGAACGAAACGGTTGTGGATAAAAAACAATTATCGGCAATGCATCCAAACTCGGTGCTATTCTTTTAGTCCTTAGTCATTGGCGTGCAAGAAAGATTGAGCTACAAAAAAAGACCTGCAGGTAAGACTGCAGGTCTTTTTTCTTTCCCTTTCCATAAACACCGCTCATCACCAAGTAAGATCACTGCATGACCTTCCGCACCCTCACCGCAGCAAGTGGCATCGCAATAGTGCTGATCTATGTCATCGGTTCAGGTCTCTGGGTCAACACTGGTGATAGTTGGTATGCCAACATCAATAAACCTTCATGGCAACCACCAGGATTTATCTTCGGAATCATCTGGCCCTATAACTTCATCGTCCTTGGAATTGCTGCCACCATCATCGGCCAACGCGCATCCAAACCCGCAGCCTTTACCTACATCGCCTTCTTCGCACTCTCAGTCGCTGCCGCACTCACCTGGGCCTGGCTCTTCTACCGCCCCCACAATCTCACCGGCGCAGCACTCGCCCTGACCGCAACCGCCCTCCTCACCATTCCCATGACCTACATCCTCTTCACCATCTCAATACCAATGGCGATAGCAGTCATGCCATATCAAGTGTGGGTTGCAATCGCTGCAACGTTGAATTGGAGTATCAGAAGTCTGAATTAGGTTCCCTTATCTCACTCAGAGACTTAAACTCAACGAATGTACACAAGCTATGAAGAACGTCTCGCCCTGATCCAGGCGCTACAGGAGGGATCAAAATCCTTCTTCACGAAGATCCCCTCAACCGTTCATCTAAACGGAGACGGCTGGGAACTCACATCAATTGGTTCTCAATTTGCAATGTTCAACGGCGTAGTTATTCATAGCAGCCGAAAAGGTTTAGTCGATGAAGTAATCACTGCAATCAAGGCAGAAAACATCCCAGCAGATATCCGTCTCATTGGACCAGGCATTTCTCAGATGGCCGCACTCGTCGAACACGGCTACAAAAACCTTGGCGGAACACCATTCATGGTCTGGCAGGCAGATGAGAGCGTTGATTCCTTCCAATTGCGCAGCGACCTATCTGTACGCCGCCTCAACGAAGACGACCTCGACACCATGTGTGCCATCTATAACGAAATCTATAAAATGTCTGATGAGATGATCAGCGACTTCAAACAAATGCTTCTAACCGGCCCCAACGATTTCACCTACGGACTATTCAAAGAGAACGAAATGGTCTCGCTCGTCACCGCCATGATCTTTAAGGATACTGTCGGAATATGGAGCATGGGCACTCCCACCACGCACCAGAAGAATGGCTACGGCCAAGAACTTCTCCAATACGTCATGCAGACCCATAAAAACATGGGCAGTAAAACCTTCATGCTCTATGCAACTGTTGCGGGAAAGTTCCTCTACGACAAATGCGGATGGATAACCTTTGATTACTTGCCGTATCTATCTGTGGTTAAAGCGGATTCTTAACTTTATAATTACTCCATGATCGGGCAGATTGACCACTTCCTCAACGCGATCATCTCCACAATCCATGATGACACCGCAGCCATCAGGCGTCACAAGATCGGAAATGGAATTTTAGAAATGGATGATGAGGGCGTTTATTGAGTTTCTAAAAACGAGTCTCGTTGATTTTCATTTTTTCTCGCATAACTTCTGCAAGATCAACATCTAAAACATCAGCTAGTCTAAATAGATAGAGCGCCACGTCTGCAATCTCCATTTTTATGTCTTTCAGCTTCTCAGCAGACAACCGCTCTTTCATGGATTCTTCTGGGGTTAACCATTGAAATTCAGAGACGAGTTCACCAGCCTCACCTGACACCGCCATAGACAAATTCTTTGGAGTATGGAAAATTTCCCAATCCCGAGCATCAGCAAAAGCGCGAATTTCCGATTTCAATGCATCGATTTCACTCATTTGAACACCAATCTACTCATACGATCTTGGAAATACTGAGAAACCTCTGGATCAGTGCAGTAAATATAGCAACCCTTCATTCCACGGGTCATTAGAGTTCTGTATGTATTTCTAATTATTTTGTTAGCTTTAGCAGTCGCACCAACTGGATCGACTTCCATTTCCTTCTTATAGCCATGAAGGGAGACATCCGTACGGGCCCGGCCTTTAGGATCTGAAACTAGTTCACCATCCTTGATCTTGAAGTCTGGGCCCACAATGACTCCGACGTAATCGAGTTCGAGGCCTTGAGAAGTGTGAATGCAGCCAATATCTTCTATTGAATTCGGGTCGATAATCCAGGCGCTCCCACGAGACTCCAAATTCCACTTGGCTGAGAAACCAAATTCAGGGAAAGTAATATCATCCATTTTAGAATCGTTTTTACTCACCCAATTCCAGCAATAACCCGCCAGCATTCTTGATTTGTTGTTCACCTGATTTTTAGCCCTAATTTCCTCGTAGAGCTTGGTTGGATCGTCAAAAATTCTGAAGTCATAGCTTGACTCAGCATATGACGTCTCCTCGTCTTCAATGACGCCTAACGCCTCATCAATCCACGTCATGTACCCGTCAGATCCATTGCATCGGAACTGGGATTTCAATTCTAAATACTGCACCTCGGCATTCATGGACTTTGCAAATTTCTCTATCTCTGAAACTTCGCCAATATCCTTCCAGGTGACCTTCTGAGCCTCATCAATGAAAAATACTGAAGTTTTTGCAGCGTAAATCACTTCGCGAATCTGATTATCGCCACCCTTCGAATACTGAGTTCTTAACTTCAGCCGATGAGCTTCATCCACGATAAGGACGTCAAAGTCACTCTCTTCGATCCCAGTAAAACTACCCGACCCACTGAATAGTTCCTTGATCTCTCCGCCTTTGAAGGCACCCTTTAGATTGACCTCAAACACAGCGCGAGGTGCAGCATTGGGAGTTACATATCGTGCGATTAGCCGTTGACCCATTAATCGCGAAAGTGCATTTATTGCCACAACCGATTTACCGGTTCCTGGCCCACCTCTAACGATTATCACTTGCTTCTTTCCGGTGAGTCCATCATTTGCTGCCTTCACAATTGTTTCAAGGACTGTTTTTTGGTCATCAATCAATACAAAGGCTTCTTTCCCCTGAAGCATTCTCGATACGGCTTCAGCTAGCTGTAGTGATGGTCTAGTCGGAGCTGCATCAATCCTTCGCAATAACTCGACGCCACCGCCAGTCTTTATCTGGCTCGCTATCAAACTGACAATCTCACTCTTCTGTCCTTTGATAAATACAGGCGTGTTCCTAATCGCCTCTTCATAGCGTGAATCGTTTACAACTTCTAACTCGAGGCAGTTATGCAAGTACGCGCAAGAGGTTACCTTGACCGGGGTCTCATACACATACTCGTTATACATCTCAAGTAAGCTGGCATAACTTCGTGCCTGATATGAAGGGTGGACAACATCTCGCTTCTTCTGACCTACAAATGTATTCACGTGTTCCGGTAGTTCTGAAAAGTCCACGTCGGTCCACTGCTTAAGTTCCACGATTACAATTGATTCTTCTCCTTGAAGGCCTTTCCCAGAGACAATGAAATCTATTCGATTTTTCAACTTGTTGAGTTGATACTCAATTGCTATTCCAGCATCGTCAGGGATTTCAGGGCTAGAAATAATGTGGGACATTCCATTACCTAGTGAGTTACGCCAAGACGCATACTCGTTTTGACTCACGCCGATTCCAAGACTCTCCTTGACCGCATCACGTACCAAGTCTTCGATTATGTGAGCATCTTCCAGAAATTGAGCCTTACTAGATAAATATGCGAGCATGCGTGAATGCTACCTTTGAAAGATTGAGTCTTGGTGAAACTCAAGATACGCGGATTGTGATTTTGTAAATCCCCCTACATTGTCTGTGCTGGAAATTGACCACTGATCAAGAACCAATGGGTTGAGCTCTTTAGAAACAAGTAACTCCCCAGTATCTTTGAAAGAAATAAAACCACGGTCAAATAGATGATCCACGTGAGGTGAAAGTAAAAGTCCATTATGGCCATCAATTTTCTCTTCTTTGGAGGAAACAGACCAGGGCTTTATATGACTTGCTCGGAGATGTTTGATGTTTCGAACACCCGTAATTCGACAATGATCTTCGACTAGCCTGACATTAGCTTTGAATATCCCTTGACCACGCCTTGACTTTACTAATTGGATCTTTTCTGGGTCTCCCTCTAACTTCCGTGCCTGGATTTCTAACTCGATTTCATAGTCAGATTCGGTTTCTTGAACTGGGGCTAATTCACGTCTCATCAATTCGAGTGGTGCCTTACTTAGTTGAATCATTGCGAGTGCAAGGCCTTCCTCTAGTTCTACGAGGTAGCGCTCCTTACCTCTGCCCGTTTCGTCTAGTGGGGCCGACTTGGTAGCCAGGTACTTGCCGATTACCTGGAGATGTTCCTTGGGTATGAGGGGATCCGCAAGCTGACTAAATTCAACCTCTACCAACCAGCCAATTTGAGACCAGTTGTTGGACGTATTTTCAAAGCTTGCGGGCTTGGGTGCACTGTAGGCCTTTTTCTGTGCCACTCCGATGGCTTTCACTTGTTGTTGAGCATAAGCGAATACCAAATCTCCCGGTTGAACTTTGTCCATGTTGTCGTAAAAAGGATTGCGAGCTCCATTAGCATTCCTAAAAGGAGACCACATAAAGCCGCCAGGGACCTCATACTTATAGGTTTGGTTTTGATTCACCCACCAATAGCGCATAAGGCAACTTTAGGGAACTTCGGCTACAAAGAGAAGAGACTTACCGATAAGTGTTAGTAACCGGAATGCCCTCGGGAATTTCATTACTTTACCGAGATACGCCATTCTGGGGCTTCTGCCTCTTCCTTGTAGGTCAGAACCCCATCGGTTGATAGCCGTTCTAACAAGTCTTTTACTAGCGCTGGTGTTGCACGGAAGAACTCCTTTCGTGCATTCACCTTGTTAACTCTATGACTTTCCAACTCATGATGCAATTGTTTCTCAAGGCTAACCGCGTCCGCGCTAAATATGATTGCATGAGTATCAAATTTAAAGGGAACGGAAGCATCACTTAATTCTTGAATTCTTTCCTCTGGATCAAGCCTTCTCGTCAAACCAATCTTAAGAACCTGCTCACCAAAACTTCCTATATTCGAAATAACATAAACGTAGCCCGTTCTTATGTTAGCGGCTCTTTCTTCAACACCACTTATGCCATTTTGCACCTCGGCAATTTTAACTTTTGCTTCCTCTGCAGCTTGCACATTGCCCGTTTCGTCAGCCTTTGCCAAAACTGCTTGGTGATGAGACAACTCTTTATTTAGCTTTTCTCTTTCTTTTTCGAATTCTTTTTGTGCCTTCTCCTCCTCTTTAAGGCGAAGTTTCTCCTCTTTTTGCTTTTCCTTTTCCTCTTCCCTCATAGCAAGATAGTCGGCGGTTAATTTGATTTCAGATACTCGAAGTTGATGGTAGTCATCATCGATTGCGATTAGCATAGTTTTCCCTAATTTTTCAATCGACTCTTCCACCTTGTTCACTCGATCTACAGCCGCATTGAGTTTGTAGGGTTTTAATGTTCGTAGGGCGTCATCAACTTCACCGTTGTATGCCCTCAACATTAATTTGGAGAATTCCTTTATCATTTTTGATCCTTCTGCAGTTGACCCATTAACAGTCCATCCCTGAGCAGCAGTGATCGCCCCGCCATTTGCAATATTTCGCTCTTTAATCTTAGATCGAATCTCTGCAATCTTGTCAGAATAACCTTCTGAGGTGTCAAGAACCGATGTATATTGATAGACGCCCACTTCTTGAAGCATCGCTATTTCTTGAGTTTCAATTAAGGAATTCTTCATCTCCAGTACTTCTCTTCTGATCGTTATCAATTCTTCGGATAACGTATTTTTTTGTCCTTCAAGCAAAGAAATTTCCTGCCTTATTTCCAGTACACCCATTGCTCCAAATTTGGATAGCGACTCCACAGTCGCGGTCAACTTTAGGATATCGCCATTGAGCCTCAGGATTTCTGCATTCAAATCCTCGATTTTCCCCTTATTAAACATCCTTGCCCCCCTGTGAAGTTATGTAAATAGAAGCTAGCTAGTTCCTTGAACTATCAGAATTTAAGATTTACTTTTGTAGCTTGCTTGTAGGTTGCCACCAAGACTTTCAACGCTGCTCTGAAGTCAGGCTCATTCGTAAATGCTCCGCCAACTGCCGAGTTAAACTTCGTCGCACCACTCACCGTGTACTTTCGACCCACAGAGTCACCATAGGCTGCCAACTTATTGACTTCGATAATTGTGTCGATAGTTCGGTAGGTCCACTCCCCATTCCAAACAGCATCTGCGATCTCCCCAATCATTTGTCGGTTATATTCAAACTTGTAGGCAGTCACGAATGCTGAATCAAACTTAGCTAAATCTTTGCTAGCTCTCTTTGATGCGAGAATGGCTAAATTAGCTGCTATCCCTTGCGCTTCTAATTGAGCCTTTGCTGTTTCGAAGGTGTCATCTAGGTCAACTATCCCTGAATTGCGAATCTTATTTGCTGAAGCCACTGCGCTATCTCTCTTAGATACTGCTTCAACTCTAGCTTTACCATTCTTCTGGTTTAGATCAGCAACATTGGCGGTTTCGGTGGCAATAGCAAGTCGGCTCGAGTCAAATACGCTTAAATTCGCGGGGACAAGCCACCCGAATGAAATTGCATATAACAAATCCTTATTGCTGGCGCTGCTAAGTGAAATCTTTGCTGTCTCACCGGACTGCCAATCTTCTCCTCCGATTGTGTTCTTGCTTGTCGTTTTGGTTGAGATATCACCGGGGCGAGGCTTATTGTTGTCGTTTACACAATAGCGCTTTGCGATTTCCATCCAACCCGCACCTGCAGGAAGGGTTGTCTCTGGGCAAATAAACAGTGAGAAGACGCGGTCTGCATTTTGCCAAGTAAAGAGGGATTGCTGGATTTTCAAGTCACTATTGTTGGTGAAGAGAATCTTTGCTGCATCAAGTTTGGAATTCGCAGCTAAAATTTGTGGGGAGTAGAGGTCGGTCGCCGATTGTAAATCCTGCGCAAGGTTGGCATCAGCACTCTTAGTCGCTGCGATCAGTGCCTCATCTAGAACGTCAATATCTGCCTCATACTTTTCCTCTAACGATTCTAAAGCTGTTGTACTCTGATTCAATAAGGTTCTAAATGCCGCAGATACTGTTGTTGCTTTCGCTGTCGCCTGTGCTGGTACGGCACTAGAAAAGGTAAACGTCAGAACAGTAAGGGCTATAGCGATTCTTTTCATAACTCTAGGTTAGCCCCTGGGGGCGGCAGCAAGACTCAATGACCAGTCCGGTCATGAAGCGTGGTGATTGCCAGCACTCACTCCTTTGGTTCTGCCAGTTTTCGATTGATTTCCTTGAGCATCAGTTTCATTTCTTCCTGCTCTTCATGCGTAAACGCATCTCGATTAACTATTAGTTTTGAGGCTATGGAGGCGGTAATCATCGGAATCAGAAAGAGAATCATTCCTAACACCAGAGAAACAGCTACAAAGCGTCCCCCGGTGGTATTCGGATATGAGTCTCCATAACCCACTGTTGTCGCTGTGATCAAAGCCCACCAGAGTGAGTCAAAAAAATTCTTCTTCTCAAACAGAGCGTATAGGCCAGATTCAACAAATAGAAAAGCAAGTGAAAAGACAGTCAGTAATCGTGGGGAATTGACTAGTTGCACAAATCTCTCTGGTTTTTTCATTTCTAATCTCCTTTTAGCATACAGAAATTGTATGCAATTTCTAGAATTTTCTCCTTTAAAGCTTTGTATTCGGCGTCATCGATCAAACCTTCATCAAACATCGCCCAAATATTGCAGTTAAACAGGAGCGAATCGAAATTATCCCTTGATGCCCGCTCATCCGTTTAATTAGACTGATTTTTCCTCGAAACTGTTTAATCGTGGGTGACGTCCCACTCTTCTTCAGCCTTCTTCGTCGCTTCAATGATCATGTCGTAATTGGCAATTTCTGCCTCGCTATCGTCACGACTGCCATAGATCTTCTGCCATTCTTTATGAACTTCTTGAATAATCCGAAGTCGTTCAGCGCGAGGTAATGGCATGACCCATTATCTCATTTGTCACTCCCCTCTGCTATCTTTTCCCTAGGTAAAGAACTAAGCGATAAGCCCTTGAGCATGCTTAGTGCCCTCCGCGCAATGTTCGACCCGCGTTCGGTGGCCCTCAAGGAATACCTGCCGGCGATGAAAGACACCGTCGGAAGTAGCGGGTCTTTTTCATGGGCCCAGTAAGGGTATGTGCCATGTCTCTTTCATTGTGTACAAGTTGTTTTGCGTTAAGTGATCTATCCAAACAATCAAGTCAGCGCTGTCGGTGTGAAGAACAGATTCCGGTCAATCTCGGGATGCTTGATTGTCCGAGTGGGCTAGTTCTTTGTTACATCTGTGCGCGAGCTGTTGCAGGTGGCTTTGGGCGGTATTCGTGGAATGCATGTAAATCATGTCGAAGCGTTAATTCAGGAATGTCTGAGTGGTTGGGTGTGAGTCTGCCGCTTGGGCGACATTCGATCATGAATGGAATTGGGATTCCGTTGTCAGCAACGCGTCCAGAGTTTGAGGCTGGGGCGAGTGCGTTGATTGCCTTTTCGCGGAAGAGCATGGCGCTATCTGATTGGGGTCATCTGCAAACGCGTGGGTTATTTGAATCTGTGCCGGCGTGGGCAGAGCGCAAGGTGATCACAATGATCGAGTGGGAGAAGAAGTTCAAGGCAACGAAGAAGCACTCACGCGCTGCGTTTGCGGCGTACTACGGCGTTGAGGAGTTGTGGCAGGTGTTGATGAGGCGGGGGTAATTAGAAGTGCGTGGAATCACTGGACAGTCTTAGACATCCTTGTATTGCAGACTGGACATGCACCATTGACCAAGCTGTTACCTGAAGGTGCGATGACTATGTAGCCATCGAAAGTTCGTAGGGCCTTGCAAGCCACGCAATAACCTTCAATTCGCTTTGCTTGCCTTGGGGTGCCATCGGCATTCAGAGGATGCCCGAAGTCTCCTGGGTTCCAATCTTCGTCATCATCATCATCATCATCATCATCGTCATCATCATCATCGTCATCGTCTTCATCGTCTTCTTCGTCTTCTTCTTCACCACGTACTGCGAGGCCGTTCTTTACGCTTCGTGCAAGGATGACTGTGATCGAGGCAGAGTCATTCTCTTCGGCGATACTGGTAATCAACTCTTCAAGTTGATCATCTGTGAGAGTCAGGATCAAAACATCGTTGTAGACACGCTCGCGAGGAAGCTCTTCGTCTAGTGGCTTTGATAGCAACAAGAGCGCATCTGTTGTTTCGCCGTAACCCTTGAGGCAATCGTAAAAATTCTTTAGGTCAGCGTCCCTGATTAGAAATTGTGGCAATTGTCATCTCCTTCAGCTCAATTAGATAGAGGGTCTACAAATCCAAAATCTGCTTCTTTTTCTTATCAAACTCCTCTTGAGTGAGGATTCCTTTTTCGAGCAGCGAAACTAGCTTCTCAAGTTGCTCCACATCAGAGATGACACCCGAAGGCCGGCTATCACTTCTCTTTGATAGGCAATCTCTCAACACCTCAACAAATCGTGGTCCCTGCAGCACATCAGCTCTAAACGTCAAAGTATTGCCGCTTGTGTAGACATTCACCGTTGGGATTAAGCCGGAGGAGATTTCGACAGAGGAGATGTTCTTCATCGGAATTTCTTCTAAACTTGAGTTGAGGATCGCTTTTCTACTCTGCACGACTTTATCTTCAAATATTGCCACTAGCGGCATATTCAAATTCATATTTGAATCATCGCTTGGATACATCGCCTCCATTACGTAGATGGCGCCCGTTACATCAAATCCCTTTTTTGCAGCCTTTGCACGCGCTTTAGTTTCGGCGGCCTGAATCGCTGCAAGCTTTTTGGCAAGCTTTTCTTCATCAGATTTCTTATCGAAGATTCCCATTGAAAGATTCTACTCCTCGGCCTGTACACCGTGTGGATGGCTAGATGCCTTGTAATCTTTTCCTATGAATTACTCAGCATTGCGTAAGGTTTTACGGGCCGGATCAATTGTCTTTGGGTCATCGGCTCTATTTCTCCTGGTACTTCCCTCCCTCTTTCTTGATCTTCTGGCTCTTTCAGATAGCGCCGAGATGGTGTGGGCGATGCGCATGATTGGGATAACGCTTTTGGCACTGGCTGGGAATATGTGGAATAACGCAGGACAGAGCAGCGATGAGCGTGTTGGTAACGTGGCAAAGGTGATGTGCGCAAGTGCCACAGCATTGGGTGTTCTGACTTTGTTGATTCCGGGTGAGATAACTTGGTTTAGCTATCTCTATGCGGCCGTCGGCTTTGGCTTCGGACTCACTTATTTGTTTAACTTGATTCGTAAGTAATAACTAAAATAGCGGAGCAGTGAAGCTACACATTGACTCCAGAGTAGAGTCGTTGACCTTTCCAGGAAATATATTTCTCTGACTTGTTCTTTGACATCGCATCGCATCGAACCCAGCGCTCCCCTTTTGCCCAGGCTGCTCGATCCGGTGTGTACCAAGCCCAGTAATTGAAGAACGGATTTGAAATCAAACCTTCGTCACCCCACGCCTGACAGAGAGAGTCTGCAACAGCAAGAGATTCTTCGTCAGGCATATCAGCAGGGTTCTTTTTAAGCGGCCACTTGGTCACAAGGTAAGTCTCGGCGTTGTGAGTGCCAGAACAACTCACGGGGTTCTTGCGAGCATACGGTGCAGAAACATCCGCTGCTGAATAGAGGAAGCACTGACCTACCCTGGGTTTGACGGTGTATGCAGCGTTAGCTGGCGTAGTCAGAATTCCACCAACGAGTGTTGCAATAAGTGCAGCGATTAGAAAACGCTTCAAGGTCTCCCCCTTAAATTGATATAGAGAGATTGTTCCCTATTCGATCGTCAATGGCTGCAGATGGATGGTCAAAAAGATGTGTGCCGTGGTGTTTGAAGGGCCGAATTAGCGATATTTGTCGGCAGCGCTCTTCATTCCTCGCCGCATGTACATGAAAACCTCTTCTTCATTACTTGGCTCATATGCGAGTTTGGCGAGAAAGTTAATGCAGTCTTGAATTCCAAGCTCGCGGCCTTGGTAGAGCCAGGTTCTGAAGTCATAATGCAATCTAATTGCTTCTTCGTCACTGCATTCTCCGGCAGCTCGGTCGTACTCTCTAGCCAATAACACATTCTCCCAAATCACTGAATCAACGAGAGAGCGGACATGAGCCACATTAACCGAGCCAAATCTAAACTGAGCTTTGAGTAGTTCCCAATCTAGAATGGTAATTTCATCATTTTCAAGGAGTGAAGCTACTTCCTCGTGTACTGCGACGATAGCTCTTGAAGCAATCCCTGGAGCTGAATTCCAGAGAGCAATCTCAGGTTCGTCCTCTGTCATTGCCTCAAACGTTTTTGCAGTGATTCTGGCTATGCGCGCCCACTCTTCTTTTGATTTGCCTTGTGTTCGCGACAACCGATCAGCAATGCCATCAACTGTCGTGTCAACCTCTTCGCAATAAGTCACGCACTTGTAGACGCCTGGAACCAATCCACGAATGTCAGCCACAGCATCTTGTGCGCTGGTACTAAAGCTACCGTTGCCAATGTACAACGCGTTGCCTGTCTCTACGAAACCAATTCCAAGAGCGAGGCAATCTGCAAATTGATTTGCGAGTTCGACTGGGAAGTCAGGAACTGTTTCGGCGGCAATGGCTCTTCGTGCATGTGTTGCGATTTGGTATTGATAGTCAAAGAGAGCGATAAGACCAACTGATAAGTCTTGCTTGCCAGGTGTTGGAGCTAACATCACAATTTCATAAGCTACAAATATTCCATCGCCATCTCCTGATGGAAAAGTCACTGCGTTCAAACCTGAACCTTTTCCACATTCTTGGCAGGAGGATTGTCCGAGAGTTTCCATATGACAGTCACATGGATCGAAGTAACCGTTGGTTAGAGTGAAGGTGCCATTTTCGACATTGAAGAAACCTCGAGGTTTAAGTTCAAACCTGTCGCTATTTAAAATCTTGAGTAATCCACCGAGAGTCATCTAAGACCTCATCCAAACTAAAGCCCTAACTCTGTTGAGGAAGGCATATTTGCATGTGAGTTGGCCGTAGCTTTCAGTTTGAACGACGGCGCCCAGACTCGAGCAGAGTTGAAGTGGGGATGCACTTGAATAGGATGGAGTAGATGGGTTTTGTGATTCTCGCTCTGCTTCCTGTCTACGTTCTTCAAGAATTTCGAGTTCTTCAGGCGTTGGTTCATAGGATGTCGGGTAATCCGATTCATCCATCACATAGTCATACTTTGCGCACTTATCCCAGCCTTTTCCGTATTCGGTATAGCCAACCCCGAAGGTCTCACAACCCCAGAGTCCTATGGACACTTCCAACACGGTTCCTACGTTGGCTGCTTTCGAACTAAGACCATAATCGTTGGAGAGTGAGTCAAATGATTCTTCATCTTTGAGGCCAAGCGCTTCGTCACAATTCTGGAATCGATCACTCGGTGCGTATAGCGCAAAGACTTTATCCACCTCGATTGTGTAGAACTCATCCTGTAACTTCTCTAGAGAATCGCTGGTGATCTCGAAATTAGTACCTGCTGCAAGCATTCGGAAGAAGTCTTGGTTCACGGCTGACTCAAAATCGAAAGTCCAAAACTTTGGGCTGTCCTCCAAAAATTCAGCCCTACTCATGTTCTTAAAAAAGTTTTCAGTTGCAGAATAAATCCATGGAAACTTTGCCTTAATAAAATTGCTTGCAGTATCTCTGGAAGCCTGCCCAGCGTTAGTGACTAGGTAGCTGCCTCCAGCCCAAACCGTCCATTCATACTTAGGATCATCGCGGTCGCCGTTGTAGATTTCATCCTGAATTTTTATGTAGTCGTTGAAATTCGCTTGGACTTTCTTGCAATCATCAACGTAGCTTTGTTCTGCAGCAGATAACGGTAGTAGTCCACAACCGGAGAGCAGAAAGAGGGCAAGGAAGGCGACGATAGAGACTTTCTTCATCTGCGACTTTCTTTCTTGTGGCTACTGAGAAACATTCGCTCCCAGATCCTTACTTGGTCGTGAGCATGATTCCAACGGTTCCACCTGCCATGCCGCACCAGATGAAACTCTTCATACTAAATAGCCACTCAGCCTCAGTGCCGAAGATCAATGAGCCGAAGGCCCAACCGAGCATCATGCAAAGAATGCGGACCCCGATGATTTGCGAATTACTCATGGCGGCGGTCCTTTCACTTCGTTCATCGGCTGCGATACCTCGTAGAACTTTATTACTTGCTCTCGCGCAGGGGCAGGATCTGACTGGTTAATGTTGCTGTGGCTCGCTATGGGCGATGTCAGCTCCCTGCCCTACATTCAATCTATGGCTACCAAAAGACGAAGACGTCCCATCAATCAGCTGATCTGCCCCGGGTGCAAAGAGGAGGGCACGTTGCGCAAGATTCTCTATGGCATGCCTGATCCAGAGACCTTTGATTTCGAGAAGTACGAGGTGGGTGGATGCGTCATGAATGGTGATGGAAGCGATCCAGATATTGCGTGCAGAGAGTGCGAGTGGTCAGGGATTCGAGAGCCTTAGTCGTCGAATCTATTTGGTCCAACTGTTCCAGGAGTTAGCGTGAGAATGAAGTTGTAAATTGGAATCAGAATAAACCAACCTGATTTATCAACATCGTGCATACGGCGGATTGATACTGCTAGTCCTGGAATCCAGAATGCTGCTTGGAGTGCGTAGCCCACGAGCTCACTGCCCATGAGAGCTGAAATGATTCCGGCAGCTACGGCGATAATTAAGGTGAAGAGAAAGAAGAACCAATACTCGCTACGGCTGGCTCTTCCTGTAAATGTCGCGTATTTGCTGAGACAAGCTGAGACTGCATTCCCCATATGAACTCTCCTCTGTAGGTTTCTTAAGTGTAAAGCCCTCACTCGCTAACTTTTCTGATGCACCACGGGACTTTCGGTCAATCTTGATACGTGATCTACGCTCACCTGGATTGAATGGTCATGATGGCGAAGAGGTCTAGATGCTTTCTCAATTAATCAGCTCAACTTTATGCAGCGGCAAATCCTAAACCGAAGGCAACGCTGATTAGTCCTACGACTGCGAGTCCGTAAACAACTCCTGCAGCGTGAGCTAAGTGTGCAACTCTGCCTCTTCCCCGGTAGTCGAGGTAAATCGAAATCGCCAAATATCCAAACGCGTATACATATCCCGGGACTGCAGGTGCTGAAGGAATGAAATATAAAGTGAGCAGCAGGTCTGGATCAGATATCGCTGCGCCCGCAATTACTGCAGAGATTGCTCCAGATGCTCCCACGGATGAGTAGTCAAAATCGTTTCTATGACGAATGAGATCTGGGATATCAGAGATAACTATGGCGCTTAAATAGATGAGCAAGAAGGCAAGTGGTGCGTACTCGCCGTAGGCACGAACAAGAAACTCGATAAGGATGTAGCTCAGAGAAAGTAAGCCCAAGGCATTAAGTACTAAATGACCTACATCGACATGACCAAAACCTGATGAAAGGAGTCGGAAATACTCTCTATTTCGATTTATATGAATAGGGCTCATCACAATGCGATCAAGGAATCGCCTCCTCTGGAATGCAATGACCGAGATCAAAATCGTGAAAGCAAGAATTGCATATGGCAGAGTTTTTGAGTCGGCTACTAAAGGCTCACGAAATACTATGACTAAAATGATTGAGGCGGCTATGAGGAGAATCGTGGCTAGATTAAATATCGTAGTTGTCGCTGTAGCGCCTCTTGCAGAAGTTCTAGGAGCCCGAGATTTACGCGTCCGACCTCTCTTTTTCGATTGTGCGTAACGCTCTTGTGCTGCCCAAAGATCAACAGGGGGTTCTGGCAGAATATCTTTACCGACTAGATACTCATCACGAACTTTGAAGCCCTTGCCACAAGCTTTGCAATCTAAGTCGTATGCACCCATTACGGCGCCACATTCACATTTGCGTTCGACCGACATTGAGGTTTACTCCTTAATTATTTGTTCTCAATGTAGTGGCGAACAGAGAAAAAGATTGTCATCAAGCCAACGACTAATAGTCCAAGTGCGACGAGATCAGACGGTGCTCCCCCAGGTGGGTTTGATCCAATGGGGTGACATGAAAATGTATAAATCGTGCCACCGACGACGGTGATGCTGTGGCACTCTGCCTTGGTGTAAACAAAAAAGCTCACTGCCAGGGATGTAGCTCCTGAAGTCAACCAGACGATTAGCCAAAGTAACATAACAAAATCCTATGAACCTTTGGTGCAGGAATCAAGATGTCTTGAGTGGATCCAATACTTTCGACATTGACTGGTCGCTTTTGATGAATTCTCCAGAAACGAGGGGGTAAGTCAGCGGTGATTACTAGCATGGCGCAATGAGCAACTTTGAATCCTTTGATATTGATGAGACTGCAGCTGACTCTGGAGAAGCTCCTGATAAACAGAATCGATTTACGTCGTCTGGTCCCATCCGGGCGTTAGCTTCTGCCTGGTCAAATGCAAATGTTTGGCGGGTGGCAACACTTGCGACAATCATTGCGGTGGCGTTGTTGTTCTCTTTGACCCGAGGTCCTATAGATATTTATAACGCTTCAGATCCATTTAAGAACGGGTATGTAGAACCACGTGACTTTGAGGGGATCATCAATAAGTTAGAGGCGAGCGTAGTAACAGTTTTCTGCGATGTTTCCGAGGATCAAGGTTCACAAGGAACAGCATTCGCCGTCAATCTTGAAGGCTACACAGACATGGGAAAAACTGCCCTCATGACTAATCACCATGTCATTGAAGATTGCATCGAACAGGGAAGGCTCACGATCCAAAACTACGATGGCAAAGTATTCGATGTAGTTATAGAGAACTATGACCCTGAAAATGACTTAGCTTTGCTGAGTGCAGATATTGAGATGTCCTATCTTGATTTAACCGACTATCCCCCAAGTCCTGGATTCTGGGTGATGTCATATGGATCTGCTGACGGCGTCGAAGGATCAATTGCGATCGGCAATGTTCTTAACATCACGACTGATAACGAAATTTTGATTACCGCTGCACTCTCTCAGGGAAATAGCGGCGGGCCACTCATCGATAACGAAGGTAATGTCTTTGGTGTCAGCACCGCAGTGAGCACAACTGAGCTCTCCCAGTACAACATTGTGGGCAGCCTAGATCGATTCTGTGCCGTGATACTTGAATGCGACGGTAAAGATTTCTGGGATTGGAGTTAAGTGACCGGTCACCGATCACGAAATGCGGGCTCTAGAACTTAGGTTCTCAGCGCCCTCCTAGGATACTTTTATTCTGATTCCAACGGAGGGGGAAGCTATGCAAGCATTTGGATCACTCTTGTTTATGTGGGGTGGGCTCGATTGGTTTATGAGTGCGCAAGACGTTGATGTTTATTACGACTGGTTCGGTATCTACTTACCGGATGCGATCTATAACTATTCGCATTGGATAGCCATGGGTGTGGGAAGTATGCTCATTGCTGCAGGTAATCAGAGTAAATAGTTTTCTGCAGAATAGAGTTCTGAAATGATTGATCCGGTTCTAGATCAGCCCGATATCACTCGCTACGATCGTGGATACACGATGCTGCTTAATGGTTCTAAGGCTAAGGGTATGCCGCTGATTAGTGAATCCGCCTTTGCTGGGCAGCCACACGCAATATCCACTCTTATCTGGGTCAACGTTGTAGATGGTCAGATCCATGAAGCGATCGAGAATTACAACAAGTGTTCTGCGCCTGCAATCAAGTGGATCGATGCGGAATCACGACGACTAGCAAGTATTCGTCAGCTTCCAGCTGAAGGCAGAAATCAAATGATTGACGCCTACAAATATCAAATTTCAAACTTTAAGAGCAACGCTGCCCTTGCATATTTGGCCGATCATCAAGAGGCGACAGCGCTAAAGATGTGGGCAGAGGCTGCCAAGGATCACGGACACATTGAGTCACGTTTTTATCCAATCTTCCATCAGAAGAAGAATGATCCTGCTGCAGTGATGAAACATTTGTCAGAGAATTTTCATCCAGAAGAGTTAAAGGCTTTGATTACTGATTTGGCAGAGGCGTCAAAGGAATCCACCGGATGGTTTAAGGGTTGGACTGTTGAGAGTCTCGACCTTTTGCGAAAGGTTAACCAACAGGCCATGACGGGCACGCTTGCGATTACAGGTGCGTGGCTAGCATCTCGTGCGATGAGGAATTACATGGAAGATCAGAACGAAGAAGCTATGGATCAGGCAGTTGATAGTTTCTTCAGTTGGATGGGCGACTTCTTCGGATAACTCCGCACGCCCACAGCGCCCACAACACCAACACGGGCTGGAAGAAAAGACGTGTAAGGCGAGCTTGATCGGTATCTAATCCGAAGGCATCTATGCCGTTTACATATTGTGAAATATTGCCAGGAAATATTGCGATAAAAAATGCTGCAGTAATCCAGCCGACTTGGCGACGATATTGCAACGAGGCAAGTGCGATGCCGAGTGCGATTTCAACTACTCCGGATGCAAGAACGACAAAGTCGGCAGAGAGTGGAACCCATGTTGGTACCTGTGCCTGGAACTCTGTGCGATTAGTCGTTAAGTGCGTGATTCCGGCATATATAAGCACAGCACCTAGAAGTACTTGAAATCCTTTACGAATGAGATCCATACATCAATTAAAGCCTACGCAGCAGCGCAAGTGGATAAGAAGTAAGATCGCCACATGAGCGCACTCTTTACGCCAATGACAATCGGCGATACCCAATTCCAAAACCGCGTATGGGTCTCACCTATGTGCCAATACATGGCTACCGATGGACACGTCGGCCCATGGCATAGCGCACACCTTGGCGCACTTGCCACCGGTGCACCCGGAATGATCATGGTCGAAGCAACTGGAGTTACCTCACAAGGTCGCATCTCTATTGGTTGTCCATCAATCGAAGATGATGCGCACGCAATGAGCTATAAACCAATGATCGACTTTGCGCATTCAATGAATGTAAAGATGGGAATTCAATTAGCTCACGCAGGTCGCAAAGCTTCCACTATGCGTCCCTGGGATGACCACCGCATCGCATCTATTGAAGAAGGTGGATGGCAAGCAGTCTCATCATCTGCAACGGCGTTCGAGGGATACCCAGTCCCCCGCGAGTTAACGATTGATGAGATTCACCAAATCACTAAAGACTTTGCCGATGCAGCAGCGCGCGCAGTCAAGGTTGGATTTGATGTTATTGAAATCCATGCCGCACACGGATATTTGATGCACCAGTTCTATTCACCGCTGATGAATCATCGCAGCGATGAATACGGTGGCAGCTTTGAAAACCGCATCCGTTTTCTCCTTGAGACGACTGCGGCTGTACGCGCAGCAATTCCTGCGACCACTCCACTTTTTGTGCGAATCTCTGCAACTGATTGGGCAGATGGCGGATGGAACCTGATTGATTCAGTCGAACTCTGTATTCAACTCAAAAACCTCGGAGTCGACCTCATCGATGTCTCATCAGGCGGTGCGATCCATAACGCCAAGATTGATGCCAAACCAAACTTCCAAGTTCCCTTCGCAACTGCAATCCGCACTGAAGCCAATATCCCCACAGCTGCAGTAGGCCTGATCACCGAACCAGAACAAGCCGAACACATTATCGCTAGCGGTGAAGCAGATGCAGTCTTTCTAGCCCGTGCAATGCTTCGCAACCCACGATGGGCGCTTATGGCTTCTGAAAAACTCGGTCACAGAATCGATTGGCCGATGTCTTTGGATCGCGGGCGAACTGTTTAGCTACCCAAAGCGTTGAATAAAACCTAAAGTGAATCGATGAAAACGCCAAGTGCTAGCGAGGCAAGAATGATGATTACCCAGGTAATCACTTGGCGTTTCATGACAAGAACGAACTAGTTGTTCTTCACGAATTCTGATGCATGCGGGAAGCCGTTCGCTTCGAGCTTTTCAGCCATCTCAGCCTTTACGGCCTTAACAACCTTGTGTGTTCCGTCGCAATTCTTCTCTTCGTCTCTTGTGTATGTGCAGGTACAAGCGCCCATGATTTCCTTCTCTCGTTAAAGTCGTAGGTGGCATCGTACCGAAGATAGATGGGAAATGCGCGTTAGATGGTGAAGAGAAGCGCAACGGTCGCCTTCCCAGAAGAAGTTAGGGAAAGGCGACCGCTGCGTATTGCTATCCTCGATTGGGAACTATTTAACGAGTTGCCATCTCACAACTTCGTTATCGGGATAACCTGCCATGCTAACTCGGATGGTATCTCCTAGCTTTATGCCGACCAGAGTTTTAATCACTGATCTGCCGTAAGCATCAAGAACCACTAGATCAACAGGAACATACTTCCATAGCAACTTACCGCTGACCAGAACTTGCTTTTTCACATCAACATACGCGAATTGGTAAGCGTATGAGTCTGCTAGGTCAACATAGATTGTGTCTGTTGTTGAAGTAAGTGTGTATCCAACGTAATTGACTTCACTTGCTGTTGGAATAATAACCTGGTCAACCAAATTGACTGCCCAGCTGTTTGCATTTCTTGTATACACACTGGCTCTACCACTGCCGACTATTCCGACTCTATTATTTCCTGCTGTTGCAGAAACATGTGGGGATGCCCATGACTGAAAATTAGCTACCGTGTCGGTTCCAGATAGTTGCAACTGCATGTAAGCATCTGTACGGAGATTCTGCAGCGTCAACTTTGGATAGTTTGCAACAAGATCACCATTGACATCCAGTAGACAGGAATAAGCACCGGAAGTGTTAGTCGATGAGAAGTCGAAGTTGCTTGAACTGATATTCACAGCGCTAGCACCAGATTGTGAGTAAACCGCGGACTGCTGGAGTCCTGAGACGTTAGCTCCCCAAACTAATGAAGAGTTTGAGAGGGAGAGCGATGAGCCGGAATAGACATTGAATCCAACAACATCATTGGTAAGAACAGTTTGGTTAAAGGTCATATTCAGATTACTTCCGACCAAATGTGATCCATCTTGAACGGATATTCCATAGTTTGGCTGACCGGCGACCTGATTGAGGCCATTGAGGGAGAGATTACTCATCGTAACAACTGCCCCTGAGGTGATATCTATTCCTTGCCCTGTGATCGTTCTTGTGAGAGCGGTGCATGTATCCCCACAAGTCATCGTCAAACTGTGATTGATCAGCAACTTAGTATTTAAGTTGATGTCAGCCATAATTCTTAGGTTGATTGCAGCTGGATTTATTCCGGCAGCAATGAGTTCAGCTTCAGTTGTAATGAGGACTTCATCTGCACCAAAGGACGCTGGCGCACTCACTACTGCACTAGAAATCAGTGCAGAGACTAGAAGTGTCGAGAAGAATCTAAATGTGATTCCATTCCCTTTTTTCATTTTCTTTACTCCGTTGTTGATCGTTGCTCCGATTGAACAACGACTTCGAGAGTAGTTTCGTCTTTTTGATTACCGACGTTGAGCAAAAGTTCGGACAATGACTAAGCACTCAAATTCGAGTAAGTGCTATCCCTTATCTGCAATTGGTGGGGGTAGCACTCATTTGGTACTGATGGGGATGTCCTTAGACACATAAGTACGCAATATGCATTTATCGCTTAAATAACTAGATACCCTGCTCATAACAAGATGAAGGAGTGAGATGTATTTAAAATGGACTTCAGATTTCATTAGATTTCTTGGCGATCAAGATCATAATATTGAAGAAGTGCTTGCTCATTTAGTTCTACGAGCTATGGCCCCGCTGCAAGCGACTTCCGCCTTCATCTCGATTCTCGATAATCAGAACTCAATTATTACCGTAGGTCGATTTGGCATACCCGAGGAGACAACTAGTTCATACGAGGAACGCTTTCAGCTGAGTGATCGACTACCAATAACGGATGCCCTACGTCTGCGCAAAATTGTCGTAGTTAACACTCTTCCTAAATGGCCTTCGGAGTATCCGTTACTTGTAGATACGCCATATCCGACCATGGAAGCCTCTCTTATCTCGTTTCCCATTGAGCGATGCGGAACTCCTATGGCAGTTGCTACAGTTTTCTTTAACTTCAAAGTTTTGTTAAATGACGAAACAATTGAATTTATAGACTCGATAGCAAAT
>Ga0315903_10000754_pt1 | contig 48503 bp, 39 predicted proteins | sample LakEriMetagenome_7_FD_203524 | JGI IMG/M metagenome (GOLD analysis project Ga0315903, IMG submission 203524) | Freshwater fungal communities from buoy surface, Lake Erie, Ohio, United States - Buoy 2 MA119 | ecosystem: Environmental > Aquatic > Freshwater > Lake | place: USA: Lake Erie, Ohio... | reverse complement strand
TATTACGTCTTTGTCTGCCCAGCACACGCTGCTGATGAAGTCAGGTGAGAAAATGACCGGTGAAGTCAGGTCTTTGAATGACGGCACTGTCAGGTTTTTATTTAAAGGAAATGAGATGAGTTTCAAGGTCAGCGAAATTGCTTCCATATCATTTGATGGTGGAGCATCGGCGTCGTCTACAACTACCGGTGCCCAGACTTCAAAGACTAAAGGGGTGAGCTATGTGATGGCCGGAAGGAAAATGACTAAAGAGCCTAAGATAGATAATCTCACCATGGAGAAAGGCATCGTGGTTGTTGAAATCACGATCAACAAATACGGCAATGTAGTAAAGGCAGTACCGGGCATAGAAGGTTCTACCACCACCAGTCAGTACCTCCTCACTAAAGCCAAGCAGGCCGCTGAAAGCGTTATGTTCGATACGTCTCCCGTAATGCCTCAGTCGCAGACCGGAACCATCACCATAACGTTTTGAGTTCTTAGTTCAGGGTTTAAAGATTGTTTTTCCTGAACAAGAATTGAGTTTTTTGCTTTTGGGCCGGAATTTTCGATTTTTGTATGCCGGACAGTGGTTAAATGATACATTTGACACTTCCTGCTTTTTTAGTATTTTACATAAAAACCCGAAAAATTGAAATCTATCCCTCTCCATTGGAAAATATTGCTCGGAATGGTGCTTGGTATCGCCTTAGGCGCTTTTGCCATGCAGTTCAGCAGCGGAAAAGAACTTGTATCCGACTGGATCAAACCCTTCGGCACCATTTTTATCAATGTTTTGAAACTGCTCGCAGTACCGTTGATTATTGCCTCACTGATCAAGGGCGTTTCTGACTTGAAAGATCTCTCCTCACTGTCAAAATTGGGAGTCCGGACCTTGACATTGTTTGTTTTCACCACAATGTTTTCTGTTAGTGTCGGTCTTTTCATGGTAAATCTGATAAAGCCAGGAAATCTCATGTCGGATGAAACCCGGACTGAGCTGATGAAAAACTACGGAGCCATTGCGGAAGATAAAACCCTGGCTGCTGAGTCAGAGAAAACCAAGGGACCACTTCAAATGCTGATTGATATTGTACCCGGAAACATCTTTGAAGCTGCTTCTTCAAATTCCAATATGCTTCAGGTCATCTTCTTTGTGATATTTTTTGGAATTGGAATTATTCTGATCCCTGAAAAAAAATCAGCTCCCGTCAAGGCATTTTTTGATGCCATGAATGAAGTGATCCTGAAAATGATTGACCTGGTCATGCTTTTTGCTCCTTACGGAGTCTTTGCATTGATGACAGCTCTGGTAACAGAGGCCCCCGGCACCGATATTTTTGTTGCTTTGGGCGCATATGCCGGAACGGTAGTGCTGGGCTTGCTTTTCATGCTGCTGATTTTCTATCCGCTTGTGATCAAATTGTATACCGGCAAAAGTCCTTCTTTTTTTCTGAAGGGTATCGCTCCGGCGCAGCTGGTGGCATTTTCAACCAGTTCCTCTGCCGCAACGCTTCCGGTAACCATGGAGCGTGTTGAAGAACATTTGGGTGTGGATAAACAGGTAACCAGTTTCGTTTGTCCCGTTGGTGCAACTGTGAATATGGATGGTACCAGCTTATATCAGGCTGTAGCGGCAGTTTTTATTGCTCAGGCTTTTGCAGATGATGTGTCTTTGTCAGAGCAGTTGACCATTGTACTGACTGCAACACTGGCCTCAATTGGTTCAGCTGCGGTACCGGGTGCCGGATTATTGATGCTGGTCATTGTACTCGAATCCATCGGGGTCAGTCCTGCCGGACTTGCTTTGATTTTTGCAATAGACCGCCCGCTTGACATGGTCAGAACCACTGTTAATGTTACCGGTGATGCGTTTTGCTCCATGGTCATCGCGAAAAGCGTCGGTAAACTGGGTAAACCGCATGTCAAGGAGTGGGACGATAATTACCACAAAGCCTGAAAATCGGCTATTACCAGTTCTTGAGTTTCCAACCTGACCTGCTGTAAAAATAGATAAAGCCGTAGCAGGGAATCAGCATCAGATAGGCATTGGCAGATCCAATGGATGGCTGATCAGCAAGCCATCCGTAAACCAGCGGAAGAATGGCTCCTCCGGCAATGGCCATGATCAGCAAAGCGGATCCCGTTTTAATGAATTTCCCCAGACCGTCAATTGCCAAAGGCCAGATGGCAGGCCACATCAGTGCGTTCGCCAAACCCAGAAGTGCAATACATAAAACCGAAGTATATCCTTCTGTGAAAACGGCACCGAGACTCAGCAAGATGCCCACTATTGCTGACCAGGTCAATGCAGCTGATTGGGTCATGTATTTTGGAATGGCAATGATTCCAAGAATATATCCCACCACCATCGCGGCAAGCGTAAATGAAGTGAAATACTTAGCTTCCGACAAAGGAATACCTTGCGATTGCCCGTAACTCCCTATAGTGTCTCCGGCAATTACCTCGGCTCCCACATATAAAAAAAGTGAAATGACACCGAGAACCAAATTGGGAAACTGCAGTACGGAGGTTTTGTCTTTGCTCGAGTCCGGATGTTCGGGGGTTTCTTCTTCCTGTTCAATTTCCGGCAATGGACTGAAGTAGATCATTAAAGCGAGTCCTGCCAGAGTGGTTGCCATGATTGAATAGGGTACAATCACCCGACGGGCAAGCTCATCCAGTTTTACAGCCTTGGCAGCCTCATCCAGAGTCAGCAGTTCAGCAGTCAGTTGATCGGCATCGGATAATACCACCATTCCCAGAATCAGCGGGGCGATGACTCCTGCTACTTTATTACAGATCCCCATGATACTGATCCGTTGTGCAGCACTCTCGATGGGCCCTACAATAGTGACATATGGATTGGATGCTGTTTGCAGAATGGATAATCCTGTACCGATGATGAAAAGGCCGGTCAGGAACAAGTAATAGGTTCTGCTCATGGCAGCCGGAATGAAAATCAAAGCACCTGCGGCCATCACCAGAAGGCCCACCATCATCCCTTTTCGAAAGCCGGTCACTTTCAAAATGGCAGAGGAGGGTAGGGCCATGAAGAAATAGGCAATATAAAATGCAAAAGCCACCAGCAGTGACTCGAAGTTATTCAGCTCACAGGCGATTCTCAGGTAAGGGATCAGGGTTCCGTTGAGCCAGGTTACGAATCCGAAGATAAAAAACAGTGCTCCGAGAATAACTATTGGAGGAATACCTCTTCCTTGTGATTGGTTCATAATTCCGATACGGGTTTGAAGCAAAGGAACTTATTTTATCTATTTTTACCAAACCTATTTTTTTATGGAGACCAAGCAAGAAAAGGGAAATCTGATTCACAAGAAGCTGAAGTTCCGGAAACTTAAGAAAGCACCTCCCGGTTCAGCTCCAGGGATCATTACAGCACCTGAAGGCTCTTTGAAGCCTGTGGTCAGGCTGCTTTCCTTCAATGCTGATGTGCTGACCCTGGCAGAAGTCAAGACTTTAACAGAGCTGAGAGCAGAGCTGGAGAAAAACCCTTCCATGGTACAATGGATTGATATCAGGGGATTGGGAGATAAGCTGTTTTATGAGGAGTTGGCCGATATGTTTTCCATTCACCGTCTCGAGATCGAGGATGTACTCAGCGGACATCAGCGACCAAAGGTGGAAGAGTCGGAAGGACACATGTTTATCACCAGCCGTATGCTGATTTACAACCATGATGCTGAAATTCGCGATGAACAGGTGACCTTTTTCCTGTTCCCGGATAAAGTCATTTCTATTCATGATTGTCAGGATGAGCTTTTTCAGCCGGTCAAAGAAAGACTCTCTCAAAACAGAGGCATTATTCGAAAAAGTGATGCCTCTTATTTAGGTTATGCTCTTATGGATGCGGTCGTTGACAATTATTTCCCTTTTCTTGAGCGACTGGGCAATTTTCTGGATGATCTCGAAGACAAACTGCTCGATGCACCCGACAGGTATTCTTTGCAGAATATTCAGGCTTCCAAGCGAAGGCTGATTCTTTTCAGAAGAATTGCCTGGAGCGAAAGAGAAAAGCTCAATGACATTCTCCGAACCCCATCTCCGCTGTTTTCAGATGTGTCCCGCCGGTATCTTCGTGATACGTATGACCATACCATTCAGGTGATGGATATCATCGACTCTTACAGGGAAATCACTGCCAGTTTAATGGATATATATCTTTCAAGCGTCAGTAACAAACTGAACCAGGTCATGAAATTTCTGACCGTGATATCTACCATTTTCATTCCCTTAACCTTTATTGTAGGCCTCTACGGAATGAATTTTGTCTATTTTGATGAGGCTACCGGAAAACAAATGCCCCTCAATATGCCGGAACTTCACCACCCTTTGGGTTATGTAAGCGTCTGGGGAGTCATGATTGCAATGGTACTGATGATGATTTATTATTTCTACAAAAAAGGCTGGCTGGGAGAACGGTGAATGGTCTTGAATAGCTATATATTGAGCTAACCCACTAACCCACTAACTTACTATCCCACTATCCCACTCTCTACTCCACCTTCCTCCCAAGTCCTATCAGAAAAATTTCCTTGCTCGACTTCTGAACACTTTTGGGTCTGAGGATCTGAATGTTTTTAAAATGCTTTTTCATTTCTTCGGTGAATCCCTTTACTTCTCCGCTGTCAAAAATTTTACAAACGAAATTGCCGCCAGGCTTCAGATATCTGAGGGCAATACCTAATGCCATTTCACAAAGTTCCAGTGAATTCATCTGATCCACAAATCTGTTGGAGGTGGTGGCAGGAGCCATGTCGGAGATGACGGCATTGAATTGTCCGTTAAATCCGTTTTTCTCCAGCACTGCGGGAATGTCAAGTGTCAGAATATCGCCTTTGACAAAAACTGCGTTGGGTAGCGAAAGAAAAATTTTTGTCAGATCGATACCGAGCAGTTTGCCTTGTAATCCTATTTTTTGAGAAGTGTACTGCGACCATGAACCGGGCGAAGCTCCGAGGTCCAGCACCTGATCTCCCTTGTGAATGATCCGGTACTTTTGATCAATCTCCTGTAGCTTATAGACTGACCGGGCCACAAAATTTTCTTTTCTGGCCTTTCGGGCATAATGATCGTTGTGTTCGTACGACACCTTTTCTTTTTTTGCGAAGTTAGTCAAATCCACGCTCTTCAATTTGTTTCTTTTGCAGATGCGTTTGTTCCTGCTGCTGCTTCCTGTTTATTTGTTACCTGAAGCTTCCTTTTGTCAGGTGGTGAAGTCTGTAGTGCTTGATTCAGTCGTTGTTCAGGCGGTGAAACGTGGCTTTGATGTCAGTGATTTCATACAAATGGTCAGGTCTGATACTTCCTTTATCAACGGATTCAGACAGTTGAGAACGCAGCCTCATGAGGTGGAGGGTGCAATGACAATTTACGGCCGGAAAGGTGAAGCAAAAGCCTCCCGCACCCGCAAAGGACGACAGGTGGTGGAGAACAACCGTCGCTGGATGGAGCTTGAAAAGGATGAGGTAACCGGCCGGTTTTATGATCGCAAGGGAGAACCGATTCTTTACACAGCGCTACTGTTCGATGATCTGTTTTTTTACAAAGACACAGTCAGTGTCAGAGCGGTTTCATCCCGCGAAAGCGATGATTCGGGAAATATTGGTAAACTTAAAAAACTGGTTTTCAACCCGGGTTCCGATATCAACGGAATTCCATTGATTGGGAACAGAATGGCTGTTTTTGATGAAAGTATGTCTGCCTTTTATGATTATTTTTTGAAAGCCGATGTGTTCGGTGATTCAATTCCCTGCTATGTTTTTTCCCTGAGGGTCAGGAGCGGTTTTGAAGACGATGTTGTGATCCGTTCCATGAACACCTGGTTCAACCGGAAAACATTTGATATCGTGTATCGCGATTACAAGGTTGGTTACAAGACCCCGCTCTTTGATTTTAATGTGGAGATGAAGATCAGAATGGATTATCATGGCAATATTCTTTACCCATCCCAAATTAAGTATTCGGGCTACTGGGACCTGCCTCTGAAAAAAACCGAACGCGCTGATTTCATGCTGAACTTCAAAATGAAGTGATTTGCAGGTGATTGTGCCTGATTGTGTATCTGAAGCGAAACGGTTTGTAAGTAACGGGTATTTCCTACATTTGCCCATGCACCAGGCCATACTGATTATCGACTTTGGTTCACAATACACTCAATTGATTGCGAGGAGAGTACGTGAACTTAATGTGTATTGCGAAATACATCCTTTTAACCATTTACCCGACACAGTTTCCCGTTTCAGTGGTATTATCCTCTCCGGAGGTCCATCTTCAGTAATGGATCAGAATGCCCCGGAAATTCCCACTTTGGATTTTCGCGGAAAATTCCCGGTGCTGGGAGTTTGCTACGGAGCACAATTGATGGCCAAACAGGCGGGTGGAAAAGTGACTCCTTCCAATACCCGTGAATACGGCCGGGCGCACCTCAGTACCATTGGTAACGGCGCTACTTTGCTTCATCAGGTCAGCTCATCCTCTCAGGTGTGGATGTCGCATGGAGATACCATCACGCAGATACCTGAAACTTTCGAAGTCATCGCATCCACAGAGACCGTCAGAGTAGCTGCGTATCATGTGAAAGGCGAAAATACTTTCGGGGTGCAGTTTCATCCTGAGGTGGTGCATTCAACAGAAGGCCTGACCATTCTCCGGAATTTTGTGTACGATGTGTGTGGCTGCAAAGGTGACTGGACTCCTGGTTCTTTCATTGATGAAACAGTAGAACAACTGCGCAGTCAACTGGGTAGTGATAAGGTGATACTGGGTCTCTCCGGAGGTGTGGATTCAGGAGTAGCCGCAATCCTGTTGCATCGTGCCATTGGCAAAAACCTCCACTGCATTTTTATCGATAACGGATTGCTCCGGAAAAATGAATTCAATCAGGTGCTGGATGCTTATGAACATCTTGGATTGCAGATCAAGGGTGTTGACGCTTCAGCGCATTTCTACAGAGAGCTTGCAGGTGTTTCGGAGCCGGAGCAGAAAAGAAAAATCATTGGCAGGGTGTTTATTGAGGAATTCGACAGACAGGCGCACAGTATCAGTGATGTTAAATGGCTGGCTCAGGGAACCATATACCCTGATGTGATCGAATCGGTCTCTGTAAAAGGTCCGAGTGCCACCATTAAGTCTCATCACAATGTAGGAGGGTTACCCGAAAAAATGAATCTTAAAGTGGTGGAGCCACTCAAGACTTTGTTCAAGGATGAGGTGAGAAAAATCGGAACTGCTTTGGGCATGCATCCTGATCTGCTCAACCGTCATCCCTTCCCGGGTCCAGGACTCGGAATCAGGATTCTGGGTGATATCACTCCCGAAAAGGTGAGGATCATTCAGGAAGTGGATGCGATTTTTATTGATAACCTGAAATCATCCGGTTTGTATGGACAGGTCTGGCAGGCAGGTTCCATCTTCCTTCCGGTACGCTCCGTTGGAGTAATGGGAGATGAACGGACTTACGAAAATGTCGTCAGTTTGAGGGCCGTTACCTCAACCGATGGCATGACTGCCGACTGGTGTCATTTGCCATACGATTTTCTGGGCAAGGTCTCAAATGAAATCATCAACAATGTAAGAGGAGTTAACAGGGTGGTGTATGACATCAGCTCCAAACCGCCTGCAACAATAGAGTGGGAGTAAGCATGAATTTTAAAGAACATACAATTTCCGGAACAATGTGCCGCAAACGGAATTTTCCGTTTTGGCTTCTTGCTTTCGGGTTGTTTCTTTATTCTTGTAAATCATCCAAGCCGGTTGTTTATTCTCAGCCCCTCCCTCAGCCGAAAACGGAAACCAAACCGGAACAGCCGGTAAAAAAAGATACGATTCCGGTCAAGTCGGAAATCATTAAAGCAACCTTTTCAGTGATCATGCCATTTGAGTTGCGGGATAATTTTGCTCCCGTAACGGATGAAACCGCTGAGCCCTCAATAGCTCCCAACTCGCTGTCGGCATTGCATTTTTACGAAGGTTGTATGATGGCGACCGACTCGTTAATTTCTGCCGGAAAGGAAATCAGGATCAAAGCTTATGATGTTCCATCCGATTCAGTATCTCTGAAACGTTTGCTCGGCAATCCTGAAGTCAAAGCTTCATCCGCCATCTTTGCTACGCTTCCCAATCATCTGGTTTCGGTAGCAGCAAATTTTGCCGAGAAAAACAAATTGCGCCTGATTGTTACTTCAGCTGCTTCTTCCGAATTTCTTCAGGGCAACCCTCATGTAGTGCTATCATCGGCCTCCACGATTACTCAATGCAGATTGATGGTGGGTAAGATGGTTGACCTCTACCCCGGAGCGAATATAATTCTGGTATGGCGAAAATTAAGAAGAGAGGATGAACTCGCGGCTGTTTTCAGAACAGAATTAGTGAAGTTGAAAGGACAATCCGGTTTTTATGATTTCAATGTTCAGGATAAAGGGTCGGATGTTGTCATCAATGCACTCAGCAAAACAAAAAGAAATCTGATTTTTGTGATTTCATCTGATGAGGCACTGGTGAATCCTTTACTGAACAAGATCGAGGAGGCACAAATTGCTGAAACAGTCATCAGCGGCCTTCCCACCTGGATCAATTTTGAGTCGATCGATTTTATGTCATTTAACAACCTGCGGGTGCATGTTTTTGATAATAATTTCATCAACTATGATGATCCTCAACGACAGGAGTTCAGAAAGCAGTTCATCAAAAGATTCCATGATGATCCGGCTCCTGCTGCTTACAACGGATTTGATTTGACCCTGAGACTTGGTTTGGGTTATACCGGTAAAGAAGCTGACCTGACTAATCTCCTGGAACGATCTTTCAATCAAAAGGATGTTTCATTCCGGTTCGAGTCAACACCTTCGGGTGGTCGGGAAAACAAGAGTATTTCCGTACTTCGATTCACTGAATACAAGCTGGAAAAGTTGCGATGAACTGAATTCAATGATCTTAGCTGAAAATGTCAAAAATACAGTCACTGCTCGAAGAATATGGCGAAAGCCACCGGAATCCTGTAAATAAATCGATTCACTGGATTTGTGTTCCGGCCATTGTACTGAGCCTGCTCGGCCTGATCTGGTCAATCCCGTTCCCGTTAACATTTTCTGTCGGTCCGGTTCCCGTCAATTGGGCAACACTTTTCATTGCCGCGGCCATGATTTACTATTTCAGTCTATCGGTAACCCTGGCATTTGGAATGTTTGCCGTAACTGGTTTACTCATGGCGATTGGATATCTGATTGCTACCCAAACAGGGGTGGAGCTGTGGATTAGCAGTCTGATTATTTTTACTGTAGCCTGGATCGGTCAGTTTTGGGGACATAAAATAGAAGGGAAGAAACCTTCTTTTTTAAAGGATGTCCAGTTTTTACTGATTGGTCCGGTTTGGTTACTGAGTTTTATTTATAAACGTTTCGGAATTCGGGTGTGATCAGGCCATCTCTGAGTGCCGCGAATGCAAACCGTATTCTTTCCCGTAGTTGGTTAACGCATCCTGCAGTTTGTGACGGGCATTGTGGATCCTGATTTTAACAGTGCCAAGAGGAATCCTGAGCTGGCTGGCGATTTCTTCATATTTGTATCCCTGAAAGCTCATCATAAATGGTTTTCTCAGGTTTTCTGAAAGATTGTCAAGTGCTTTCTGGATGTCAGTCATGGCCAAACGGGTCTCAGCACCGTTTTTATCCGTGTTGTTTTTAGAGTTGATGTAATACTGGTTTTCGGTATCATCGGTGATGATGTTACTGTTGACCATTCTTCTGTAATTGTTAATGAAGATGTTCTTCATAATGGTATAAAGCCAGCCTTTCAGATTGGTTCCGTCAGCGAATTTGTCGCGGTTCCGAATGGCTTTAAGCATTGTTTCCTGAACCAGATCATTGGCATCCTCAACGTCCTGAACCAGTTTCATGGCATATCCTTTCAGAGGACGGTACTGGCACTGTACTGCGTGGTTGAATTCAATTTGTGTCATTTTGTTTAAGATTTAGGTTAGAAACTTCGACAAAGATACATCTAATAATGGTTTAGTCAAGCATAATGTTTAATAAAATAATATAAAAAATAAACAAAATATACAATTTGCTGATATACAGCAACAAAATGTTTAAACAATTCCAATAATAATTAAACAAAACAGGAAAATGAATCGTTTTCTGTTCAACTTAGACCACTAAAACTATCATCATGAACCTACGTCCGGTACAAAAAGCAGATAACGACACTTTACTTTCCGACTTATTAGATCACGCCTATAATGCATTGCGCATTGATAATCCGCTGAGGAAAGATGCATTCGAGATGAGTGATGAAGAAAAGGTTAAAAGGATTGCCCGGTCCTTTGCTGAAATTATGGATACACTGGGACTTGACCTTACTGATGATAGTCTTAAAGATACCCCGATGCGGGTGGCTAAAATGTATGTTCATGAAGCCTTCAGAGGGCTTGATCCTGCCAACAAGCCGGATGTGACACTTTTTGAAAACAAATATCAGTACGGCAAAATGCTGATTGAACGCAATATCACTCTCTATTCAAATTGCGAGCATCATTTTGTGCCTGTTTACGGAAAGGCCCATGTTGCGTATTTCTCTACCGGCAAAGTAATTGGTCTGTCAAAGCTCAATCGTCTCGTTGATTATTATGCTAGAAGACCCCAGGTGCAGGAAAGAATGACCATTCAGATTTTAAATGAATTGAAAAATACCCTCGAAACGGAAGATGTGGCAGTAGTGGTGGATGCGGTTCATCATTGTGTTTGCTCAAGAGGGGTGCAGGATGTAAACAGTTCCACGGTTACCATAGAATACTCAGGGAAATTCCTGAATGATTCGGTAAAAAGAGAGTTTTTGAGCCTTTTAAAATTGTCTTAAAAGCCTGTTTTTCGAAACAGAAATAATTTTTCTTTCCCAATATTAAAAATTTATTCTTTGAATATCAGGGATTTAAGTTATTTTTCGTTTTTTTAAAGGTACTATGTATTGCATAGTACCTTTAAATGTATATATCTTTGCATAACAAAATGATTGTGGAATGAATGGCCATCATCAACCATCAATCATCCAAGATTATAACAATTCTAAAAATCATCAATCATGGGTAACCTGGAAAACACACAGGCCCAGATGCGGAAGGGAGTACTGGAGTTTTGCATTCTGAGCATCATATCGCAAGGTGAAATTTATCCTTCCGATATCATTGCCAAAATGAAGGAAGCAAAACTGATTGTAGTGGAAGGAACCTTGTATCCACTGCTTACCAGACTTAAAAATTCCGGTCTGCTGGCCTATACCTGGGTGGAATCGAATGCCGGACCACCCCGTAAGTATTACAAACTCACACCCCTTGGGGAAGAATTCCTTAAAGAACTCAGGGTCACCTGGGACGAATTGGTTGAAGCAGTAAACATAACCGCCAAACAAAATTCTTAAACAATGAACAAGACACTTTCAGTTAACATAGGAGGCATTGTATTCCATATAGAGGAACTTGCCTACGATAAACTTAACAGGTACCTGGAGTCGATCAAAGGGTACTTCACCACCTCAGACGGCAGAGATGAAATCATGCAGGACATTGAAGGCCGCCTCGGTGAAATGTTTCAGGAGCGCCTGACTGCCGGTAAACAGGTAATTATTGAAGCGGACGTAGAACACGTCATCACACTGATGGGTAAGCCAGAGCAGTTTGCCGGTGCCGCTGATGAAAATGCTGCATCAGCAGAGGATGCGGCCTCGTCAGGAAGGGAGCGCAGAAGCCATCGCCGTCTCTACCGCGATCCAGACGACAGAGTGGTAGGGGGTGTTTGCTCCGGATTCAGTCATTATCTGGGAATAGATCCGATCTGGCTTAGACTGGCCTTTGCTGTCGCTTTCTTCGCTTTCGGTTCCGGTTTATTGCTTTATATCATTCTGATGATCATCATGCCAAAAGCAAAAACAACTGCCGAAAAGCTCGAAATGAAAGGCGAAAAGGTGAATTTATCCAATATCGCTCGTTCGGTTGAAGAAGAAATGGGTGCTGTTAAATCCAGTATCGAATCATCCGTAACCAAATCCGGGATTGCTAACTTTTTTGACACAATCGGAGAACTGATCATGGGCGCTCTCCGTCTTATTGGAAAAATCATCGCAGGTTTCTTTGCGTTCATAGGCTTCATTATACTGATCGCTTTTGCTGTGGTATTCCTGGCCGTATTGGGAGTCGGTACTGTTACTGTACCATTCTTCATAACCGATATGGTCATGGAGCCCTGGCAACAGATGTTTGCGCTGTTGGGAGGTTTTCTGTTGATCGGAATTCCGATGCTGATGATTGTTTATAAGGCAATCAAAATGCTCTTTAAAGTCAAATCTGAAAACCGTGCCCTCAACTGGATTGCCATGGCCTTGTGGATCGTAGGTCTTGGATTGTCAATCATCGTGGGCAGTTCGGTCGGCAGCGAGTTTAGAACTAAAGAAACCGATCGGACAGAACTACAGATCAGCCAGCCTGTGTCGGATACGCTTAATCTGAATGTGGCCGATCATGGTGATACCCGCTTCGACTGGCATATAGGGGACGATGACGACAATACAATTCCATTTTCTTCTTCCGTGAATGAAGATTCTGTCTGGATCAGAAATGTCAGACTGGATATTGTGAAGTCCAATTCCGACCAGTTTGAACTGACCCAGATTGTATCATCGCGCGGGGAGAACCGCCGTCAGGCATTCGATAATGCCAGGAAGGTAAACTACTTTATCACACAGGATGAGAGCTCGATTTTATTTGATGAATCCTTTTTGCTTGAAAAAGGCGCAAAATTCAGAAGACAGAAAGTACAGCTTATCCTGCGTGTTCCTGAAGGGAAAAGTGTTTACCTGAGTGAAGAGATGGAATCAATCATCTACGATGTTAAGAACGTAACCAATACTTATGACGGAGAAATGGGCGGGCGTACCTGGACCATGACTCCGCAAGGCTTGGAATGTATCGGATGCGGTTTGCCCGATGATAACCGCAGGGTGAAAAAAGAAGAAGTCAGAATCCGGATCAATGACAAAGGGGTGACGGTAGACGGAGCGGATCCGGAAAGCGACAGCACGATTGTGATTGACGGTGAAGATGTCAATATCAGCATCGATGACAATGAGGTTAAAATTGACGCCAGGAAAAAATAGTATAGGTTAGGTTTTTCGCTTTTTGAAGCCGGAGATTTCATAGGGTCTCCGGCTTTTTGCTTTGTATAAAGTATCAGAATTTGATGGATACCTCAATAATAAATTGAAATTTGAACGGATCGGTCAAGAGGGCGGTGCTTAAGCTAGAGGGTCAGGAAGGCGCCGCCCAGAGCTGGTCGAAGGGTCAGGAAAGGTCAGGAGGGTCAGGAAAGGTCAGGAGGGTCAGGGGAGTCAGGAAGAGTCAGGAGGGTCAGGGGAGTCAGGAGGGTCAGGGAGGCGCCGCCCTGCGTTGCACTGAGCTTATCGAAGTGAGCTTGCCGAAGGGTCAGGAAGGTGTCAGTGAAGGATCGTTCTTGTCATTTGCGAATAGCATAAGGCCAAACTTCAAATCCTGTTTCTGGTGTTGCCTTGTCTGCTTCCGTTTTAAGGGTTTGGCTGTAATTTCCATTTCCTCGACCAGACTTTCCGTTTCCTAAATGATACCGCCCGTTGCCTATTTCCGGCTTTTGTTGGCGGCCACTTGAGGGTACTTTTGTAGCATGCAAACAGTTACGGTTTTTGTGGCTCTAAAATGATAGTATTACGATCATTTTGGCTCTGATTGTGTATATATTGTTGAAAAGTTTTTTTCAGGCTATTTTCGAAAAACACCTTTTTTATGTCCACCTTTGTAGCCGTCAGGCACGAATTCCTGTTCCTGGTTTTTAATACTCATTAAACCCTTTTTAATTTTTAATTTTAAACAAAATCTCAAACCATGTCAGCAACTGAAACAACCAACAAAGAGAAGCTCAAGGTGCTTCAATTAGCGATCGATAAGATCGAGAAATCTTACGGAAAGGGAACCATTATGAGGATGGGTGACGATCCGATTGAAGCGATCGAAGCCATCTCAACAGGTTCCATCTCCCTTGACATGGCTCTTGGTATTGGAGGATTACCTAAAGGTAGAATCATTGAAATATACGGTCCGGAATCTTCCGGTAAAACCACACTTGCCATTCATGCGATTGCAGAAGCACAGAAAAGCGGAGGGATAGCTGCTTTTATTGATGCAGAACATGCTTTTGACCGTTATTATGCCCAGAAACTGGGAGTGGATATTGAGAATCTCCTCATTTCCCAGCCTGACAACGGTGAGCAGGCACTTGAAATTGCCGATAACCTGATCCGCTCCGGAGCCATCGATATCATTGTAATTGATTCTGTTGCAGCTCTTACGCCTAAAAGTGAAATCGAAGGCGAGATGGGAGACTCCAAAATGGGTCTGCAGGCAAGGTTAATGTCTCAGGCATTGAGGAAACTCACCGCCACTATCAGTCGCACCGGTTGCTGCTGTATCTTCATTAATCAGCTCCGTGAAAAAATCGGCGTAATGTTTGGAAATCCTGAAACCACAACCGGTGGTAATGCCCTGAAGTTTTATGCTTCGGTCAGACTTGATATCCGCCGCATCGGCCAGATTAAAGAAGGGGAGAGTGTGGTGGGTAACCGTACTCGGGTCAAGATTGTGAAGAACAAAGTGGCTCCTCCTTTCCGTACAGCAGAATTTGATATCCTTTACGGTGAGGGTATTTCAAAGTCAGGAGAAATCGTAGACCTCGGCGTAGATCTGGGAATAGTGAAGAAAAGCGGTTCCTGGTTCAGTTATGGTGATACCAAGCTCGGTCAGGGTCGTGAGGCTGTCAAGCAGCTTTTCCTGGATAACCCTGAACTGGCTGAGGAAGTGGAGTCCAAAATCAGAGAAGCTGCAGCTCCTAAAACTGAAGAATAAGATATTTATAATATACCATCATGATTGGACGATAGCCGGGACTTTCCCGGCTTTCGTTTTTTGGAGTATTTTCGCGTAAATTGTAATTGATCCAGATGAAAATAATTATCAACGCTATTGTCTTATTATTGCTGACAACTGTCATTGCCTGTAAGTCAGGAAAAGATCAGGATGCACAGGATGCAGCACAGGATTCTGTTGCCACAACAGCAACTGCTAATTCCACCACGGCTGAACTTGAAGAGAAATTGAGACAAAACCCGAACAGCCCTTCCCTGCTTCATGATCTTGCCAAAGCCTATATCGCCGAGAAACGATTTGAAGAGGCGCTCCAGCAAATGAACAAAGCCATTCAGCTCGATTCCACACAGGCTTCCTTTTTTCTGACCATGGCTGATTTATCATTTGCCGCAAACCGAACCTATAATGCCAAGCAAAACCTGGAGAGAGCTCTGATGCTGGATCCTGTTAATGTGGAAGCCATGCTCCGGCTGGCTGAACTCAACCTGATTGTCAGAAAGCATGGCGACTCGGTCGATCTCCTGAATAAAGTACTCGAGATCGATAATAAAAACACCACAGCATGGTTCATGCGCGGTATCAACTTCAAGGAAAACGGTGATACGAACAAGGCGGTTCGCGATTTTCAGTCGGCAATTGAGGCTGATCCGGAATTTTACAATGCCTATATGCAGCTGGGCATGATTTTTCAGCTTCGTAATGATCCTGCTTCCGAGGGTTATTTCACCAACGCGATCAGGATCAAACCCAACAGTGAAGAAGCGTTATATGGTCGCGGGCTTTGGTATCAGGACCACAATCAGCTGGACAAGGCTATTCAGGATTATACTACCATCATCCAGATGAACCCTCGTAACCGGAATGCTCATTTTAATCTGGGTTATATTCATCAGATTCATCTCAACATCTTTCCGGAAGCCATCAAGCATTACAGCCGGGCCATTGAAGCTGATCCGCGCTACGCAGAAGCGTTCTATAACCGTGCTTTGTGTTATGAGGCAGTCGGCAATCTGGATGCTGCGCAATCTGATTTTAAATCTGCGCTGATGATCAGACCTGTATATCCTGTTGCTGAACAAGGGCTGAACAGGGTGAAAAAGTAAATGGATGATCATGTCCGGTTGCCCTGAATCGACGAAAAGCAAAAAGCCACTCCAGGGAGCGGCTTTTTGCTTGAATCAGGTATTTGAACTTATGCCATCATTTCAACTTTTGGAGCTGCAGCAATGATTTCAGCTGAAGCACCATCGGCGTACTGAGCAAAGTTTTTCACGAAGGCAAGTGCAAGATCGTTTGCTTTGGCATCCCAGGCAGCCTTGTCATTCCAGGTATTGCGAGGATTGAGTATGTCTGATGGAACACCGGGACATGCCTTTGGGAATTTAAGGCCGAAAGTAGGCAGGGTGTCATAATCCATGTTGTCGAGTTCGCCATTCATGGCAGCGGTAATGAGAGCTCTTGTGTAAGCAAGTTTGATACGTGAACCTACACCATAAGAACCTCCCGACCATCCGGTATTCACCAGCCATACTTTAGCGCCGCTCTCTTTCAGTTTTTTACCTAACAGCTCTGCGTATTTAGCAGGGTGCAGGGGCAGGAACGCTTTTCCGAAACAAGCGGAGAAGGTGGTGGTAGGTTCAGTAATGCCCACTTCAGTTCCGGCTACTTTAGCTGTGTATCCTGAAATAAAGTGATACATCGCCTGACCGGAATCGAGTCTTGAAATAGGAGGAAGAACACCAAAAGCATCAGCTGTCAGGAAGAATATGTGCTTGGGAGCGCTTCCGACCGACAGCGGTTTTGCATTGTCAATGAAGTTGACCGGATATGCTACACGCGTGTTTTCAGTTTTGGTGGTGCTGTCGTAATCAACAGTAGTAGTTCCTTCGAAGAAATCAGTATTTTCCAATAAAGCGCCAAAACGGATGGCATTGAAAATTTGAGGCTCTTTTTCTGCAGTAAGATTGATGCATTTGGCATAACATCCGCCTTCAAAGTTGAACACAGAATCGTCTGACCACCCGTGTTCATCGTCACCGATAAGGGCACGGTGGGGATCGGCAGATAAGGTAGTCTTACCTGTTCCTGATAAACCGAAGAATATGGCTACATCACCGTTTTTACCTTCATTGGCTGAACAGTGCATGGATAAGGCTCCTTTGTGCTGGGGAAGTACATAATTCAGCACAGAGAAGATGCCTTTCTTGATTTCGCCGGTATAACCGGTTCCACCAATAAGAATGATTTTACGGGTAAAATTCAGAATGGCGAAGTTGTGCTGACGAGTACCATCAATTTCAGGAACTGCCATGAATCCGGGGGCAGAAATGACGGTCCATTCCGGCTCGAATTTCAGAATTTCCTCACGGGTGGGTCGTAAAAACAAGTTGTTGGAAAAGAGATTCTGCCATGGGTATTCGTTGACCACACGAACATTCAATCTGAACTTAGGGTCAGCACAGGCGTAGCAGTCACGTACATAAACCTCACGACCGGTGAGGTATCCCATGACCCGGTTGTAAAGACGATCGAATTTATCGGAATCAAATTTGATGTTGATATCACCCCACCAAACTGTGTTTTCAGTTTCCTTATCGCAAACAACGAATTTGTCTTTGGGCGAACGGCCGGTAAATTCTCCGGTATCAACAGCAAGCGCACCTGTATCTGTCAGCTCACCTTCTCCGCGTAATATCGTTTCTTCAATCAGCTCGGCCGGAGTCAGGTTCCAGTAAGCAGCTGAAACATTTTTCAAGCCCAAAGAGGCAACCGAGGCTCCGGGGGCTTTGAATCCATATTCATTCATAATTTGATGCGTTAAATATTAAACCGCAAAGTTAATGAAAATCCGGGAGGGGCAAATGCTCAGTTCTTAAACCTACCTTCTTGATTTTCAGCAAATTGAATTAAGTTTCTGCCTTCCATGGATTTTTTCAAATCCTTTACGAATGTTACCTGATCGTCTGTTGAAAGCTCATTCAGCCGAAAACAAAAGTCAACTTCACCCTCTCTTCCCCAGGGCATGGCAACCATTTCAATGGATTTCCCGGTTTTTTGATTCCACTTCTCAATTACTCCATCCATGATCTTTCTGGCATCCGGATCAGTGCCTTCTCCAATAGAAATAAATGAAACAATAAGCCGGTATTTGTTTTCCTGGTTTGGAGCAGTCATGGTGGTTGAATTGGTTGTTGGTTCAGAGGATTTTTCCTGTTTGGCAGTTTTTTCAGAAGAACCGCAGGCTGCAATGGCCAGGGAGGAGATAATCAGAAGCTGTATCAGTTGCATGTTTGTTTGATTTAAGGATTTGCAAGATAGTGAATTCAATTATGATGCCGATTTTCCGGCTCCGGTAAACATCATCAGCCACCCGATAATGAACAGCAGTCCTCCGACCGGAGTGATCGGACCCAGAAAGGACCATCCTTCAATTCCCAGCAATGCTCGCGTTGAAAGCAGGTAAAGGGAACCTGAAAAGCAAATGATCCCGGCCAGGAAAAAATAGCCGGATGACCTGAAAAGCCCGGTGCCAGTGAGTCGGAAGAGTATCCCGCAGGCCAAAATCGCAAAGCTGTGATAAAACTGATACCTGACTCCGGTTTCAAAAACCTGAAGTTGCTCAGGAGCCAGTGTGGTTTTAAGAGTATGTGCTCCAAAAGCACCGAGCGCGACTGCGATGGCACCGGAAACAGCGGCAATTTTGATCAGGTTCATAGATGAGTTTATTACTTCTGCAAAAGTACTCCACATCTCCCAAAGCGGGATAAAAAAAGCGAAGCCTGGCAGGGCTTCGCTTTGAAGAGAAATCTATTGAATATTATCGGCGGGAATTGATGAATGCATTCAATTCATCGATGGATGATTCAAAAGTGAATGCATCGTTTACTTTATAGTAATTACCGATATCATATGTTCTGGAGTAGGCATACTTGGCAAAATCAAGCTTGCTGTCTTCGAATGTAAACAGCTGCATGATTTCAAGAACCTGATCAGAAAACAGACAGTTATTGTTGATTACCTGCTTGGCAAGAGTCAGTTTGCTTTCTTCAAAGGTTTTGGTGCTGATGGAACGTTTCATTGACTGGAACTCACCCTGGGCAACAGGTACAGCGCAACCAACAGCTCCGTTGTAACCGGGAAGGTAGGCAGGAGGAGGGGTAGACGGAGGAGGAGCACTGTAAACAGGGTTGGAACCCGATGAGGTTGTTGTAGTGGTAGTAGTAATGGTAGTTTGCTGTGTTGAGGTACCTCCCATATTATCGAAGCCGGAAACGTTCATGTTGAAACTGCCGCCCGCATCACCGACGCTGATTCCCATTGAAACTCCTCCGCCAGCAGGTGGGGTTCCGGAAGTAGTGGTGGTAGTAGTTACCTGCTGTGTCACCACTTCTTCACCGGTATAAGCAGGGGCACTTGGGTTAAAGGTAACTACCTGGGTAGATGCCGGAGTAGGAGGCGCTTCAGCAATCGGAACCATACTCATTGGACGAAGTACATATTCGTTTTTCTTGTTTTGTTTGATCACATAGGTGGTTTCTGTACCGGGCTCAATACCAAGGTTGAAATTGTTTTGCCCGAGAGCTTCGTTTTCAAAAATGATTTTGAGTTTATAAAAATTGGCATTCAGCCCCTGGATTTTAACGTTTGTTTCGGGCTTTTCATTTTGACGCAATCCGTTGAGGATGGCGGTGAATTTTTCGCCGTTTTCTGTAAACAGGATGGCATTTGAAGTTTGGGCAGTGGCTGCCATGCCCCCGGCCAATAAAACTACAGCCAGGGCGATGAGTCGAATCGATTTCATATAATTGAGGATTTAAATGTGTGGTGGGTTGTTTTTCAATTCCTGTGCCAAAATTGCGAAATTTTACAGCCGCAAACTTAAAATCGGGTAGGTACTTAGTGAAATTATGATCATTGATCTTGATTTTCAATGTATTTTAAATTTGAGGTAAATTTGTGCCATTAATCTTAACCATGAAAAATATTTTCATTGCAGGTGCAGGCAGGTCCTCCGGTGCGCTTATCAGATATTTACTTGATTATGCTACCGGAAAAGATGTCACGATTACGGTGGGTGATGCTTCCATTGAACAAATCAAAGCCATCACAGGCGACCATCCTCAGGCTATTCAGGTGGTTTTTGATGTTAACGATGAGTCTCATCGCCGCCAGCGGATTTCGGAGGCCGATGTAGTGATTTCTCTGATGCCGCCACACTTGCATTCTTTGTTGATCGGTGATTGTGTGACCTTTAAAAAGCACTTTCTCAATGCTTCCTACATCAATGACGAAATCAGGGCCTTGCATTCTGCTGCCGCCGCCGCCGGGGTTCTGGTTCTGTGTGAATGCGGACTGGATCCGGGTATCGATCATATGTCAGCGATGGAAGTAATTGACAGATTGAAAAGTGAGGGCTGTGAGTTGAAATCATTCAAATCATATACCGGCGGACTGGTGGCACCTGAATCCAACGATAATCCATGGGGATATAAGTTTTCCTGGAATCCCAGAAATGTCATTCTTGCCGGCCAGGGAACTGCCAGGTACGTGATGGATGGGAAGTATAAGTATATTCCATACAGCCGACTCTTCACAGATATCGAAAATATTGATGTCAACGGTTATGGCAGATTTGAAGGGTATGCCAACCGCGATTCCTTGTCATACAGGCACCAGTACGGGATCAGTGACATTCCGACATTGATCAGGGGTACTTTGCGTTATAAAGGATTTTGCAGGGCATGGAACGTTTTTGTTCAGCTTGGATTGACAGACGACACCTACAAAATAGAAAGGTCTGAACAGCTGACCTACCGCGAGCTGGTGAGGTCCATGCTTCCATCAAATCTGAAAAATGACCCGGAACCGGAAGCTGTAGCCAGGTTGTGCGGATTGCCCATAGATGGTGAGGCGATGACCATGGTTAACTGGACCGGAATTTTTGATGATGTCAAAACCGGTATTTCTGATGCTTCGCCGGCAATGATTTTACAAAATATGCTGGAGAAAAAATGGAAGCTGAATACCGGCGACAAAGACATGATTGTGATGCAGCACAGGTTTGGATTTCTCCGTAAAGGAAAAGAAGAGTTGATTACTTCATCACTGGTTGTTAAGGGCGATGACTCCACTCATACGGCCATGGCTAAAACGGTTGGATTACCGCTGGCGATTGTGGCAAGACTGATACTCGAAAAAAGGATTCAGCTTACTGGTGTGCATATTCCGGTCAGCAAGGAGATTTATGAACCCGTTCTTGCTGAATTGAAGGGTCTTGGGATCACTTTCGAGGAGATTAGCTCCTGATTGCAAAAAATGCTTCTATCTTTTTTTCGGAAGACCGACATAATAATCTTTTGTCAGTTGTATGTACTGATCGGTGTAGGTATCGTCGGCCTCCTGAATGGTCAATTCATCTTCCGTCATGCTTTTTCTCACCAGCTCAAATTCCATCATCAAACGTTTTTCAGTCTTGTCTGATTTGGTTTTCACTTTGGTGAGATGATTGGCGAAAAGGCCGTGGGTTTCGGCGTATTCCAAAAATTTCATGCCCTCCATGAACGGCAAAATGACACAGAACCTCCCGTGTGGTTCCAGCAGTTTTTTAACACAGGCTGTCAGTTCTTCTATGCTCAGGGAGTCATCCATATGGCGGGCCACATTTCTGGCTTCATCGGGTGCCGGGTGAGCTCCCATAAAATACGGAGGATTACTCACAATCAGATCATACCTTCTGGTGGTTTGTTCTGAATAAAGCTGTATTGATTCATGAATGGAATTCAGTCTTCCGGCCCAAGGAGAAAGACAAAAGTTCTCTTCGGCTTGTTCCGTTGCCGGTTTGTCAATGTCAATAGCATCAATAACCGCATTGCTTTTTTGCGCAATCATCAAAGCGATGAGACCGGTTCCTGTTCCCAAATCCAGCACGGTTCGGGCATTGCCGGGTTGTGTCCAGGCACCAAGCAACACTCCGTCTGTACCTACCTTCATGGCACAACGGTCCTGCCTAACTGTAAACTGCTTAAACCGAAAGTCGTTTTGTGACATACACTCTCATGGCAGAAAATGATCACTGTTTTGCCCAAATGTAAAAAGATTATCTGGTTCGCCAAACGGCGAAATCAGCGGTAGATGTCGGTAAGGCCTTCTGGCAATGTCACTTTCAACACCTTATTGATCCTGTCAACCTCATCGATAAAGGCGGTAATCACCGGGAACAGCAATTCTTTTTCTCCAAAGGCAACGGATGCCACCGGTTGTTCAGGAAGGTCATATATTTTCTGAATAACACCCAGTTCGCCTTCACGGGAATCAACCACTGTCATACCCACGGCTTCATGAAGATAAATTTTATTCCCTTTGAGGGGTGGCAATTCGGAGAGCGGAAGAAAAACACCCTTTTTGAGGAGAGATTCAGCCATATCCATATCGGTGATGCCCTCCAGATTTACATTCAGCAGCTCTCCTTTAAGGGAGGTGGATAACACCTGATAAGAAAACAAAAGGCCGTCTTTCTCGAGAAAGACAGCCTTTGTTTTTTTGTATTTGAGGGGGTCATCCACATCGAGGAGGATCACCACATTTCCTTTGACACCGTGGGTTTTGACGATAGTACCGAGGCGGTAATAACCTTCAAATTCCATAGATGCGGATCAGGAAAATTATTCGGCAGCGGGAGCCTCTTCAGCAGGTGCTTCACCTTCGGCAGGTGCTTCGGCAGGAGCTTCAGCAGCAGCAAGCTTGGCACGAACAGCTTCGGCACGTGCTTCACGAACCTGAGCTTCAGCAGCCATGCGTTTTTTGCTCTCCTCACGTTTTGCGTCGGCAAGTGAGCTTACCTTGTTTCCGATTTTAGATTGTTTCTCAGCTTCCCAGGCGGCGAATTGGGCATCAGCAGCTTCCTGCGTGATTTTGCCTTTCGTTACACCCTGCTGAAGGTGATGCTTGTAAAGTACACCTCTGTATGACAGAATGGCGCGTGTGGTGTCGGTGGGCTGTGCACCGTTTTTCAGCCACTGTACGGCTTTTTCTCTGTCAATTTCAATAGTAGCGGGATTCGTGTTCGGATTGTAAGATCCGATCTTCTCAATAAATTTACCATCTCTAGGAGCACGTGCATCCGCCACCACAATGTGGTAATAGGCATAACCCTTCTTACCATACCTTTGCAATCTGATTTTTGCTGGCATTTTTTTGGCTTTTTTTTAGTAGTGTTTATTTAAACTCCCCAAAATCTCCAACTTTTTGGGGGCGCAAAGGTGCGAAAAATCCCGGCAAAAAACAAACAGAGACAGGCTGAATCCTGTAAAATATAGATAATCAATGCCTTGCAATCAATTAATGGGCTTTAAATCAGCCCTTAAGTGAACCAAGCGGGAATACAGGGATTCCGGCTGAACAATCGGGATTTAGTCTGTTTCACTCCAACCGACCCACAGGGTATCTTTTCAAATCCTCAAAGTAGGCAGAATTGCGGTAAATGAAATATAACTGTTGCCAGGAAGATTTTGAAAACTCGGGATCATTTTTTCTTTTTTCCTCGAATTCATTTTTCAGAGCAGGATTTTCTTTCAGGATTTGTTCAGCCATTTCATCAAACACGTATGCTGAAAACCATTCCTTCTGCTGAAGGATCGCATCAAAGAAGCCCCAGGCAAACCAGGAGTCGGGAGCATGAGGTTCTAGTGTTTCAACAATATAACGGTTGGATTCCTGGTTGACCGGGATGAGATAGTCGCCCTTATGGTACCGCAAGGTTTTTCTTTCATGGCGGAGCTTGACGGAATGATGAAGATAGTGCCCTTCATAGGGAGCTGTGCCCGACTTGAAATCATCAATAATATAAGTGCCTACAAGAAGGGATGTATCACTTTCAAGTCGCGACATACCAACTTTGTTGAGCTGCATTCGTTCTATGACTTTTTTCCAGGCCTGGGGAACCACATAAAAAGAAGGTTTGTTCACTACCTCAACCGGGAGGTAATGATCATAGAACCGGGTCTCTCTGGTGAAAGGCTTCCTGGTGTTGTAGTAAAGCTGCTCCAGACCGGTCACCCTGCTGGTTCGGTATTCGGCTTCAAAACCATGAAAAGGGATCATTTCAAAATGGGTGGTATCTGCTTCCCATGCCAGGACAAAAGAGGATTGCTTTTTCACTGCTTCACGATCTTTTTTTCTCACCTCCTGAATTTCAGCTGAGTTTTCTGAAGTGTAGTTAACCATGATCTCCAGCAACTTGATGGTGGCATCAACTCTTTTTGGAAATGGTTTGAGCATATGTGTTTCTGGAACGAATGAAAGGGAGCCAAACAATGCGGCATAACCGCTGGCGTAACGGGGAGTCTCCATGAAGCCGAAAATTCCGTTTTCCGGAGGGAAATCATATTTTCTGGTGTTTACATATGGCGCCATTTCATGTCCCGCTTTTTTCATCCTGTCAAATAGTGCAGGAGTCATTTTATTTTTGATGAAGCGACCGGCCTCGCCTCCGAGTTTATTGTGCTGGGTACTGATCAGGGTCATGGTGTACTGATAGTCGGAACCATTACTGACATGGGTGTCGATGAAAACATCCGGATCCCATTCCCTGAAAATCTCTGTGAAAGACCGGGCATTTTCAGAGTCGCATTTGATGAAGTCGCGATTCAGATCCAGGTTTTGTGCGTTTCCGCGAAAGCCCTGGGAAACGGGGCCGTTTTGGTTGGCCCTGGTGCAACACCCTTGCCGAAGAGATCCATCAATGTTGTAAACAGGAATGATACAAATAACCACATTGTCCGGCAAAGGCAATTTTCCGTCAAGGTAAGCCTGCGACAACCGTACACTGGCGTCGATCCCATCCGGTTCCCCGGGATGAATGCCATTGTTGATGAGAATAATACTCTTGTTTTTTGTCCTTGCCGCTACAGGATCGAAAATTTGGTCGGATGAAATCACAAATAAATGTAACGGGCGGCCGATGTCGGTGAGTCCTTTTGTAAATAACCTGGCATTCGGATACAGTTTATCCAGATTCTGATAGGCGAGTATAGTTTCTTCGTAATTGAGCGACTTGTTTTGGGCATTCATCGCAGCCACATCCTGTGCCCGGCTGCCGAAAGAAAATAACAGACAAATCAGTACTAATCCTGTGAATCTCATCATTTGGGTAACCATTTTGACCTGACTGTATTTTGAAGCTCAGAAGGTGTTTCCTGAGGGGAAAGTTCAAATTCAATTCCGGTAGGATGACCAAGAATGATGGTGAACTGACGCATCAAACCTGAACGGATGATTTTGAAGGTGACCTGATCTCCTGGTTGCTTTTCAGCCAGATAATCCCTGACCTGCTGAGGTTCCTTATCATCCACTTCAACTATTTCGTCATTAACATTGAGACCCTGTTCCCAGGCAGCTGAACCGCGTTCTACAAAGGAAATCAGCAGGCGACTTCCTGACTGATTGAAGGTTGCTCCAAGATATCCGGGTGAGAGTTCTTTGGTGGCTTTGACTTTCAGATTCATCCCGGCAAGGGCAAAATACTCTTCAACCGGCAACCTATCGGTTCCGTCAATGTATTTTCGGAAGAACTCGTCCAGGTTTTTACCGGCTATATGTTCAATTGCCTGTTTCAGTTCCGCATCCGTAATTCCTCTGCCATGAGTTTTGAAATGTTGGTGGTAAAGGTATGCCATGACGTCGTCGAGTGATTTTTCTCCTTTCGTGGCGTTCATGATTTCCAGGTGCAGAAGTAATCCCACTGTCGCACCCTTTGAATAATAAGAAACAGTGGAGTTTCTGGAGTTTTCATTTTGCCGGTAGAACTTGATCCAGGCATCAAAACTGGATTCTGAAAGTGACTGGATTTTATCACCGGGTGTATTCAGTACGAATTCAATATTGTCTTTGAGAATATTCAGATATTCCTGCTGAGTGTAAAATCCGGTCCTGTAAAGAAGATATTCGTCATAGAAACTGGTGAATCCTTCGAAGAACCACAATTGCCTTGAATACACTTCGTTTTCATAATCGAATGGACCCAGCTCGAGAGGACGCACCCTTTTGACAATCCACAGGTGAAAATACTCATGCGCAATGAGGCTGAGAAATCCCTTGTATCCTTTATCGTTTCCGTAATTACTTCTGGAAGTAATCACGGAAGTTGAATTCATATGCTCCAATCCGCCACCGCCTGAACCGACATTGTGCACAATGAAGGTGTATTCTTTGTTGGGGTTTTCACCAAACATCCGGGTGCACTCATCCACTATTTTATAGAAATCGGATTTGATTTTTTCCCGATCGTATTCGGCTTTCCCAACCATAGCCACATGGTGCGGAATGCCATTATAGTCAAATGTAAATACATCCTGATTGCCTAACACGGTTGGACAATCTGCCAGTTCATCATAGTTTGAAGCCACCCGACTCCATTTTAGGGTACTAAATTGCTGAAGGCCGGTTGAAATCTGATTCCATCCTTTCCAGGGTTTAAAATTGACGAGAACAGGTTTGTTCTTAAGAGAGTCAGTGTACATGTAAAGAGCCGCTCCGTTGATATAGGCATGATCGATGTCGACAAAGCAGGTTCTGACCGTGAGTTCGTAAGCATAAACTTTGTATCTCACCGACATGGCACCAATGGTATCATTGTAAACCCGCCATACATTTTTCCTGACTTTGGTAAATCTGACGGGCTGGTTACGGGTGTCGTAAGCCTCAAAGTTTTCCACATTTCTGGAGTACTCCCTGACCATGTATGATCCGGGTGTCCATACCGGCATTTTTACGTCAAACGAGTCTGCCGGCAAACCGTTGAAATGAATATCAACGTGGATATAATGATTGTTGGGGTTAGGAAATGCTATTTCATAAATGGTTTGGGCGGATCCTTGCAGGGCCAGGAAAATTAAAATGACGGTCAGTTTGAATTTCATGTTGAGGCTAAATCTGTTCGGGTAGCTTTATAAGCCTCAAAACTAATAAAATTGAAATTGTACCTGCCAGGGCATAAATGACCAGGGCGCCGTTTTTTAGTGCACTCGGGGCTACTTTCTTACATTTGAAACAGCCATTCGTTTTTCATGAATTTCCGGCCGCAAACGAGCCTATTATTGTCTCAGGAAAACATCAATAAACTCACTGCCTATGGTTCTATGAAAGGTTAGCAAGTTCAACTCAAATGACAAATGAAAACGATCGCAGTTTATGCGGTCGTTTTCTGTTTTTCAGAGTGTTGTATAGTTATCAAATTTTATCAACACGTTCCGGTGTGCTCCTGAGATTGGGTATCTTTACGCTTCGCGGACTCTCGTCCCGGTTTTCATTAACCATCCCTATTTCATTCATTTACAATGCCCCGGTTTTCTCATTTACATGTTCATACTCAATTTTCATTGCTTGACGGCGCGGCCGATATTTCCAAGCTTTATAAAAAGGCGGCAGCCAATAATATGCCGGCGCTGGCCATTACCGATCACGGAAACATGTTCGGTGCTTTTCAGTTCGTGGCGGAAGCTGGTAAACATAAAAACGATGATGGAAGTCTGAAGGTCAAGCCTATTGTTGGCTGCGAGTTTTATCTGGTAGAAAACCGACACAAGAGGGTTTTTACCAAAGAAGACAAGGATCAGCGCTTTCACCAGCTTTTTCTGGCTAAAAATGCAGAAGGTTATAAGAACCTCTCAAAAATGTGTTCCCTGGGGTATATTGAAGGATTGTACGGAAAGTACCCCCGAATAGATAAAGAACTGGTTAAACAGTACCACAAGGGTTTGATTGCAACTACCTGTTGTCTCGGAGCCTCTGTGCCCAGAACCATTTTAAGAAAAGGCGAAGAGGAGGGTGAACGAGAGTTCAGATGGTGGCTCGATTTGTTTGGAGAAGATTACTACATCGAACTGCAGCGACACGATATTCCTGAGCAGAATAAGGTCAATGAAATTCTTCTCAAGTGGGCTTTTAAATATAATGTAAAGGTCATTGCATCCAATGATTCACATTATGTAGACCAAAAGGATGCCAATGCGCACGACATTCTGCTTTGCATCAACACGGGAGAAAAGCAAAGTACTCCCACCATGAAGGAGTTTGCAGACGATGACATCATGGCCAAAGGAAAGCGATTCGCTTTTTACAATGACCAGTTTTATTTTAAAACCCCTGAGGAAATGTCGGAGTTGTTTAAGGACATCCCGGAGGCCATTGACAATACCAATCATATAGTTGACAAAGTGGAGGTGCTGAATCTCAAGAAGGACATTCTGCTTCCAAACTATCAGATACCTCAGGGTTTTGTTTCTCAGGATGATTATCTGACTCACATTACCTGGGAAGGCGCCAAACAGCGGTATCATGAAGTGACTCCTGAAATTGAAGAAAGGATCAATTTCGAGCTGCACACCATCAAAACCATGGGATTTGCAGGTTACTTCCTGATTGTTGGTGACTTTATCAAAGCCGGCCGCAACATGGGTGTTTTTGTTGGCCCCGGCAGGGGGTCTGCTGCAGGCTCAGTGGTAGCATTTTGTATCGGCATTACCAACATCGATCCGATCAAATATAAATTGCTTTTTGAGAGATTCCTGAATCCTGACAGAAAGTCGATGCCCGATATCGATACCGATTTCGATGATGAAGGTCGTCAAAAGGTAATTGACTATGTGGTTGATAAGTACGGAAAGAACCAGGTGGCACAAATTGTGACCTACGGTTCGATGGCTGCCAAGATGTCGATTAAAGACGTAGCGAGGGTTCTCGATCTTCCTTTGCCTGATGCGAACTATCTGGCCAAACTGGTTCCTGATAAACCCGGAATTTCACTCGACAGAGTCATGAATGCTCCACTCGAAGGTGAAAAAGGGCTGAAAGAAAAAGAAGCACTTGGGCCAGATGATATTGAAAATATCAAAAAGCTCAGAGAGATTATCAAAGGAGATGACGTCAAGGCCAATACTTTGAAAGAAGCACTGATTCTTGAAGGGTCGGTGCGTGGAACAGGAGTACATGCTGCCGGCATCATCATAGCGCCCACCGATCTAACCGATCTCATTCCTGTGGCCACCGCTAAAGACTCCGATCTTTTGCTCACTCAGTATGAAGGAAAAGTTATTGAGGATGCCGGAGTGATCAAGATGGACTTTTTGGGCCTTAAAACACTTACCATCATTAAATCTGCATTGGAGCTGATCCGGCAGAACCATCAGGTTGAAATCGACATCGATCAGATTCCTCTTGACGATGCCAGGACATTTGAATTGTATCAGCGTGCAGAAACCAACGGTACTTTTCAGTTTGAGTCGGCAGGAATGCAGAAGTACCTCAAAGAACTCAAGCCCGATAAGTTTGAAGATTTGATTGCCATGAACGCGCTCTACAGGCCCGGTCCAATGGAATACATACCAAACTTTATCGCCAGAAAGCATGGAAGGGAGGCAGTTACTTACGACTTACCGGCTATGCAGGAGTACCTTGAGGAAACTTATGGCATCACGGTTTATCAGGAGCAGGTCATGCTGCTTTCGCAGAAACTGGCCAATTTCACCAAAGGAGATGCCGATACCCTGAGGAAAGCAATGGGTAAGAAGCAGATTGAGGTACTGAACAAAATGAAATCAAAGTTCATGGAAGGTTGCATAACCAATGGCCATGAGTTGAAAGTTTGCGAAAAAATATGGACCGACTGGGAAGCGTTTGCCCAATATGCCTTTAATAAATCGCACTCTACCTGTTATGCTTTCGTAGCTTATCAGACCGCTTACCTGAAAGCTCGTTACCCCGGCGAATACATGTCGGCGGTTCTCACTCATAACCTTTCCAATATTGATAAAATCACCTTCTTCATGGAGGAGTGCAGGCGGATGGGTCTTAAAGTGCTTGGGCCGGATGTCAATGAATCGCTGATTAACTTCTCGGTTAACCAGGCTGGTGAGGTTCGTTTTGGATTGGGTGCGGTAAAGGGTGTGGGAGAAGGAGCTGCCGATGCCATCATCTCCGAAAGGCGCCAAAATGGTCCTTTTAGAGGGTTGCTTGATCTGGTGACGAGAGTCAGTTCCAAAAACGTCAATAAACGGTGTTTGGAGAGTCTGGTGCTTTCCGGTGCATTTGATTTCGACAGACAGGCACACAGGGCTCAATGGTTTGAAAAGGATCCCCGGGACAACAATTCTACCAACCTTGAGAAAGCGGTTCGATATGCCAGTGGCCAGCAGGATTCGAAAAATTCCATGCAGGCTTCTTTGTTTGGTGATTCAGAAGCGACTGAAATGCCACCACCAAAATTTCACCCCGCACAGCCCTGGTCGGAACTGGAAAAACTCAAGAATGAAAAAGACGTTGTCGGATTTTATGTTTCAGGCCATCCGCTTGATACCTTCCGGTTTGAAATAGAAGCTTTCTGTAACATCGAAGTAGCAGAGCTTTCTGATCTGACAAAGTTGCGCGGTAAGGATGTGGCATTTGCCGGAATTGTCACATCAGCCAACCACCGGGTGACCAAAACCGGAAAACCGTTCGGCGTCATGGTGCTTGAGGACTATACCGGTCCTGTAGAATTGCCATTATTCAGTGATGATTACCTCAAGTTCAAACAATTTGTGGAGGTCGGTTATTTCCTTTATATCAAAGCCAGGATACAATCTCGTTTCAACGATCCGAACAACCTTGAAATCAAAGTGGGAAGTATCAGGATGTTGCCTGATGTCGGCAATGATTTTGCTAAAAGCATCACCCTGAGCCTTAACTTGGAAGATATTGATAAGGAGGTTGTTAGTTCTTTGAATACCATCCTTGGAAATCATCCCGGCAAACTTCCGGTTAAGTTTGCTGTTAAAGATGATACCAACAGGGTGGAGCTTGCTTCCAAAAAGATAAGGGTCAATTTCAGCAAAGAATTGTTTGAAGAACTAGAATACCGTCAGGGAATAAAATTCAGAATCAATTCATGACACACTGTCAGTTTTTTCAATCGGGCACAAACCTTGCTAACACCCTGTCCATTGCAATAGAACAATACATAAAGTAAATATTCATCATTTAACATTAATCATTAAAATGGCTTTAGAATTAACAGACTCCAATTTTGAGGAATTGGTATTAAAATCAGACAAACCGGTATTGGTGGATTTCTGGGCAGAATGGTGCGGACCCTGCCGTATGGTAGGACCGGTTGTGGAAGAACTGTCGAAGGATTACAGTGGACGCGCTGTCGTGGGTAAAGTTGACGTAGACAGCAATCCGGGAATTTCAATGAAATACGGAATCAGGAATATTCCAACACTTCTGATCTTCAAAGGCGGCGAAGTGGTCGACAAACAGGTAGGTGCGGTACCCAAATCCGTGCTTGCCGGAAAACTCGACGGACAGCTTTAAAAATGATGAGTTTTGAATTTTGAATTATGAATGAATATCCGGCAACCGAAATTCGACTCTGGATAACAGATAATCAAAAATCATAATCGGTAACATTCATATTTCAAAATTCAGAATTCAACATTCAAATTTCACGTCTCACCGTCCCGTGCCGATAAACCAGCAGGAAACTCATCAGATCAGCCACCTCGAGCTATTAGCCCGTCAGGTGGTTGAGGGCTTTATTACCGGTTTACATAAAAGTCCCTTTCACGGATTTTCTGTAGAGTTTGCGGAACACCGGTTGTATAACAGCGGAGAATCGACCCGGCACATTGACTGGAAGCTCTATGGAAGAACCGATAAGCTTTTCGTCAAGCGGTATGAAGAAGAAACCAATCTACGTTGTCAGATTATCATAGACAATTCTTCGAGTATGCATTTTCCCCGCAAGGAATTACTCGAGAAGGGTGTGATGAACAAAATCACTTTCTCGGTTCACGCCGCGGCTGCTCTGATGCATATGCTCAAAATGCAGCGTGATGCTGTAGGGTTGAGTTTGTTTTCAGACCATTTGGAGGAGAATACTCCCGCACGATCCAGCTCTCTTCATCACAAGTTATTGTTCATGAAGCTTGAAGAAGCCATGGATTCCGAAAGGAACGATAACGGCAAGAAAACATCAGCTGCCAAAGCACTGCACCAAATCGCTGAGTCCATTCATAAACGATCGCTGGTGATTCTTTTCAGTGATATGATGGAAACCAGTGATGATCATGAGGATCTTTACAGTGCCTTGCAGCATCTGAAATACAATAAGCATGAGGTGATTTTGTTTCATGTTACTGACAAAAAGCGGGAAGAGGAATTTGCTTTCGAAAACAGGCCGTATGAATTTATCGATGTTGAAACGGGTGAATCAGTAAAAGTTCACTCCAGTCAGGTTAAAGAAATTTATCTTGAAAGAGTACAAAAGGCCAAACAGGATTTGATGCTCAGGTGTGCACAGTACAAAATTGATTTTGTTGAAGCAGACATACATCAGGGATACCGTCAAGTGTTACTGCCTTACCTGATCAAACGCCAAAAAATGAGATGACAGACCCAAAGCTTATTGCCATTCTTAGAAAGGTGGACCTTTTCCATGATGTTCCTGCTCCTGTGCTTGAACAATTGGCTCCTCTTGTTACCTATCATGAATATAAGGAGAATCAGCTGGTCATCAGGAAAGGTGATGAAGGCGATTCGCTTTATATCATTGCCTCCGGCAGGGTTAAGATTCATGACGGCGATCTGGTGGTTGCCCGAATGGAAGCCGGTAACTTTTTTGGAGAAATTTCTTTTCTCGATACAGCACCTCGTTCCATGTCGGTTTCTGCCGAGGTGATTTCGATACTATACAGAATTTCAAGAGAAGATTTCTATAAGGTTTTTAATAATCAGCCGGAAGTTTTTCAGAAGATTGTGAGTACACTGACACAGCGTCTGCGTTCGCAGAATGAAAGGGTGATCAATGACCTGAAGATGCGTGAAGCAGAGCTTACCAGGCTTGTGGATGAACGCACCAAAGAACTTGTTGAAAAAAATGATCAGTTAAGTGAGACTCTTGCGGAACTGAAATCTACACAGGAACAATTGGTGCGTCAGGAGAAACTGGCTTCTCTTGGTCAACTTACAGCCGGTATTGCACACGAGATTAAGAATCCCTTGAATTTCGTAAATAACTTTGCCAAGCTTTCTTTTGAACTGGTGGAAGAACTTATAGACCTTGATTCAAAAGAAGAAAGAGAAGAAGTGGGTCAGTTTCTCCGCCAAAATCTGCAGAAAATTCATGAGCATGGTTCACGTGCCGATGGAATCGTGAAAGGCATGCTCGAACATACCCGGACCGGAGGAGAAGGTACAAGGCAATTGACTGATATTAACAGATTATGCGATCAGATTATCGATATTGCCCTGACTGAAACAGCTAAAAAGTGGCCGGGATTCTCACCTCAGATTATCCGTGACTACGCCAGTGATATGCCAAGAGTAGCAGTCACAGCCGTTGATTTCAGCAAAATGATACTTAATCTGATCAACAACGCTTTTTATGCTGTTCACCATAAAAGTAAGTTGAGCGAATCGGGATTTGAACCTGTTGTCACCATTTCTACCGGAATTAATAACAATCGTTTGGTTCTCTCGGTCAGAGATAACGGACCCGGTATACCTGTTGATATCAGGGATATGATTTTCAATCCGTTTTTTACGACTAAGCCTACGGGAGAAGGTGCCGGCCTTGGATTATCCATTTCCACTGATATTGTCATGGCCCACGGCGGCACCATTATTTGTGAATCAGAGGAAGGAGCCGGCAGTGTATTTGCGGTTTCAATGCCTGCCCAATAATAGGTGCTCCCGGGTGGCTGGGCCCAAACTGAACAGCAGGTCAATGATACTCAGGCCCGGTGTAAATCCAAATTTGGACTCAAAAACCTGTGGATATTTACGCTGATCTGGTGAAATTATTGGTGTTCCTGTATTGAATGCTGCTCTTAAATCATGAGGCGATGTTTCCCCGTAAGGGTCAAACTTTTCAGAAAATCTGATCCTGGCATTGATGCCGGTCAATTTTAGGATCAGCATCAGGATTTCGGTGTTGAACTGTAACAATGACTCGTGTTTCTGCAAGTAGAAAGGTTCGAACTCATCAGCATAAAACTCAAAATAAGCTGATCTGCGATAAGCTGCAAGAATAGAGCGCCAGTGCTGACGTTGCCAGGGATGATCGTTGGAAATGCTGACGGACTCCATTTGCTGATGTGACCGGTCATTGTGTATTACCGGAATGATCAGCGGTTGTATTCCGTTCGGAGAAAGTATATGACAACGGTTCCTAATGGTCTGTTTGATGAAATGTTCCTTACCGTCGATCCAGGCAGTTTCGCTGGCGGCAACCCTGGAAACATAAGCAACAGGAGGGAGGTATGAGGAAGGGATCAGCATCCGGTGTAAAATTACGCATTACCGGCTTTTTACAACTGATTTTGAAGCTCTTTTGGGCCAGCCAACCCCCTGTTTTTTTATCTTTGCCGCATGAAACCTTCCATACCCAAAGGAACCAGAGACTTTTCGCCTGATGAAATGGCGAGAAGGAATCATATTTTCAATACTATAGCCGGCGTTTACCGGAAGTATGGATATCAGCAGATAGAAACTCCTGCTATGGAGAATTTAACTACACTCACCGGGAAGTACGGCGATGAAGGGGATCAGCTTTTGTTCAGAATTCTCAATTCAAGGTTGCATGAATCCAGAAAAAAGGATGAATTGCTGAATGAATTCAAAGAATCACTTAGTCGTAATGTCAATTCTGAATTGCTTACTGAACGGGCACTCAGATACGACCTCACGGTTCCGTTTGCAAGATATGTGGTGATGCATCAGAACGAAATCACATTTCCGTTCAAACGATTTCAAATGCAACCGGTATGGAGAGCTGACCGGCCTCAGAAAGGCCGATATCGGGAATTTTATCAGTGCGACGCTGATGTAATTGGAAGCAACTCGTTGCTCAATGAAGTTGAACTTATCAGTATGATTGTTGAGGTGTTTGCTTTGCTGAGGATTCCGGTATCGATCAAAATCAATAATCGAAAAATTCTGAGTGGTATCGCTGAAATAATTGGTGAACCTGAAAAGCTGATTGATATCACTGTTGCCATTGATAAGCTTGATAAAACAGGTAAGGATCAGGTTCTGGAAGAATTGCGTGATAAAGGCCTGACTCAGAAATCACTGGACCTCATTGAGCCAATGTTCACTTTTGCCGATAAGTCATTTGATCAAAAGATATCATTTCTTTCACAGATGCTTTCCGAAAGTGCTGTCGGTATGAAGGGAATTGAAGAAATCAGAAAAGTTTTCGAACTTCTGGATAATAATATTACAGAGCTCGATATCACTCTTGCCCGTGGTTTAAATTATTACACTGGTGCCATTATGGAAGTGAAGGCTCATCATGTCAGTATCGGCAGTATTGCAGGAGGCGGAAGATACGACGACCTTACAGGTGTATTTGGTTTGCCTGGTGTTTCCGGAGTGGGCGTTTCATTTGGTATCGATCGGATTTATGATGTGATGGAAGAATCCGGACTCTTTCAGGATGATAGGTTGTCTCCATTGGGAACCAGGGTGATGTTTGTGAATTTTGGAGATGAGGAAGCCAGATATTGTCTTTCTCTGCTTCGTAAGATGAGAAGCGCCGGAATCAGTGCAGAGTTATATCCTGACAGTGTGAAAATGAAAAAGCAAATGTCATATGCCGATGACAGGAAAATTAGTTTTGTGATTCTGGCCGGCAGTGAAGAGATCAATTCAGGGTTACTTACCGTAAAAAACATGGTTACAGGTGAACAAACCAAAACTTCCGTAGATAATTTAATTGAATTTGTAGCCCAATCATAAATTTCTGTTATGCATACTCATCAAATATCTTCTACTCATATTGATTTTTCAGTAATCAGAAAAGTGCTGTCAGGTAATTGTCGCCTGGAATTATCTGACGATGCAAAATCACGTATTTCCGGTTGCCGCGATTACCTTGACAAGAGAATGCAAAACCAGAAGGATCCAATTTATGGCATTAATACCGGTTTTGGCGCATTGTATAATAAAAGTATTTCGGCAACCGATCTTGAGTCGTTGCAGAATAATCTGATGATGTCGCATGCCTGTGGAGTAGGGGAGGAAGTGCCTTCAGACCTGGTTCGACTGATGCTTTTTTTAAAGATTCAGGGATTGAGTTACGGCAATTCCGGAGTTCAGCTTGAGACTGTGCAGCGACTCGTTGATTTCTACAATTACGATATTCTTCCGTTAGTTTACCAGCAGGGGTCTCTTGGTGCTTCCGGCGATCTGTCTCCTCTGGCTCATTTGTGTTTGCCTCTGATTGGTAAGGGTGAAGTTTACTATAAAGGTTCCAGGCGAACGGCTGAAGATGTACTGGAACGTCATAACTGGACTCCTGTGAAGTTAAAGTCAAAGGAAGGTCTGGCACTGCTTAACGGTACTCAGTTTATGAGCGCCTATGGTTCCTGGTGTATTACCGAAGCACAAAAGCTCGTAAAGTGGGCAGATCTGATCGGAGCCATTTCACTCGAAGCATTTGATGGACGGATTGAACCTTTCCATCATCTAATTCAGGAAATCAGACCACATCGCGGACAAATTGATACAGCAATTGAATTCAGGAAATTGCTGGAAGGCAGTGAGCTTATTTCACGGACTAAGGCACATGTACAGGATCCTTATTCTTTCCGCTGCATACCTCAGGTTCATGGAGCATCAAAGGACGCGATAAATTACTCCTCCTTTGTATTCTTCAATGAGATTAATTCAGTGACTGATAATCCAACCATTTTTCCTGATCAGGATCTGATAATATCTGCAGGTAATTTTCATGGTCAGCCGCTGGCTCTTTCACTTGATTTTCTGGCAATAGCGCTTTCCGAACTGGGAAATATTTCTGAAAGAAGAACCTATCAGCTTATTTCCGGTCAGCGAGGGTTGCCTTCTTTTCTGGTCAGTGAGGCAGGACTTAATTCAGGTTTCATGATACCACAATATACTGCAGCTTCGCTTGTCAGTCAGAATAAACAGTTATGTACCCCGGCATCTGTTGACAGCATCGTTTCCTCCAACGGGCAGGAAGATCATGTCAGCATGGGAGCCAATGCGGCAACAAAAACTTATCGGGTTGTGAATAATTTGAAAAGTATTCTGGCTATTGAGTTGATCACTGCCTGTCAGGCGATGGAGTTTCGAAGACCACTAAAGTCCGGTAAGCAAATTGAGGATATCATTGCTCAGTTCAGAAGTCTGGTGCCTTTTATCAATCATGACATTGTGATGGCGGATGAAATTCACAAAGCGATACGGTTCATTGACAATACAGAAATCTGAAAGTTATAGTTGGAACTCAAATTCGGGGATCCTTTTTTTTCAAGAGCCAAATCAAGATTACCATCCTTGTACTCAATTGATGGATAATTGTTATCTTCTCAACCCAAAATGATGAATATGGTTATTTTTATTTTCAAATATACCATTCATCACTGTTAACTTTTATTTCGGCCGCATGATCTCGCTGTCCCAGGCATGATCATCTGATGTAAGGTTGGTATGCAAATCTTCTGAAAGCAGTCTTTCCTGCATTTCAATTTGTTCTCTTACATTTAAAATATATTCTTTTTGCTGATGTCGGGTTTTTGCCAGTTTTTCGAGAGCAATTTCATCATATCTGATGAACTCCATGCCCTTCCTTGTGGCGGAATAGCTTCTGAAACCAAGTTTTTTGAGTACATCAATGGCCATATGTACTGAAGTATATAGAGTTTCTCGGTAAAAGTCTTTCACTCCTAAATCAATTAATTCATAGGCATCCATGCGGTTTCTGGCTCTGGCCATGATTTCCAGATTCGGGAAATGCTTTCTTACGGTACGTACGAGCTCCTGATTCACTTCAGGGTTATCAATGGCAGCTATGAAGAGTTTAGCGTTTTCTGCTCCTGCCGACCGGAGTAAATCAAGTCGCGTGGCATCGCCGTAATACACTTTGAACCCCATTTTTCGAAGCAATTCAACTCTGTCGGAATCATTATCCAGAATGGTTGCGCCGACTCCGTTGGCCCTTAAAAATCGACCAATAGTGGACCCGAAATGACCAAACCCCACGAGAATGACTTCATTGTGTTCGTTAATTTCATCCGGTGTTTTCTCGGTATCGATATTTTCTTTTGTTCCAAAGTAAGGGTCAATCACTCTTTCATTCAGCAGAAGCAGAAATGGCGTTATGGCCATACTGATGGCCGTGCTGGCCATTAGCATGTCGATCCAGTAGACATCAATAATTTTTAATTGTCCACTGAAAGAAAGAATCACAAATGCAAATTCACCAACCTGAGAAAGCAAAATCACAAACAATAAATTTTGATCATTACGAATGCCAAAAACTTTTGCGGTCACGGCAAGAACAAGAGCCTTAAGGAGTATGATGCCAAATACAACAGAAAGCACTGTTTGAGTGTCATTCATGATAATTGAAAAGTTGATGGAGGCTCCTACACTGATGAAAAACAAACCGAGCAACAAACCTTTGAATGGTTCCAGATCGCTCTCCAGCTCATGACGGAATTCACTGTTGGCCAGTACCACTCCGGCCAGGAAGGTTCCCAGGGCTGCACTGAGCCCAACTGATTGCATGAGTAATGCAACTCCAACCACAAGTAATAATGAAGCTGCCGTAAACATTTCCCGCAATCGGGTTTTTGCGATCGCTCTCAGCAATGGAACAGCAATGTATTTTCCTACCAGAATAACTGATATGACAGCTCCGGTGATAATGAGGGTCTGTAGCCATCCCGGAAAGGTGTCGATCAAAGAATGGCTTTCTCCGGTAGTAGTAGCATCATTCCCTGCTATTAACGGAAGAATGGCCAGCGCAGGAATGACCATGATATCCTGAAACAACAATACGGCAAATGACGATTGACCACTGACACTCCTCGACAAACCTTTTTCTTTTAAAGTCTGCAGGACTATAGCTGTTGAAGACATTGCTACTGCCATTGCAATTGCGATGGATGCATTCAATGGCAATCCCAGAGCTGCGTAGGCCAGTATTACTGCGATGGCGATCGTAAGTCCCATTTGCATGGTGCCCAGGCCGACTATGGTTCGCCTCATTTTCCAGAACTCTTTGGGGTTTAGTTCCAGTCCAATAATGAACAGCATCATAACAACACCAAATTCGGCAACATGCATGATGTCCTGACCAACCTCACCTACGAATCCGAAAACGAATGGACCTATCAGTATACCGGCAATTAAATAGCCCAAAACGGAGCCCATACCCAGTTTTTTGGCCAATGGAACAAGAATCACTGCGCTTCCCAGAAAAACCAATGCAGTTAGTAAAAAGTTGTCTCCCACTTTATTAAGTTATTGATTTACAGATTAATATTAATATGGTGATGTTTTTTCACAAAATTATAAAAGATGATCGAATCATCATTATTGTTAAATCATTGATATTTAATAAAATAAAACAAATTGAGTTAAAAACCTTGAAATTTCTTGTAAATCAATTTTTCGGCAGACTTTCCAGTAGTTTGTTTATAAGATATTGTTAGTCAAATTACTGAATCGATAAAGAGGAGTGATTATTCATACAGAACCTTCGGTTGTCAAGTACTTAAGTTGATGAAACATGAACTTTTCTGACAATCCATCGTAAAGAGGCATGATTGAATTGAATCTGCTTTACAATCGATTAATCTGAAAACCTTTGATTTATGGGCAATGTACCTGTAATATACCGGTTGACCTTTAAGTTGGTTCAGTCAGTGCTGGTGGCGTTGATATTTGCATCAGCAGCTTTCGGGCAGAATCCGGTGGCCTCCTTCACTGTCGATCAGAGCACGGGTTGTGTTCCAATGACTGTTAACTTCACTAACACATCCCAAAATGCTGTATCATGGCATTGGGATTTTGGCAACGGGAATTTTTCAACCTCACAGCATCCATCCAATGTTTTTATATCTGCCGGTAATTACACGGTGAAACTTACCGCATTTAATGCATCAGGTATTTCTGATACCGTGATCATGTCCAATGTCATTCAGGCTTCCAATCCTCCGACTGTCAATTTCAGTACATCAATAGTTTCTCAATGTCTCGGTTCAGGACCGATATCCTTTACAAATCAATCTTCCGGATATGATGCAGTACTTTGGGATTTCGGTGACGGTAACACATCAACGGCTTTCAATCCGGTTCATCAATATTACGCGCCAGGTGTTTACACCATCACCCTGGTTGCTTATAACACAGCCTTGGGTTGTACAACATCTTTGTCGAAACAATCGCATATTACTGTTTTAAGTTCACCATCCACTTCGTTTACTTCTAGTCATAGTTCAATCTGTGATTTGCAAACGCCTATCAGTTTTACGCCACAGCAGTCCTCGGCCATCACATGGGCATGGGACTTCGGTGACGGAACTACTTCGACTCAGCAGAGCCCTATTCATCAGTATGCTGCTCCGGGGATTTATGATGTGACACTGATCACTACTAACCAGTTAGGGTGCAGTGATACAACAGTAATGAGTTCATTTATTGAAGTTCTGCATAACCCTGTTCCAGAAATCAATTCTTCCGCTCCACTAACGGGATGCATGATCATCAGCACTAATTTCAGCACTAATGTTTCGAATGCAACCTCATGGCTTTGGGACTTTGGTGATTCTACTTACTCCATGCAACCTGCCACATTTCATTCTTATATGAATGCGGGGTCTTTTATTACCAAATTAACTGTGGTGTATGCAAATGGCTGCTCCAATAGTGATACGGTACATGTTAATAACCTTCCAATATCGCAGGCTTTATATGCGATGACACCTCACACCGGATGCGCTCCGCTGACAGTTCAGTTTATCAATAATACTCCGGGAACAGGAAATACTTACACATGGACTTTTGGAGACGGAACCACTTCTAATGCTTTTTCTCCGCAACACACTTATACCAATATCGGTCAGTATACAACCCGATTGAATGTGGTAAATGCATACGGGTGTTCAACCCAGTACATTTTTCCCGTAAGCGTCAATGTTATCTTACCGAACGCTCAGTTTACAGCCGATGATCTGTCGGGTTGTCCTCCGCATCAGGTGAATTTTACATTTGCCGGAACAGGAGTTTATAACTATTCATGGGACTTCGGAGACGGTGGAACCTCAAACCTGCAGTCGCCATCCTATGTGTACAATACTCCAGGAAATTATCCCGTGACGCTGACCATTACGGATCCTAATGGCTGTTCAAACAGTTATACTTACCCGAATCAGGTACAAATAACACAAGGTGTCAATAATTTCAATGCACCTACTCCGGTTGAGGCCTGTGCTCCGTTTACGGTGAATATGAATGATAATTCGCCCGGTGCAGTATCCTGGTTTTGGGATTTTGACGATGGCAGCACTTCAACCCAGCATAATCCCACTCACACCTATACAACTGCCGGAACCTATCACGTTTCAATGCAAACGGTTTCAGGTGGTTCAGGTTGTTCGCAATCGGTAACTCCTTATGCCATTTACATTATCAACGGTGGTGAAGCTGACTTTACTCTCACTCATACTGTTTGTCCGCCGTACACAGCTACCTTCACTGACCAGTCAACGAACGCAGTTGCATGGCTGTGGGATTTTGGTGACGGAAGCAGCTCAACACAACAACATCCTGTTCATGTGTATAATGCTCCCGGTAATTACAATGTATCACTGACCATCACTACTGCCGACGGATGTGTTTATACCAAGTATCACAATTTTGCTGTTTCTTTTCTGCCTCTGACTGCCAATGCAACAGCTACTTCTCCTGATTCCACCTTACCTGCAACAGTCACCTTCAATGCAAACAGTACCGGAGCAACACAATGGTTTTGGGATTTTGGCGATGGAGGAACCAGTACTTTGCAGAATCCGGTTCACATATTCACAACACCTGGACCATACAACATTTCTCTTACTATTTCAAATCCCGGTTGCAGTTTCACTTATTACTATAACAGCGTGACTCTCGGTTCGGGTGGTGTAATCCCTCCAACCAATAACGACTCAACACCCCCACCGCCACCGGTGTACAGTTGCGTTCCGTATCAGATGAGCTTCAGCGATCCGGTTCAGAGTGCTGTATCATGGCTATGGGATTTTGGCGACGGCAATACAAGCACTCAGCAAAATCCTATACATATTTACACTGATCCGGGTGTTTTTTATGTTTCCTTGATTACTTGGGATGCTGCCGGCAATTCAGATACCATTGAACAGGCTACGCCATTTTACCTGACCGGTGCCACTGCTGATTTTACCATTACACAAACCAATAATTGTCAGGGTTCTTCGCTTCAAACCCATAATCAGTCAGTAAACGCAATTTCCTATTTATGGGATTTTGGTGATGGAACCACCTCTACGCAGTTCGAACCAAATCATTCTTATACTGTAAACGGTATCAATTACATTATTTCGCTTACCGTGACAGATTCACTGGGTTGCACCGATTTCTACTCCATGAGCTATTATTCTCCGGCTGTATTGCCAATATCTGCCAGTTCACGCAGAGGTTGCGCCGGCGATTCAATACAATTTAATTCGGGAGGTTGGTCATATTCATCCTATTTTTGGGACTTCGGTGATGGTAATAACTCCATTCTCCCGAATCCTGTTCATGCTTATGCCGACAGTGGTAGTTATCAGGTTACGCTCACGGTCACTGATGCAAACGGATGTGTTAATTCCTGGCAGCTCCCTTATCTAATCAATATATCTAAACCTGTAGCGTTTTTTACTTTCACCCATACCAATCCTGGCTGCGGCTCACCATTATATCAGTTTAATAATCTTTCTACAGGCGCTGCCACTTACTTATGGAATTTTGGCAATAATCAGTATTCAACGCAGTTTAATCCGGTAAAGAACTTTGGTGCGTTTGGCTATCATACAATATCATTAACTGCAACGGATGAGGGATGTTCGAGTACCTATACTATACCGAATGCGATTTATACCCCAGCCTTATCTGCTGATTTTACCTATCAGCAGTTGTCGGACTGTTATCCTTTAACTGTTGTTTATGCTGACAGCAGCAATGATGCAGTGGCCTGGTTCTGGGATTTTGGCGACGGTACAACTTCAACACTTCAAAATCCAACGCATACTTTCACCAGTAAGCCTTTTGGACCTGTGACGCTTCAGGTAACCAGCAGTGTAGGATGTATCAAAACTAAATCCAAGCCTAATGTTACCGCTCTGGATTTTAATATCGCCCTCAGTGATTCAGTAGGCTGTGCTCCGTTCCTGTTTTCCATTTCTGACTCATCAACAAATGTTGCAGCTTATTTATGGAACTTCGGTGACGGAACTACCAGTACAGATCCATCACCCTCCCATTTGTTCAATAATATCGGAACTTATCAGGTTTCACTTACAGCAGTATCTCCCACAGGCTGCCAGCAGGTGATAACACCTTTGACTTCTATTGAGGTCAGAGGGCCGGTTGCACAGTTTACACAAACTTCCGTTGTTTCCTGTGCTCCGACAATTGTCAATTTTATTGATTCTTCATCCGGTGCCACCTCCTGGAACTGGGACTTCGGAAATGGCAATCATTCTGTACTCGAGAATCCCACACATGTTTATAATATTCCCGGAACATATGATGTGACTTTGGTGGTTTCCGATTCAACCGGATGTTCCGACACCCTGATAAGGCCACAATTAGTACATATCACCGGCAGTATTGCGGATTTTGAAGTTCAAAGTACTTCAGGTTGTAGTCCATGGACAGTTCAGTTCGCGGATTCATCCATTAGTGCTTTCAACTGGTTATGGAATTTTGGTGACGGAAACATATCATCACAGCAACACCCGGTTCATGTTTACCAAACACCGGGAACCTATCAGGTGACCTTGATTACTCAGGATACGACAGGATGCACATCTGTATATACGAGCCCTGTGCCATTTTCAGTTCAGCAACCGCCTTCAGCTTCATTCATAGTGCAGAATTCAAATGGTTGTGCTCCGTTCCCGGTCAGTTTCACCAATACCTCAAATGGTTCGGTTGATTACATCTGGTATTTTGGAGACGGCGACAGTTCACTGATTTCTGATCCCGTCCATACTTATAATACACCTGGGTTGTATACTGTTAGTCTTGTGGCCATTAACAGCAGCGGATGCAGAGATACTGTGATAAGTTCGACACCCATTAGTATAGATTTAGCTCCTCAAGCCGCATTTACATTGTCAGGTAATCAGGGTTGTTCACCGCTTCCTGTAAGTTTTGTTGATTCCAGCTATGGGGCCAATCCCGGAACTATTTATCATTGGGATTTTGGCGACGGTACCTCTTCATCTCTACAGAATCCTGTTCATATCTATCAGAATCCCGGCAATTATTCGGTATCACTTACTTTAATTAACGGTGGAATCTGTTCGGATACAGCAGTAATCATTAATGCTGTAACGGTTTCTGATGGTTCACCACCAGTTCCGGTAAGCTTGAAAAGTGTAAGCGTATCTGCTGATAATGTTATTGACATTACCTGGGGTAATTTGGCTACACCCGATCTGCAGGCTTACCAGCTTTATAGATATAATCCTTCAACTACAGTTTATGATTTGATTTATACCGATACCAATCCCTCGAACACATCCATGAATGTAACGTCGGCTTATACGGATGTTAATGTCAGTACTGCTGACAGTACATGGACCTATGTTGTTCAGGCAGTGAATGAATGCATGGCCTCAACGCCTATAAACCAGTTGATTCCACATACCAGTATAAACCTTAAAGTCAATGTAGCTGGCGGTATTCCGGTTCTGAATTGGAATTTATATGATGGATGCTCTGTTGATAATTATGAGGTTTACCGTCTTGATCAGCCATCTGGATCATTTGTTTATATCGGCACTGTTTCCAATACATCGAATAATTATGCTGATTCAACCGTATATTGCGACATGAATGTCAGGTATGTAATCAGGGCAACTAATCTTTGCGGTGAAGGATTTGAGTCCTGGTCTGATGAAGAATCGGTTTCGGTCCCTGGATCACTTGCCTTTCAGAAGGTCGATATGGTTCGTTCTACTGTAATTGATGATTCCTACGTATTGACGGAATGGGCTCCTCCTTCATTGGCCCCCGCTCTGATTACCGGGTTCGTTTTATCCAGGTCCACGGATAATATCAATTTCACCGTAATTGATACACTACCTCCCGGCGTAACATCTTATTCAGATTATGACGTCAAAGTACATGAGCAGTTCTATTTGTACAGAATCGATGTACATAATATTTGCGGAATCGAATCTGATCAAGGCTTACCAAGTTCTTCTGTATTACTGATTGGTGGGTTTAACGGACAAGGTAAGACACTGTTGAGATGGTCTCCTTACAAAAAATGGGACACCGGTGTTGATTATTATGTTGTGGAAAAACTCGATGAATTTGGTCAGTGGCAAACAGTAAGAATCGTGAACGGAGATGTCCTGGAACTGGTTGATCCTTAAAAAGCCCGATTGATCTGCTGCCCTTCTTCTGAGGTTTTTAACTTATGCTTCCCGGCTTTCTTTAGAGCATTTTCAATGGAGGCATTGAGTTCAAACCCTATAATCAGCTGAAGTGAATTGAAGTTAATCCACAGAAGTATGATGATCAAAGTACCAATGGAGCCGTAGATTTTATTGTATTGTGAAAAATTACCGATAAAGTAATTGAACAAAAGTGTGGTGAGAATCAGCAGAACGGTTGCAGTAACGGAACCGACTGAAATGAACGGTCTCTTGTTTTTCTTTGAAGGGCCGAAATAGTACAGACAAGAGATCATTAAAAGGGACATGGCGATGAGAACAATCCATGTTCCGGATTGCATCAGCCAGAGCCTGGGTCCGCTTTGCAGTACTTCAATCGAGACGAGATATCCTGATGCAAATTCAGCAAGGAATATAGTGGTGATGCTTAAAATCATGATAACAGCAAGCATCAAGGTCAGGAATAGCGAAACCATTCTTTGCATGAAAGCACTTCGTACTTCAATGCCGTGATAGCTTTGATTGAAACCTTCAATCATGGAATTGATTCCGTTAGTAGAAACATACAATGCAAAAATGAAACCAAAGGAAAGCAATCCTCCTCTGGGCTGGTTCAGGATATCTTCAATTGTTGTTCTCGCTGCTTCAAAAGTATATGGCGGTAATACATCCTGTAATAGGATCAGTATTTTTTCCTGGAAACCTTCAACAGGAACGTATGGAATTAAAGTAAAGAAAAATATTACAGCAGGAAAGATGGCGAGAAAGAAATCAAATGCGATTGATCTGGCTCTCGCCTGAATATCACCTTTCTGGAGACCTGTCACGAAAAAGGTTCCTATATCCAGCAGACTGATGTTTTCTTCTCCGGGATATTTGATTTTATCGGCAACAATCATCAAAGGTCTCAGTATCCTGTGAAAGATCTGAGCCTTGACAATGAGGAGCCATATTTTCAAACGGGGTATCACTGATTCAGGATTATAAGATGTGATCAGGCTTCCTTTTTGACAGCTTTCAAACTAAGATCCAGACTTTTTACGGAATGCGTTAATGCTCCTATGGAAACAAAATCAACTCCTGTTTCTGCATATTCGCGGATTGTGTCCAGTGTAATTCCGCCGGATGCTTCTGTTTCGTATTTTCCGTTGATCAGTTCAATTGCTTGCTTCAACAAAGCCGGACTGAAGTTATCCAGCATGATTCTGTTAACATTCCCCTCTTCGAGCACCAGTTTAACCTCAGCAAGATTTCTGGTTTCAATCTCAACAGGAATGACAAGCTTGTTTTTATTCAGGTACTCTTTCGTGTTTCTGATTGCATTTACAATACCACCGGCGTAGTCAATGTGATTGTCTTTGATCAGAATCATATCATAAAGTCCCATTCGGTGATTAGTGCCTCCGCCAATCCTGACCGCCCACTTCTCAAGGTCTCTCATCAGTGGAGTGGTCTTTCTGGTGTCAAGAACCTGTGTATGCAATCCTTTTAATCGTTCCACATACTTTCTTGTTGTGGTTGCAATTCCGCTCATGCGTTGCATGCAGTTCAATACCAATCGCTCTCCCCGAAGAATGTGGTGTTCACTCCCTACAATTGTAAAAGCAATCATACCAGGTTCTATTTGATCGCCGTCATTCAGCGTCTGATGAAAAATCATGGAAGGATCCAGATGGTGAAATACTTGTTTGGCCAAATCGATTCCGGCCAGTACACCATGATCTTTTACAATCAGGGTGGCTTTACCTTTTGCTGTGGATGGAATGCAGGCCAGAGAGGTGTGATCGCCGCTACCGGTATCCTCCTCAAGCGATAATCTGATAAATTCGTTTAAATTCATTTTTGATCTATATGGACCGATACCTGCTAATTTCCACTCAAAGTTATTAAAATGAAAAGGCCACCGGTTTTTCAGTGGCCTTTTCCAGGACTTTTGCAGGGCTATTGTTTTTCGAATCTTAACTCCTGTATGAACTCTCCTCCGGAAGATAGTTTGACAAAGAAGTAGGTCCTGTATTGTCCTCCCTGGGCTGTTACAAGTGTTCCAATTGCGTATTTGGCGCCTTCTTTTGATACACCTTTGTGTATCAGGCTAAAGGTCCGGGGAGTGTTTTTAGAGAAAAAATCTCTGAGGACCTGTTCTGCCTGAGCTTTGCTGTAGACTTCTTCCTGACGCAGGATAGTAAGGTCTACGGTTGAACCGAAATATCTTGAAACGGCCCGGGCGTCACCAGACCTCACAGCGTCACTGATATCGGAATATACATCTCTCTGAGCTACCGCGCTGAATCCGGTAATCGTCAGCAGAAAAATGAGAGCCAGCATGTTTTTTTTCATTTTTACAGATTTTCAATGCAAGTTTGCAAAAATCAAGCCAAACGGTATCTACACTGTTCCGGAAGGCGTAATGGGTTGATTGGCTGCCTCAAATATAGGGAGTTAAGCTGATTGAATCAGGGTTAAATGTCCGGTGTTTTGAACAGCAGATGTTGAAGAGTTGACTTTTATAAGTGTCAAGTAATCAAATATTTCGATCATTAAAGATGGCAAATTCGGTAAAGATCAAATTGGTCGTAATTGGCAAAACATCAGGTGCCTGGCTCGCTGAGGCTATTGAGGTGTATCGGTCAAGAATTGAAAAGTATATCAGTTTTGGTTTTGAAATTGTCCCGGATATCAGAAATGCATCCGGTATACCTGTTGCCAGATTGATGGATCTGGAAGCTGAGTCTATTTTAAAAAGGGTAGGAGACCGGGATCAGGTGGTGCTTCTTGATGAAAGAGGGAAGCACTTTTCTTCTGAGCAGTTTGCTGTGTGGGTTGATAAAAAGCTTCAGGTAACTGACAGAACCATTGTTTTTATCATTGGAGGCGCCTTTGGTTTTGGAGAAAAACTCCGCAGTCGTGCCAACGATGAAATATCACTTTCGTCGATGACTTTTTCGCATCAGATGGTTCGTTTGATTTTTATGGAACAAATGTACCGGGCATTTACCATCATGAGAGGCGAGCCCTACCATCACAAGTAATTTTGGCGCAATTCAGATCAGTTTATCGTAAACTCCGGCATATCTAAGCACGCCTTTCTC